>CEON01081732.1_pt1 | contig 31192 bp, 35 predicted proteins | sample 530291 | NCBI WGS metagenome assembly CEON01 (sample SAMEA2619888, study PRJEB7988) | marine metagenome | biome: marine biome (ENVO:00000447); feature: surface water layer (ENVO:00002042); material: "saline water (ENVO:00002010), including plankton (ENVO:xxxxxxxx)" | depth 5 m
AATGCTGTTCCCCCATTTGCTACAGGTAATGCACCTGTTACTTCATCCGTTAAATCAATGCCACCAGATTTCACCGATATTGTCCCTGAGCTAGCCGAAAAATTGTCTGAGCTAAACTGGGCTATTCCTTTAGCGGATGTTGAAGCATCGTCTCCTGCGATCGTAATAGTGTCTGTTGCTGAACCAGTAGTAGATATGCCTGAGCCACCAGCGATAGTTAGAGTGTTGCCTGTATTAATTGTTTGGTTACTTCCACCATCGCCTGCGGCCGTAAATGAGCCAGCGGTGCCTGTAAAGGTAATTGTGTCTGAGGAAGCATTGGTCGTTATAGCGACTGTCCCCGCTCCAGCTAGTGTAAGTGTATCTGTAGCTGCATCAGCGACCACATCATCTTGGCCTGATACTGATATAGTTTTGAAAACATCACTAGCATCAGAACCATCTGCACCATCAGCACCATCTGCACCATCAGCACCCTTGTTACCTGTTCTTGTAAAATGTAATGCAATAGGGTCACTGTCACTAAAACTTCCTGTTCCAGTAACGTATGTTAAAGCTAGTTTTGAATAGCCACTGGCATCAGTACTTGCACCTGTAATATTCCAAATTGCATACACACTTGGATTAGTGCGTTTTCTCATAGTAATAGTTCCACGCAAAGCGGTATTTGTACTATCATCCCAACTTAAAACTAGAGCTTCTATGTTTGCGCCATCTGCATCAGCATCATCGACATAGGCTGCTGTGGCACTAGCTAGTGTAGAATTATTAAATCGTATAACCCCGCTACCAGGATCACTATCTGTAGTTGTTGTACTGTAAGTTAAGTGTATACCTGCAGCCGCACCTAAATCACCATTTTTAGTAAAGTTTACATCTAGGCTATCTGCAGCACTAAAAGTACCACTGCCAATAACATAAGCAACAGGAACTTGTGTCCAACCACTTTCATCAGTAACTGCAGCGTTAACTTTAAATAAAGCATAGGTACTTGGCGTTCCTCTTTTCTCAATTCTTACGTAACCTTTATTAGCATCATTTCCATCATCCCATGATTGAACAAATGCAGAAACATCCACACTATTTTGATCAGCATCATCAATGTATAATACTGTTACGCTTGATGGTGTTCCGTGATTGAAAGCTAACTCACCTGCACCTGGGTCTGCATTGCTTGTTCCTGTATCAAATTTAAAATGTAATCCTGATTGAGCAACATCACCTGATGGGGAAAAGTTAACTGATATTTCGGCATTATTACTAATACTTGTGCTACCTGCTACGTATGTAACATTTACCTTGGTATACCCTGTGGCATCGGTAAGACCTGTGACTTTATAAATAACTAAAGGAGAAGATGTATTAGGGTTTCCTGCAATGGTTAAATAACCTGCTGTTGCAGAATTAGAATCATCCCAGGTTGCAACCCAAGCACTGATATCATTCGTTCCATCAGAATCATCAATGTATAATAATGTGGCACTATTTAAACTGGTGTTGTTAAACCTTATAAATCCTGCACCTGGATCACTGTCTGTAGTGGTGGTGGAATATTGCATGGACACACCACCCATCATTCCAGTGTTTCCAACTGGCAAACCTAACGTGAGAGCTAGTGCGCCTGTCGAAGAAGTAAATGCAGCACTTCCTGTTCCGCTTTGCGAAGCACCGTTACTTACAGCGACATTACTTGTACTAATAGAAACTGAACTCACACGACCAGTAGTAACGGTAAGTTCATCCCCATCGTCATCAAATGCTAAAAGTTTATCTGCACGAGCTGCAGCATCCTCTGAAAATTCAGGGGTTGTTAAATCTGTGACGGTTTTAGAAACCTTCAAAGTTCTGTCTAACTCTTCCTGCATTTCTTGGGTTATATGAGTTAACTTATCAAGCGCATCCATATGACTGGCTGCAGGGAAGGGGTCATTTTCTACATAGTCTGTAGCTTGGGTTAGAGGGGTATCTCTTAAAATAACAACGGTTTCTCCACTAGCAGGAATATTTCCACTAGTAAAGGTAACATTTCCCCCTGAAGCCGAACCCACACCTGATACAGTATAATGGGTGGTTAGGGTCTTAGTAGTTTCAACACCCGCGCTAGATCGAATTATAACTTTTAGTTCACTTTGGGCAAAGACTTTAAAAGTATACGCAAATGTTGCTGTACTGCCATTGCCTGAATAGCTAACTTTTAGTGTTGTTGTAGATACGGTCATCTCATCACCTCATATACTCCTGACGCTTCTAAATTTTTTCTTTCTACGACTGCTTGTAATAAGTTTGCATTGTCTTCATCAAATAACAATTTTGCTAATGCTGCTTCGTAAAATTCATTTTCAATTTGTTGTATAAAATTATAACGGTCATCAACTGTAAGTTTTGAATACTCTGTTGTTTGCATCGCTGCAGCTATGGCAGGTCTAAATTTGTACATTTGATTACCTGCTATACCAATATTTTTTCCTTGTAAAACAACTTCGTTTTTTGCATAGTTTGTCCAATCACTACTTTGTTTTTCATTTAAAGGTATAACTTGAGAACCTACGCGCAATTTTTTATTTTCACGCAAAGGCATACCTATCCGTACCAATTCTTTTTCAACTAATGTTGGTGCGCGTCCCTTAACGTACTTAAAAGGCAAAAAGAAATTGTACATAGCAATAACTGGGTTTTCTTGAAAACTTGTTTCTATGTTTTTTTGCTCACCCATAACATCATAAACAGGAGCCATATTATCTTTTGTAAAAAATAAATTTGCATCTTTTTGTAGTTGCAGCCAATTAGATATTTGTTCGCCAACAAAGTTTACATACCCAGACTCTGCACCTTTTTTTGTTCCTATTAATTCATACCGCAATGTGCCATCTTCATTAGGACTCATATTTTTTATATCTTCTAAAGTGTAAAGATCAAATTTTTTAACAGAGCGTTTTATATCTGTATGATAAAGTTTATTTAATCCTCTAAACAAAGAAGACCTTGGATTGGGAATAATACCTGTGTATGGAATCATATTACCCATTGGACTGTCTATTAAGTGCGAGGCATCTTCACGGTCAAAGGCAGTATACACATTTGACAAACCCTGCATCATTGGTTGTTCAAGCATATAATTAAACTGTGATAAAACTAATCCTGTAAATATTTCATCTTGCTTTGTTACATCACTAGTTCTTCTTAAACTTTCAATACCTTGCGATACAACGCCAAATAACGCTCCAACTGGCTCTAAGCCCCCAAACGATAAATAAAATACCTCCCCATTATATAAGCCTGTTTTAGGGTTTAGCAGTGGCAATAAATCACCATCTCTGTCTTTAGGCCAATTTTCACCACGAAAGACAAAAGAATAGGGTTGCCAATTTGGTGGTAGTTTTCTTCGCTCTTTTGCTTCTCTTGGGTATCCACCAGTTATTTGACCCGAAGTAGCCATTTCAATAACTTTACCTATAACTAATGCGCCAACACTTAACCTAGCTAAAGTTTTTTGTTGCGCTCTCGCCCCATTTTTTCCTAATAAATCACGAGTTACGCGTGGATAAAAAAGAGCAGCAAGAGGTGTTCTTTCGAAAAACCGTAAAATACCATTTGTAGGTGCGGTAAAAAACGCAAGGACTAATCGCCCAAAAGGATTTTGTTGAATACGTCCTGCTATTTTTTGCACATCGCCAAGATCAGTAGTTAATGTATTGTATCTTGCTTGGGTATCTAATTCATCTCTAACGGATCGAGGGTCTAACATTACCATTAATCCATCATCAACAGCTTCTTCTGTGCTTTTTCCATTAGCTATTGCTCTGCGCGCAGCGTATGCAGACTCTACATATAGCTCACCTCGCATAGCTAGTGTTTTCCAGAACTCATCAACTCCTAATAACAAGCGTGATGGAACATTTAAAGCTCTGCCTGTTTCACGGTAAGCTGCTTTCCATATATCATTACTAAAAAGTTTTACACTATCAATGTTACTAACAGATGAAATTTCTGATCGAGATATAACATCCGTACCTATAGAGGTGCGAAAGGCATCGTATCCAACTTTAATAGCATCATCAAAAGCTTGTCTATAACCCCACCATCGCAAAATAGGATCGATAACAGAAATACCAGGGTCAGTGCTTTTTAAACCTAATGCTGATCTAGTACCTCTTATTGCTTCACCATAAATACCTGCTAAAAAATCTTCACCTGTTTGGTAACCCATGAATAAACCTGTACCAAAAAAGTTTTTTGCTTGTGTTCTAGGGTTCGACAACAAACCATTAAGGTATCCGCTTTGCCACATTCTATTAAGTGTTTTACCTGCCTCACTTACAAACCGCGAACCACCTGCAATTCCATTTTTTTCAAGACTATCTGCTAGTCCTTGCACGGACGCTAAAACATCAGCTTCACCTCCTGTGTTGTCAATGACTGTCTTTGCATAGAGCGCAGGATCTATATCAGATGTAGGCATTTTAAATGCGTTCATAGCACGAGCAGTTTCAGTTCGCGCTCCTACATACTGGGCTTGTATTGCGTATTGAACTGCTTGCTGTCTTTTAAAACTCAATAATAATGTAGAGTCTATAGACTGGTTATTTCTTTTTTTCTCTAAAATTTCTGCTGTAATCTTACTAAGTTTCTGCATAGACTTTTCGTGCAAGTAACGAGCCGCAGCAAACTGATCAGCATTCCAAGTTTCACCAACTTTTCTTTTTAACAATTGTTCTGTAATGCCTAGATTATTAGCTAACATTGCAGAAGCACTTTCCCCTGTATCTTCCCAAGTGCGAATGCCACGTTTTAAAATATCTTGACTGTCTTTAATTCGTTCACTAGTAGCATTAACTACTGCTAATATATCTTCAGGCTGTGTTAAATATTTAAAATTAAAATCTATACCTGCTTTTGAAACATCATCAGTTTCTTTTAAAACTTTTTGTGCTTTTTCTACAGCAGGTAAAAATGCAATTGCTTCATCATCAGTTGTCATTACACTTTCGCGTGAAACTTCTGGTATGTCTATTTCTGAAGCTTCTTGGCGAACTTCTGCTAATGCTTCTTGTAAAAGACCTTCTTCAACAGGTGGAGGTTCAATTGCCGTTTTAGCAGAGTAACCTGCATCTTTAAATCGTATTAACCCTTCTTTACTTAATACTTCTGGAGCTAATCGTTCTTGTGTAAAAGAATATGGCTCTGGAGCTAATCGTTCTTCAAAGGGAGTAGGGACGCGAACAGATCGAGGAACAACTCCTACTTCTTTATCTTCTTTTGTTATTTTAGGCAATGCACTGTCTGTTTTTTGTCCTGCAGCACTACCAGTTGTTTGTTTAAATTGTTTAGATGTTTGTAATATTTTTTTCAAAATACTACTTGCACTAGCCACTTGCATATTAGGATTGCGTGCTGTTTCTGTTACACCACCTTGCTTTACAAGCGCAGCAGCATTTTCATCAATAGGAGTTATTGCCATATAATGCTCACAAAAAAAGGCGGTAAAAACCGCCTATCATTAAATATACATAAATTTGTTATTTTTCAGATTTAGGTTGTTCTGATCTAGGTTTTTTAATACTACCAGTAATGTATAAATCACGGGCTGTTTGACCGTTCCCTGCCACGCTCTGTCGGTACGCGTTGGCTATTTTGCTGTCCTTCCCGTACTTCTCCTCTACTTCTTTCAAATCGTCCAAGGTAGTCATCGTAATTATCCTTAAAAAATATTGTTGTATCGTAGTCTAATACAGATGCTGAATTTATACCATCAAAATTTTCAAAAATTTCATTTACTATCTCATTATAATAAGTACGCATTTTTTTCATTATTTCAACCCTTTGTGCAGGATTGAAGGAATCGTCATATTCTGGGATATATTGTAGGCGCAATCCAGTTAATTCTGCTGTATCAGGGCTACCTGCACGAGTTTGAACCGCAACCCTGTCAGATTGTCTTGAGTCAGTTATAAAAGTAAATCCGTCTATATTTCTATCATTTAATAATTTAGTAACCCTATTAAATACATCCATACCCACTTTATTTTTAAAGTATATTTCTATTCCAGGTCTAGCATTTGAGTGAGAAGGATCTACAACGTGGGATATAAACACAGAATCTTGGTCATACTGTTTTCCTAATTGAACCAATTTTTGGGTAAGTTTCTCAGGATTAAAACCTTTAGTAGTGACAAATTCTGCGTCTAAACTTCGTTCATCCTCATTCATAAATCTACCAAAAGTAGAATTTAATTTATAGCCAACAACTTCTGCATCATCCCGAACAACAGAGTCTAATTCTGCTGCCACTTCTGCTTGTCGAAAATTACTAGGTATATTATCAGGTCTTTCAGCGGAAACACCAAGTACTGTTCTTTGCAATGGAGATTCTAGGGTTGCTAACTCATTTTCTGCTGCAGAAATTTTATTATCATGCTGACGCTGTAATAACTCAACACGTTCTGCATATTCAGTTTCAGTTTCTTTTTTTAGTTTGTTTGGTTTTTTAAAACCTTGGTTTATAGTACGTCTTAATTCCGTTACCCTTTGTGGATCTGTTGCTCCTGCAAGATTGGCTTCAAAATCTAAACTTCCACCTTCACCTGCTTTCGTTGTCCACCCACCTTGTGTCCATTTTTCTTTTTCTAAAAACCAAACAACCGCCTGCAAATCATCAGCACCAAGATCACCAATTGTTGGGTCAATGTTTTTTACAAATCCTTCAGCATTAATTTTATTAGCAGCTTCTTCAAATACTTTTTGCCCAAAAGCAAACTCTGATCCTATCTTTGGTTTTTCCATTGTTGAACCAGATAAATGTTTTCCTGCAACACCTTTTTCTGCGGGAGGAGGTAATCGATCACGACCAGATAGTCTTCTTAAAAATCTTGCTGCCCATACATCTATTGTAGCATCAGTGGAAAATCCAATTAAGTTTCCTGTAAAATTTATTGATTTAGGAGAAGAACCTTGTTTGATTTGTCGAAACATATCTAATAATGCTTCTGTTGCTGCAGGGCTATTTATATTAAATAAACTACCTGCTGCTGAACGAATAAGAGGAAACTCGTTTGCTTTATCTAACTGATGCAATGTTTTAGCACCCATAGGCTTACCCGAAGCTAATCGTTTTTCGTAAGCAGCAATTTCTTTGTCATATTCACCACGAGAAAACCTTCTTAAAACCTCTACAGAATTTTTAAAATTTTGTTCTACACCTGTTTGAGGAGATGTTGCTCCTAATAAATCTGCAAACACATCAGCCATGCCTCCAAATTCACTACGTAAACGTGAACGCATTGCACGATACCAATTCGCTTGAGATATTATATCTATTGCTTTTTGATCACCCTCTAAGGCTCTGTTAGCTATATCTCTTACTTCTTCAACTGTAGAATTAACTATGCTTTCTTTATGCTGTTCTTGGCTAATTGTACTTGTTGATGGTTTATGAAATTCGTATGCAGGTTGCCTAAAAAATACTTCCTTTAATTTATTGTCTTTTTTACCAACTTTAATTTTTGCCTTACCATCTTTTTGCACCATAATTTCTAAAGGTGACCACCCCATTTCTGGTGGGTATTCATTTTTAATGCGTTCTGCTTCTTCCCTAATTTCTACGTTTCTTTTTGTTCCTCTGTTTGCTGTTTTATTAATAGCTATAATTTCTTTTCTTGTGAGTAATTGTTTTACAAATTGACCAACACCACCGCCTTCTGCTTCACTTGCAATAACAGGTTGCGCCCCCCCAATCCCTATTGCTGTCGCAATCCCTTTCCCAATATTTGTTTGTAAAGCAAGATGTACTTGTTTTACTCCCTGTATAGCTGATCTTACAAAAGCTTCTGACAAACCTAATACCAATAAACCTTCTGCACCGTTTTTTATTCTGTTAACGTAATCAGGGTTTTCAGGGTTTGTTGCGAAAAGATCATTCATTGTTTTTGCTAAAGATGAATTTTCTACGTTCTCCTTTGTTAACATACCAATTAAATTTTCATCGTTTGGTGACATAACTAATGCAGGTACAACAAAATCTGCAGCTAAAGTTCCAACAACACGATTTCTTAAACTTTTTGCCCCACCTAACCAATCAATTATTTTTTTTCTTGCACCAAAATACGGTAGTATAAAATTGCCAGTAATATCCCCTGCTAAATTTAAAACAGACGCAGGGTGAAAAAAATTTTCTGGTAATGTTTGTTTATTTTTTTGCTCAACCATTTTTGTAAAATAGTCAGCATCTTCTTGACTTATCAAAGAGTCTCCAAAAACATTAGGTGAAGCAGCAGTTTGTGCTATTGCTTTTAACATACCGTTTTTTAAGCCTTCGGGAAACTGGTCTAAAGTTTCTAATGTTTTCTTTAGGCTTACACCAAATATTTCTGTATTGTCCTCTTCACTTTCTTCTGTTGGTCTTTCACGACCATAAAAATCTGCAAAATTTCTTATTGCTTCAGACTGAGCAGCATCAAACCTATCTTTTTGTTGTCTATAAAAATCTGTAACACCAAGACGTTGTAAAAAACTTTGATTTTCATCTCGCTCTACTATTTGGTCATATGTGCTTTTCACTTACTTTAACTCCATGCGCTCAAGGAAAGCATCCACTGTTTTTGATGTTTGCAATATAACAGATCGTTGTTCTTCAGAAAGATTGTTAATAAATTCTAAGTAGAATGCCCGTATTGCTTTTGGGTCATCTGTGCTTAACAATTGAGTTTTAATTTCTGCAGGTATAAGAAAATTACCTTTAATATAATTACGAAGTTGTTCTGGTGCTTTAGCTTTTTCTTCTTGTTTAAATTCTTCTACCAATTGTTTTGCTACATCAATACGATCATTATAAGTAGCATCTTTTGAACTTGTAGGTTTTTTACCACCTATAGTAATTTCATCTCCTCTTGCCCATGCTGCGTATTTAAGTGCAATAGGTGTATACAAATATTTATAGCCACCACTAGAAGCAATACCCGATTGTTCTGCTCCTTGGTCATAAAACTCTGTTTCTCTTTTAATCAGATTGTCAGCATCTCTATCACCATCTTTTTGCTCTTGATACAATTTGCCTAAAAAACTTTTGTAATCACTAGGCGATAGTTGGTTTCTAGCATCATTAACAGCTTGTGGTGTTAATTGGTTTGTTCTGTCAAGATATGTTAAAGAGTCAATTATTTCTGTACTAGAACTATCTTTTTTTGTAGGTTTTGCAAAACCTGGAACATTATTCAAACCCATAAAATCATCTGCTTGTTTACGACTTGTCGCGTCTTTTATAGCACCACTAATAAACAACTGATTATATAATTCATTCCACTTCTCAGGGTCTTGATTAGAGTAAAATTTTTGTGTAGCTTCTTTTGCTCTGTCTTCTTCTCCATCATCTATTTGCTTTTCTAATTTCCCTTTAGCAGCAAACATTTTTGTAGCAACTGATAACGTATTTTCTAAAACTGTTGTTTTGTCAGTTGGTGAAATTTGAGCAAATAGTGTTTGTAAAACCGTATCACTTGCAGAACCATCTTGAATACTTATAGCCATTTGTAATGGATTGTTAGCATTCGACAACATAGAATTTATAGTATTGCTTAATGTATCTCTAATAAATTTAGCGTGTCTTGTAGTGCGCTCAACAGGTGTTAAAACTAATTTTGCTTCAGAAGAGTCTATTAATGATAATCCCTGATTTAGTGTATTCAAGCGAGCTTCAGTTGAATTACTTGTATTAGATATAAATTTATTCTTATCAAGGTAACTTGTATTATTTTTATCTTTTACAAATGATACGATACGTTTTCTGTTTTCCTTGTTAAAAGTTTGTCGTGCTGCATCAAGAGCAATTAATCCATCTCTTTGAAATAATGTTTTTGCTCTTTTAGTTTCTATACCTCCTAAAATTTTTTTAAAATCTTCATCCGCTGCGCTTGCAAAAAAATCTTCAGCTACAATAGGATTTTCTGCTACAGATAGATTATTTTTTATTTCATCTAAGCTTTCATTTAATAACTTTACAGCTTCAGCAGCGTCTACTTCTGCACGAAGTTCTGCTCTCCTAATCCCCCACTCAGCTAGTGCATTTCCTGTCTCTGCCACTTGTTTTGCAAGGTTACTACCAAATAAATCTGGTGTAGTTTGTATATTAGACAATTGCGTAGCTAAACCTGAACCACGTTGTGTTTCTGCTCTGTAAGTTGGTATTTTCATTTATGTAACGTATGGTTGAGCGGCAAGGCCAGTAGATAATAAAGAACGTCCTGCCCCAAAGAAAGTTCCTATGCGAGCTTGTCTTCCTTGCATTTGTCCAAGTTGACCCTGCAATCGTGACATCACCGCACTGTCTTCTAATGCACGTTTATTAGCAGCAGCATTAAAACGCCTGTTGGCAATTTCTTTATCTGCTTCTTCTGCGTTTTCAATTAATATTTCTAAGGCTGTGCCTGTTCCAACTTCTACACCAGACTTGTATTGCTGCGCTTCAATACGTGATTGAAACCGTCTAAACTGATCTTTAAAATCAGCAATAGCTAATTCTGATTGTAGTCTATTTTGATCTGCTTGTTGCTCTTGAACTTTTGCGTTACGCTCTGCTACTTGTTGATTGAAGTTTGCACTAGCTTTTTGTGCTGAGGCTTGTACGGCTGCCCCTCCTAATGTAGTAGCAACGGTTGCACCAACTAAAAACGGTAAACTCATATTATTACTTTCGCAAATCTATAGTAATCACTTTTGTCACTAGCAAAGGCTTTCATGCGACCCTCATTTTTAAAGCCTAACCATTTTGCAAAACGGTGGGCTTGTTTAAAATCACAATGCACGGTTGCTTGCGCTCTGTGCAAGCCATGATCACTCATTAATTTTTCAATATTGTTTTTCACAACTTTCGCAACACTAAAGGTATTGCAATGTAAACGGTGACTCGCCAAAAACCATGCTTCTCCAACGCCACTCCAAACAGGATAAATGCCACCACAGGCCACAGGTTTTGCATCAATCATCGCAGTAAAGCTTGTGCCTGGTTGCGTTAACTGGCTAACCAATGACCGCCAATAACTTTGCACTCTTGGTGCGCCTTTGTTTAACGGTTCTTCTAAAATTATTTCTGCGTGCGATACATAAAAATCTACCAATTGCAGATTATTCATCAAATGTTTGTACTCTTGGTATCACTGCCAATAAAGTTAAAGGCAGGGGTTGATCTTGTTGTACGACCACAAACGCATCAGTGTTAAAACCACCGTCAAACTCTACTTCTTTATCGCCTGAAAATAACGGCACGGCTGTGTCCATTGCATCGGCACTAGATCGAAAGTCAATCCTGTCAGTTTGATCCGTAGACTCACCAACAAGAACACCGACTGTTCTAAATAATCGTAACGTAATGGCATTAATCCGTTTTATCTTTCCTTGCGCTGTTCCTAACGCACTACCTCTATCTATCCGCATAGTCTGAACAGTGGAACTAAAAGGTAACCCTACATGGGCTTTTGTTGTGGTTCTTTCTAAATTAATACTCGCAGGTCTAGCAGCAACGTGTTTGGTTGGATGTGTTGCACCGTTTGTTAAAATCGAAACTGTTTGTCCTCTAAGATGATCTAAATTAGTTAATTGACTAGCAGCACCTCCTGTATAGGTTAAACCGCTATCTAAAAAATAACTGTCTTCAACATCATCACCGAAATCAAAATTGTTAAAGTATTCTATAAACCGTCTAGTGCGAGTAGTACGTGTGGCAGCATAGACTGTCATTGTCCCAGTGCCTGCATCGCTAAATGTTATTTTTTTTGCGGCTGTATCGTTAGTAGCACCATCTGCATCTATAAAAATTGAAAACACATTAGCAGAAATATTTCTTACAAAATATGTGGTTGAACCATCAACTTTAAATAAATTACTTGCATCACCTGATTGTGCGCCTGTAGGTGAAGTGCCATTAGTTTCAAATGTTATTTGTGTTCCTGTACTTAAACCATGAGCATTTGAAGTTATACGGTCATTTGCTGTATCAGCCGTTGCAGAAAATAATAGAGGAACATCAACCGTGCGCTTCACAATCATATACACTTGGTCTTCATTAAGATCACTTGGTATACTTGCAACACTTTCTACCATGCCATGATCATAAGTTTTACTAGCAAAGGTTAAATGCGTTCCTGTAAAAGTTCCTGCAATTTTATGTCTATGCCATGCAACTATGTCTTCTTCGCGCCTGTAAGTTAAACCAACTAGCACACCATCCCTTCTAACGCACCAAATAATATTATCAGGCTCTTGCATAAGAGAAGCTTCTTTAATGCCATTCTCTGTTATGTGTTCTGATAAAATTGTTAAGTCAGGTGCAAAATAACTATCGGTATCTATGTTATAAATTAATTCTCTTAATTTTCTTTTTGCACGTTGGATAAATAAGGCAGCATTACTAACTAAAACAGGCTGCACATCTGCAGACCCATAATTGGCTTGTTGTTTAATTTGTATGTTTGTAGGTGTTAAGGCTTCATCTGTATCACCTGCACGTACCGCAAACTCACCACCACTTGTACCAACTAACAAACTTCTACTGCTTGCTAAGTACCGAATAATATTTACCTGGTTAGAACCGATAGTATAGGTCATAGAGCTTGTCGCATCTGTGCCTAAAGTAAAGTTCTCAAAATCACCACTGACACTAAAAAATAATGTTTGCGGTTGTGTACTTGTCCCTGCAAACACTAACCGTTGTTCATAAAAGGCAACCGCACTAGGAAAACCTGTTGTGCCGCTAAATGCTCCTAAACGAAAATTTGCATCAGCAGTAAGACTTCCTGTTAACGTAATTGTTGCAGACGCTGCTTCACTAACACAATCATCACTAGGACTAAATAAAATAGTATCTTCTGTAACTTGAACAATTAAATACGTTGTATTGTTAGCACTGGTACTAGCACCAGAAGCTGTAATAGTTTGTCCAACTTTAAACCCTTGAGCAATAAATTGTTTATCACTATCTGTTATTCTGTCGTTATGTTCTAAGCCAGTAGAAGAGGGGTCACCCTCTACAAAGGCTAAGGTGTCACTTGCATAAACAGGAGCTAATTCTGATAATCCTAATTCATTTTCTTGAACGGTTGCTGTTACAGTAGTTGCGTTAGTAAAAGCAGTAATTTTTGCATACCCATCATGAAGTTTTACTAATCGACCAACATCGGTACTAGCAAATAAATCAGCACTTGCACTTATGGTAACTGACCCAGTTCTATTATTAGCTGTTACCGTAGTTGTTGTAGTATTTTCATCTCCCATTGGCCCACGAATAAAATCAACTTCACTAATTGTCCAAGCTGTGTGACTTGTTCGTGTTAACTTACGTGGAGCATGGTCAGGGTGTGTTATATACATAACATCAGCAGATTGTGTAAATTTTAAGGCAGCTAAATCTTCTTCTGCATACGGTGTTGTTATTTTAACAACTTTATCAACTGTCCCACCAGAAGTGTATGTGCCAAAATTTGTGCTATCAACATCTGTAAATGTGTAATCTTGGATTTCAAATGTATTAGTAGTTTTATCAACAACTTTAAAGCGGTCTTCATTCAATTCCGTCATACCACCAACAGAACTAAAAAATACTTCATCACCGTTTTCAAAACCATGTGAAGTAGCAGTTACAACGCACGGATTTGCATTTGTTGCACCACTTACCGTTTTTGCACTACCACTAACAATTTGTCCCCCGTCTTTGTAAATACGTAACGCCTCGTCACAAAATTCTAAAATATAGGTTTGGGTTACGTTAAATTCAAAAGGAATTAACCGAGACTCTTTTGAGGAGTTTTCTACCTCAGCAACAAACACAGTGCCTGGTCTACGTGTTACACCCCCCTGAGGTTTCACAATCATATTTTCTAAAACTTTTGCGCCTTTAAAATACTTTTCTAAATCAGTACGGCCTTCTAATAAAGGCGATAGCTCTCCAGATGTAAACGCGCTAAAGGTTGGTGTTGCCTTCATGTTAGTACCTTGCAGCTACAAACGTATTGGCCTCAATAGACCCCGTATCAGCCACTTGATCTATACTTGCAGGAGTTCCTTCTGTAGCATCGACAAATCGTGCTTCTTTCAGTTTTCTTTCGTAAAGTTCATACAACTGCCTGGATAAAGTTGCGGAAGCAACCAAGGGATAACAAATCTCTGCAGCTAATCTTGCAGCAATTGTTTCTGTTAACAGCGTATCATACTGCACAGTATCTTCTTCTTTTTTTAAATAAATTAAATTGATTGTAGATTCATCTGATAAAATTTTACGGCCTTCAACACGGAAGACTGTATCTAAATATTCTAGCTGTAACACCCGCAAACATAATGCAGGCAAAGTAAACTGGTAACCCCATTCAAAGGTCGGGGTATCACTGTCAGGTGCTAAGGTTGCACGCGCTACTAAACAATTCCAAGGGTGGGCGCGAAACACAGCATCTCTTACATTTTCGTATCGTTGGTTACAAATTCTTGCAGCCTTACTATCTTCAGTAAGCGCAATAATCTGGTTGCCACCAACCATGTTAAGAGCTGAATTGCAAATATCAACAACGGACATAAATTTTTTCCTTTAATAAAAACGTGGCAGTCAGCAAGGACTACACCAACTGCCACATCTTTTTACGAACTAATCAACTACGTAGAGCATATAGAGTTCTATAGTTCCAGTAGCTGCAGCACCTGCAAGGACAACCGTTATCGGTATACCGTCCTCGTCAGCATCTACAACACTAAATTTTCCTAATGCTGTAGTAGCTGCAACAGCAACTGTGGTTATAGAAGTACTAGCTGCTGCTGCTTTGTATTCGTCAACATCCAAAGCTACTGTTGTGCCGTCACTATCTTTATAGGCAGCGTGGCCTACGGACAAAGTAGTAGATGATCCTAAAGCATCATGTACTAATTCGCCTGATATTATTCTTGCACCATTTGGTAGATTGAACATTTCTATGACTTCATCTGCAGCCAGGGAGGACGCTTCATACAAACCATAAGCTAATCTAACACGTCCACCAAGTTCATTTGGTTTAATGAAACCACTTGGATCGTCCTGATCCCACGTAGTTTTTTGAGTTGAATAAACTGTACCCATAATTCAATCCTTTCCTACGCTGATTCATCGCATTGAATCTGAACGACTTTATCTTCCTCCATCCTAGTAGCACCAAACTGCGCGCAGTAGTACACTTGGGTTGAATAGGATTTGTCGCTTCTTTCATCGATGCGTGCTGTTACGTCTTTTGAGACACCTAGTTTAATTCCACCTTCTGCAAATGCAAAGCAAGTGCGGATGTTGGAAGCCACTGCTAATCTTGTACTAACAATAAATTCAAAACCAAGAAACGTATTGATCTCACCTTGAACTAATGCTTTTACACTATTGAAATCACTAGATGTTATAGATGTTACACCTAGTAACGCTTCTAATTGGGCAGGGCCAACAACCATGTAGCGTTTCAAAGATGGGTCTACGTCTGCATCATCTAAGATTTTTTTAGCAGATAGCAATTTAGCTAATGTCATATCGCCTGAACCATGTGCGATTTGATTACCTGCAGGGAGCGAAGTACTAGTAGCACCTGCTTTACCTGTTTTCGCTGTACCTGTAGCTGCGGTAATTATCACATCGTCCATAGAACGTCCGATTGCAAAAGCTGCAGTTTGAGCATACTGGGATGTCGGGTCTGCTAATAATTTTACGCGATCAGCAGAGTCTATAAGGTCAGCCCATTCATACTCGTCCATTGTCACCATTCTTCGACTATGGGGTGTTTCCATTAACGGAGTATCACCATGTCGAGTGGTTCTCTTCTGTGCAGCACTTGATCCAATTTGATCAAAGAATGCTTTTTCGCCTGTTACTGCTTCTTCAGAAACGGCACGTCTTAGACGTGATCCTCTCTGTTGAGACAGTAACTCAACATTACTTGCAAACTGTTGCACAAAAGCTGTTGTTACTTGTGTAGACACAAGTCACCTCTCTTTCTTTTGTGATTAAAAAATAAATAGGCTACCTGGCACACGCCAGACCCTATGCACTTTAAGTCTGCACAGACTAACTTTACTTTAGTTACAGCAGTAGGACTGTTAAACTACACAGCTACCCTACAATAAACTCTCGTAATCTCATCGCTTCATCGACATACCATTGATGCTCAGGATGACGTTCATCCCAGTACGGTGTATCGGTAGCGGTTAACTCTCGTAATTTCGATTGCGCTTCATCAGGAGCCATAACCCCTGAGCCTTTTTCGCCAACAAAACTATCTTCACCTGTTTTATCTGCCAGGTACTTACCCATGTTTGCTAACAGCTTTACCATCTGGGGACTGTCGCCAACTAAGGAACCATCCGCTAATCGCATATCAGCTAGGGTAGGGTCACCAAATTCTTGCAAAACATTACTGGCTGTTTTAACGCGCTCATCATACGCCTTGCCCCATTCTTTTTTTAGGGCAGTAACAGACTCTTCTTGTAAAGATCGAAACTGAGCTTCTTGTATATCTTCTTGCGAGGTAACTTGACTTTGATACCATTCCGCTAATTTTTGTGCCTGCTTGTTTGATAGCCCAACACTATGAGATGTTTCCTTAAAAGCATTAAGAAAATCATCATTAACTTCTTGCCCTTCACCAAACTGTAACTCATAACCTTTTGCGTCTTCAGGTCTACCTAACTTAGCATACACATTAGCCCAGTCTTCATCTGTTGCGCTCTTTCGTGGTATTGCAATCTTATCTGCACCTACCATTGATTGCGCGTGCAAATAACTGTTTGCTAATGCGCCAACATCTTTAATATCTTTTAATCCTTCATGACCGCGTATTTGTTCGGGTAATGATTCACGCCAATCACTTGTGGTACTTTCACTTACGTCAGACGGTGCTACCTCTTGCGAGACATCCGCTCCCTGCTCTTGGGTGTCAGTCATCGTTTACTCCTTTTCAGTTTCTGTTGGATATTCTCTGTTGTCCTCTCTTAGTAATCCCATTAACGCCAACACTATGCTGCGTTGACCTTCCCTATACGCTGTTTCGTGTGTATCGCCAACACAGTAGGTTGGTTGCATCATCCAAAACCGCCTTTGTAAATCTCCGATAACTAACTTGCCGTCATCAGAATTAAAAACACGTTTATATAAATCTTGTAACTCTTGTGGGTTTGCTTGCTTGTTGCTCATTAGGCAGCTTCTCCTTCACCTCCTAGTAGTTGCGCGATTCCTTCCTGGCCTCCTAAAGCTTTTACCATTGGTGCTGCTTGCCCTGCAGCTTCTGCAGATTGTTGAGCTTCCATCATTTCTTGTGCAGCTTGTTCTTGTTGCGCTTTCTCTCTACGCATTTGCTCAACTTCTTCTGTGCCTCTAACAGCACTTGCAGGAATACCTACAGTTCTAATGAGATGTTTTGCCATACCGTCTGTGTCTAAGTAATCCATAACACCTGGATCAACTTGAGCAATAGGTGTAATAAGTTCAAACAATCTCACAAGGGATTGAATGTCTCCATTACGCTGTGCTTTTGCTAATGGTGAAACATACTCGACATCAATATTATTATTTTGAATAACTTCAGGAAAATCAGGAAACTGTTTGTTGCGGAGTAAAATATTAAAACACCGATCAATTAATGGTTGCAATAACTCTGCTTGCAAACGTCCCATTACAGGGCCAAGCAAGCGCATCTTTTCTTCTGTTCTTTGGATAACTTCTGTTGCCGTCATTGTTGGGCCTGTACCCATAACTAACTGATCCACATAGAAGGCTGAACGAATAGCTCCGCGTCTTTGCTCTTCCATGTTTAAGCCTAACGGGTTGTTCGCTCCAATGTTTAACGGCTCTAAACGATCCCGTGTTCCACTTCGATAAAAATTTAAACCACCAGGTACGGTTCTAATGGGTAGCATAAATCCGTCATCAGGAACCATCAGTGGAGGGTCTACTTGTTTTTGTGCTGCACGAATAGTGACCTCAGACATTTTGTTAAGCATCTTTATGTCTGCAATAGCACTGGTTGCAGGCGATCTGCCATAGCCTAGTTCAAAACTAGCTTTGAGATATCGAGGACACACATACGGAAATTCATTGTAACCGCTAACGGCATAGACCATCTTTGCTTCAGGGTCTAAGTAGCACGACATAAACGGTTTGTTTGCAGAGTCTTCACGGGTGATGTCGATCTCTTCACGGGGTCGCACAACGTGCATAAGTGTTACTAAGTCATAAGGGTGGGTTTCTAACAACTTGAGTACACGCTGTGAAACATTCTTGTTTCCAAATTTTTCTGCAACGGCACGGGCAGGCATCTGAAATTTTCTATAGACTGTATCAACACGCCCGTTTTCATCTTCCGATAAATAGCACTCTGAGATATGGCGTGTAGAGAACCGCATCCCATCATTCTCTTCTTCAACAATCATTACCCCCGTGCCAAAGGTTACAAGGTCGTGATACAACTCATGGATTTGTTCCTGAAAATTTGATCGAGCTAAAGCTGCATACAAAATCCGTTCTGCTTCTTCTAACCATTCCTTTGCTGTATCATCGTCATGGAGGAGTTCATCTCTGTATCGTAGAGAAAACCAATTACTTGCCGCATTGGTTAACATTCCATGCAGTGATGCTGATAACAGTTCTGCGCTATGCACAGCCGTACCATCAAACAATCGTTGGGTGCGTTGATCCCCTGGGCTACGTTTTCTACTAATGTCTGCTTTACGCGGTACACAATAGTCTGCAACGTCCTGCCATAAATCTTCCCAGGTTGTGCGTTGCTGTTCTAAGGTTGACCATCTCTTTAATAAAGAAACCGCCATAGGATCGGCTGGCATTATCGTGATCCTCCAATAATAGAATAGCGAGGTGATGCAGGTGTTGTGATACCTCTTGCACTCGTTAGTATGGTAGAAGTGCGTCTGCGTTTACGGGGTGCTTCTGTTCCTGCACCTACGGCTGCTTTGGGTGTGATTGCTTCGGAACTACTAGCAGTTTGTGAACCTGGTACTGCAGGGGCTGCAGGAGCAGGCATAGTAGGTAACGACCCTTTATCACTGCTTACACGAATAGTATCAGGCGAACGTATGTCTAAGTTTGCAACTGATTGTTGTTGTTCTTTTGCACTTATTGGTGTGCTTGGTGCAGTAATTATTTGTTTTCCTGCTTTACCTAAATTACGTAAAAGGTTTGTTCCACTTGGTAACGCTCTTTTTCGTTCAGAAATTTTTCTTTCTCTACTAGCTAAAGCACTAGGGTTGTTAACGTTGCCTTCTGCGCTTGGTATTCCAAAACTCATAATGTTATCCTGCTAATAGTGTTTCACGTTGAACAGGAGCCTCTGATAATAAACCTTGTGGCCCTGTTAAAATTGTTGCGCGTCTGCCTCTACGTTTTCGCATTCGTTTTTTTAACGCATCCTTCTCTGTAGGTGCTTGCACAACATCATCAGGTCTAACGACAGGATCAGGTTGCACAGCAACAGGAGGCGGAGGAGGTGGAACCGTTACGCTTGGTTTTTTAAATATCGACATTGTTTTCTACCGTTACCACTTTGTTTTGTTAGCCCAATACGCAGCACTCATTTTGCCTTTCTTAATATTAGAAGCATGGCGTGCTTTAAATGATCGTGACCGTGCTGTATCTTTTTTATCGCCTGTAACGCCTTGCTGTCCAAACCGTATTAGCTTTACCTTGTCACCAGACTTTGCTAACACAGCATGAGATTTATTTTTATTAGGTGTGCGTTTGGGTTTGTTATAGCCACTAAAAGTTTCACCGCGATATTTAATAGTCATTTCTTTTTTTTCTTCTTCGGAAAACCTTTTTTCATATTGGCATAAGCTTTATCACTAATTGTACTTTTAGACTTTGGGCGTGATGTCCCTGCTTTTTTTCTACGATTAATATTTCTGTATAAACTCATGGGTTCTCCTTTCGTTAAGAATGCACTAACAAACTGGCTGCTAACGGATTGTAGGTGTTATCAGCATAGGTTTGTGGCGCACTAGAATGATCTTTTAATTCTCGTATCCCTACCGCACAGTACCGCATAGCGTCAGCATAGTGACTAGACGCATCATGCACAGGTGTATTCCTAAACGTGCGAGTCTTTTGATTATACGCACGGTGGTACTGGCGGAGGGCATCCAGCAACTCAGAACACGTGTCTATATCAAAGACACATTTAGGGAGCAACATCTGAGCTGCATGGATACCGTCCTCTAAGGGTAGCTTGGGTACTACCCGAAAATTTATGCCAAGGTCGTAAGCTATCTCCCTCCGACTTTTGCCTGAACCCATCTCACGTACTTCAATATCGTGAGGCGCATTGTGTTGACCATACTGATAGCCTTTGCGATCCAAGACATCAGCGTAGTGTGGCAAGCCTTCATTGCTTGCTGCATAGCAATCAATAACACGAACTAATCCCCCTTTGGTTTGCTGTACAAATATTATGGCCGTTTTGTCCCCAATGCCTAAATCCCAGTACGTGTCTACGGGCAAGGTCGGGTCATACGGTACGTGCGTGATTCGTTTTTGCTCCAGGCACTCGGTCATCTCTTTGCCGTAGATTGCCCCTGCAATGTTTGCTTCAAAACTGCATTCAAATTCTTGGTTGTACTGGTCTTCTGTCATCATTGATCTAGCCGCTTTAAGCTCTTCTAAATCAATAATTTCAGTTTCTGAAGCTTTGCAAATACGTGTGTACCACTCAGGGTCTTCCATTGCCTGTTGGTACAAATCAAAAAACGCATCGTGACCTGCAGGTGTCCCTACAAAAATAGCTTTCCCTTTTCTATCAGAAAGAGCAGGGCGAACAATTTCTGGAAACACATTTTGTGGGTGCAAGGCGTATTCATCAAAAACAGCAAAATCAATATAGATACCACGCAATGCGTCTGCTGTTTCCGCGGAGAGCAATCCAATTCTTGCACCGTTCGGTAAATCACACCGCAACTCAGTATGATTAAATTTAATATCAGGTATAACAGCCGCGTAATGACAGATGTAATCCCAGGCAACCCGTTTTGCCTGCACCGCACTTGGGCCTATGTAATAACAACGCGGGTTATTCAAGGTCGACTGAATTGCAAACTTCAATAAATGGTTTATAGCCATCACGGTTTTACCTGCACGTCTGTGCATTACCAGTGCTGCAAATCGGTGGTTATCTAATTCCCTATGAATTTCTGCCTGCAAAGGGCGGGGTGTATAAGGAATAGTTACTTTCATTGTTGCTCCGTCACGCTGACTGGCTCCGTTGGATGGGTGATATATATATCGTGAGACTTGCGCCCCAACTCAGGGGGGGTGGGGGGTCGGTTTCCCAGATTTCTGAGGTTTTACGCCCCTGCCTGTGTAAGCATTCGGGTTCCAACCGAAGGGTATCTGTTTATTTTCAATAACTTAGACCACCCAGTCACAGTTTCAGTTTCTATTTATTTGAGAATGATTATCGTTATCGCCTCGCGCGCGTATCAGTGACAGGTTCAGTTACACACACCGTTCAATGCTTGGTAACTTCTACCTCTTCTTCAACCTCAACAGTAATAGTCGGCTCTTCTACTTCAGCCCAACCTATAACCAACTTAGCAGGTTGCTTAACGTCTTCCTTCTTGTTCCTTATCCCGAACGGTTGCATTCTAGCCAATGTCCACTTCAATGTGTCGATCTCTAGCCTTCTCAATTGCACTTCGGCATTGAGTTGTCTTGGATCAAGAGAGTCAGGCAACGGGCGTTGCGCCAATTCATTGATCTTATCACCAAAGAACTCTGCCTGCAGTATCCTGCCTTTATTATAGATATCATAAAGACCATCATCATTAATCACTGCACGCAACACAGTACGTGAACTGGGAAGCTTTTTATCCTTGCAGATTTCTGTAAGAGACAAACCCTGCGCGAGTTGGTCTGCAATCATCTGCATAATTTTTTCGTCTACTTTTTTCATGGCATATAAAAAGAGCCTGCGATTAAACAAGCTCTCTTATTATTGGAAATATTAAATCAATTTATTACAAACATAAAACCAAGTCGCAGTTCCATATTTTAGCAGAATATCTCATATTTTCACTAATATGACAATAAGCGTCTATTTAATTTGACATCTGATGTCAATATGATAAAGTCTACTAGTTACCACATTAAACAAAGGAGCATAAAATGGCTTATATAACAACAGATGAAGTTAAAGAAATTCGCAAGGAGTTAAAAGAAACTTTTCCGAATTTAAAATTTTCTGTACGAAAAGATCATCACAGCTCAGTAAACGTAAGCATCGTGACAGGCGATGTTGATTTTGCCGACATATTTAGAAAAGAAAACAACAGTGTTGATTACGCACAAATCAATCCGTACCACACAGAGTTTTACGGTGACAAAAAAGAATTGTTTGAAAAAATAGTTTCTGTCATCAAAACCGCACCAGCTAAGGCAGTAGATGGCCGAACTTGGTACAACAACTCAGACCCACAAACTGACTACTTCGACACAGCATATTACATTTCTTTAAGTGTTGGTCGTTGGAACAAACCTTACGAATTGAGGAGTAACTAAAATGACACCATTACAAGCAGTAGAAATTGCTGAAGGTTTTGTTTCACCTGATAGTAATGAACAGTACCTCGAAGCTTGGCAGGTTCTTGTTGACACTGGCCTTGCCTGGCAGTTGCAGGGATTTTTTGGTAGAACCGCCAACGAATTAATACAAGCAGGTTTAATAACACAATAGAAGTAATAGCAGGAACGCAAAAGGGTCGGCACAAAGTGTTGGCCCTTTTTTTATGCAACTTCTCCCTGGCAACAATCATTGTCCCCAATGCACTTGCAGTTATCACATTGCATATGCCCATGCACTTGAGAAAAACTAGATATGCAGGAGCAATTATTGCAGAATTTTTCATTGCTTGCCCGTTTAGGCTTACTGGTCTTCAAGGGTGGTATGTAGGGTGTTTTTTCTATTTTCATTGCAAAGCAATTCCTATTGCAGGCTATACCAAAGCTTAATAATAGCTTTCTCAAAATTATTTTTTACAGTCTGAGCAGTACAGTGGTAGAGCTTACCAAGCTTCTTCCATTGTGGCCCACGATGTCTACGCACACCCGAAAGAGCAACGGCCCATATTAGCTTACGATCGTCTTCGTCTAGGTCTAATGTCAGGTGGCACGCTAACGTAAACCGATCAATCTGATCTGCAGTGGGCGTGATCCTTACGCGAGCAGAAGTATCAGCAAAGTTCAAGAAGTCTACAGCGTGAAAGTCAGGCCAGTAACTCAAACTCGCTTTCCGATCTGCTCTAGGTAGCCAGGTCATAGTTTCTGCAGCTTCTAGAAATAATTCTGCTAATGCAGCAACATCATAATTTTCTATATCACTATACTTATAAAAGCTTGAGTCTTTCCATGTTGTGTTTAAGTTTTTTGTAGTCGAAAGTTTCAAGTTCGGTGTAGATTGCATAAGCCACATCCCTAGAATAATTTTGTAAAAGTTTTTTTAATGCGATGGATAATAATCCATCCCTAGTTTTACGTTGGTTTACGGCACGCACATAGGCAACGTTACTCCTCTTAGCGACACGCTTGACTGCGTGATGGATATTAAAATATTTATTATGGGGTGGATGTTTTAAGTCGAACGGCATATCGAGATATCATATGAGTACGCGCACGATCCAGATTTTTCTAGATATATTCTAGCATACCCCTCCCGTCTTGTGTCAATCCCCTGCGTTATTGACGTGTTTCGATCTGTTAACATCAAAATTTTACTCGATGTTGATCCAATTTCAATTGAATTTCTATTGGTAAATCAAGCACTTCACCCTGTCTGATACGGTCTTGCCACTTCTTCCTAGCATCAGCATCCGCTAAGATGGCACTCAACTCCTTGCCACACCCACAAGATATAGCGAGCCAATCACGACTCTCATCATCAATCATGGAATTTGAAATAATTTTTGTAAAAAATTTATGATCGCATGGCATCAGTCACCCCCTGTGGATAAAATCTTTCCAGGTATAATTCTGTTCTAAAAAAAACGGCAGGGTGGGTGTATCGTCTTTTATCAACTGCAGCCACACCGTGCATTATGGTTGTATGATCCTTCTTAAACACTCGCGCCATATCGCTATAAGAATAAAACGTAGTTTTAAATGCCACCCACCAGGTTTCTTGCAATGGGTAGGCTGCTTTAAATCGCGGTCGGTTTTCGATGACGTTTTTTCTGTGATATGTCGCAACATAATCAGCGATAAGATTAAGGGTATGCGTTTCATTCACGGGTGCTGTCCCATCATGGCGTAAGGCATACGCAAAATGCTGCTGACAAATTGGTCTACTTCATTAATAGATTTGCACACCGCTACGTGCTGCTGATTGTCTTCGAGCATAGCAATTACAGTTTTTTGGTTTTCTGTAAGCTTGCCGCTGTCAGTTTTGATCTCGATAAAAATGCCTGTCGGCAACTGTTGCGGGTAGTAATTATCAGGGTTAGCGACAATTTCTATGTCGGGCCAACCTGCTACCATGCCCATGCGTTTGAGCTTGGTATTAAATTGTACAGATCGTTTGCCCTCGTTGGGGCTATGATGCACGATACACCCATCAGGAAGCACCTGCTTTAAGTACCGCACAATATCTATATGTAATTGTGATTCTTTCATTGTTACTCCTTAAACCAATCATTGGGCTGAACTTGTCCTTGAGTTAGGTTCAAAATTAAGACTTTGAGCTTGTCATTAGGAATTGCTTTATCCTGTCGGTGATTTGGCAAACACCACCGCCTTACAGAGCGATGACTGACACCCAGAAGATGTCCCAATTTCTCATAAGAATAGTTTTTTTCTAATCGCCAATCGTTTAATTTCATAAACTAATCGTGGATTAAGTTGACAGCAGTTGTCAAAATGTTTAGTCTCTACCTGTATCAACCTGTATTGATATGTTAACAAATGGGGAAAAAATATGAAAAAAATGCGCGCACAATTGTTGGATAATGCAATCAAAAAGGCAGGGTTAACGAAAACTTATGTAGCTCAACAAATGGATGTTTCTAAAGAGACTGTGACCCGTCACTGCCGTGCCATTACCGAGTTTAGTATGCAGGATGCAGCAAAGTATGCGAAAGTTTTAGGTGTTCCCCAGGAGACATTGCTTTTTGGGCCAAGCAAAATAAAAGTGTGGGGCCATGTTGTTAGAAATACTACGGAAGTTGAGCCTGTTTCTGTTGCAGATACTACTATGGTGCCGTGGAGAGTAACACCACCCGCAGAATGGCGTGCAGTTGTAAGAAAATCTAGCTTTCCCTGGCTAGATAATAATGTTGTCATCATAGATGTGACGGACGCGGATAACCAACATATTAACCCTATACACTATCAAAAATTGTGCCTAGTAAAAATTTCTTATATAAAAAATAATGAAAAACAAACGGGCAAGGTATTCATCGGAGTACCTTACCCAGACATCCCAAAGCCAGGAACTAATGGCAAAGATACCGATGGAATTACCCAATCAAAAATAGAGGAAAGCACTCATACTATTATTTTAGCACCATTTGGCCTGTCAGAAGGGCAAACGCGCATAGAAAACGTGCAGGTAGATTGGATTGTGCCTGTTTTATTTACCGTTTATCGCCATGAACTGACAAACCCACCTTATATTTTTGAAGAAGATGATGAGGAAGAGGAATTTATGTCGGTTCAAGATCAAAAAGAATCCCACGTACTGCTTCTAAATGAAGCTAAAGAACAAAGGGCTAGTCATGAAAGATTACGTATACGCCCAAATAAAAGGACAACAAAGGGTACATTTGATATCAAATAAAGAATCGTGAAAATTCAAATATTATCCACAGTACCTATCAATACATATTGACATCTATTTATGGTTAATTTATCCTCTTTCTACACAAGGGGACACGTATTATGTTTGATTTATCACCAACTTGGGCTTCAAAACACAATTACCACCACCATTCTGCTCCTAATGAGCCTGATTTTCATGCCATTTATAGAAAAGCTTGGGTTAGACCCCGTATTAATAAGTCATGGGAAATCCTGAAAGACCCTAATTCCAGTAATGAAGAGAGGGAAGAGGCTGAGGACATTATTAATATGTATGAGTTTAAGAAGGTGGTCATGTCCTGTGGGCAAGGGGTGCAAGCTTACTGTGATGCAATGCTCTTGGATCAGCACACCCATAATGAAGCTTACGCACATGGTTTATCAATTGTTCAAGAATATCAGCCTCCAAAATGGCGAGATGGTTCTTTAGATAATGTAGAAATTATCGCACGAACTGAAACAATTCGCCTTACAGAAGAGGGTGCAGCGCCTACAAAAAATAAACCTGCCACAAAAACTGAGTTTGAATTGGTCTGTGAAAATGCTTTGGAAGGATTACGGCAAGCAAGTGCCAGTGTAGAGAAATTAGAAGGGGAAAAAGAATACGTCAAAAAATTAGATGGGTGTGAGTTGCCGTATCTGGGTATTCCTGATTACTCAGGATGTATTGAATTGAAAACGAAATGGGATGGTTTAAAATTTGAGGAAGAAGAACTTGTCCAGGCACGAGCAGCGAGTTTGCCAAAAGAAATAAGTACACCCTGGTTAAAACAAGTAACAGGTTACTGGGCATTAACAGGAAAAATACCAACCATAGTTGCTGCTAATAGAAAAGATTTTAAAATTTACACACCCACAGAAGAGGCTTTAAGACTTTGCCTTGCAGAAATTGAATCAGCCTGCAGAAGACGCGAAAGAATTTTAAAACAATCAGACAATGTTAAAGAACTATTGGGCAACCTTGATCCTGTTTGGTCAGAGCAAAAAATTTGGTCTGGCAAATCGCCACAAGTTTTTAAGGAAGTCGAAAGGCTGTCTCAATTATGACAGATTTAGTTAGTAGTAAAAAGATGGGGGCAGAGCGCGAACTCGTACCCCCTGCTCGATCAATTACCACATCAAAGGAGCAACTGGAATATGCACGAAATCTTAAAAATTTTCAATAAAAACAAATCTATTTTTTTCAAAGAACTATTTGCCATAAGCTTTGTCTTTGTCATCCTTATGTTTTTGTGGGGGGTGGCGGTATGAATGAAGTTGTGCAAATGCAGGATTATAAACCTGATCTTTTAAAAACAGCCATAAGTGAGGCACAGAATGCCGTTGATAAGTTGGGGGTAGAATTACCTAATGCCAGGGGCAAAAAGTATCTCATGGTGAAAGATCGGTTGCGGATTTTTAGGGATCACTTTCCCTATGCCTCTATCAAAAGTACGGTCATTCACGCAAATGATTTAACAATTTGTATTCAAGTAGACATAAGTTTGCACGACACCCACTGGGCTTCAGGTGTTGCTCAAGAAAAAGCAAGTAAGAGAGCAGCCTGCGAGGTTGCGGAAACTTCTGCATTGGGAAGAGCCTTGGCGCAATTGGGTATGTATGGAGATGAATTTGCTTCTCTCGATGAGATGGTCAAAGTCAATGATCAACCTCGGCAGCAGCAACCTATAAAAGAAGAAATTAAAAATAATTTTGATTGGCAAAAGTTTATAGATGATGCAAGAAATTTTTATAGCAACTGTGAAGACCACCAAAAATTGCGTCATTGGATGGATCAAAATGAATCAAAGTTACATCAATTAAAAAAATATAGTTCCGCTCAGTATGATGACCTCGGAGATCAGTGGTCGAAGAAATACAAAGAACTTGGTGGGGTAATGCGTAATGTCTAAAAAGAAAATGAAAACTTTTAACGCATGGTCTGCTTACGCAAACCATCCTATAGAGCAGATGAAAAATGTTGTTACCAAAATTCCTTGTGGGCAATTACCTGCAGAGAGATTTCGTTCTGATCCTACAGTAGACGAAAAATTAAACGATAGAATACTTATTAAATATAAAACCAGACCTAACATTATAGTGAAAGGAAAAGACTATGGCTGCGCCTGACATGAAAAACGGAAATTTAAGATGGCAGAAGGAACACGTAATCATTAATGCAGAGGATCACCTTACAGGTGCGCTGTATTTAAATATAGAAAACCCTGAGCTACGGCAGCAACTCTTAGATTATTACGGCAAAGGGGGTGGCCCTTCTTTTTCTGTGCAAAAGAAAACAGACTCTGGGTATGAGGATGTTTTAAAAAATTTAAAAGTTTTTGTGAACACTCCTTACCAGCCTAACAAGGGTGGGGGTTTTGATAGATGATGCAACTGCCTAACAAAAATTTATTTACACCTGGTGAGGTGGCTGACATTTTTTTTGGGCCAAAGGATAGTAAGGACTTTGTTAATAAGCGCGCAAAGGTTTTGCGTATGCTAAACAAAAAACAAATTCCTGGGCAGAAGATTGGAGACAATTGGTACATCACTTTAGAAACTTTAAAAAGAATGCTCGATGAATGATCCTGTCCATAATCCTAAACATTATGAAGGAGATATTGAACCTTTAGACTTCATTCACGCGCAAAATTTAGGGTGGTGTGAAGCTAATGTTGTGAAGTATGTCACCAGGTGGAAAAGAAAAAATGGTGTGCAGGATTTGTTGAAAGCGAAATTTTATTTGGAATACTTAATAGAGAAGCAAGATATGGAAACAAAATTATACACCCAAGAAAGTTATTTAGGCGAAGAGTTTTTAAATGCCGTATACAAAAGAGACAGTCATACACTGGGTAAAAATTTAAAAATACTTTTTCGTGATGATCCGCAACTGGTAAACAAATTTTTGATGGGGCTTACGGGTTTTTCAATGGATCAGTTAGTAGTAAAATCACAAACATCAAACGTAGAAGAAATGAAAGAAGAATTAACCGCATAGTTTCTTCCTAGCCAGGTGCATATCCTCCCATCTTTTTCGAACGCCTGGCAAACTTGCCCCAGAATGACGCATCTTTCTGGGGCTTTTTTTTAAAAGTTTACGCTGTTAATTTTTCGCACCAATCTTTTCTTATGCTCTTGGTCATCAACTAAATGCGCGTACTGTTTCTTGGTAAATGCGCTACTGTGGTGGCCCATCAACTCTGCTACCCAATCCCAGTTTCCATCAAATCCATCTGATAAGATAAGACAACTTGCATAGTAATGGCGTAGATCGTGCCAGGTGCATTCTTCTATTTGTTGTATCTTATCGGCCTGTTGATCATTAGCAATTTCTTCTGCGTAATGTTTTAAAAACTTTTTTATCCTTGGTTTCAAACAACTACGCAAGAAATAATCAGGTTTATACGCAACGGCATTACGAGTAAAGACATTGCCAAATGGATTTTTTAGCTTGTGTTCTTTGAGTTTGCGTATTAATTCATCATTACACGCCACATAACGATCCACAAAGTTTTTGTCTTTGCGTAACTTTTTAGACTTGGTATCCGTAATCTCATTTTTGTCATTGATAGTTCTATCAACAATAATTAATTGATCAGCAAAATTTACTTGATCCCAAGTCAATGCTCTCATTTCTCCCCTTCGCAAACCTGTGTTGGCAGCAAACCAAACTAAAAAATTATGCTCCTGAGTATCAAATTCCGTTCCATGTATAAACTTTTGGAGCCATTGTTTTGGATAGCCTTCTAAAAAATTTGCATTCTCTGAGTCTCTGGACAATCCATCTGTGGCTGTGTCATGTTCCATTGGGTGTTTCGTAATGTAACCGTGACGCACACATAATTTAAAAAAAAGTTTAAATGAGGCTAAATACTCAATGATGGTTTTGTCTGCGTATCCCAAATCCTGCAAAGCTTCTTTAACTGATAGAACATCAGTAATGTGTATTTGCGTTACTAATTTGTGTCGTAATTTTTGCCCTTCTCCTATATCCAAATCAGCAATTTTTTGCAATTGTGCTTTGTGCGTATTGGCATAACTTTGACCAAATTTAGCTTTGCCATTTTTAGGTTTTAGACCTCGCACAAGGTATCGTTGCAGAGGTGATTCTATTCCTTCAATAATGTCTTGAAAAACAGTACCAGAATAATAATTCTTTGCTCCTTTCAGAATTGCAATAGCAAACTCCTCTGCCTCACGCAGGGTATAAAAATGCTTAGTCGTAGATTCGGCATTCTTATCGATAAGACTCCATTTAACCTGATAAGGTTTTTGACTAGTTTTTTTTCTGGAAGGTAAGTAGGCAATGTGTTCTGGTTTTACACCAGACGCAATTGCGTTTTTTGATAATTGTTCCATCAGTTGCTCCTGTATTTTGATGTGGTACTAACTATTATAGTTATTACCTTACAAAACACAATTACTAACTTTCGGTAACTTTATAAAAAACCGAACGCCTGCAAACTAGTTTTGTGACTAGTCTCGTGACTGGAAGCTTTAACTACTTGTTTTTAAAAGAAAGCCTTTAGGTTAACAGCCGAATGCTCTACCGCTGAGCTACCGGGGAACAAGTAAAAAAAACTCCCAAAATCTGCCAGTTTACCTGGGCTAGTAATTGATTTTGCGTGTTAGGACGTTACCACCGTTTATACCTGTTTTCAACTGTTTTTACCTGTTTCAAAAACTGAAACAGAAACTGAAAAAGTACCCAGTTTTCAAAAACTGGAAAAGTTTAGGGTAATCTGTCCATGAATTTGTCGTAATCTATATGCTTCTCTTGGTAGAGTTTCTTCCAACACCAGTTGTTAGTTCTGGTGGAAATACGCAGCAATTTTCTTAAAAGGAAATTAGTGAACGGTTGGAGTTTCTTCATGGTAATTTATGGAGTTATGATCGGAGGGGGTCACACCCAGGAGCGTGACAACTTTGAGTTTGCCTTCAATGTTATCATCCCACCAATTAAGAAAATTGAAGAGCCAGGGGAAGTGGGGTGGGGTATCAAGGTTCTGCAAGACTAGTGTTTGCAGGACATGGGGGTAGTCAGGCATAGCATATGTTAGCTCAACCGTGACCATGTGCAGGGCGTTGCTCATTTTTTATTGACGTTAATATTCTTAGCAACTTTTTCTAGTGATCGACCACCAACATAACCGCCCACACCTATCATTAACAACGACCATAATTGATCAGGTAGGTCTATGGTCAGTGGGATCATATTGCCTGTAAACAGTTGCACAAATAGTTCTATAAGTGGAGCAAATAAAAAATTCCAGGCTACAATAGCGGTAATAACCAACATCAATATTGGTCTCCAAGATTTTGCTAACCAAGACTCAGACTTGGCTTCTGCTAAAACAATACTACTGGCAGCTTGTTCAATACTAC
>CEON01027302.1_pt1 | contig 30670 bp, 43 predicted proteins | sample 530291 | NCBI WGS metagenome assembly CEON01 (sample SAMEA2619888, study PRJEB7988) | marine metagenome | biome: marine biome (ENVO:00000447); feature: surface water layer (ENVO:00002042); material: "saline water (ENVO:00002010), including plankton (ENVO:xxxxxxxx)" | depth 5 m
TACGTTCCAGTGTCCTAGTGTTGGGTCTGTAAAATCTTCGAAACAGATGTCTCCGCATTCAGCGAGTACTCTTTCTTTTTCGGTTAGGTCGAAAGTCCTAGTCATTGTTTTCGGGGGTAGTGGGCGTCTCCGCCTCGTATATTTCAATATTATATTAGCCTTAATACTACCGCCAGTAAAAGTAGCCTCTTCATAAAGTGGTACAAGGGGGGTAGTAATTAAGCTAAAGTATGTTATTGTTGAATGGAGGAGAGATCCTCATTTGTACCTCGACATCTGAATATTATGAAACTAGATGGTTTTTATCAAGGCAACTCATGCCTTGCTATTACACAGTTTGAAGCACCTTTTTGCTGTAAAACTGAAGGTAATAATAAATTGGTTTCGACTAATTTAAAACCTCATAAAGGCAAAGAAGTTACTGTAGCTTGGCTTGCCGATCACAACTCTGGAAGGAACTCTTTCGATACTCAACTTTCCGTAAAAGGAACTTTGGATTACAAAGAAGAAAACGAGTTAACTGTATATCAGGTTTTACTTGATAACCATAACTACTCGTATTTTACAGACGCTAACGTTTGGCAGATTAGCCAAAAAGTTGGCTCTAATCCAATAGTTATGATTGGTAAAACATCAGAAACAGACTTCGATTACGAGAAATTTAGCTCGTAAGATATACGCCCCCTTCGGGGGGCTTCTTAACCCCGCATATTATGATTAATTTTATTTACAACGACGGCGGTAGAGCCGAAGCCGGTTTTAAAGGTAAGACCGGAGACTGCGTTGCTCGGGCTGTAGCTATAGCCTCCGGACTTCCATATAAAGAAGTATACGACCGGTTGGCCGAAGGGAACGCAACCCAAAGAGTTACTAAAAGAACTCGAGGGCTAAAAAAGAACGGAGTGAAAACTGCCTCGCATGGCATAAACGTTACTCGTAAATGGTTTAAGGATTACATGAAAGAGCTTGGCTTCGAATGGGTTCCTACCATGCAAATTGGTTCGGGCTGTAAAGTACATCTAGATGAAGATGAACTTCCGAAAGGTAGATTAGTATGTAGCGTGAGCCGACATAGTACCGCCGTTATAGACGGAGTTCTTAACGACACCTATGATTGCTCCCGAATGGGAACACGTTGCGTTTATGGGTATTACATTAAAAAGTGAATACTCGCTCTCCCTACGGGGGGAGCTTTTTTTTCCCTTTAGGGTATAATTTAAATAGTCAGGGAGCCTGATGCCTTGAGATACACGGAAGGCTGAAAGCTGTAATGGCAGGGCGGAAGCGGGGTTTCCGATCTATCCCCTGATTAAATTATTTGATTTATACATATATTTGCTCCAACTTCTTCTTCGTTATTAGCATATTCTTTAGAAGCTATAACTTTTATAACTTGGCAATCATCTAAGTATGCAACGCCGCTTAAAGCGTCTAAAGTAGAGCGTACTAACTTATCTAAGTCGTTTCTTTTTACTAAGTACTGCTTGGGGGCGTTACTTTTTACTTCGCCTTTGCTGTTAAAATGATCTTTCCGGCGTTTAAGTTTAAATACTAACACAACCTCGCAAGCTCCCGTAAAAGGTTCTTTAATAAATTTCCGAGCAACTTTATTAACTAACCCCCGCCATGATTTTACTCGCTTACATGATTCGATCATTCTACCCCGACCTAGATAAGTTTTACTCCCTTGCGGAGCCGGTTCTATTCCATTAACGAGGAAATTATAAAATGTCATTTAATCCGCAGGGTTATCCTTTCACAGCATTGCCAACTAATCTTAGAGGTAAATTACAGCCTAATCAACTAGCCGTTCTATGGGTTATACAAAGTTATGCAAGTAAAGAAGATCAAACCTGTTATCCTTCGCTTGCTTCTATAGCCAAGTTTGCCTGTATTAGTAAAAGAACAGCCCAATGCGTTGTAAATCAGTTAGTCGCTTTAGGTTATTTAGAAAGATTTTACCAACGAGGTAATAACGGAGAACAAAAATCTAATCTTTATAAAGTAACCGTTTGGCACTTAGTAAACGTTCCAGAACCTAGTATTCATAGGCGTGGCAAATCCTGCACCCCCGCACCAGATGCTATGCCCCCTACGCAAACCCTGCATACCCCCATAGCAGAATCTGCACCCAAACAAGATTCAATAAAACTAGATACAAATAAACTAAATAAAAAAAATAAAAAAGAATACTCTGAAGCTTTTAACTCTTTTTGGTTTAAATATACAAAAATGAGTTTTGATAAATCTGTTAGCCAATCTAAGAAACCCGCATACGAAGCTTGGAAAAAACTACTACCGGAAGTAAAAGAAAAACTTGAAGATTATTTAGAAGCAGATTTAAAGCAAAGAGTTAAAAAGGCGAAAAAAGGAGATTGGGTTCCAATGTTTCCTGATTGCTGTAGATGGATAAGTAAAGGCCAATATGAACAGTTTTTAGAGTTGGCATCTTCTAAAAAAGACGTTATTGTAAACAAACAGCCGACTAAAGATAAGTCGAGCGATTTACCTTTTTAACCCCGAACTATGTTTTATCGAAGAACCTCCGTAGATAGAGATTCTACCTTTTACGCTCCAAAAGTAGAATGTTTTGCTTGTAACGATAGCGGTATAGTATCTAACTCAGACGCCGCAATAAATAGAATTATTCCAGATTATGATAGAAGCCCCGAAGGTAAAATAAGAGGCGGCCAAGATTTAGCTATTATCTGTCATTGTAAAGCCGCCCACGGAAACGATGAAAGAACTGGTTTTAGAGATGCTAATGGAAATATAAGAACCGTTCAAAACCAATATGGCGATTTACAAGCTTTAGGTTTCGAGTTAGAAAAAGATAAAATACGACAGATACACATAGATAGAAAAGCACAGTGGGAAAAAACGGTAAAAGAAATGAACGATTTACGATCTAGGCAAGCTAAAGGCGAAAAGATAGAAACGCCTTATTATATAAAAGTCGTAAAAGAAGAATTAGGTAAAATAGATAAAATGTTTTCTTTTCCTACATGACTAAAATTAATGATCTAAAAGGCGACCATAAAAATGCTCGTAAAAGAACAGACCGTTCTGCTTCATTAATACAAAAGTCTTTAGAAAAATTTGGAGCCGCCCGTTCTATTGTTATAGATGAAGATAATAGAATACTAGCCGGAAACGGAACTATAGAAGGGGCTAAAAAGGCCGGTTTAGAAAATGTAAGGGTAATAGAAACCGATGGACGTGAAATAATCGCCGTAAAAAGAACTGGTTTATCCGAAGATGAAAAAGTTGGTTTAGCTTTAGCCGATAACCGTTCTAGTGATTTATCCGAATGGGATAATGAAATGTTAGAAATGTTGGCCGAAGAACATGATATTTCAGATTGGTTCGATAATAAAGACTTAAACGACTTAGGCGAAAAACCTAAAAGAGAAGCTAGTGGAATATTAAAAGATAGATTTGGCGTTCCTCCTTTTAGCGTTTTAAATGCTAGGGAGGGTTGGTGGCAAAACCGAAAAAAATTGTGGTTGGACTTAGGAATAAAATCCGAAATAGGTAGGGAAGAGGAACTTACTTACAATATAAGTAAAGGCGATGTTGGAAAAAGAATAATGTCTGCCGGAGGTTCGACTTCCGTTTTCGACCCCGTAATAACTGAACTTATTTATCGTTGGTTTAGTAATACTAATTCCGTAATATTAGACCCTTTTGCGGGGGGTAGTGTTAGGGGTATAGTGGCCGCTATTTTAGGTAGAAAATATATCGGGGTAGACTTAAGAAAAGAGCAAGTAGAAGCTAATAAAGTACAAGCTATAGACCTATTAGATTATAAAGAAGATTATTTTTCTAATACTTATAAAAACTATAACGACCTAACTCCGATAGAAAAAGTAGGCGATTATTTAGTAAAAAGAGATGATTTATTTGCGGTTAACGGAGTAAACGGGGGAAAAGTTAGAACTTGTTATTATTTAGCCCAAAATGCTAAAGGTTTAGTAACCGCCGGAAGCAGGGAAAGTCCCCAAGTAAATATAGTTGCTCATATAGCTAAAGAACTTGGAATACCTTGTAGGGTACATACTCCCGAAGGTAAATTAAGTCCGGAAGTAGAAGCCGCTAAAAATATAGGAGCGGAAGTTATACAACATAAAGCGGGATATAACAGCGTAATAATAAAAAGAGCTAAAGATGACGCTATAGAACAAGGTTTTAAAGAAATACCTTTCGGAATGGAATGTTGCGAAGCCGTAGAAGCTACTAAAAACCAAGTAAAAAATATACCTCCGAATACTAAACGTATAGTAATCCCCGTTGGTTCCGGTATGTCTTTATCGGGTTTACTACATGGACTAATAGAAAATAATTTAAATATTCCGGTTTTAGGAGTAAGAGTAGGAGCCGACCCTACCGATAGACTAAATAAATACGCCCCTAAAAACTGGGCTTCTATGGTTACGTTAGTTTCTAGCGAGCTAGATTATCATCAACATGAAAAAGATAATAATTTTTACGGTTTAACTTTAGACCCAGTTTACGAAGCTAAATGTATAAAGTTTATAGAAGAAGGCGATCTTTTATGGGTTGTAGGTATAAGGCAAACATCGTTACCGGTAAAAACTAACCAACCTAAATGGATAACCGGTAATAGCCAAAATATAGATAATTTAGTTAATGAAAAAGCCGACTTAATATTCTCATGTCCGCCATACGTTGATTTAGAGGTTTATAGTAAAGACCCTAACGATCTTTCTAATATGTCTTTCGAGGCATTTAAAAAAAATTATGCCGAAATTATTAAAAAAAGTTGCGATTTACTTAATGAAAATAGTTTTGCTTGTTTCGTTGTAGGGGAAGTAAGAAAAAAAGACGGAACTTATTATAACTTTGTAAGTGAAACTATAGATGCGTTTATAAAAGCCGGTTTAAGTTATTACAACGAAGCTATTCTTATCACTATGGTTGGAAGCCTTCCTTTACGTTGTGGCAACGGTTTTACTAAATCTAGAAAACTAGGAAAAACCCATCAAAACGTTTTAGTTTTCGTTAAAGGAGATCCCGCTTTAGCTACCCAAAAATGTGGTCTTTGTGAGTTTGCAGACCCTAAAGGTTTTATAGATGAAAACGAAATAGTATAAACTTTTAGAATTAATAAGCTAACCTATTAATAAATATCTTTAAATTTTGGCCGCCGATAAAACCACGCAAGCAGAAGTTGAAATGCGAGTAGCAAGATTGGGAAGGATTATTGCTAACGGAGGAAAGCGTTCGGATTGTATACGATATGCGGCGGAAAACTGGGGGGTATCAGAACGAACCGTAGATAGATATTTAATGAAAGTAAGGGAACAATTTAAGGGAGATTGGAATATAGAAAGACCGGAACTGATGGCGGTAATACTTACGCAATATTCATCAATACACATGGAAGCAAGAAGAACCGGACAACTTCATATCGCTTTAGGGGCTACTAATGCTATGGCTCGTTTAGCCGCTCTTATTACATGACGATTTGCGAAAGAGTAAAAGGTAATATTTTATACGGCGAAGGGCAGTATAAGTTACCGGAAGTTGCCGAAGTACAAAAAAGAGTTACGAAAGATTTACTACCCCACCAACAAAAATTTTGTGAAGATGTAGAGCATAGAAAACTAGCTTTAGTATGCGGTTTTGGAGCCGGTAAAACTTATGCCCTCGTTAGTAAAAGTATTATTTTGGCTTCTATGAATGTTGGTTGTATAAGTGCTATCTTCGAGCCGACGGCTCCCATGTTAAGAGACATTCTTATGCGTACTATGAATGAACTTTTAGAACTTTGGGAAATACCTTTTACTTTTAGGGCTAGTCCACTTCCTGAGTATCAACTTCAGTTTAAGGAAGGCGTTCATACTATTTTGCTTAGAACGATATTAACTTACCAACGTTTGCGAGGACAAAACTTGTGTGCCGTAGGTTTTGATGAAGCGGATACGGTAAACAAGCGTGACGCCGAACAAGCTATGAACATGGCACTTGCTAGACTAAGATCGGGCGATGTTCAACAGTTTTACGCTACAACAACTCCCGAAGGTCATTCTTGGGCGTTTGATACTTTTGAAAAAAACGCTAAAGAAGATACTCGGTTAATAAAAGCTAAAACTTCTGATAATCCTTACCTTCCCGAAGGTTTTATAGACTCGCTCCTAGAAAACTATCCGCCGCAACTTATCCAAGCATATTTAAACGGTAACTTCTGCAATTTAACTACCGGACAAGTTTACGATAAGTTTGATCGAAATAAACACGTTTTAGAAACCGACCCCGTTATTAATGAACATGAGCCTATCCGAGTTGGGATAGATTTTAATATCGGCAACATGAACGCAGTAATCGGTATAGCGGCGGGAAATAAATTTATTGTTATAGATGAAATCTCTAAAAGTCACGACACCGACTCCCTCGCTAAAGAAATTAAAGCGAGGTATCCCTTTAATAAAATATATGTTTATCCTGACGCTTCAGGCGGAAACAGAAGCACGAATGCTTCGAGAACCGATATCCAGATTTTGGAAAGTTACGGGTTCTTAAATCAGTCCGCTCTTTCTAACCCTGCGATAAGAGATAGAGTAAACTCAGTTCAAGGAATGTTCTTAAATGGAAAGGGGGAAAGTAAAATGATGATTAGTAAAAAAGCTATTAGGCTTATAGAGTGTTTAGAACTTCAAAGTTATAATGAAAAAGGCGAGCCAGATAAAGACGCCGGTTACGATCACATGAATGACGCTCTAGGTTACATTACTTGGCGTTTGTTTAATCCATTACACATGAACGTAGGTCGTAAAACTGGAATTAGGCTTTATTAAAATTATTGTCTAATATGAAAACAAACTAAGGAGCTTAAAAGTGTACTCAGGCTATAGTCATTACAACCGCCAATCTGTAAGTAGAGGGAAAGATATAAACGACCCTAATAATACTTGGTTCGAACAAGAACCTCACTGGATATTAATAGAAGATTTATTAGGCGGGACTTATCAGATGCGTTCTAAACATAGAAAATATTTAATGCAAGAACCGAGGGAGCTAGATGAAAGTTACGATAATAGATTAGCTCGTTCCGTTTGCCCTCCTTACTATATTCGACTAGAAAGAATGTTGGCCGGTATGCTTACTAGAAAACCCGTTAGGCTAAATGATACGAGCGATGAAATAAGACTACAACTTTTTGATGTTGATTTAATGGGCAACGACCTAAATGTTTGGACTTACGAAACCGCCCGAAAAATGATACGTTATGGCCACGTTGGAGTATTAGTAGATGCTCCTAAAACAGGGCAAGACGGTAGACCTTATTGGGTTACTTATACTCCGAGAGATATTTTAGGTTGGCGGACAGAAATAGTTGAAGGACAACTTCAGTTCACGCAGTTACGGTTATTAGAAAAAGTAAGCGAACCCGACGGACTTTACGGGGAAAAGATTACGGAACAAGTTAGGTTACTTACTCCCGATACTTTCGAAATACATCGTAAAGATAAAAATAATAAATTTACATTATACGAAGAAGGAACTAACCCTCTTAACCGTATCCCCTTTTCCGTAGCGTATTCTAATCGACTTAATTTATTAGAATCTAGACCTCCGATGTCAGATATAGCCGAACTAAATTTAAAGGCATACCAAATACAAAGTGATTTAGATAATCAACTACATATATCGGCTGTACCTATGTTAGCGTTTTATGGCTTTTCTCAGGCGGCAGAAGAGGTTTCGGCGGGACCTGGAGAAGCTATAGCCTTTCCACCCGACGGGCGGGCAGAGTATATAGAACCTGACGGCAAAAGTTACGAGGCTCAGTTTAAGAGGTTAGATAGATTAGAAGGGCAAATAAATGAGCTAGGTTTAGCCGCAGTATTAGGGCAAAAATTATCAGCGGAAACCGCAGAAGCTAAAAAAATAGATCGCTCGCAAGGCGACTCTACAATGATGGTAGTTGCTCAACAGATGCAAGATATGATAGATAATTGTTTACAGTTTCACTCTCGTTATTTAGGAACCGAAGCGGGTAGTTGTTTTGTTAATAGAGACTTTTTATCGCAACGTTTAGAACCCCAAGAAATACAAGCTCTTTTAACTTTATATACTTCCGGAACTATTACCCAAAAAACATTATTAGAACAGCTAACCGAAGGCGAAGTATTAGGAGATGAGTTCGACGTAGAAGAAGAATTAGAAGCTACCGAAACGGGAGGTCTTATAGCTACGGCTCCGCCCGAGAAAGAAGAAGCCGAAGATGAAGAATAATAAATGTCCGTTCCCGAAAGTTTTTATCGTGAGACTATAGACCTTAATAGGTTTAGTAATACCGTTGCTCGTGAAATAATTACTAACTATAACAACGTAATTTTAGACTTAACTAATCAGTTAGCCGTTATAGATGAAGTTACCGCTCCCGCTACCGTTGCAAGAATACGAGCTATGTTAGCTACGATGAAAGATAGTTTAGAAACTTGGTCGGGAAGTAGCACCGCCGTTATGATCGAGCAACTAAATAGTTTAGCTATCTTTCAGACGGACTTTGTAGCTAGTGAACTTAGAAAAGTCTTTCCAAGCGGAAATATTCCTATTAATGTCGTATCGGTTAGTCCGGACTTTGCTCGTTCTGTTGTTACTACCGACCCAACGCAAATTAATATATTAAACTTACCTAACCAATTAGAGCCGGCGGTACAAGGCCAATTTAGTTTAACGGCGTTAAAAGGTTCGCAAATAACATTACCTAACGGGGTAGTAGTAGAAAAAGCTTTTAGGGGTATAGCAGATTCACAAGCCGACCTAATTACAAGCCAAGTAAGAATAGGTATAACCGAAGGAGAGTCTATGTCTAAAATAGGAAGGCGATTACGGGGAAGATTACAGTTTGGGGCTAACCAAGAAATGACAGCGAAAGCTCAACGTTTAGCGGGAGGAACGGGAACTAAATTAGCTAATAATCAAGTTATGGCTATCGTAAGGACTACCGTTAACCAAGTTCAGAACGCCGCAAGTCAATCTGTCTATCAAGCTAATAGCGATATTACGTCTAAATATCAATATGTTGCTACTTTAGATTCTAGAACCTCTTTAATCTGTGCTTCTTTAGATGGTCAAGTATTCGATTATAATAAAGGTCCACTACCTCCCCAACATTTTAATTGTCGCTCTACTACCGTGCCGGTTCTTGATGATGATGAATTAGAACGTAAGTTTCCCGATACTAGACCTAGTGCTACGGGTAGAGTTCCCCAAGATAAAAATTACGGAACTTGGCTAAAAGAAAACCCTTCTATACAAACCAAAACTTTAGGTAACAAAAAAAAGTATTTTAATTATTTAATAGATACTAAAAAAAAGAGTCCTAGAGAGGCTTTACGTCTAATAATAAGAGATGACGGAACAGAATTATCTTTAAAAGATTTAGCCGATAAATATCCAAAAGTAAATTAAAAGATATAATAGTTTTAGTTGCATCTAAAATTATGCCAATGGGAAAAGGAACTTATGGTTCCAAAGTAGGGAGACCTCCTAAAAAAAAGAAAAAAGTTAAAAAAGGAACAAAAAAATAGTTTCTTAAATGGCTAAATTAAGACGGGTTCCTAAGGATAAAAAAACTGGGGTTCCTAAAAAGTATCTAAGCGGTTCTAAAAACCGTGCGGCCAAAGCCGCCGAAATAAAGCGAACCGCTAGTCTCTATGAAAAGGGACTTTATATAGATATTAAAGCCGTGCAAAAATCAAGGGTTGCTCAAGATGCCTCCAAAAGCAAAACCAAAAAGAAAACCGCTAAACGAAAAAGTAAAAAAAGCACTAAAGGCAAAAGCCGAAGGAACTAAATTTTTTTATGGCGAATTAGCGGAAGTATATAGAAAAGGTCAGGGAGCTTACCTCGGCGGCGGTTCCCGAAATGTTTCAATGCCCGCATGGGCTATGGCTAGAGTAAATAGTTATATGCGTGGCGATAAGGCTAGAACGGTAGATAAAGCTATCTATAATAGATACCGTAAAAAATAATGGCTATTAAAAGAGGAGGCCATACTTTTCAAGGGGTCGATAAACCAATAAGAACCCCTAACCATAAAAGTGGTAAGTCCCACGCCGTTGTAATAAAACAAGGCGACGGGTTTAGATTAATCCGTTTCGGTATGCAAGGAGCTAAAACGAAACCTCCCCGTAAAGGAGAGTCGCAAGCCGATAAAAATAAACGTAAAAGTTTTAAAGCGAGACACGCTAAAAATATTGCTAAAGGAAAAACATCTGCCGCATATTGGGCTAATTTAGTGAAATGGTAGTATAACTAATATAAATACAAAGATTACGTCTTTATGGCTGAAGAAAAAAAAGAGGTGGTTACGCCCCCTACACCTAATAACAACGAGGAGCTAAACCTTTTAAGAGAGTCCGTAAAAAAACTAGAGGCTAAAAATTACGAGCTAATCGGTAAGTTACAAAAAAAGGAAACTAAAGTTCCCGACGATTATGAAACTTTACTAGCTTTTAAACAAAAAAAAGAACAAGAAGAGTTAGAAGCTAAAGGTAAATATACCGAAGCTACTACGGCTTTAGAACAACAATATAGGGAAAAATCTGCCGAAGATAAGGCAAAAATAGAAGAGCAACAAAAACGTATTAGGGAGCTAGAACTTATTACCCCCGCTTTGCAAGCGTTAAGCGAAGTAACTCACGACCCCGAACTAGTTTTAAATAATCTTGTTCCTAAAGATCAAATACAGAATAAAGACGGTATGCCGGTAATTGTTGACGGTTACGAACATATTCCCGTTGCGGAGTATGTAAAAAATAAATTAGAAAAAGAAAAACCTTATTTGTTAAAAACTAAAACTATTAGCGGAACGGGAGCTCCTATTTCCAAGCCCTCTAATTCCGGTAATTTTAGCGAAGAAATGTTAAAGCCATTTTTAAAAAATAGTGAAAATATTACCGAACAGACGAGAATCGCAAAGGTATATGGTGTAGAAACATGGCAAAAGTTGCGAAATATTGCAGAATCTCGCTAGAATATTAGATAAATTCTGTTACGCAGATATTTAGGGTTACGCCCACACCGTACACTTTAGGCTTTATTTAAAAAATGGCTGTTTTAAGAAGTGACGTTATTATCCCAGAGGTTTTTACACCTTACGTTATTCAGCAGACTACTCTTAGAGATAGTTTTTTGGCAAGCGGTGTGGTTGCACCTATGGCCGAACTGAATGCGACAGAAGGGGGCGATTTCGTCAATATACCTTTTTTCAACGCAAACTTAACTGGCGACTTTGAAGTTTTATCTGATTCTTCATCTCTATCGCCTTCTAAGATTGGAACTGGAAAACAAGTGGGAGTTATTCTTCATAGAGGAAAAGCTTTCGAATCAAGAGACCTAGCCGCTATGGCGGCGGGTGCAGACCCAATGGCCGCTATCGGTCAGAAGATCGGAGCATTTATTGCAAACCAAAGACAGAAAGACCTTCTTTCCTGTTTAGGCGGCGTTTTTGGTTCCGTTAACAGTACTAGTTCTAGTGCCGCTCTTTTTGATCTAACTATAGACGGAGGTTCCGGAGATACTCCTACAGTTTTAAGTCCTCGCCACGTTGCGAAGGCAAAAGCTCTTTTAGGAGATCAAGGAGATAAGTTAACAGCCGTTTGCGTTCATAGTGCTGTTTATTATGACTTGGTTGAGCGTAGATTAGTAGATTATGTTTTAGCTTCTGACGGTAACGGTGGTTCAGCTACTGCTTCCGGAGGTTCTATTTCTGGAGCTTATGCGGGTCCCGATCAGGTACCAACATATTGCGGTTTAAGAGTTATCGTTTCAGATGACGTACAAACAGCGGGAAGCGGAGCATCTACTGAATATGCTACTTACTTCTTTACTCAAGGAGCGGTTGCTAGTGGCGAACAAGCCGGACTAACAACTGAAACTGATAGAGATATTTTGGCTAAATCTGACGCTATGGCTATCGACCTTCACTACTGCTACCACCCTGTTGGTACTAAGTGGGCGGTTACTGATACAAACCCAACACGTTCAGTTTTAGAAACTGTAGGCAACTGGTCGAAGGTCTACGAAACAAAGAATATTGGTATCGTAAGAGCTACCAACATTTCCACACAAGACTAGAGGTAATTAATTATGGCTAGTTTATTCGAACTACAAAACCCTCCTTTCGGTCAGCTTACTAAAACTAAAGTTATTAAGACAGAAAACGGTGCTATGACACTCACAACCGCTGAGTTAATAGAAGGCATTGTAGACGGTACTCCAACAGGAAATAGAACCGTTACTACTCCTACTGCCGCTGAAATCTTAACTGCTTTGGGTACTCAGAACAAAGTTGGGCAAACTTTTGAACTTACCGTTGTTAATAAAGCGGCAAGCACACATAAGTTTACTCTTACTGCCGGTTCTGGCGTAACTATAGTTGGCGAGCCTGATATTACTGCCGACACTTCCGGAACTTTTATTTTTAGAGTTACGAGTTCTACGGCTGTTAGTGCTTTTAGAAAATAGCATGGGGTTATTCGCATTTAAGCGACTAAGGGAACAAGAGGCTACTGTCAAAGTAGTCTCTAAACCCTCTATAAAAAAGAAAAAACCAAAAACTAATGGCAATAACATTACACACAACGATAGGAAGCAACATAGCAAATAGTTACGTTTCTTTATCAGAAGCCCAAGATATAGTAGATGGGCTCGTTGAAGATGATGATGTTACTGCATGGGCTAGTTCTACCTCTGACCAAAAAAACCGTTCATTATATACAGCAACGGTAAGGTTAGATAGAGAAAGATTTTTAGGAGCGAGAGTAACAAATACGCAAGCTTTACAGTGGCCGAGACAAGGAGTAAGAAAACCCGATACTTATATAAATACTTATTCTATTGGTTTTCCTTTTCGTATATCTACCGATTATTTTGCTGAAAACGAGATTCCGGAACAAGTAAAAAAAGCTCAAGTAATATTGGCCGTTTATTTAAATAACAATAAAGATGGGTTAGGATTAAGCGGTCTAGAGGATTACAAAAAAGTAAAACTTGGTAATCTAGACGTAGAGCCTAATTTTTACGGAGCGGTAGGTGCTGATCGTGTACCTCCACTTTTCGAAAGGTATCTAGTCGGACTCCGCATAAGCGGTTCCGGAAACGTTGCCATTAAAAGGAGTTAACTATGCACTATTCAGCGGCCAAAATTATTGATGACACTAATGCTCATACTGGAAGATTTCAGTGTGTAAAAGCTTTAGAAGATAGCGTAATAGCTACTTTAGTTTCTGAAAATATAGACGGAACTAAAACTAGCGTAACTATTAATTCTAATTGTTCTATAGAAGGCGTTATAACAAGTATTACTCTTGCGAGCGGCTCGGTAATAGCTTATAGATATTAATGGGTTTAGCTAAAGGACTAAAAAAGGTTTCTAGCAAAACGTTACTACGTTTAGGAGGAACGGTTACGATTAAAAGAACAACTAATAGTTCTTATAACGATACTACCGGCGAAGTAATTAAAGACGAAACTTCTATTAATGTAAAAGGGAATTTAGAAAATGTTTCTAGTGTAGAAGTAAACGATCTTGTTTCTCAAGAAGATAAAAAACTTTCTATTTCCGCTGAAGGACTTACTTTTACTCCTACTACTAAAGATAAAGTTATTATTAGTTCTATAGAATATAAAATAGTAAGAGTCGATACTAATGAACAAGATAATACGGCTATTTATTACGATTTATTTTTGAGGGCTTAATGGCTAGACAAATAAAAATAGATAGAATAGGCGATCACTTCGAAAAAAAGGTAAAAGACGCCGTTAGAAAAGGAACCTTAAAATGGGAAAGTTTAGTAGTTCAAGCTACCCCCGTATGGGATCCTTTACCTAACGAAACGGGAGTAGGCGGAACTTTAAAAGGTAGTTGGCAAAGTACAATTAGAGATTATGAAGGTATAGTAAGTACTAATATCGAATATTCAGAACCGGTAGTTTTTGGAGTAAGCCTACCGCCCTCTTGGAAAGGTAAATATAGAACTAGGCAAAATACTATTAAGGGATATCCCGAGCTACAAGCAAAACAAGTTATAAGTGATATAAAAAGAACTTTTGGGAGGTAACTATGGCGGCTTTAGATTTAAATAGTATTCGGGGAACTATAGAAAGTCGTTTAGTAGAAGAGTGTGAAAAGGCTCCTTTTATCCCCGTAGTTTTTTATAACCAACCATTTAGTTCTAAAGATTACGAAAGCTTTGTACAATGCCTTACTACTTTTGGGGCAAGTGAATATTTAAGCATGGGAACAAGCTCTACGAAACTTAATTCTTTAACGGGTTTGTTAATACTTAATATATTTACGGCGGAAGGCGAAGGAGCTAGAAATAATTTAATTATAGGGAAAAGATTAAGAGATTTATATAACGGCGAAATAGTAAGTGGCGTTATTTTTGATGCTCCATCGGGTCCCGAAGTTGTTACAGCATCGCCAAACGGTTTTTTTCAAACTGAAATTAGATTAACATTCGAAGTATATGAAACTCTTTCTTAAATGGAACTTAACGAAGAAATGCTCCAAATACTAGAGCAAATAAAAGGTAATAGAAACCCCTTATATTGGGACGGGCGTTGCCGTAGAGCCTATGAAAAGCTAAAACTAGAAACAAAAGCTGTAAAAAAGCAAAAAAAAGGATAATATAGTTTTAAATACTTTTTTTACTTATGGCAACTGTAAGAGGGGAACAAGGCTCCGTAAAGTTTGATGAAGCCGGAAGTTCCGTAGCTGTAGTGGCGGCTACTAGAAACTGGACACTTAGTATATCTAAAGATTCTATAGATACAACCGTTCATGGTAATACTTTTAGAGGTACGCAAGGCGGACTTATAAAGGGAACCGGTTCTGTGGAACTTTTATACGACCCTTCACAAAGTGGAGAGTATGCGGCTTTTATAGATGACGTTTTGACCGTTACCGATGATGGAACTGCGGCTTTCGAGCTTTTTCCAGATTCTTCACAAGCTAGTAAAAAGTTTTCATTTAACGGCGTTATTACCGAAGCAGAATATGGAGCTAATGTAGGCGATTTACAAGTTATAAATTGTAGCTTCGAAACTAACGGCACTATTACATCTGCAATATAATTTATGGCCGAAAAAAGAACCGCCGATCTTTTAGTAGATAGTTTTGATCTAACTTCTAGAAGAAAATATGATGTAAAAGACGGAAACGGGAAAGTTTTAACTACTTTGTACTTTCCCCCTCTTACTAGGCAAGAAAGAAAAAAAGCTATGTCACTTAACCAATCAGACTTAGCCTTGGATATTTCTACACAGTTACTTTGCCAAATAGCCGAAAAAGAAAACGGAGAAAAGGCGTTTAGTTTTGCCGATGTAGCAAAATTACAAAGGTGCCTTCCCGAAAAAGTATTAAACGAGCTAGAAATTTTCGCTTTAGATTTAGAACCCGTACAGGTAGAAGACGCAAAAAAAGATTAAAAGAGGATAACTGGCTTACGTTCGAGTTCTTCCTCGCAAGCGAACTAGGTAAAACGATTAATGAATTACGCTCTAGTATTACCGATAAGGAGCTTGTTTTTTGGGCGGCTTTTTACGAAGTAAAGAGAGAAGAAGAAAAAAAGGCTATGGATAAAAAATAAGATAGAATAGAAAAAAAGCTTTTTTAAAGTGGCGACAGAATCTAGAATAAATTTAATAGTTAATGCTAGTAACGCAATAAGGCCGCTACAAAGAACTAATGATATTACTAGAAAGTTAGCCGGTAATAATAGAAGGCTAAAGGGTAGAATAGATAGAACTAATAAAAGTTTAAGACAGACCGGAGCGGCGGCGGCGGTTGCTTCGGGGGGTTTAAATGCAGTTGCCGGAGCGGCTAGAAATTTATTACTCGGTTTTGGTTTATTTAAAACTGCCGAATTTGTTTTATTTAATACCGCTAAGTTAGAAACGCAAAGAAAAAGTTTAGAAGTACTAACCGGAAGCTTAGAAACTACGAATAAAATTATTAGCCAACTACAAGCTTTTGGAGCCGTTACTCCATTTAAAACTCAAGACTTAATAGAAACTACTAAACGTTTAAAAGCTTTTGGTTTCCAAAACGACGAACTTGTAGATACGGTTAAAAGATTATCAGATGTTGCCGGTGCAACCGGAGCAGACCTAGATGGTATAACTACCGCTTTCGGACAAATTAGGGCTAAAGGAAAACTACAACAAGAAGAAAATTTACAACTTTTAGAACGAGGGGTTGATATAACCGGCGAACTTAAACGTATTACCGGAAAACAAGGGGCTGAGTTTGAATCTATGATGCGTAGGGGTAAGATAGGTGCTGATCTCGTAAACCAAGCTTTAATAAATTTAACTAGTACGGGAGGGCAATATGCCGGAGGTGCTATAGCCCAAAGTACAACTTTAGCCGGTAAATTTAGCACTTTACAGGATAATATAGAAAAACTTGCGATAGTTGTAGGCGAGGTTCTTACTCCGGCGTTGATGGGAGCTTTAGATGCGGCTAATAAAGTTTTGGGAGGTATAAATAGATTATTTTCTAGCGAGTTTCAGAGGCAAATATCCGGTTTTAGAGCTAATTTACTTACTCCTTTCGATACGAGTAATGATCTTAAAAAAATTACAAATTTTGTTGGAGGAATACAACCGCTTGGTTTAGATGTAGATGCAATAGATTTAAGAATTTCACAATTACAAGGTACTCTTAAAAATATTAAAGATGTTGGTAATCAAATAATTAAAACTAGACCTACGGGTATATCTAAAGAAGAAATAGACTTAATAGATTCAACAAGAGTTGCAATAAACGAAAAAATAAATGAATTATTAGATAGAAGAAATGTATTAACTAAGGTAAATATAACCGATAATGATAAACTAAATAAAATATTAATAGATGGAACCGGTACTTTACAAGAACATGAAAAATTATATCAAGGTATTGTAACTACTTTAGCCGACGGGGTTACTAACGGAATAATAGCCGCTATAGATGGAACTAAAAGATTAGGCGAAGTAGCAAGAGGCATATTAATGGATATTAGGAACCAACTTTTAAGGTTTGGAGTAATGAGTATATTTAAAAGTTTTGGTTTTGACTTTTTAAAGTTTGCAGATGGAGGCCGCCCTCCGGTTGGTCGACCTTCTATCGTAGGAGAAAGGGGTCCCGAACTCTTTGTTCCAGATTCCGCCGGTACTATAGTTCCTAATCATCGACTAGGAGGAGGAACGAGCGTAGTAGTAAACGTAGACGCTTCGGGAACTAATGTCCAAGGGGATACTAATGAAGCCGAACAGTTAGGGCGTCTTATTTCTATTGCTGTACAATCTGAAATAGTAAACCAAAAAAGACCCGGTGGGTTGCTCGCATAATGGCTAATTTTCCTTCTATTAATCCAACTTATAATACGCAGAAACAGGTAAGTGCTACTAAAAGAGTTATTCGCTTTGCTGACGGTTACGAGCAAAGAATAACCCTCGGAGTTCCCGAACATCAAAGTCCAAGAGTTTATAATTTAACTTTTAACGTTAATACTAGCGATGCAAATACTATTATGAATTTTTTAGATGCTAGAGATCTAGATAATGCTAGTTTTACTTTTACCCCTCCAAAAGGAACCCAAGGGCAATACGTTTGTGAAAAATATAATGAAGATATAATACTTTCTAACCGCTCTACTATAAGAGCTACTTTTCGCCAAGTTTTCGAACCTTCTTCATAATGACAGTAAGTGCCGCTTGTTTTAGCGATTTACAATCTATAAATCCATCGGCGATTATAGAATTATTTGTTTTAGAACTTAAAACCTCTTTGCACGGAAATAATACTTCTCCTAGCAACGAAAATAATATATATAGGTTTCACGCCGGAAGTAATTTAAACGCCAACGGGGAAATAGTTTTTAATGGAAAAAGTTATATGAGGTTTCCCGTTACGGCTGAAGGTTTTGCATATCAGCGAGGCCAAATACCTAGACCAAAAATAACTATAGCTAACGGAACAGGTTTTGTTTCGGCTTTACTTTTAACGGTTAATGAAACTACCGCCGGCAACGATTTAACGGGTTCTAAAATTACAAGAATAAAAACTATGTTTAAATTTATAGACGCCGTAAACTATAGTAACGGGCAAAACCCTAACGCCGACCCAACGGCAATAGTAGAAACTCAAGTTTATGAAATAGATAGAAAATCTTCTGAAAGTAGGGAAACGGTAGAGTTTGAACTCGCCGCTCCTTTTGATCTACAAGGAGTAAATATTCCGAAGCGTCAATGCACTAGAACAGAATTTCCATCTATAGGAACTTTTATATAATGGAAAATATTCCTTTTTGGAAAAAAGAGGCTTTAGTCCACGCTAAAAAAGAAACCCCAAACGAATCTGTTGGTTTATTAGTAAATATTAAAGGTAAGGAAAAATATATACCTTGTAGAAATTTATCGCTTACTTCACATCAATGTTTTATTTTAGACCCCGAAGATTATGTAAGAGCTTCTAATTTAGGGGATATAGTCGCTTGTATACATAGCCACCCTAAAACTCCTCCTCTTCCTTCACAAGCCGATAAAGTAAGTTGTGAAAATAGTGGAATAGTTTGGCATATAGTAAATCCGGATACTGAAGAGTGGGCTTACCTAGAACCTACGGGATATAAACCTCCTTTATTAGGTAGGCATTGGGTTTGGGGTATTACTGATTGTTATTCACTTGTCCGAGATTGGTATAAAGAAAACAGAAATATAGAACTTAAAGATTGGGAAAGACCCCTTACTCCGGAAGAATTTTTAGATGACCCGATGTTCGAACGTTGTGCTTGGCGAACCGGTTTTAGAAAATTAAGGCCAGAGGAAAAACTAGAAAACGGAGATCTTTTATTTATGTCTATTTTGGGGAACGGTTTAAATCACGTTGCGATTTTTTTAGACGGAGATGTTTTACATCATTTAACCGATAGACTAAGTTGTATAGAGCCATACTCAGAATGGTTGCTAAAGTGTACCGGAGGGAGGTATCGCTATGCGAAAAATTAAATTATATGGCGAACTTGCAAAAAAAGTCGGGCATAAAGAGTTTGAAGTAGAAGTTCATAATATTAGTAGGGCGGTTAGTTTTTTAATTAATAATTTTCCCGAGTTAGAAAGATTTATGTCGCCTAAGTATTACCAAGTAAAGATAGGCGATTACTCTATAGATAAAGATGAAATAGATTATCCGCTAGGAAGGCAAGATATTCATTTTATACCGGTTATAGAAGGACAAGGAGGAAACTTCGGAAAAATACTTTTAGGGGGAGCCTTGATAGCTATGTCTTTTGGAGTCGGCGGAGCTTTTGGAGCTAAAGCTTTAACTTTCGGAAAAGGCTTTGGAGCTAGTTTTGCTACGGCTAGTTTTGGAGCTAAAGCGGCTTTCGGTATAGGAGCGGGACTTTTATTAACGGGCGTAACTGATATGCTTTTTCCGTTACCGGAACCACAAAAATTTAGCTCGGAAGAAGACCCGCAACTATCATTTAGTTTTAGTGGGGTACAAAACACTTCTAGGGCGGGTACTCCGGTTCCTTTAGTATATGGGGAAATTTTTACCGGCTCTGTGGTCATCTCCGCCGCCGTCGATACAAACCAAGTAGAAGCATGAAAAAAGAAACTAAAATTATTAGAGGTCAAGGTGGAAGGCCTAAACCTCCCCCTCCTCCCTATAGAGCTCCCGATACCCTCCATAGCCGCTCTTTTGCATCTATACAAGATTTAATATCAGAAGGCGAGATAGAAGGCTTTGCGACTCCTTCTAAAGCGGGTTTAAGTAAAGGGACAACAGCATACGAAAACGCTAGTTTGAAAGATGTTTTTTTAGACGATACTCCGATATTACAAGAAACGGCTAATAACTCTTCTCCGGCTAGTACTGATTTTAATTATGCCGATGTTACATTTAGATCGAGGTTCGGAACCGCAAACCAAACTTTTGTAAGTGGCTTTCCCGCAACTTCTAGTAGTCCAACTGCCGTAAATACTAACGTAACGGTAGCTAATCCCGTAACGAGACAGATAGCTAATTCTAGTGATACTCCCGACGCAGTTGTCGTAACCTTAACTTGGCCGCAAATACAATTTTTAAAAGAAAACGGAGATGTTGTAGGCGATACGGTTGCTTATAAAATTAGAACTAAATTTTCGGGCGATGCTGATTTTACCGATAGAATAACTACCTTAGTCGAGGGAAGAACGGCTGATGCTTACGCCCGAGATCATAGAATAAACTTAGACGGAACTTTTCCCGTAGAAATTAGAGTAGAAAGAATAACTGCCGATAGTACCGATACGGCGAGAGTAAATGCTTTTCAGTTTACTAGCTTCCAAGAAATACGAGATAATACAAGTAATTATCCGAATAGTGCTTATACCGCTTTACGTTTAGATAGTAAATTATTTAGTAATATCCCTTCTCGTAAATATAGGATAAGAGGAATCAAAGTAAGAATACCGGCGGCGGGGGCTAATAACTCAGGAACCCCAACGGTAGATATACAAACCGGAAGAATACAATATCCAACGGGATATATATTTAACGGCGTTATGGGGGCGGCTACATATACAAACTGTCCGGCGATGATACTTTTAGATTTATTAGTTACTAAAAGATATGGGTTTGGCGATCATTTAGCCTCAGATCAATCAAGTGATGCAAAAATTTATGAAAATATAGATTTATTTAGCTTTGTAAACGCTAGTAAATACGCAAACGAAGAGGTAGATGACGGTTCGGGAGCGGGTACAAAAGAAGCTAGATTTAGCTGTAATGTTAATATCCAAAGTCCTAAAGAAGCTTTTGCCGCTATAAACGAGCTATGCGGCGTGATGCGTTGTATGCCTATATGGTCAAACGGTACTATGAGCGTCGCTCAAGATAAACCCGTTACGCCTAGTTTTGTTTTTAATTTATCTAATGTAGATGAGGCCGGTTTTAGTTATGCCGGAAGTAGTTTAAAACAAAGACACTCAGTTGTTTCCGTAAGTTATTTTAATATGGATTCTAGGGAAGTAGATTACGAAGTAGTCGAAGATAGTGCCGCTATAGCCAAGTTTGGTATTTTAGTAAAAAAAATAAAAGCTTTTGCTTGTACTTCTAGAAATCAAGCCGCTCGTTTAGGCAGGGCGGTTTTATTTGCCGAGCAAAACGAATCCGAAACTATTACTTTTACAACTTCTATAGATGCCGGAACTATCGTTCGACCCGGTGGGGTTATAGAGGTTAACGACCCCGTAAGAGCCGGACAACGTAGAGGGGGAAGGGTTGTTGCGGCTACAAGTACAACAATTACCGTAGATGCTCTAGCAAGGACTTCTATGCCTTCGCTTACCGATAGTCCAAAAATAAGTGTTATTTTGCCGAACGGAAATTACGAGCAAAAAAATATTACTAATATAAGCGGAGCGGTAGTTACTGTAGATAGCAGTTTTTCTACTACTCCTAATACTAACGCTCCTTTTTTATTAACCAGTAATGCTCTACAAACTCAACTATTTAGAGTTATAAGTGTAGAAGAGCAAGAAGATTGTAAATATGCTATTAGCGGACTTAGTTATGTAGAAGGAAAATATAACTTTATAGAAAACGGAACGCCTTTACAACTAAGGACTATATCTATTTTAAATAAACCGGCGGAGCCTCCTAGTAACCTTACTATTTCAGAAAAAACTATTGTTATTAATAATATTGCTAGAAGTAAATTAATAGTTGATTGGAAGCCAGTAGAAGGAGTAACGCAATATTTAGTTAATTATAAATATGAAAATAATAACTATATAAGCCAAGTAGTTTTTAGTTCTGACTTCGAAATTTTAGATACGCCGGTTGGAGAATATACTTTTCAAGTTTTTTCATATAATGCCGCTTTAAGTCTTTCAGCTAACTCTACTAATGCTAATTTTACGGCAGTAGGTAAAACGGCAGTTCCCGAAAATGTAAGTAATCTAAGTATAGAACCCGTAAATGAAAAATTTATAAGATTACGTTTTGATCAAGCTACTGCGATAGATGTATTACATGGTGGAAGAGTATATATAAGACACAGCCGTTTAACAGGGGGAGCGGCAACATTCCAAGCCGCCCAAGATATTATAGAAGCGGTTGCCGGTAGTGCGACAGAAGCAATATGCCCCGCTTTAGAAGGAACTTATTTAGTAAAATTTCAAGATGATGGGGGAAGGTTTAGTAATACCGAAGCTAAAGTTGCTTTAACGGCGGTACAAATAGTAGATGAAATAACGGTTAAAACTGATAGAGAAGATACCGATGGAACTCCCTTTAATGGTACTAAATCCAATGTTGTATTTGATAATAGTCTAGGCGGTTTAAAACTTACTAATCCCGTAAGTAATGCTTCGGGAACATACGATTTTGTAGATACCCTAGACTTAGGGGGAGTTTTCTCTCTTTCTGTTTCTAGGCATTTCCAAGGGGTTGGTTTTTATACGGGCGACCAGTTTGATAATAGAACCGACCTAATAGATACATGGACAGACTTCGATGGAAGTATAGCTAATGATGCAAACGCAAGACTGACGGTAAGAACGACACAGACAGATCCTTCTAGTTCTCCAACTTATAGCGATTTTAACGATATAGCAAACGGTACTTTTAAAGGTAGAGGGTTTCAGTTTAGAGCGGTTTTAGAAACAAGCGATACTGCCCAAAATATAAATTTACAACAACTAGGTTATGTTGCATCTTTATCTTCTAGAACTGAACAATCTGCGGTTATAAGTAGCGGAGCATCGGCTAAAAATGTGACTTTTAATAACGCCTTTTTTGTAGGAACTTCGGCTCTAGGGAACTTAAATAATTTTCTTCCGGCGGTATCAGTTAACCCACAAAACATGGGAACGGGGGACTATTTCGAGATAAGTAATGTAACGGGAACGGGTTTTACTGTCCATTTTAAGAACTCTAGTAATGCTAGTATAAGTAGGAATTTTACATTTACTGCTGTTGGTTTTGGCAAAGGCGGGTAAACTAAAAAAAAAGTTTGAATTATGGCTGACGTTACAAACTATACAATCGAAAATGCCTCCGGAGCGAACGTAAGAATCGACCTAAATAATGTTTTTGCGGCTATACAATCTTGTAATTCTAAGGCTACCGATTTAGCCCAAAGCCAATGCGTTGCGGGAATGCCTTTTCTTAATACGACTTCAGATGTTTTAAAAATAAGAAATAGTACTAACGGAGGTTTTACCGAAATAGGTAATATAGATACTCCTAACTTGGGTTTATTACCAAGAGCGGGCGGTACTATGACCGGTGCATTATTAGGACATGACGGTTCTAATGCCGCCGCTCCCGCTTTTAGTTTCGATACCGATACGGATTTAGGTTTATTTAGAAAACAAGCGAATATTATGGGTTTTAGTTCGGCGGGAACCGAGCAAATGGTTTTTGATGCTAACGGGATAACCTTACGAGCCGAAAATGAAGTAAGGTTTGGAGATGCCGATAGTAGTCACTATATCGCTATAAAATCTCCGGCAACCGTTTCGGCTAATAAAACTATTACTTTGCCTGTAGAAACTGGAACTTTATTAACTTCCGCTTCTTCTATAGCTAATAGTAATCTTGCTAATTCTTCCGTTACCGTAGGCTCTACCGCTATTAGTTTAGGTTCTTCGGCAACTACTTTAGCCGGAATAACGGCTTTAACTGCTACGACGGTAAATGCTACGACTTTAAATATTACGAATACTAGGCAAACAAACGTTCAAGACGCAAACGGAAATAATGGTTCGACACCGGTACAAATCCAACAGGGTAGAGCCAAAGCTTGGGTAAATTTTAATGGACAAGGAACTGTAGCTATTAGAGATGATTTTAATGTTTCAAGTATTACTGATATAGCAACGGGAGATTTTAGAGTAAATTTTGATACTTCTATGCCTTCTGTTAATTACTGCGTTGCCACGCAAATGCAAGAAGATCATAGTACAAGCGGTGGTTCTGGTGCTAGACCTTTAATAAGAAGAACGAGCGATGCTATTCAAACTGGTAGTGTTAGAACGACACATTCTAACGTTTCTACCGGTGCGGGAGTAGACCCTTTAGTATTTACAGTTACTATTTTTGGAGATTAATTATGGCTAATTCCGATAAAAGAATTATTTATACTGATGATGAGGGAAACTGTTGTATTATTATTCCTTCTGATAATACATCACTAACTATTGAACAAATAAAAGCAAAAGATGTACCGGAGGGAAAAACAAGTTATATTGTTAATAAATCTGATATTCCTACTGATAGGACTTTCAGAAATGCATGGACTTATTCGGAGTAAATTATGGGGTTTGGAGTTGACATGGCAAAAGCCAGAGAAATACATAAAAATAATATAAGGGAAGCTAGAGAACCTTTATTAAAAGATTTAGATGTAGAATTTCAGAAGGCTTTAGAAAGTTCTAGTAGCACTTCAGATATAGTTGCTAAAAAAGTAGCTCTAAGAGATGCTCCCGCCGATACCGGTATAGCTAACGCTACTACTCCTGACGAACTAAAAGCTCAGTGGAACTCTTCTTTATTAGGAACTTCTCCTTATAGCTAATGGCAATTATTCCGAAACAAAGCACTGATTTTACTGTTGTCAGAAGATCAGATTTTACTATGCGTTTAACTGTCAAAGGAAGTGACGGTAATGCTTTAAACCTAAACGGATATACCGTTGCGGGCGAAGTATATAACGAAGATAGATCTACTAAATACGCAGATTGGACTATTGCATATACGAACCGTAATAACGGGATAATAGATGTAGACCTTTCAGATGTGCAAACAACAACTTTTACCCCTAATATTCTTTTTTACGATTTTAAATATACCCAACCAGATGGCAGAGAATTTGTCTATCTTAGAGGAAAGCTCTTTATGTTGGAGGGATATACGGCATGAGCAATCCTAATTCAGTTACCGTTTCACAAGTTTCTGATGTTACAACGGTAGAAATTACAACTCAGGGACCCCAAGGACCCAGTTTTGCGGCAAGTGGTAAATCTTTAAACGATAGTAACGTAGTTGATGGGAGTATAGTGCGTTTTAACCAAAGTAGTGATACATTTATAGCAGATAACACGGTAACAGTTACCAACATTGTAGACGGAGGAAACTTCTGAAATGGCAAACACCATTAGAATAAAAAGATCAACCGGTTCTTCGGCTCCGACATCTTTAGCCAATGCCGAACTAGCTGTTTCAGAAGCTAACCAAATAGTCTATTTAGGTATAGGAACAGGCGGAGCGGGAGGTTCGGCAACATCTATTGTTCCTGTAGGCGGAAAAGGAAAGTTTATAGAAGTAGATACAAGTAGAACCGCTAATCATATTTTGGCCGCTCCTAATGGAAGTAACGGAGGAGCTAGTTTTAGAGCTTTAGTAGCCGATGATATACCTTCTTTGGCTCATACAAAAATATCCGACTTCGATGCCGGAGTAAGAACTAATACTCTTTCTCAGATGGCCGCTCCTACGGGAAGTGTTTCTTTTAATAGTCAAAATATTACAAACGTAGCCGACCCCGTAAACGCTCAAGACGCCGCTACTAAAGGTTTCGTAGAAGCTACTTCACAAGGGTTAGATGTAAAAGATAGTTGTGTAGCCGCTACAACGGCGAATATTACAATATCTACTGCGTTAAATAATGGCGATACTTTAGATGGAGTTACTCTTTCTACTAACGATAGAGTATTAGTAAAAGACCAAAGTACAGCTTCCCAAAACGGTATTTACATTGTCGGTTCTTCCCCCGCTAGAGCGGCAGATTTAGCCGCCGGAGCAGATGCCGCCGGTTTTTTCACTTTTGTCGAACAGGGTACGGTAAATGCCGATAATGGATTTGTATGTACTAGTAACAAAGGAAGTGCGGTAGTCGGAACTAATAATTTAACTATAGTTCAGTTTTCCGGAGCGGGTCAGATTACAGCCGGAGATGGATTAGATAAGTCCGGTAATACTTTATCAGTTGATCTAAAATCTAACGGCGGACTTAGAATAGAGTCTACGGAACTCGCTGTTAATCTTTCTGCTAGTTCTATATCAGGAACACTAGCTATAGGCGACGGGGGAACGGGTGCTACAAGTGCTAGTGCGGCAAGAACGGCATTAGGTTTAGAAATTAGTACTGATGTCGAACCGCATAGCGATAAGCTTACCGAGCTTGCGACGATGGCTCAGAATACAGCCGCCGCTTTAGCGGACTTAACAAATACAGAGGTAGGAATTTTAGATGGAGCAACGGTAACAACTACGGAACTTAATATTATAGACGGTAATACTTCCGCTACATCTACAACTCTAGCCGCCGCAGATAGGGTCGTATTAAATGACGCCGGTACTATGAAACAAGTCGCTTTATCTGATCTAGTAACCTTCTTAGAAGATGAAAGTGCTTCTAGCTTTAATATAGATGGCGGAAGCTTCTAATATTACGGAGGCTTTAGCTCATGGCTAATACAATAAAAATAAAAACCGGAAGCGGAAGCGACCCAAGTGCGAGTGATTTAGCCGTTGGCGAATTAGCATTAAGAACAGATAACGGAAAATTATTTTCTAAAGATGCGGGAGGAAGCGTAATAGAACTTGGTGGCGGTTCTGTTTCTGATGGAGCTATCACAACTGCCAAATTAGCAAATAACTCAGTTACTTTTGCTAAATTGCAAGATGTACAACAAAACCATATTCTTGGTAGAGTTGGGTCAGGTACAAGTGACTGTCAACAATTAAATGCGAGTGAAGTAAGAACTATTCTTAATGTAGAAAATGGAGCTACTGCCGATCAAAGTGCGAGTGAAATAGTTTCTCTTATAGCCGATCAAACTATCGCACCATCAACCATAGATATGGAAGATGATGAAAAAATAAAAATAGGAACTGGCGATGATTTAGAAATTTATCACTCATCACATACAAATATCATAGATAGTGGTTCTTCGAACTTTACGATAGTACATGGCGAAGATGCGGGGATACAAGCCTTACATGATGGAGGGGTACATCTATATCATAATGGCAACTTAAGATTTTCTACTCTAACGGGTGGAGCAAAAGTAATCGATTCAGATACCGATACTTACTTTTTTATCGATACAAGTAGTGGTAATGCAGGAGCTTTATATGGAAGCGGTACTAGTGTAGTTGGGGTACTAACTTCTTCAAACGAATATGCTTTAAAAGGAACTGCCAATGGTGCTACAGAGTTATTTCATAATAATAATTCAAAATTAGCCACAGCAAGTGGAGGCGTTTCTATTACAGGAACTTGTACCGCTACATCTTTTTCTGGCGATGGTTCTAACTTAACAAACCTACCTTCTTCTGGCTTATCTACTTCGGGAGGTACATTAACGGGGACTCTTAATGCGAGGACTATTTTACCTACAGCAAATAATACTTACGATTTAGGTTCTAGTAGTGCTAGGTGGAGAAACATTTATACAAACGACCTTAACTTATCTAATAAAGGTAATAAAAATGATATTGACGGTAGTTGGGGAAGCTATACTATTCAAGAAGGAGAACAAGATTTATTTTTAATTAATCGAAGAAATGGCAAAAAATACAAATTTAATCTTACGGAGGTAAATTAATGGCAGTTTTTGGAGATAATCAATGTTGGGCGTGGGTACACTGGAACCATAGTACAAGTATCCAATCTGACTATAATATTTCGAGTATAAGTCATACCGGAGCCGGTACTTATGTCGTTAATATAGATAACAATGCTCCTACTTCTAACTACTGCGTTCTAGGTAACGCCGAATGGGATTCTACAGGAGGACATAGATTAGCGATAGCGGGAAGATACGCTCAAGGAGGGCATAGTTCCGGTTCTTTTGGTATAAGGGTTAATAATCCTAACCAAAGCCAGAACTTTAACGGTTCTACCGGTATATATATGGCAATCTGGTCTCTTTTTTAAATTATGGCACACAGCGACAAACGAGTTATCTGGACAGATTCAAATACTGGTTATCTTTGTATTATGCAAGCTTCTGATAACTGTACTAGAACTTTAGAGGAAATTGCCAAAAAAGATGTGCCTGAAGGCGAAACTTACTATATCATAGATGCAACGGCACTCCCTACTGACGAATCCTTTAGAGATGCTTGGACTTATACCCCCTAATTTATGAAAAAAATTACCCAAACCCAGATTTTACAATGGAAAGCGGAACTTAATAGTCATAAAGAAAAACTCTATCAAGCTCAAGCCGTTTTAGAACAAGAAACTAAACTTATTCAGATGATCGAGGGCGGTATTCAGTTTGGGGAGACTTTATTAAAGAAGAGCGAGTCAGAAGACCAAGCATCACATAAAGAGGAGAAAGACTTACAATCAGGAAAAGCACAATTAAACTCATAGGTGCTAAAGCTTTTATTAATGCTTCTCTAAACATGGCTAAAATCTCACAAATATTATCTATTTTAAGTTTTTTAATTTCTGCGTCAATGTTAGGCGGGGGATACTTTGGATATAGATACGTCACAAGCGAACAATTTAAGGCAAAAATGATTAATGAAGTTATTAGTAATTTAACCCCAAGCGTTCCAAAGTTAATAGAAAGTAAACTTCCTAATAGAACCGGAGGAGCTATACCTAGCCCTCTAAAATAATTGGAAATAAAAGATATAAGTATTCCGGATATTTATGTTCCCGATGTTCCGCCTATCTATACCCCTTACTATAATTTTTCTGTAAAACCTCTAGATATAGATGTTATAGGTTGTACTTACCAACATCGTGATATAAAAAATACCGGTAATAGAAACTTATTATTAGATGACCCTAACGGAGTTTTTACTACGTGCGACTTTCCGTTTCCAAGTTTTGTACCTTTAGACTATACGCCCGAAAATTTAATTTTAGTAGAGGAACCGGTAGGGGAAGATATGACGCCCGAAATACCTGATACCGAAACTCCTAATATTCCTAATAAAGAACCGCCCCCCGACCCTCCTTTTGTTCCATGTCCTAGTAATAAAGATTTGCGGGTAGGCGATTTTCGTAACGATAAAAAGTTAGAGAGAGTTGTTTCTCATAAAAAAATAGATAATGAGTGTGTAACTATCTACGAAGATGTCCCGTTCGTCGATCAATACATTCCCTCCGCCCCTCAGTTTGTTGGCGTTTTTAGTCTTGCTTTGGTTGGTGCTTCTGCTCCGCTTGTACTTAATCTCGTAAGACCCCTAGTAAAGCAAGCTGTAACTAAATTAACAAAAAAGAAAAAATAATTATTTTATTTCATGTGTATGAGGTAAAACTTGGTTGGGGGGACTTTTTACAATAATATCTTCACAAGTAACCGCCGAAGGGGTATTAGGTTTAAAGGTAGTTCCAAGCCTTGCCATTTCCGAGCAAAGTTTTAAACGATATAAACTTATTTCCATCTTAGTTTTTTTAATTAATAATCTTTGGGCTTCTATATTTACTTCCGTTGCCTCGTGGCAAAGAGCCGGAGCTTTACCTAAAGGAATACTAAATTGCATACTTATACCGTAATTAAGGTTGTAATTATCTTTTTCGAATCTTGGGGTTTCTTGGTAGTATTTTATATCGCCAGTATCTTCATCATATATAGCTTGCCTCGTAACGGTTTCTATAGGGCGATTAAAACTCCAAGCGTCGGTTAAATAAGGAGTAATAGTAAGACTAGGCGAACTACAAACTATTCCCTGCGACATTCTAAACTGGGGCGTTGCTGACGGTAGAATCATTTGGGCGTTATTATTAACGACCCCCGTACTTTGACTTTGGGGAGATGCAACAGTTGTATTAGCTTTTAAAGGTTTTACCGGTAAAAGTAATAAAATTATTGCCCAAACGTAGTAGTTGTTTCGGTGGTTGTACTTGTTTGAATGGTTCTGTTTATAGTTGTTACCGTATCCAGACCGGGTGTAATTAGCGTTTCTTGTATAGAAAAGGCGGCTCCGTCTGTATTTATCGACCAACGAGGAATAGCTTCTAAGTTTGGAGAAGTCCAACTAAAATTTACGCCCCCAACTGTTTGTTCACTCGTAGTCGTTGGAGTAGGGTTGATATATCCCGTTTCAGATTTAATATTGTGTCCGCTTGCGGCGTAGGAGTATCCCGTTCGGTATTGGTGGCTCGTAATTGTTTCATTTATTATTGATTCAGATGTGCTAGAAGTCGTACTCGACCCGCTTCGGAACTGAGGAACAACGGGAACGGCTAAAGCTCTTATAGGTAATAATAATAATAAAACTAAAGTTAGTCTAGTCAATAGTAATCGTTACTTTAGTAGAGCCTATACAGCTAGTTCCCGACCCTCCGGCGGTACAGGTATGAACGCCCGAACTCAAAGACGTAAGAGCTAAACTGCCGGCGGTTCCTCCCGAACCTACAGTAGTTTGCCCCCCTAGATGTGGCAAAGATGCAATACCACTACTTGGGGCTACGGCTGACGGAGTTACGTCTCCCATTATTACAGATTCCGTTTTGCTGAAAGCAGAGCCGCTCGTTGTTACCGTCGTATCGGTTTGTATCATAGCCGGTACACCATTTGTTAAACTCCCTACATTTATCCCACCTATCTTTCCCGATGTAGTCGTATCCCCCACAGTAACGGAAGGAGTAATATTATTACCGCTAAGACTATAAGTGGTTCCAAC
>CEON01002010.1_pt1 | contig 30350 bp, 43 predicted proteins | sample 530291 | NCBI WGS metagenome assembly CEON01 (sample SAMEA2619888, study PRJEB7988) | marine metagenome | biome: marine biome (ENVO:00000447); feature: surface water layer (ENVO:00002042); material: "saline water (ENVO:00002010), including plankton (ENVO:xxxxxxxx)" | depth 5 m
AAAATATAAACCATAAGTACATTACTCCTAATCCAATTATTAAAAACATTTTAAAATATTCATAGTACTCGTCCGTCTTGGTAAAGGAAACAGGCTTTTTCTTTCTCTCGACCTTATCCCAATCGCCTAATCGTCCCATCAATACACCTCATAAATCTATTCAATATTCTTGTAATTATCCTACCCTTACCCTTACCACGATTACGTTCTATCATCAACATACATTGTGCTCTGATAATACTTTCTTGTAATTCACTCACATGGATTCTCCCTTATATCTCAATTTTACCCTTTAAAAAATTTTTAGTCATCCAACTCTACACCCTTTTTTCTCCGCATATAATCCCAAAACCATCCAAACTCCTTATGATTATAATCCTCGTGTTTATACCACCAACCAGTCTGTCCCACTCCACCATGATTATATAACATCGTTACCAATTGACGTGACGAGGATATAGGGCATTTTCCATAACTTCCGCTAATCCATTCTTCCAATATGTTTGATGAACCACGCTCATAACAACCACAACCCTCATAACATTCGCTATGAGGTATGATGTCTCCCACACAAGTACGGCCAGGACAATAATCACTTGAATACCTTGACTCCGATATATGGGCGTTCTCATTACCCCAAAACTTATTGGTTGCTTTGTAGTGTCGAGAATAGTTGCCTGGTATGTATGATTTGGCGAACAATATCAATTCGTAGTTGATTTGTTCTTCTTCATCAAATATACCATACAAGAAGTCACGAGCTTCTCTATAATCATTAAATGGAAACATAAATCATTCCGTCTTATAACATTAGTAAATTGACACGAGATTCGTTCGGGTGTCAATGATAAATAGTGAGACGCGTATTTTACCCCCAAAAAATTTTTTAAAAGTCGAAAAGACAAGGGTGAACAATCTCTCACCCTTGCCGATTCGTTTTATTCTTAATTGAATAATATAGGTAAACTCATGTGTACTTGAATAGGTCTTCCGTTCTGTACGGCTGGTGAATATTCAATTGACTTGAGTTTATCTATTATGACCTCATTTAATCTTATATCAAATGTGTCAATAATGTTTGGGTTTACAACTTTACCATTTTCATCTACTAAAAAGTTGACATTTACCCTACCTCTGAGTTCCCACCAGTTAATAGTTGGTTCTGAACGAGTGATGTCTTCTATTGTGAGATTTAGTGGTTTTTTTACGATTGGTGCATGACTCCTCTCAGATTTTAACTCTGATAGGTCTTGGGCTATCATGGAGCCCATCAGTAATAAACACATTAGTGCTTTCATTGGGACTTGTTTCTCCTACAAGTTTGGGTGTTATATGTTTAGAACTCGACAACCGAGTAACCACGATAATCTTAGCGACTATCAAAATTAAATATAAAGGTAGTATCGTAAAATTACCTTATTTATGTAAATTTAATGTTAGTTTTTTGTTAGATTCTTAAACAACCATTGCGTGTGGATTATTTGTATTTCCGTATCTGTCGAAATATCCACACGCATAGACTAATCAGTAATATCTCTATCACTTAGTTTGGTATTTGGATAAGTCCAAGTTTGGTAATGGTTTTTCTATTTTCAAGTCTTTCAACTTAGAGTTCTGAACCACCAATTTACTTCCACCGACTATTTGTCCGTTAACAACGTGATATATGAAAAATACAGTTTTCCACATACCTACTCTGACAATCCTGCCAGGTTCCCCATCTACCTCGACTACATCGTCTTCTTTGTAGTCATTACCTAAGAATATCATTATTCCATCTACCACTTCCCTAATGGTGTTTTGGAATAGTAATAATAATACTCCGCTTATTAGTAACCATGAATATTCTTCTACAACCTTTTGTAGATAGTTTTCCATGATTTTTCCTTCGTTAGTGTTACTCCTTTTGTATATTATAAGTATAATATATATTATGTAAGATTTTGGTCATTTCGCCGAAAAGTGATAGAATCAACAGGATTTGAACCTGTACCTTTCGTTCCCAACGATATAGTTACTTTCGTTGAGTGGTCTGTGGTACGTCCTTATTTCAGGAGTGCCTCATATCATATGTTGGGTGATGTTCTACCGAATTAAACTATGATTCTATAACTTAAGGTTGTATTATATCCCACACGTGTTTAATAATTAATCCTATGAAACCTGCTCCAATTACACCTCTCCATTTTCTCGTCTCTGTTCTAAATTGTGTATTCTGTTTTGTTTCTGCCCATAATCCCTTATGTGGGTCAAACATATTCTCTTTGATGAATTTCAACGATTCGTCTGTCTTTCCATGAGCCTTTGACATTTCGTCTTTTAAATCTTCAATATCTTTTTGAATATTGTCAATCTTGTTGTGGATGATATCGAACTCTTTCCTATCTGCCTGATTCAATTTAGTCTCCTTTGGGTGTAATTACCACTATTTGTTTCATATAAATATAATATATATCGCATAACTTGTAGTGCATTAAGATTTTTTAATATAAAAATAATAATGGCCAGCTATAATAAATAGCTTGGTCATTATATTAATAAGTCACTTTTTTTTATCAACCAACTACTATCTCTAAACAATATTAAGTTGGATGGGTCACAAATCTCTTCTAAGGCATCATCAACACCAAATCCTTGTTGGTAATCATGACCACCCAATACTCCGTTTGATTTTATTTTTGGGATATATAACTCAAAGTCTTGTCTTGTTGATTCAAAAGAGTGGTTTCCATCCACATATACAAAGTCATACTCGTCATCATTAAACTTACTAAGAACTTTTTCATCATAGCTGTAATCTTCATGTAATTTTACAATATCCTTGAACTGACGTGTATTTGTGTCATATTCTTCCCAAACTTCTTCCCATGTATGATTATTTTCCTCGTTAAAATTTTCTGTACCACTAAAGGGTTCTATACAATTTATTTCTGTAAATAGACCACAAGAACCAAATATGTGTGTAGATTCACCCATGTATGAGCCAATCTCTATCATCTTGTTATCTTCAAATTCTAATAATTGGGATAGTTTAATAGTGAGTTCTACTAAACCAAAGTAGACGTGATTGTAAGTATGACATTTCCAATCATCTGGTATTCTGAATCTCTGTGTGTGTTTCATTCCAATCCCTTATCCATTTACTATCATCAAAATTAAATTTAGTGGGACACCAATGGTTTGGATTATGGTCTACTGAATTGAAAGAATAGATATTGGATGATTGTGTTTCAAAAGTTCCGTTACCTTGTAGGCCTGAAAACTTTCTTGATGCCAATGGTCTTAAAAAATCATATTGGTGTTGTATCCAAGTATCCAATGGCCCCACTATTGGGAATCTATCAATCAATCCTTTAGCTCCATCCCACGATAATAAATAGGTGGCCATGAACCAACACCCGTTTTTTATCCTAAAAACCTTGTCGTTATATACCTTTACAGAAAACCCCCACTCGTCTGGTAGATAGTTTAAATACAACATATGAGTGTCTTTTGAATCTATACTATCCCAAACCTCACAAAAATTGTGTCCGAACTCATTGTGAAATATAGTATCAGATTCTACGAACATTGCCCAATCACCACTTTTACCATCTTGAACAAACTTTTTCCAAGCTTTAGCCTGTGATAGACAAATGGATGTCTCTATGGAACTTGCAATAACTTTTGGGTTTTTATTTAGTGATAGTAAGGATGGGTCTGGTGATACTTTTAATTGATATCTCCAATCATATATTGGATTTGAATCGGTTGGACAATTCTCTTTAGTTAGTTCTCTACCATCTATTGCCTCTACAACCTGAAAGTGTTTAGATACATCAGAAGTCTCTCTAAAAGTTTTTAGTCTTTCATGTTCTCGTTCTAATGCAATAATATAACTATAATTTACTCTGTCTGAATACCAAGTTGGTGGTAGTTTTTTGTAAGACTTTTTTACCCTTTTCTTGGTATCCATCACGGTCATATTTTGTGGGTGACCGTCTTGGATAATCTTCACCTAATAATCAAATCCTTCATCGGGTTTAGTTGCTTCCTCTTCCCACCATTTATATTGTCTATTTTGTAATGTGGCCTTAAACAGAGAATCATATCTTTCACTACTCATGACTTTCCAAAGTTTGTCAAAATTTTCTTCATCTATCTGCTTAACACCCATAAAATAGGTCTTGGCACCTGATAAACCAACACCACTTGCTATCTCGCATGTATCGACTATTTCGTCAAATTTATTGACTAACAACCACTTCATTGTACTACTCCAATATTATATTAAAAAAGTAATCTTTGGGTTCAAAATCATTCCATTCATCATAAAAATAAACCCAAACTCCAACCGTATCTCCCTTCATTGATTGAACTGGTGCAAACATAGTATTTATCTCTCCATCACCATTACTATAACTGCAACAGTTAATTGTTGGTACGACACTATTTTCAAATCCTGTTACGTAACTCGTGTCCACACCAACAAGTGTTAGGTCATCATTATACCCATAAGTTACTGCATATCCTAATGTATCTCCAAGAAACCAAACGTGTGTTGATTCCCAAAATACTTTCACATCTGAAATCTTATCACCCCTCGAATCAACTACATGACCAGATAATCTATGTAGTGTTTGCCATGACCCATCATTTATATTCAAGTGGTAAAAACCATTACCATCTTGGTTAAGCCTTGGGTCTAATTCAAGTTCTAAACTATAGTCGTATAGGTCACCACAACCTACGACTAAAAAACTAAATACGCTTAGGGCGGTTAATATACTTCTTTTTAGTACGTTTTCTACTCCTTTTATCACTTTGTAACTCCTTGTAACTCTTTTTCTTTTTTGTTTTAGGTTTGTTATTCTCTACGAAAAATTCCTCTTCAAAATCGAGGTAATGGTCGTATTTTGACATCATTCATCTCCTAAGCTACAACAAAAAAGGTACATAAGTCAAGCATTTTTTGCTATTTTCCATGTACCTAATTTATCTAAAAATTCAGTTATTGTGAGGGTTTTGTTATGTTCATTTTTAATTACAACTCTATCAAGTAACTCTGGTTTGTTATTAACAATATTATTAAATGCTGTCATACCTTTCTCAACATAAAACGTTCCAAAACTTTCTTCTCCTAATATATTAGCGTCATAAAGAACATCTTTGGATGAATCTCCATCCAATAATAAATAGTATGTCATTTATCTAAACTCCATAGATATTGTTACTAACTTGTAGATTTTCATTTACAATGTTATTAATTTTGTTAATCTTTACTTGGAATATATCAAGTTCAAACTCTCCGACCTCTCCACTATCCTTTATTATCTCATGCATCTTCGTTAGAATCTGAAAATTATTTGGATTCAAAAATCTACAATCAAATGTTATCTGTACGTCATTAACCAACTCATCTACAAACTTACCACTTATAATATCATTAGGTATCTTTTCCTCTGGTGTTTGTGGTGTAGTGTAAAACACGTCTAAAACTTCCTTTGACTCTGATTCAATGTAATCATTCACCCAAGGTCTCCACTCACTAATTTTTAAATTAGCACACCAAGGCTCTAATACTTTCAATAACTTTTCATCTACATTGATAGGTTCAAACCCTATGTCATATTTTGGTTTAACTTGTGGGTGTAAAGTACTACTATGACTGACCATACCACCCCACTTTCTGATGTAGTTTCTAACATTTTTGTTGTTAGACCACTGCCATTCTGGTGAATCTTTACCAACCTCACCACCACCTGCAGGATTGAATCTACTACCACGACTTGTTAAATGATATACAAAACTACCCCACGTTTGAATAAACTCATATCCATGTAATACGAATCTACCGAATATATCTGAATCCTCTCTACTCGTTGGTGCAAATAATCTGTCATGACCACCAACCCTAATAAAGTCCTCTTTGTATATAGCCCAAGGTGCGAAACAACCATCTGTTATCTTGGTTTTGTCTTCGAAGTTTTTTAGTTCTGATAACAATTTATCTTCATCAAATTCTTCTGGCTCTACTCCGTAATCAGCCAAACACTTTTCAGGACCTGGTGGATGTAGTGATGGTTCTATACGAGTTACAGTTACAACCTTACCTTTCTCAAGATATTTAAATACCTCTTTGTCAAGGTTAGGACAAGCATACATATCGGCATGAAATATCATCACAACTTCATTTGTAGCACAATGTCTAATTAACTCGTCATATAACAATACGAGACCTCTACGATTATCACTCTCTACTTTGTATGTCTTTAGATTTTTATCAACTTTACTCTGTTCTTGTAGCCATTCCCAAGTTCCATCAGAACTACTATCATCACCACAACAAATTTCGTGTTCGTCTCCTAAATTTTTTCTTATTGAATTATAACACCATTTCAGATATCTTAAATTATCTCTACTTGGTATTATGAATGAAATCTTATCCATTTATTTTTTCCTCTAAATAATCCTTTAAGTTACGAGTTGGATTCCAACCAAGAACGTCCGTAGCCATCATATGGTCACATAGAGTCGTTTCTGCCTCACCAGGTTTATCTTCTCCATACTCTCTTGGATAATCACCAAACATATCAGCAACGTCATTTACACTATAATTCCTACCTCTACCAAATTCGAATGTCATTCCTGATGCCATCTTTCTCTTCTTATCTGTTAGACTATTTCCACATCTAAAAAGTCCATCCACTATATCGTCAACGTGTGTAAAATCTCTTCTCTTTTCACCTGTCCCAAAAATCTTTAATGGTTTTCCCTCTTCATGTCTTTTTAACCAAGCACCTATCAAAGTAGTATAAGCCCCCTCTGTTAATTGATTTGGGCCATACACGTTGTAAAATCTACATACTGAAATTGGTAAACCATACACTTTAGTGTACATAGTACACAACATTTCTCCTTGAAACTTTGATAGTGTATATGGATTTTTATAAATCCCACTATGAGTAGAACTTGAACCAGCATATACAACAGGACATTTCTTCTCTCTTGCCCAATCCAATATATTCATGGTCGCTATAACGTTAGAATTAAACGTGTACAATGGATGTTCAAATGATGGTTGAATTCTAGCAATAGCTGCCATGTGATAGATTACATCAGGTTTATCCATGAATAAATCAAAATTATCAGTATCGGATAAATCCACGTCATAATAAGTTATATTATCATGTTCTATTTCATTTTCTTTCTTTCCTGTAGAGTAGTTGTCTAATGATACAACTTGGTTACCCTCTTGTAGTAGTCTCTTAATTAAGTTACTACCAATGAATCCAGCACCACCTGTGACTATAACTCTTTGTTTATACTTTCCCAATTTGCTCTCCATGCTTTTTCTGTGTAGTATTGATTAAATCTTTTTCTGATAGTTTCACTACATAAATTATAAAACTTCTCATCGTTCTTTAGTTTGTCACCAATTCTTTTTGCCTCATCTAAATCACCAATTTCAACTGTAGTTAGTGGATGTAATAGTTCTTGTGTATCCAATCCTTTGTATCCAATACAAGGTATTCCATGAAACCCACAATTCATAGCAAATGTACCAGCTGCATGTGTTCTCATCAGATGGACACCTATGTTATATTGTGATAAACAACTAATCCAATCTCTCCAACTCATATAGGGTAGGTAGTTTATATCTTCAATCAGACTTTCTTGTTCTTGTTTTCTACCCATTGATGGACAACTGATAGGGTCACCTATTTCTTGAGCAACCATGTAAGAATCGAATCCACCATACCAACTTACGAAGTTACCACCAATCATTGTGGCATCTCCCCATTCACTTCTACTTGGGATTCCAGCAGGTATCATCAAACTTCTCATCACTCTCACGTCTTTACAACCTAACCCTAAAAAATAGTTTACATCGGATTCATTATGACAATATAATATATCAGCCGATACTATTGTATTGTAGTAGTGAAATTGTTGTTCTATCGTATAGTCTTGGAAATACCAATGAGGGCCTTCCTGCATTACTGCAACCTTTTTACAACAACTTCTAAATGAATCTAAATTAACGTTTGGGTTTGACTTTGGTACGATAACGATACCCAAATCAAATTGTTCAGTTGGTATATTGTTTATATTGTAGTGTGGGGCATTAAGTGCCATCATCCAAGCATACTCTGTTCTGGCGTTCTCAAAGTTTCTTGGTATGTTGCCATTAACCTGACTCTCTGAAAAAAATACGACTTTACTCATCTCTGTACATTCCCTCAAATTTTATCTCTTCTTTACCATGAGATATATCTTGTGCTTTCATATCTGTTATATCATGGTTACCAAAGTGAAGTATTCTACTCCTACTATCTATCTTTCCATCAACTAAAGCAACTGCCGTACTATCAAATACTCCATGTAAAGGGTCGTTCATACCCATATTTGCAGCAGTGACTCCTTTACCATACTTAGTCATTGGTTCTGTCCACCATTTTGTTTTCATAAATGTTTTTATTTGTTCTTGACTATACATCCAACCACCATCATGATAGTAATCGTTTATTCTTCTTCTGTTACCCTCATCAAACATGAAAGTTTCTTGTGGATAATCAGTAGCATAAAATTCTAAACCATCACTAAATTCAAAACTAAGATAACCTAATTCCTTATAATCTATTTTCTTCTGATAAAAAGTATATTCACTATCAACTTCACATCTCATCATCCTCAATGCAACTTTGTCATTCCAAAAAGAGTCGTGGTGTTCATTGTGATAATCAATAACCTCATATGGAAACCCAATATCTCCATCCGCGTAAATATAAATATCATAAAGATTTCTCTCATCTTCAATTATTTTTCGTGGAACCCAACAAAGTTGGCCACCAGGTATGGATTTACCTATCTGTTCATGAACATGAAGTTTAACGTTAAGTCCATCTCTATAAATTTTATAATCTTCAATCTCTCTTATATTACAATGCAAATTTATATCAACGTGACAATCATAATTTTCAAATGTATCTAAAACTCTGTTCCATAACCTAACTCCTGTTGATGGTCTTCTAAGTCTCGATGACTGAAAGTCATACATCTCAGAATCTATCTCAGAAAATAATGTTCCATGATAAGATACTTTCATGTTACCACTCGTGTTGTCCATAGTGAATTATCCTACTTCTGCTATCAAATTTACCATCCACCAATGGTATTAATGATTTGTTAAAAACCCCATGTCTTGGGTCATTCATTCCTATCGTATGAGATTCAACCTGTTCATAAAGGTCAAGTGGTGGATTGTGCCATAACTTTGATTCCATATAATAATCTAATTGTTCTTGACTATATATCCAAGAGCCACGATATGTTGGTTCTCTCCAAGTCCAATATTCCTTATTTTTTTCCCATCTTATCAAAGGAACCGATGGTCGTTTACAATCTAAATCACTCCAATGCCATTTGGTATCATCACTAAAAGTTAATAATTGTCTATTAGATAAATCTATTTTGTTACCATTATAATCGAGTGGGTTTTTATAATCTGTATTTTCAACTCTGAACATTCCAAGTAAAGTTCTTTCAGACCAAAGTTTATCATTGTGCTCTTCAAAATACTCTAAAGTTTCTTGTCTCCACCCAAGGTCAGCCTCTGACATGATATAAGTGTCATATTCTCTGTTTAGATTGTGTTGAATAAATAACCTTACTTGAAGTAACTTATCAATAAATTTTCCGTCATCATGTAATACTAAATTAGACTTACATTTAAATTCATCAAGTTCTACATCTGAATGAACAAATATGTCAACGTCATAATCATCACTCCAAGATTTTATTGATTCAATTGATTGTGCAAATAGGTTTAACCAAGATTCTACCTTTTTGTTTCCGTCTATAGCAAAAGGTAAATCAACATCATTTAAGAATAAAAACGTGTGGTAAGATACCTTCATGAACGTGGCAAATCAATAAATTCAATCCCCGCTATGTGTTCTCTTGCCTTCATAATAGTTTGTACACGTTCTCTTAATTCGGTAGAAGAATAGCCGTGGTCTCTTGAGTTATAATGAATTGGTATATCCAAATCACCACCAGTTAAATTAGGATTATCTTTCCAATCGGAACCAACGTATCTTTCATCAGGTTTTATTTCTATCAATAGTCCCACCAAGTCTTCCTCTGTATCATATACTATGACTTCATCAACATACTCCACTGCTGACAATTGTAACGCTCTTTCTTCTTCGGTTTGAATTGGTTTGTTTTTACCCTCTCTGATTGATGGGTCACGTTGTAATCCAACCACAAGATATTTACATCTTTCTTTTATCTCTTTTAGCATTAGAATGTGACCAGCATGTAATAAATCAAAAGTACCACAGGTAAACCCTATTAATTTTCTATCTGTAAATTCAACTATGGAATGTAAGAATTTAAGATGTTTTCTTTCTACGTCCCCATAGTCAACCGAATCTACCCAAAATCTTAATGGATTGTTATTGTATTTAAACGAGTTTAGTTTATTATCTTCTTTAAAACCACTTAACAAAATAGTAGGTACATTATTTTCACTACACCATATTGCACAATTTACTATGTTCATTGATTCACCTGAAGATGATATTAAGATTACAAGTGTATTATCATTGACAAAATCTTTTAAGAACTCCACGTAAGCTTGTTTTTCTCCATAGTCATTAATATAACAAGTCAATCGAGGTGAATCCGAAAAAGATAAACACTCTTTCTTAAGAACTTTAGTGTAGTCAACGGACACGTGAGATGCTACCGCATTACTTCCACCATTTCCAATTATTATTATTCTTTTGTTACTATCAACTAACCTTTTTAGTCTTTGATATTTCTCAAACAAGTTGTACTCCTTTGGGTTCATAATAAAACTTTTCGACTTTTAACTTAGGATTAGATTTTATAAAATCCATTTGTGTTCCATTAGGGAAATACATCATCAGATATCCACCACCACCTGAACCACAAACTTTACCACAAGTTGCACCTGACTTTAATCCTAACTCATATATGTCATCAATTTTATTATTGGTTACTTTTTTAGACATACTCTTCTTAATCTTCCAAGATTCTTTTAAGACCTCTTCAAAATTAGAAAAGTGATTTGTTGCTAATTCAATTGTTAAATTCTTTAACTCATTTAGTTGTAGAATATTATCTTTTACATTAGACTTTACACCATCAAGTAATTTACCTGATGGTATTTTCTTTTGTCCTAAACTAATAAAAACTAATTTAGAAAATAAATCGTCAACATCTATGTCAACTCTACTGACACCAACTTCTTGAGTTGGATAAAACTTTATATAATTTAGTCCACCAAATACAGCAGAATAATGGTCTTGTTTCCCTACGTTGTTTTTCATAACATTGACCTCGTGGTGATAAGCCTCTTCGGCTAACTGCCATAAGTTCATGTTAGGATGTTCAGTATACATCTGACCAACCACATAAGAACTTGAACCACCCAAACCAGACATCGGTGGGATGTCATTTATTTGATTTATTTTACCCTTTTCATCTCTCATTACACAAATGTATTTGTTTATCGTAGAACTTATAACACAACCAAACTCATTTTCCTCAAAATACCAAGGCAAATCCGTTTGACCACCACAAAAACTAACTCTCAATGGAACTTTAGCTATCTTCACTTACTTCTCCCAATGTTGTATAGTTTAATGGATATTCGTGTGCTAGTGATTCTAAGGTCGTACTAAATGTACGATAGTTTTCTTCATTCCAACAATTATCATTCCAATCTCCAGCAATATGTGATTGGAACATTAATCTATCGTCCCATAAACTTATGTTTTCGTAATTGTGTATACCATCTTCCCCATAAAATACTTTATTACCAAAATGTATGTTTTGATTTATATTCTGATGTGCAGCTGTGTAAGTGTAGTTTTCACCTATAGCTTTTGCTGATTCTTGGTTACAACCCCAGCCTGGCATTCTAAAACCTTTAGGTGTTATATCATTATAATTCCACTCGTCCATAGATTGATTAATTCTATCCACTGCATTCTGATAATCTAACTCAAGAAACTCTTGTTCACCTATACCTTGTGTTTCACATTGATGATAGTGACCATGAGCACACAACTCAACCCAATCCTTTTCATACCAAAAATCAACCCACTCTCTGTGTTTTGACAATGGATATTTTTTATGATAATTTGATGGTATGAATAGATTAAACTTACACCCAAGATTTGAGTTAAGTGATTCTAAATAAGCAACACTCTCATCACCATCACATCCCCATCCTTTTTCAGGATGTAGGTCATCTATGGCTATAATTACGTCTATCATAACTCGTAAAACTTTCCTGTTTTCACATCCTTTACTTTAATTCCTTGACCATCCATTTCTGTTATAGGGTGGTCTGATACTACATTACCCCTTGCACATTCATACACAAAAGGTGAATCTAAATAAGTCTTTGATAAATAACCAATCTTGTCTCCACCAAAAACCTTATTAAATTTATAATTGTTTAGTTGTGGAAATTCATTACCCCACGTACTCATTCCCTTGTTACCTCTATAAACGTAAACACCCTCTTCATTTTTTCTTGGATACTCATAAGCATCATGTCTTGGTTCGAAACCACCCATCTTTTTTACATCAGAGTATCTCATTGCCAAAAAACTTGGTCTGATGGTGTTCATGTCTAATATTATTTTGTCAAATAGATGTTGGTTTTCCTCTTTCACGTAATCTTTTCGTGTCATACCATCAAACTCTTCTTTTATACCAATCTCGATAACTTCATTGATATCATAACTTGGTTCAGGATAATTAGCACCATTACCAATGACATTTAAATCTTGTAGTCCCTCAATAACTAATGGTATGAAATCAAAAGACTTCAGTACAAGGTCATCGTGTAAGAAAAAACAAATGTCATCATCATCAATATCAAGATAGTTTACTGCCTGTTCGTAAGCTCCATACTCCTCACCACCATTAAAAAATACTTTATGGTCAAACTTTTCTTTTATCTCTTCCGTAGGTTCTCTGTGACAAGCCCAAAAGACATGAACATCGTCCGAGTTCATTTTCATCAAATCATGTAGACCATTTATCAGACTTGGTTGATTCATATGCCAACCACAAATAATAAATCTAATCATTAAATATATCTCTCTCTAACTCAACACTTAAATTGTATGAAACGATAACAAATGCTACATATAATAAAATATCAAACATTACTTTCCCTTATTTTGTATTGAAATTACTCTGACCATCTCGTCCCAAACTTCGTCCCTTTTGGCTCTACGTTCTTGTACATCAGGCCCCCATTTATCCATAAAATCTTTTATGGTCTTCTCTAATCTTTCTATTTTCTTTTCCAAGACAGCAATCTTTAATTCATTACTTATCTCATTCTTCATTTTTTTGACTATCTCCTTTTGAGACTCTGTATGAGTCATCATCAAAGTGTTCGGTTGAAACCTCTATGATAGAACCATCAGTATGTGCCATGAGTTGGTGAGGTTGACCTGGTAATTGTCTTACCACGTCACCTGGTTTTAGTTCTTCTTCATAAATGTCAGCTGTTTCTGTATCTATCCATCTATATAAAAACTCACCCTCAGCTATAAACCAAGTTTCATCTTTTTTCAAGTGATAGTGCATAGAAAACTTACAACCCTTTTTGAACATTAAAATCTTACCACAATATAATTCATTGTTGGTAATTATCATTTCTTTTCCCCAACCTTTGGGTATTTCACAACACTTAGTAACCGTTGGTTTTACTAATTTTCCCATGATACTTCCCAATCCTTGAACTCTGCAGCAATACAATCTATCTTATAGTCTTTTCTACCACCACCAGCTTGGTCTTGTATAATATTTTTTGCTGTGTTTCTAATTCCATTTAGGCCATGAGTTAGTCCAAGATTACCATCACCTTCACCTTGTCTATATTTGGTTTCATTATGCCAAATGTGTAGATTCATCTGTGCCAAAACAACAATAGCTCTAATCATTTCACCAGTTGGTTTTTCCCAATTCATCAACATATCTATGTCGTGAACGATATCTTTTATCTCTTTAGCATATTCTTCTTTGTGTTCTGTTATAAACACTTCTTTTAACTGAACAATACTAAGTCTATCTATTAGTTCACTTATGGTTGGTAGGTATTTTCTATCTGCCATTATATATTCTCCTCAAAGTCACTATATCTATTAAATCTCTTTTGATTATGAAATAAAAATCCTAAGTTTTCTTTCGATAACTTACTTAATATCTGATACCAATTATTCTTTTGGTCTCTACGTTTAAAGTGAGTAGACTTATTTTTATCCTCATTCTTTACGTTTAATCTTTTCTTAGGGTGGTTTCTATTGTGAACCTTTAATATATTTTTTACTACGAACTGAATATAATGTTGTCCCATATGTAACCTAACACTCTCTAAAAATGCAGTGTCCTCTGCTACCATCAAACTTCCATGAGGAATGTTAGCCCCACTCTTAATTAAGTCCGTAGATATCACCAAACAACTTCCTTCAAATTTAGGTTCTTGTATAACCCTCAAGTCTAATTCCTCTGACTTATTGTTTACCTCATCCATCTCTTTCTTTGACATCGTGTATCTTATACTCCAAGGCGAATTTAATGCCTTTTTAGTATCTTCTTCCGTATCCATATCATAATATGGTTTGTCTGTGAATTCTGGATGTTCCAAGACTTTCCAACTATCATCCCACATTTTTCTAAGTGCAAATGTTGTAATATATCTGTGAATATCATTGTCGTTTGCATATTGAGATACTGCCTCCATTGTTCTAAAAAATTGTTTTGGTACTAAACAATCTGATTCACCCCAAATGATAAAATCATAATCATTACAATTATTATAATTTAAATCTCTTCGGTAATCAGCTATGGTATATGGTTTATTCTTTTTGTATATTTTACTTTGAGGTCTTACCACTCCCCAATTTTGATATTCGTATTCTAAATCGTAAATCTTCTTCTCAAGTTGTTCGATTGTAAATTCACTCTTCTCAAAGAACTCAGAACAATTGTAAAACATATCTATGGTTACGTTTTCAGGATTCTCTATACCAGTTAATGCATCAAAAATACTATCCAAATATTCTCCTACCATGTCCAATTCATAGAACATGGTGTGACAACCAAATATGTATTTTTTACTTAGCCTCAAGATAAACCTCTTCCATCCATTTGTTAACCCAATAATATACATACTCGACATCTTGAGCATTCATATCATTATGACATGGTAAAGATATCAACTTCTTCCATTCAACATCAGCAACAGGATATTCTCTGTTATTGTATTCTCTAAATGGTTTATACAAGTAAAGTGGTTTAAAATGAACAGACGTATGAATGTTTTTAGTTGCTAAATAATCTATCAATTCATTTCTACCAACCACCGAAGCTCCACTACCATCTGGTGCCTTGTTGTATATTTTTTCCTCAAGTTTAGCACAATAGTATTGAACAGTCTCTGAATGGTGTGGTCTTTGAACCAAAGGATGTAGATTATCATTATACAACGATTGTATATTTCTTCTATGTTCCAAGTGTTGTTCTATCTTAGTCATCTGAGATAACCCAAGAGCTGCAATCAAATCTATCATGTAATATTTCCAACCAAGTTGTTCTATTTCATAGTCCCAAGCATAACCTGGTTTAGCACCTGATGCCCTACTCCATGTAGAAGACACTCCAAACCAAGTTAATTCACGACATTTATCTGCTAACTCTTTATCGTTAGTGGTAATCATCCCACCATCACCTGTTGGCATTGTCTTTACAGCCTGAAATGACCATAGTGCCACATCACCACCTTGACCAGCACCTGGTACGTAACAACTATGAGCACAATCCTCAATAATAAACCCACCAAATACTTTTCTTAATTCTTCATAATCACAAGGTATACCAGCCTGATTTACTGCAATAAGAGCTTCACTATTTGGTTTCTTGTATTTCTCTACATCTTGTGGGTCTATACACATGGTGTCTGGTTTAACGTCCACGATATTAGAAGTACAATTGTTCCACAATGGAACTGCAGCTGTAGTAACAAAAGATATAGCTGGATTAATTATATCAACTCCCTCACCAAATCCCATTACCTTTAATACTAAGTCTAAAGCATGACTATTACTTGTTACTGCCACTGCATACTTGTGACCAACCATTTTTGCGAACTTCTCTTCAAACTCTGCAACTTTAGGGCCTTTACCCCACCATCCACTTTCAATAACTTTTGCTATTTCGTGGACATCATGTTCATCACCTTTTGGTTTTAGGACAGGTAACATCTTGTCTCTTATTTTCATATCAATATCCTACTTGTTTAAATTTAGATTTTTGTCTAACTTTCGTTGGGTCATCAAAATCTGTTTCCCAATGATAAAATAAATTATGTTTTGGTACGTAACAATTCCACTCTCTTAGAACAGGATCGGAATTCATTGGTGCAATTCTACTGAAGAATCCCTCTATTGAGTTTGGTAGTGTCCAATATGGATAAGGTATAGCTTCTCTAACACCAGGTTTATCTCTGTTTGCAATAAAGTACTCTAACCTTTCTATCCATAAGTCAACTTTATATATCGCGGTACCTGACATGGATTTAGTTGGACTATTCACACCCTTATAAAAGTATCCATAATCGCCTTCCTCATATCCATTGTATTTTCTAGCACCATACTCATTGACTTTTGTTAAGTTACAATAATCAATATCATTATTAACTACCTCGTCAATTATGTTTGTCCAATCTTCTTTTTCCATCGTGACCATATAATCTTCTGCCTTATTGACAACCCATTTGGTATCTATTGTCTTCAATAATGCTAAAGTATTTAATGCCCAATCCTCTTCTAACATTAAGTAAAAATTTAACTTTGGTAGATGTCTGTTGTATAATATCTTGACCTCATTTGCCCTCGTGTTTGTATTGTATAACACTTCAAATTGATGGTCTCCAAAAACCTTACCATATTGTCTTACTATTTTCTGTAAGTATTCCCACCTTTCATTTACGGTACAAATAAAATTTTGATGAAATGTAATTTTATCGTATGAACTCATGTCCCCATTCCTCTTCTGTAAAAACGTTAAACGGATAACCTAAATGTGATTCCCTACCAAAGAAAGTTTTCATACCAGCCCAATCAAACATATCTCTCTCATTCTTCTTATTTTTTCTACTAAAATAAAATCTTGGCATTGCAAAGTTATATCCACCAATCGGTTGACTATAATGATTTACCAAATCATTGTCATTAGAACATCCGTATATTTTGAACTTTCCATGGTCTCTCATAACCTCAACACCATCTATGTTAATTGGTGGGCAATCATCAGTTACAACTATATCTAAATCACTATTTTGTCTTATACCCATAACCGCTAGTATTCCACTCTGAACTATTGTAAACTTATCTCTTGGTATGTGACTCAACCTTTCCAAGTATTTAACATTCTTTACTGGATGAGGCACTTTAGTATAAATATCTGACCTCTTCATGTAAAATGGAATATATTTTTTACCATTTATTAATCTACCAATCATGGACACGGCTCTATGATAACTATGTTTGATAAACCCATCAAAAAACTCACTTGGATTTGTCTTTAAGAATATTTCTATGTCCTCATCTTCCATTTTATACAGACCATCGTAATATTCTTTTGTCATATTTTCCCATCCCAATTCATGATGGTCACCAACTCCATGTCTGAACTCAGCCCACATACAATTCCAATACTGCCAATTCTCAGGTTTTAGGTTTCTTTCCATCGACTTAACATTATCTTCATCACTCCAAAACTCAACAACATCTTTTACTGTTTTTAACTTATAGTTGTTTAATACAATTTCCTTACCACCTCTACCTTGTTGTAATTCACAATTAAGAAAGTAATCAAGATTTATTGGAACGTAATCATATGTTTCTTTAACTACCTTTTCATAGTTTACATCCTCAATAAAGCGTCCCATACCAACGTAGGTATTGTTATGATGTGATTCTAATGTAGGATAAAAATCAAGTCTGTATATTCCTTCTAAATCAATTAAACAAGGCTTACCCTCAAAGTCATAGACGTGGTTCTCACAAAAATCATACGTAAAAAATCGAGTCTCTTTTGTTTTCTGTGAGATTATTTTTAACATTTCATCATAGTGGCCTTTACGTCTCGTTATTTCCTTAGTAACATATCCTCTACAATTCATCTTATCGTCAACTATCAATCCCATGAAATTGGGTATCACAAAAGAATCATAGAAGCCTGAACTGAATCCCTCTATGATTGTACTTCCTCTAACATAATCAACATCCCAAAGTTTTATGTAAACACCATCTTTTTCATAGACTCTACGACAATGATTTTCTTCACCCCAAAATCTTTTTTTCTTAGAGATTAGATTCCATTTGTCCACGTCAATAGTTTCAAATTTGTACGTGTTATATACGTCACCTATTTGTGATTCAAATGTTAAATTACCTTGCTTCATTACCACTCATATTCTATTTTTAGAATAACTCCCTCACTTCTCAAGAGTCCTTTTTTATTTGATGGGTCTCCTTCAGGAAAACATTTAGCTCCTTCACCCTCACCGATTTGTTTAACTTCAGACAATACCAATCCAGACCATTTATCTTTGATATATTCTATAGCATTAAAAACTCCATGTTCATCTGGATGTCCGTAATCATCAAAGATTAATTCCATCGGTGGTTCACCAACCTCTTTTGTAGATAAATGTATATCATGTATTATACCATCTAAAGTATGCATACAATCCAAGAACGCAACGTCTACTTTTTTATTTATCTTACTAACATATGCATCTTTATTTCCGTATATGTTGGCAGTTATATAATGAATGTTACTTCTATCTGAGTTTCTCTTTTGAGCTCTCATTGTGTTCTCGTGATTATGGTCTATGGTGGTAACTGATTCAAAAATAAAACTCAGTAATCTTGTTGTGTCACCATGACTTGTACCCAACTCCAACACGTGTTTATCTTTTCCTAATTCTTTATAGTAGTCAAACAAATCTTCTTTAAATTTACGTGTCGTTGTATTTTTAAAATCACGTTTGTCTCTCAAATCTTTTAATGCTTCATCTCTTAAGGACATTTACAAACTCCTCTGCTATACTCACACACGTTCCAATCTTACCTGAAAATATCGTATATAAGTTATCGTTTATTTTTCTAATTGTAGTCGGTCTTGCATCGTCATGATGTCTGTTTGGTAAAACAACTCTCACTCCAAACATGGAACCAACATATTTTGATTTTTCAAATCCTTTCCACCACTTTGAACCCTCTTCTATAAATTTAGAAATATTAGTAATCTTAGGATTTTTTATAATACCTTTGTCGATATAAGAAGATAGTTCTTCTGGTATCATTGGTTTCTTTCCAACGTTTTCTGATAGTACGGTGTAAACCACGTTACCTAAAATATGAAGTCCTGTATCTCCAAACTCATTTAAACATCCAAAAGGGCCATCCATTATGATATGATTTTTACCCTTAAATGTTTTTGGTAATTTTACAAAAGGTTTCTCTACTACCTCAAACTGATAATCAAGTTTATCTTCTTCTCTCAATAGTTTATTTAATAATGAATACGTACAAATAAGTGTCGGACAATCATCGTAAATCTTGTCTATGTCATCCTCTGTAACTTCTGAGCCGAGATAAGTGTCCACCATATATTTACCAAGATTATTTTCTACTATCTTTTTGAACTCTGTAGGATTCCAAATACTTTCTTCGACTTTATAAGTTGCCTCACAATTAGGTAGTGTGTCTACTTTTTCAAATGGTAACTTTAATTTCTTCATGAATTTTTCAAATTGTTTTGAATCTACCATTGAGTCCTTATCACCAATACTATAATAGGTTTCAGTATCCATTACCGCATCACCAAACTCCTTAATAAAAGATGGTTCTGAATCTCGTGATTGTTTAGCAGTCTCCTCACTTCTTGGGTAATGATATCCTTTGTGTAGTCTTTGTTGATTACATAAAGTAGTGGAACTCATTATTGAATCATTCTTTTCAAACAACTCAACGTAGTAATTATTCTTGGATAGAATATAAGCTGCAGTACATCCAAATATACCACCACCAATTACTCTTACAGTCTGATATATCTTTTTCTGAAAAATATTTAATAGAGCATCAGTCCATAAAGATAGTTTTTGATTTTTATCAAAGTTCACTTCCTCTAACAAAACTCTATGTATCATAATTTTTAGTGGGTCTTCTGGTGGTCTACTTGACAAATCTACCCCACAAACACTATGTAGTCTAGCATTCCATGCAGTATCTTTATTCTGTTTTTCTGACATTAATGGTTGCCAATTTCTATCGTAATCAAAACAAACCTTTACTGATTCTTTACCCTTAATAAAGTTAGCAGTAAACAATAACCTTTCATCTTTTTCGTAGGTCTCAACTTCTCCAATCTGATGGTCTTTTAAATAATCATATAAAAGATATAAATCATGGTAAACTAAGTTAGGGAACGATGCCCTTGTAAACTTTGCATAGTCTGACCTACCTACCTTTTTCCATCTACATAAAATGTTTTTAGGATTGTCTTTTAGAACCTTTGTGATATCATTCCTATCTTCTCTGTGATTAAAAACATCATCAATATATAATTTAACACCATGAAAGTCAGCCAAATCAATTAACTCTTTTGTATGTCTTGGAAATAATGTGCCTGGTTTTTCCAAGAACACATTAACCTTTTGTGATAAACAAAACTTAGCATGTTCGTAATGCATCTGTGATGGTGTACATATAAAAACCCAATCAACTTTGTTCTTGGTTAGAAGTGATTTATAGTCCTTCTTAGAATTTGCAACCCAAGACACCTCACATATATTACTTATCGGTTCTGACGTTAGTTTTTTGTGAATGAAACTTCCATAATAACCCTTTCCTATTAGACCTACCTTAATCATTCAATACCTCTTGGTTCTTGTTTATTATCAGGATGATATAATTTTTTGTAAGCCAATTCCATCCACATCGGTACAACTTTATCCTTTGGGCCATTAATACCATTAAAATGATACATCCAACCCATTTCAAAAAACTTGGTATCTTCGGCTAATATTTCTCTTTTTTCAAAACAAGTCATGTTCCAAGAGTAAGGTAGTAACTTCTTTTCTATGTTGTGTCTTTTCAACATGAAGTTTAAGGGTGTTTGGTCTGTACCAATACCATAAGTCTTTTGTATAGATTGAATCATTTCTTTGTTTTCAAAGTAAAAGTCTTTCATTGATTGAAAGAATGCACGATGATTATGATTTACTATTTGAAATCCACTATTACCATACTCCCAAAAATTAAACCAGTCTCCATTAAAAACAAATTCTTTGTAGTGTTCCATACCTCTAAGAATCCAATCGTAACTACCAAAGTCATGTACCAAACAATACTTGTGTTCTGTTTGATTAAATACGTTTGGTGCCTTTGGATGAACTAACGTGTCACAATCTACAAGAATTACTTGGTCAACATCCATGTTCATATTATCAAATATGTCCCATAAAAAATAACGTTGCCATATAATATGCATTTCTTTAGGGTCTAAGACTGGTTCTTCCATAACAAATACTTCAGAGTTATTATTATCAGCCCATCTTTTCCATGAATCAATAGACATTTCATACTCTACCTTTTGATTACCATCACCAAGAGCATTCTTTACATTAATCATAAAAACTATATTCTTCTTAGCCATAATAATACACCATAGTTCTTTCCCAAGTTTGTTTCATTAATGTCTCTCTTTGTTCAATTGGAAATCCTGTAAAATGCCAAACGTATCCATACTTCATAAAAAATGGTGTTACGTTATCACCATATTGCCAGTTGTGAGAAAACATCTCGGTCTTATGCATAGAAAATAAGTTCCAAATAGGTGGTATTAAATTTATATCATAACCACCTTTTTGTAAATGATAATTAAATAACGTCTGTTCTTTACCACCACCTTTGTTCCAACTATCAAGTTCTTGTTGATTCTCAAAATAGAAATTTCTTAAGTCCTCGTAAACCTTGAGTCCTTTTTTATCACAAAATATGACACCAGCATTTATGTATTTGTAGTAGTCTATGTCTATGTCAAAAAATTTACCATAGTTAGAACAACTATCATAAACCCATCTCATATTTGCTAAATCTAAAACACCAGACACACCACTTTCTATTTCATCAAAGATATTTGGAGCGTCCCACTTTACCATAGTATCACAATCAACGATACCAAATTTATCATAGTTATCTATTTGGTCTATAATATCCAACTTGTTCCAAATCGGAAATCCATATCTTTCATCATGTTCTGTTATGACCTTGAAATCTATGTTATGTCGTTCGCAATAATGTGTCCAAGTTTTAATAGCAAAGTCTGAATAGACTTCGAAGTTGTATGATGATTTTGAATGGTTTATTGCAACCATCCATATTACGTTCTTAGAGTCCTGCACGATTAATTATGTCCATATAAAAATTGTTTTGTTTTTCTTGTTTTTCAATTTTCTTGTGATGATAAATTGATAACTCTTCATGTGGTGGTAAATGTGAATAGGTTCTACATCCACCGATAAATTCATGAACTGGTCTCTGCCATCTTATTTTCTCATCTCTACGGAATACCCTAGCCTGATAATCAGGATAATTAATCCATCCCTTTTCTGTTACTTTCCATCCCCAAGCCTGAATATGTTTGTCTGTTATACCATCCACAGTATTGACTCGTGGGACGTAGATTAAATCTGTCTCATTGATAGCTAAAACTTCTTTAAGTTGTGATATTAAAATCTCATGTGGTAACTCATCTGCATCGAGATGAAATATATAATCACCAGTACACTTTTCTATAACTGCATTCTTTTGAGCTGCAAAATCATTATACAATGAACGTTCAAAAAATACTATATCAGGATATTGTTCGTGAATAAAATCATCAAACACTTCCCAACATTGGTAATCAGAATGGTCATCACATATTACAATTTCATCCCCATCATCTCTATGTTCAACCAAAAACTCTAATAGTTTCCTAATTTCCTCATGTTCATTGTGTGTTGTAATACCATAAGAAATCTTCATACTTTATCTCTTGCTGTCCTTTTCTTACCGAATGTTGGTAAGTCTCTTTTTGATTGTTCATACCCAGCATAGTAGTGACCATAAAGTTCTTCTGTTAAATCCTTTGGAAACTGAAAGTCTGATAGGAATACAGAACCTCTACCCAAAATCTGTTTATCGTATGTTTTATAAACAGGTATGGGATTATTAGTTAAAAGTTTCTTTATGTCACGATAGAATATTTGAGCTGCAGACTCTCTACTTGATTTTTTCTTGATGTCTATACCAAGTTGTACTTCACCAGACTTTCTACCTCTAAAAGATAAACCCTCTGATAAATCTACGATTGACCTAACAAATGCAGTTCTAACTTGTTTTTTAGCTCTTTTTTCTAATTCTATTCCATGTAGTAAAAATGATTCACCACCATCTCTCTTGGTGGTCTTTAGTCCTCTATGTAAAACCAAAACAGTTCTCTGATTATCATTGTAGGTAAATTCGATTATATCTCCTCTAGCTACGAATTTCCATGATGTTCTTTGTTTACTGGCCATTATAAGTCTTTAGTTATTCCCATGTCTTTACATGCCTGTAGGAATTCATACTTTTCATAAGTTACTGCATTTTCAATGTCAAGTCTAAATTCATGACCATCGTATTTATCCCTATCTTCTTTGGGTACTTTAACTGGTTTTGCATACTTCCAAACAAAACTAACACCAGCCTCCAACGAAAATTCAGACTCAAGGTTTGCCTCTGGATATATTATTCCCAAGTTACCCATATTCAAAACAGATGGATACCAATACAAACCTCTATCTTCATCAAAAATTCTCATGTCTCTGATAAACTCACCTGTCTTTTCAAGTTGTTTATTATGTTGGTCTGAGCCTTCGTAATATTCTGTATTGGTTGTGTATCCACAATGAAAACACATATAACTTTTAAATCCATTCTCTAACTCATCAACGAAGCATTTATCAGTATCGAAACATGCTCCACATTCTGTTACTCTTTCTCCTAATGAATTCATACTAAACCTTTTTCAATTTTGGTAGTTTTAACTTCTGTGGTTCAGAAGATGTTTTCTTTAATTTAGGTAACTTCAATTGAACTTGTTGAGGTGCAGGTGTGAACTCAGGTAAGTATCTTTCCAAGACGTTATCAATCCTACGTGTCATAGCCTTTAGTGAAAACCTACTACGATTTACTTGAGCTAACTTTTTAGCACCAACAACATATTTTCTATAATTCTTTTTCATCTCTAAGAATGCCCTTGAAGCCACATTGTAATCAACAACAAACCAACTCTGTCCCTCTACCCTCATACCATCAGGAAAGGCACTCTTGGGACATGCAGTCAAAGTACCTGGCAACAATATTGAATTGTTCTTATCCAAGAAGTCAACGTGACCACTATAACCAGAAACTATGATTGGTTTTTTAGTCATTGAGAATTCTAATAAAGGTCTACCGAATCCCTCACCATGAGTGTAACTAACCATGGCCTTTACTTTAGGATGATTATATAACTCATTCATTTCTTTATCATGGAAGTCACCATGAAACAAATAGATATTAGGTAAAGTTTCAGCCTCTACAGATTTCTTTATCTCCTCAATCTTTTTTAGAATACTATTTCTATCAATAATAGAATATGTAGCTCCACTTGTTTTCATGATGAGACCTGGAGAGTTTGGTTTGTTTTTAAATGTTTCCAAGAATGTCTTAACCAACATACCTGTATCTTTTCTATCTTTACCCAAATCACCTTGTAACCAATGACCAACAAAAAGATAATTCCAACTCTCTTTTACCTTTTCCATTTCAGATGCCAACAATGGTGTAAACTCTTTTGTGGTTCTATAAATATCGGTATCAGAACCCTCAAATATTTCCTCAATTGGTTTGTTTACTTTAATCTGACCTGTAATCTGATTATTTTGTTGAGCATTGTACATGGTATTTATAAAACCCTCTGAAGCAAACTTAGATGGTGTTACAATTAAATCCATTCGATTACACCCATCAATCCACTCTTTTGGTACAATGTTACATTCCAATCCAGCTGTTATTCCAATATTATATTTACCAACATTTTGAAATTCATTTGGTACTGTTATGTGAATGTGTATATCAGGTTGTCTATCCAATTGTGGATTTTTTAATAACCTCTCAATTATTGGGTCATCATTTGGGTCACCAGCTGATAAAGCGTTCATCGGTGTATTACCCCATCTAACATTGAATATCTTTATATCAAACTTATCAAGTTCAATTAAAGACCTCACGATGTCACGTGAATGTGCACCATATCCACTACGAGTGGCAACAGGAGCAGTAACTAAACATAATGGTTTATACATCTTCTTCCTCTTCTGTATCTATCATACTTTTATAGAACTCATACAATTTCCAATCGATTTGTTCTAACTTCTCCAAAATCTTTTGTAAGATTTCTACTAACTTTTCATCTTTCATGTTATGCCTTATATATTGTATATTGTTGACGTGGTGTCCACTTTTCAAAACCTCTATCCATATGTTCTATGAATCTTTGAGACATCTTTCTTCCTGTTAGACCAGCAACGTTCTGTGCCCAAACTCTACCTTTTAAACCAGCCTCTTTTCTTTCCTCACGAGGGATATCATACCACTCTTTTATTCTGTTAGCCACGTCTTCCCAATCACATCTATCATCAAAAATATATGGTGTAGGAACTGAACCCATCAATGAACGTGTTCTTGGCCATACTGGTTTTACCCACTCACCATGAGTAAGGTCTTTGTTATTTTCCCATACCTTGTAGTTGTGAAGTGACTCGACTTCTTTGTAATGTTCTTCGGTCAAGTATTCACCTTTTAGTTTAAAACCACATTGGTCTTGCATACCACCTGTAACATTTACAATAATTGGTGTACCTGCCATAATCGACTCAGTAGTAGATAGTCCCCAACCCTCATTTGAAGAAATCAAAATACCACAATCCGCCAAGTTATATAAATAATTTAGTTTCTCGGTATCTAATTTTGCATCTGAAAAGATGACGTTGGTATTGGGTGCTACTGCTTGTACTACGGCAGGTAAATCTGTACCATTAGGGTCTTTTGGTTGGGTGTGCATCAGTAACAAACATTTCTTTCTTTGTTCTTCTGTCAACTTATCATTGAACTCTTTCCATGCCAATACTAAGTCACCAACCATTTTTCTTCTAATGTTTCTTGCATTATAAAATAAAACAAAATCGTATTCTTTATCTTTGGTTACGTTTTTAATCCATCGAGAATACTTTTTAAATTCCTTAGTCCCCTCTGATATTGGGAAAAACTCATCTTCATTAATACCATGAGGAATGTAAGTATTGTCCCAATCTGTTCTTGGTTTGTTCTGACAAACTCGGTCAACAATATTTACAGTTTGTTTTGAGATGTTCATAATCAAATCACTACTTTCATAGAATGCTTCATTCCATTGTGGATATGGTAAATCATCCCAAATATTATAGTAAAATATTGGTATGTGCATTCTTAACTCATGTTCCATTTGATACAACCACTCCCAAAATCTTGGGTCTGTATAGTGTAGGATTGCGTCTGGTTTTTCTATTTCCATTATCTGCCTTAACAAATCAGGATTACCATAACCACTTATAGGATAGACCTTTAAGTATCCGTTATCTATACCTCTTTCTTTTTTAAGAGCAGAAGCCATATCAACGACCTTACCCTCATCAGGATGTTTTATAGCACCACCTAATTGTACCCAATCATAATGATGTGCAGTACCTAAAACAAACTCTCTTGACATTGTCCCAACTCCTGAAGACATTCTCAAGTCGTCTGATAATAATAATATTTTTTTCTTAGCCATTTAAAAGTTCCTTCGTGTCTTTGCCTTCATATCCAATCGGAAAATATTTTTTTAACATTTCAAGTTTATCATCATATTCAGCTATTATTTCAATCTCTTTTTCAATTGTATCCATCAAGTCTGGATGTTCACCAACTCCTACTGCATTATTTAATAGATTCTCCACATTGACTCTATGTTTCTCAATGTGAGCTAAAAAATGTGCCTCACTTGCTTTTATTAAATCGTCTCTTAAATTTATCATTTAAAACCTACTCCCACTTTTTTGACATTCATCATATTCGTCTACAGTCTTTCTGAATTTTTCATTATAGATATACAAATCCATTGCTCTGTTGACAAGTTTTTGAAGTGTAAATTCATTTACAACGGCAACACCTTTAAACTTTTTATAAACGTCTTGTATTATTTTTACTGATGTTAATTTTGTTGACTTCATAACCTTTCTCATATATACATATATATAAATAGAGATATCAATCCATAATTACGTATTTTTTTTCAAGTCTTTTTGCACAACTAATAACGTGTTCTGTACCACTTGTTATCCTACCATCCGTAACAAAAGCCACCATCTTATCACATCTTTCAGCAATTTGTTTGTTTCTTTTAAAGTAATTTGATACGTAATATGGTTTATTATAGTTTCTTGCATCTAAAACACAATGTATATTGTGATTATAATGTTGAGGTGGATACTCTTCATAATTAACATTAAACTCTAACGAATACTTTTTTGCATATCCATCAGCCCCATCCTTTTGTCCACCACTCACTACAACTAATTCTTTACCAAACTTCTGTTTTAGATTAAAGATAAATTCTTTTATTTTTTTACGATTAGTATAGGTTCTACTCCCTACTATCGCTACTTTCATTATCATTCCTTTTTTGTTTCCTCATTGGTTTTGCAGGTTTGGTCGTAAACATAAAATCTATTATGTCACTAAAATATCTAAGTCCACTCATAATTCCTTCAAGGCCTGAACCCTCGTAGTTAAATCTACTTGTACTAAGTCTATCTCCAATGTTAAACCAAATAAAATCACCTCTCTTAACATTTTCTCCATTGGTTATAGTGGTTTTAAACTTTAATTCAGTTTCATATTCTGATATAAAGTCCTTAATTTGTTTTGGTTTTAAACTATCTTCTTCATACCAAAAATGTACACTAAATTGTTTATTTTGATTCCAAGCCTGTTTTAATTTTTCTACTACTATCTCTTCACCATTTCCAATAAAATCATTTAGTTTTATCCTAACGTTTAATCTCATGCCATATTCCTATCACAAATTTCTGGTCGGTCTTTAAACTCACACCATTTACAGTTGTTATTAATAGTAATCTTATTATACTTTTTTGTTAAGTCATGTTCACCTTTATCATCAAAACACTCATTAAGAAAATCATCAAACCTTGACATCACTTTATTTAGTGATGGTTTACCATTAGCAGGTGTAAATGTTTGTACTCTCTTCTGAGGGAAATCTACTTTCTCATAGAGTTTTCTTTTGACGATAAAATATTCAACATCTATTTTATCAAGTGGTATATCTTTTTCTAAACTAAAGAAGTTCTTATATAATAATAATTGGTCTGTCTTACTTTTATCAGCTTTCATGTACTTGTTCCAACCCATCGTAGACGTTTTGATATCTATAATCTTATATCTATCTCTTATCTTATCATAGATTAACAAGTCTATGTAACCAACAAAATTAACATCATTTTCTAATTCATACTCGATTGGTATTTCTACCCCAATTAACTCATAACCTTTTTTACTGAAGTACTGAGTCTTTCTCTTTTTGAGCCAATCTAAGATTGTTAGTCCATGTTGAAAAAACTCTGACATCTCTTCTTTGGTACAAATCTCTTGACCAAGTTGTTCTTTGGTATCTTTGAAAACTTTTCTCATGTTGTCAACTAACAATTGGTTGAGGTCTAAAGAGTCAGCATTTTTTATTGTTTCCTCATACATAACAGTTAGATATTTCTGTATGACCTCATGCATAGCCGTACCAAATAAGGTATGTATGTTACCACCATCCTCTCTGATTTCGTCTATGTAATTTAATTTCCATCGATATGGACATTTACTCCACATGGAAAATTGACTATAACTTACTCTATTCATTATATAATTCTATCAACTAAACCATACTCAAGACATTGTTCAGAACTCAAGTATGTATCGTTTCGTTGGATGTCCTCCCAAAAGTCTCTATCTTTCTTTGTCACAGATGCTAACAATACATTTATATCTTTTTGTAAATCTTTTAAATGTTCAACCCCTCTCATGACATCCGATGACTTTCCTTGTTCAAAGGCGGAACCCTCATGAACCATTACGGTAGAATGTCGAGTCAACGTTCTTTCACCTGTACCACAAGCTAATAAAACCGAGGCTGCACTCATACAAGTTCCTACACAATGTGTATTTACTTTCGGAACCATATGTCTAATATAATCAATCAAACCCAACATCGCATAAACATCACCACCATATGAGGATATATTTAAATTAATGGGTTCCATTGGATTAATTCTGTTTAGGTAATCAAGTTTTACCATTGTTGAATATAATGAATCTATGTCAAATTCATAGTTCATATAAGTGGTGTTTGTTAATGAATTAACACCCCACTCCATTTCTTTGATAGCAAAGAGTTTTGCTTTTTGGTTGTTATTATCCATATCCTCTCCTAATTCATGTACCTAAGCTACAAAACTTTTTATATATAAGTCAAGCATTATCTTAAATTTAATTTCTTTATTTCCTTTGGGTCAACCCCATAACGTTTTAGTAATGTTAGTAACTCTTGTTTACCTTGTTCAGTAGCATACCAAAAGTCCAATGAAGTTTTAGCCTCCACCAAACTTATCTCAAAGTGTTTAGCAACAATTTCTAACAACCATTTCTCATAAGCCATGTCTTTACTTCCTTTAATATATTTTAAAAAAACTCTACCCTTTGGTAATATGTTTGAATACAACTTGTACAACACCTTTGGTTCGAGTGGTAGCTTTTGTATGTCGTTTACCATAGTAATCCATTCCATTTTCATGGACAAAAACCTGTTGACCATATAGTTTGACCAACTCTTTTTATCAGCATCAGTCATATCATCCCAATATGTCTGTGTCTGTTTTTGTGTAACGTGATTAATATGGTCAAATAATGATTTTGTTTTCATATTGACCTCTTGAGTTAATAAATAGTGTAACCAAATTTCAAATACAACTAAAAATTATGATAGGTAAACTAACGAAGAGCTCCCTATCAGAATGTAATTTCTGTAAATCTTATAATCCTCATCCAACGTATCTTGTAAAATATCCGTCTCTAATGCAGCTCTAC
>CEON01018478.1_pt1 | contig 29871 bp, 8 predicted proteins | sample 530291 | NCBI WGS metagenome assembly CEON01 (sample SAMEA2619888, study PRJEB7988) | marine metagenome | biome: marine biome (ENVO:00000447); feature: surface water layer (ENVO:00002042); material: "saline water (ENVO:00002010), including plankton (ENVO:xxxxxxxx)" | depth 5 m
AGGTTAGAAGAGGATGATTTTGGTGATCTTATCCTTACGATTCCTTACGAGGTATGTGAAGAGTTGGGATGGGACATTGGTGTAGATTTAGATTATGAGATTACAGAAGATAGTACAGCATTTACTTTGAGGAGAGCAGAGGATGAGTGAAAATAGTGAAGAGATGGTTGCTGTAACGCCCGAACAGATTGCAGAGGCACTAGGAGCAGTAAACCAAGTTTTAGTAGCATTAGAGAAGCGTATAAGGGACGTAGAGAAGTATGTGAGCGAGTTACCCACACCTGCAAAGACTTTCTACAAACCTGATGGGTATGATGATTATATGAACTTAAAAGAAAACTTTGATGAACTTTATAGGAGAGTAGAGAGAATCGAAAATGGGATGTAAGACTAACGGCGGATATAGATTTGGCGTATGTTCTGGGTTTGGTCCAAACTTAAGTCATTGTTATTATTACACTCCACCTGGTGGGGTTACTTTAGAGTTCAAAGAATTTCCCCAAGCGATTATTAGAAAAGAATCTGGATATAATCTACCAGAAAGGGAAGATAATCGTGTAATGTATACTGGTAGTACTGCACAATATAATAGTACTGCTGGGGGCAGTTCATCGGGAGCGACTGCTATATGTGGAAAAGCCACAAAAGCAGATAACTGTAGCACTTCTTTTAGAAGGAATAGTTATGATACTAATGTGATAGCATTTGATTTTACTCCAAGTGAGTTATCATTTGACTTTATGTACAGTGATACTTGGTTTTCTTATTTGTATGATACTTCAAGTGAAGCAGGTCATGTAGGTACTGCAGCATATCATATTGAGCGTGCAGCAAGAGGCGTGACTAGTACTACACCTGCTTCTGGTACACCTGGATCTCCTGGATATAATGCTGGTGGATCTTCAACTGTTAATGATGATGGTGATCGTTGTATTCCTTGTGCAGCATTTACTTGTTCCCCCGCGAAGACCACAATATCTTACACTGGATCAGAGGATTTAACTGGTGATGCTGATTGTCCTCACCCCACATTATTTGGTATTGGGACAGAATCTAAGAAGGTAGTTATCAAATATAATCAGTTTTCTAGTCAAGTACCTGCAGGTGTACTTGACTTTGAGGTTAGTTATGATGGTACTACCTACGAAAATATTTGGGATGGTGGAAGTTCTACAACTATAGAGTATGAATCTGCACAAAATCCGTGGGGCGCTGGTGATGAAACGTTTAGCGACTTCCAAGTTTTTGATATTAATGATGGTGCTCAAGCAATTGATCTCCGACTAAAGTTCAGGATTGAACCAATCTTTGATGATAGTGGTGCAAATACTGTTTTTAGTGGTACTAAATGGGTTTTAGCAGAAGTATTGAATCAAGGAACGGGGTTTTCTACAGGTGAAGTATATCCAATTTCCTTTGAAGTTCGTCTTGCTGACAATAGTCTTGTTAACTTGACACTTAATATTAAGATTACCGAGGTTGGAAACATTGAAACCACGCAAGAAGGCGATCTTCAAGACATTATTCGTGTTGGAGACACGTTAAATGGACATAGAGTACTTCGCGCCTTCCACACTTTTGAAAGAACTTACACTGAATCTGGTCAATTTCCGTATCATATCATCTACGTGGACGGAACTGGCGATGATTTTACGAAAGATACCGCGTATACTAGTAGTAGAGACCACGTTGTTACTGCAGTTGCGGGATATGGCATCAAAGATCGTGCAATTTTAGTCGGAATGTACGAGTTTTTGCAAAAATCTCTTCAATATGTGACTGCTGATATCAATCAAAACGCGCCAGATGTGTTTAATAGCGTCAAAAAACCAGTTGCATTCGTTTCTGTCAACGAAAATGGTCAAATTACCGATGTAAATGTGTCTGGAGGCGCATATGCATTCGATTTTAACACATTTTATAGAAATAACTCGGTTGCTGCACTTACTGGATATAGTTCTGAGGACAATGTTGCGACTACTGGTGGTAGTGGATCTGGTTTAACCGTAGATGTTGAGGTTGGCACTTTATTAAACTCTGATGGAGATGAGATTCAGAACGCGATTACTGATGTAAAGGTGCATAGTTGCGGAAGTGGATATGCTGAAAACGATGAAGTTACCATTTCTGGCGGTAGTGCAAAGATTAGAATCCTTGAAATCACTAATGGTGGCGCAAATCTCAATAAACTAGACGAAGCTCCTATCATTGGACTAACTTCTCCAGCGGATAAAGGCACACCATTATCATCAAAATCCACTGATGATGGTAATATTGACTTTGTTTTGCAGACAAATAATGATAATACCATCGATTTTGAGATTGTGACTGGTTCTGATGGTAATCCCGACGTTGAACCTACGTCAAAAACACTGGGAGGCAACAATAAACAAGCAAAAATCAAAGCATCTTTGAGTGGCGGTAAGATTACTTCGGTGACTATTACGGAACCTGGTGCTGGATATAGCAAAGAAAATCGTCCAGAGATTGTTGTTGACAATCTTTATGAAGAAACTAAGGAAACTTACGGAAATGATGCGTATAATCCTGAGTTTGAAGGTAATACACGAACGATTTTTAATGATTTACCCGAGGGTGATGTTCGGTTAGATGAAACTGATGTTCAAAATGTCATGGGTAGTTATAATCAGATGCCAAAAACTAGGCGTACTGTCAATAAAGAAGCTCCATTAGATATTAAAATGGACCCTGATAGAGAAAGAATCAAACAAAGACCACAGTATAAGGTTCGTCCTAGTGCTGTTGATCCTCTTTATAAGTTAGAACCTGAATATGATACGACATACTTAGCGAATGTTGATATTGACCAGGAATATAAACAAGTTATTGCTGATGATAAATCACGCTCACAGGAAACTTGGAAACAAAATCTTAAAGACATTACACAGGATGTTATTCCAGAGTTTACTAAGAATGATGAGTCTAAAGTTGAAACTGTTGTAGGGTCGCTAACGGGACTGCCAGAATCGTCTGAGTACACTAAATATATTATGCGACAATATCGTCCAGATCCTAGCAAAAGTGCTACTATTCAAGTAACACTTTCTTGCACTCCAGAAAACTTAGGGCATAGTGGATATGCAAGTCAATGTACTACTCCTGGTTTAACTCCAAACTTTTCTAGTAGTAGTACAGATCCCGAAACTGGTGTTACCACTAGTACAAGCATAACATATACTATGTCTGGATTGTTGGGACCAGGATGTCAATCTTGGACAGCAACTGGTAGTATGAAAATCTGGCACGATCTTACTAGAGCAACTAATACGGTTGGTTTAGCAGCAAGACGATTCGGCAATCCATTTACAGAGTAATATGTCATTTGCAGCAGCATTATTTCAAGGGGTTTGTAGTGGGCATGGAACTGGATCTGGTTCAACTCACCATCCTGGACTTGGTGGTCCTATTCTTCCTGGGTGTGTGAAACCAGCAAATGATCAAAATGTTATTCCTAAAACTGTAGGTCTTATGAATGCGACCACTCTTTGGCCAGCATTAGCACAACTTCCATTAAGTCCTATTGTGCGAAATGTCGTTATTAATGGTATAATGCCTATTGTTGATCAGGATGTGTTAACTCCACATCCAACCCAAACCATGCATGTAATCGAGTACACGGGTATACCTAAAGGGTGTCCACCAGGTGCAGTACCAAATAATGCCTGGCACTGCACAATAGGACCTGGAGGACGAGAAGTTCTTGCAGGACACTCTAGAAAGTGTTTTGCTACATGCAAGACCGTATTTATCAACGGTAGGCGTGCAGGACGCTTTGGAGACCCTCTAGGGGACTTTAGTGTCGCATTCCCATGCACTTCAACAATCACAGGATCTAGTATCAACGTATTCATCGGAACAACAAGAGGTTAATTTATGGCAAAAATCAAAAAGTCGCTCATTGGCGGCAATATGATCGAATCTCAACCCAAAAAAACGCGCCAGGGATCGGGTCAGCATACAAAATATGCTTCTAGTTCCCGAAATAACGCTAAAAAACGCTATCGTGGTCAGGGGCGATAAATATAGTTGTATGAACTGATTCAGAGAGATGGCTCTAAAGACTATAGGGGGTTCAAATTATAAAAAATCTCGAAGTTTTACGGATATTTCGGTAAATTTTGCCAAAAATCCTTTTACAGACGATCTCTCTGTGGTAAAAAACGACAACTCAATAAAACAGTCGATTAAAAATCTTATTTTAACGACTCCTGGAGAAAAACCATTCCAACCATTAGTTGGGTCTAGGGTAAACAGTCTTTTGTTTGAACCTTTAGATGGTTTTACGGTTGATGCTCTTGAAGCAGAGATCATAAATACCATTAATCAATATGAACCTAGGGTAAGTCTTACAGAGGTGATTGTTACTCCGATTTATGAGGGTAATAAGTTGAATGTGAGCATCGAATACCAAGTAGTCGGTTTACCTATTGTTGAAACAATCGAGTTTGTTTTACAGAGACCCGAATAATGCAACCAAACAATCTGACAGCACTGGATTTTGAAGATATTAAGTCTTCAATCAAATCTTATCTTAGGACAAGATCAGAATTTTCTGATTATGACTTTGATGGGTCTTCTTTATCGTACCTAATCGATATTTTAGCGTATAATACTTACTACACCTCTTTTAACGCTAATATGGCGTTGAATGAGGTGTTTTTGGCGTCTTCTACTATTAGAGACAATATTGTCAATGTTGCAAAACTTTTAAACTATACGCCAAGATCGATTACATCATCAAAAGCTTGTTTATATTTAAAACTAACAACCACTCAAGTAAATGGAGCATACCCTTCTTCAGTAACGTTGAAAAAAGGTCCTATTGCAACAGGTGGTAACTATATTTGGAATATTTTAAGTGATAAAACCGTTTCTGTGAATCAGACAAACGGGGAGGCGATTTTTGATAATCTTTTAATCAGTGAGGGATCGATTGTTAAGTTCTCATATACTGTAAATACATTTGCAAATCAAGTATATTCGATTCCATCTGAAGATGCCGATGTATCCACATTGTCGGTAAAAGTCAAACCAAATGAATCCTCAACTCAGTTCGATATTTACAATAAAGTCGATACTGTATCAAACTTAACTCCAACTTCTAGATCTTACTTCTTATCTGAAGGTGAGGATATGCGATATGAGTTGCAGTTTGGTGATGACAGCGTAGGTAGAAAACTTACAGATGGTGAAGTTATTGATTTGGAATATTTGGTCACTTCGGGACCAGATGCAAATGGTGTTGGTGTATTTTCGTTCGTTGGAAGAATAACTGATAGTCTTTCACAAACATATCCTGCATCAACTATTAATGTTACGGTAAAAGATAAGTCTCAGCAAGGTCAGGCAGCAGAAACTGTTGAATCAATCAAATACAATGCTCCCAGATATTATTCTTCTCAATATCGTGCTGTAACTGCTCAGGACTATGCTTTGATTACTAAAAAGGTATATCCCAATGCAGTCTCAGTTGTTGCTTATGGTGGAGACTCTTTGAATCCTCCTGTATATGGAAAAGTTTATATTGTTGTAAAAACTTCTACAGGATCTCTTCTTAATGATACTACTAAGAAGTCTATCTCTGCTGATTTGAGAAAATATGCAATCGCATCTATCGATCCAGTAATCGTCGATCCCGATGATATTTACATCAATACAAAGGTGTTTGCTCTGTATGATACTGGTAGCGGCAGCAATGCATCCGAGATTGAAAGTAATATTAATGGCGGTATTCTTGATTGGGCTACTCAGACTGGTATTAATAACTTCAACTCTACATTTAGAGCACAGCAGTTTGAAAAAGCGATTTCTTTATCAGATAAAGCTATTAGTGACGTATCTATTCAAGTATCACTTCTCAAGTATATCAAACCAAATACCAATCAAACTAATACCTATTGTGTTTCCACAGGTTCTAACCTGTACAATAGTGCTCCCAGTTTAGATGGTGGAGATGGAACTTGTAAGAAAGAACCTGTCGTTGTTTCTGGTACTTTTAGAACCTTTGATCGTCCTGGTGTTGATCAGCAGTTTGAGGATGATGGTTATGGTAACCTGAGAACTTTCTACAACTCTGGTATTAGAAAAATCTATACCAACAATAGTGCTGGTACTGTAAACTATGAAACAGGACAAGTCTGTTTCGGTCCTGTAAATATCATTGGTGCTGGCAATAACTTAGCGCCCGATTCTGCTTTAGATATCACAGATTCAAATACTGGTATTGGTGATATTGTTGATGTTAACTTACTCCCAACAGGACTTCAGATTCCTGTAATGTTTATTCCAGCAAATAACTCTACTATTCCTGCAACAACACCAGGAACATTCATTAATATCACTACACCATCTATCACAGTTGCCCCGATTGGCACAGCAGTTCCTCCCACAATCCCTCTAAATAGTTTGACGCCAACGGATTATAATCAAACGCCAACAACGCTTGATATCCCTGACATTTCTAACTCTGGTTCTCTAAACGATTCTAGTTGTTTCTAAGATGAATATTAATAAGGTCTCCCAGTCTATCTCCTCACAAACTCCCGACTTTCTGAGGACAGAGTACCCGCTGTTTAATAAATTCATTGAATACTATTACAGATCCCAAGAAAAAACGGGTCTGGGTCAAAATATTGTCAATAAGTTTTTACAATATCTTGATATCGATAAACTAGATGTCAGCATTCTTGACGGTAAGACAAAGATTGTAGAAGCACTTTCCAAGGATAGTAATACTATTGTTGTTGAGAGTACAAACGAGTTTCTCTCTGAGAATGGATCTATTCTGATTGGTGACGAAGTAATCTATTATGAGACTACTACTAGTGCTCCAAACATTGCACTTAGTCCTGGTATTTCATACGAGCAGGTAAAACTCAAGTGGACTACGTTAGCTCAGATTATTGATGACTTTGATGGTACTACTAGAACTTTTGCACTTTCATCTCAATCAGTTCCTATTTCTCCCCCATCTGCACAGCATTTGATTGTTAGTGTATATGGTGAAGTCTTAACTCCTGTTACTGATTATCAAGTTGATGGTAGTAACATTACATTTACTACTGCTCCTAGAACAAGAACTCAGGCAGATGATAATGTTGGAACATATATCACATACTTGAGTGGTTTTGTTGAGAATCCTATTGTTGGTCTCGATAATATTTCAGGTTCATTCGGAGAAGGAAAAACAGAGTTTAAACTAACTCGAAATGGTGATGCATATGATCCAGTTGCTGATGAGTATGTTATTGCTGTTTATGGTAATGAACTTCTTGTTCCTAAAGTCGATTTTTTCTTAGATAGATCTACTTTTATCTTTAACGAAGCACCTCTTAATGGTAGATTTCTCTCACTATATGTTATTGAAGCTCCTATTCCTAGTTACGGTAGTAATGCTGTTGGATATGCACGTATTACAGATAGTGGTCAGTTAAGTAGTGTTGCTGTTGACCAGCAAGGATCTGGATATAGATTTGAGTATCCTCCTAAGATTAATATTCAAAGTGACGAAGGATCTGGTGGTGCTGTTGAAAGTCTTGTCAATGGTATCAAAAATACTCAACTGATTTCTGGTGGTAAAGGTTATAGTGATACCAATCCGCCAATCGTTTCTATTGAATCTCCCACATTAACAGGATCTAAAGTTGCTGAGTTGAAGGCAGTTGTTACAGATGGATCTGTTACTTCTATCGAAACCATAAGTTCTGGTAGTGGATATACTTTTAATCCTAGAATCAGCTTTAAACAACCTGGTGGAGCAAAACTAGGCACACCTACCGTCGTAAATGGTAGTCTGAGTGGAACTATTAGTGTAACATCTGGCGGTATTGGATATACTACTGCACCTCAGATTTATATTGATGAACCAACAGGATCTAATCCCATTAAAGCAACCCTGCAGGCAGTTCTTAATGATAATGGTCAAGTTGCATCTATTACTATTGTAAATGCTGGTCAGGGGTATACAAGCACTCCTAGGATTGCTGTAATCGAACCTACTGGTGCTCAAGTCTTAGAAACCAAAGTTGATAGTACAGGAAGAATCATTGAGATTGAAATGCTCGATGGTGGTAGTGGATATGATGATGTTCCTTCTGTTTATATCGTAGATGAAAGTGGAACTGGATCTGGAGCAAAAGCAGTTGCTGCAGTTTTTAATGGAAGAATCACTGATATTAACATCACCGATTTTGGTACTGGTTATTCTTCTTCCAACCCTCCTAAAGTAATCATTCAAGATCCTCCAGAAGCACAAGCATCCGTTGAAATCGGTCTTAATGAAATTACTGGTTTTAAAGTCTCTAAAACTGGTAGTGGTTACAAAAAAGCACAGTTTAATGGATGTGCTAGAGCTGCAAGTGGTATTGTAAAATACACAGAAGAGGGAAATGCGGTTTTCTCTAATGAAACTGCAGCGGCATCTGCATCAGTTGATGCTGAGGTCAAGTGTTTGGATGCGTTGTTTGTAAAACGTTTGCTTGACAAGTATACTGAGCAGTTCTTGCCTGATGTTCCCCAACTAGACTATAACAAGATTGATGTTCGTGCTGCTATCAAATCTGTAAAAGATTTCTATTCCACAAAAGGCACTTCGTTTAGTGTTGCATATTTGTTCAAACTTCTTTATGGTGAAGAAGTCACTGTATCTTATCCTAAAGATCAAATCACCAAACCATCTTCAGCAACTTGGTCTATTGATACTATTCTTCGCGCCACTTTGGTCAGTGGTGATCCTAATAATATCAAAGATGGTCTTTTAGTACAAGAAGAAAATATTTCCGATCCTAATGTAAAAACTGCAAGTGCTTTGATTGAAAACTACATTTCAATCAAAACCTCAGATACAGAAATCTTTGAACTTGTTCTTTCGGAAGAAACTATTCAGGGTGAGTTTATTGTTCCATATAAAACAAAACTTGCAGAACCTCTTAATACTACAGAGAGTATTATTACAGTTGACTCGACTATTGGTTGGCCTGAACGAAATGGAGAATTTATTATTGGTGCTAGCGAAGTTGTTCAGTATAAAGAAAAATCTCTAAACCAGTTTATTGAATGTACTCGTTCCGTAAACAATATTGTTGAAGATTGGGATTCTGCAACTGAAGTTACATCAAATCTTAAAGTATATGTAAATAGAGGAACACTTCAAGAAGTTGTTCTCAATGTAGTTGGTATTGTTGATGCTAGACAAACTACATTAACTGACACAGGTTCTTATTATCTTTCTGGAGATAAGTTAACTGTATCTAAGTTAGGTGGAACTTCAGAAAAAGCAGAGTTGAATACTTGGTTGTATAACGTTAAAAAACTGCTTGAAGTTGACAATATTGCATTTGGTGGCATTGACAATCGTTTTGCTACTGTTACTTGTGAGAATCCACATGGATTGTTAGTTGGGGATCAGGTTACCATCTATGGTGCAAACCCAATCGTCTATAATGGCACATTCTTAGTTACTTCTAGAGATAGTTCTACTGTATTCCAATATCAACTTCCTCAACCAGCAGAATCTGTACCTCAAGGCAATATTCTTGTTTCTGTTGACTTGAATAAGGGTAAGTCTGATAATACTGCTGTTCTTAACGCTATTGGACCTTATACAACCAATATTCAAAATAGTTTCTTTAATGACGATTACGTCTATGTTGCTTCAACTGGTATTCCCAACTATAAAATCGGTCCTTTCACTGGATCTGCTTTATTGCCTGGAAACCAGCGTAAGTTAAATAGATTCCCCTTAACTTCACAAACTATTTCTACCAAAAATGCCATTGTTCCTGGTCCCATTGGAACTTGGGTAAATGGTGTATCTATTTGGTCTTACAAGTCTGAGTCTACTAAAACTTTTGGACCTTTGACATCGATTAGCATCACTAATGCGGGATCTAACTATGATGCTGCATCTCCTCCTGCAATCAATATTAAAAATGGTGGTGGTAGTGGTGCCGCAGCAAGTGTAGTCGTAAATGGTTCTATTACAGAAATCGTTGTAGACGATGAAGGTAGTGGATATACTTCTTCCCCTCTAGTTTCTATTGTTGGTGGCGGCGGTTCTGGTGCTGCAGCAACAGCAATTGTTACCAAAGGAAAGGTGTCTCGTATTCTCATGAATACAAATGGTAGTGGATACACTTCTCAACCAACTATTACTATTGTTGGTGGCGGTGGATCTGGTGCTTCTGCGACTGCTTCTGTTCGTGGACCCATTCAGAGTGTAAGTGTGGATGCTGGTGGTGAATCTTATACATCTAAACCTGATATTGAACTTAGTTCTGGTAGTGGTGCAGTTGCTCAGGCAATCGTAAACAATGGTAGAATCGTTTCTATTGCTATCATTTCTGCTGGTAGTGGGTATACCACTGCACCTGAAATCAGCATCCAAGGAGACGGTTTTGGTGCTGTTGCTCGTGCTACTATTGATACGGATGGTGAGAATGCTGGTCGTGTTACTGGTATTACCATCATTAATAAAGGCATTAACTATATCCAAGGCACTACAGTTGTAAATCTAACTTCTGTAGGATCTGGTGCTACTTTTGAGTCTAATGTTTTCCAATGGACTTATAACTTAGAAAAAACAACTACTCTTGATTCTGCAAGAGGTGCGGTATTCTCTGGGTATAATAATCAATATGGTGGTGAATATGCTCATATTTCTAACCCTCAGAGATTGAGATATATCCTTGGTGACAATCTCTTTGAAAATAACTCAAATGAAATCAAAGAGCAAGAAACTCAGTTGGATCACTCACCTATTATTGGTTGGGCTTTTGATGGTAATCCCATTTATGGTCCATATGGATACTCGGATCCAACTGATCAATCTTCTGAGATCGAAAGACTGGATAGTTCTTATAGACTTAAGACGAATCTTGTTTATGATGCAATAACTAATCCAAATCCAGTTAGAAATCAAGGACCTTTGCTCACAGATGAAGCAGCAGGTAGATTTGTTGAAGACTATGAATACTCCTTTGCATCTGGAGATCTGGATCAGTATAATGGACGTTTTTGTAAGACACCAGATTTCCCCGAAGGTAGATATTGCTATTTTGTTACTGTTGACACCACGGAAGATGGCAATCCAGTTTTCCCTTATGTTTTGGGACCAAACTTCAACTCCATTGTTGATAGTTGGAACTTAAATAAAGATGCTATTCAGCAAAATATTCCAACTGGTGTTGTTCGTTATAGAGATCCATATGAAAATGTTGATATTGACGTTGAAAGGGCACCTAATGCATCCACAAATGCATTAACTCTTGAAAATGGAGATATTCTTTTATTTGAAGTAGAAGATGAAAATAGAGATGGGGTTATTGATGCAGCAGAGACTGCTGATCCCGATCAAATGTTTGAAGAGTCTCCTCTTCAACTCTTTGATTATTTCCCTAAGGTAAATCTCGAATCCAAGGTTGATATTGAAGTAGAAACTATTACTAAGTTTGAAGATGCTTTTGTTACAGACTTTATTATTGAAGATGCTGGTCAAAGTTATCAGGTAGATGATATTTTAGTATTTGACAATACTGATACCGATGGAACAGGTGTTTCTGCTAGAGTTTCTAAGATTACTGGTGAAGATGTAACGGCATACACCTTTGAAACTATTGAAGACAAGTATTATGGTGTATTGACTACAGATGTAGCACACAATATCATTAAAAATGATACTGTATATGTCGATTACACACCAGTAATGGACAGCACCAATAAAACTTACATTGTCAGACAATACAAAGGCATTGAAGAGTTAGTCATTACTCAAAAAGGATCTGGTTATACTGAGGATATTCCTCCCACAATCAAGATTGAAGGTGATGGTGAGTCTGGTGAACTGGAAGCAGTAGTGACTTCTGTTGGAGCTATTGAAGAAGTTAATATTATAAACTCTGGATCTGGTTATACAAAAGATCCTAGAGTTGTTATCAGTCACCCTCAGGTCTTTAAAAAGACTGAGTATTATCTTTCTTTGATTTCTAATGAAGACTATGTAAAAGTTAATGATGTATATGTCAATGATGAAAAAGAAACATTCTTCATTGGTAAAACTAAAAATGCTGATGGTGATGAAGTTGCATTCTTGTCTAAGTTCTCTAATACTGGTCTTAAAGAGTGGGAAGAAACTTTAACTAGTACTGATGGCGAAGAATATACTGAGTTCTTAAAACTTGATGTTGATGGTAATAATATTTGGATTGTTGGCGAAAACAAACCCAACTCGGCACTTCTGAGTGATTATAATCCTGATATTATTCTTGTTAAGTATGTACAAGCTAATGATCAACTTAGTGCATCTATTTCATTCCAGAAAGCATATGCTGGTATTTCTGGTGCTACTCGTGCTGACAGAGTAGTTGAAATCAAGAAGTATTCAGACACTCGTTATATTATTGGTGGATATACAAATACTAACTCTGCCAATCCATATGATGCGTTTATTGCTTCTGTAGATAGTACTGGTGGTCTTGCTGCTAAGAGAAAACTTACAACTACTAGTGGATCTGAAAAGATTACTAGTCTGTTGGTTCACAATGAAGCAGTATTCTTTACCATGGAAGTTGCTTCATCGCAGTCTGCAGGCGACGTAGATCTCGTTATTGGTAAAGCAACTGTAGGAACAAGTGTAATCGATATTTCTTGGTTGAAGAAGATTGCAAATACTTCATATTCTTTCTTGAATACTAGTATTTGTGTAGATGAGTTTGATGAACTCTATGTTACCGCAACTACTAGATTGAAGTCTGATGATACTACCAAGAATGCTATCTGGGTTGGTAAGTTTGCCGATGACGGTGATTTAATTTGGAATCATATTTATTCTGCACCTACTGGCACTTCTATCGACACTATCTCGAAGTGTGTTATTGATATTTTTGGTGATCTGAATGTTGCGTTCAATAGAACAACTTCTGCTACTAATCAAAAGAGTGTTGACACTCTCAAGTTAGACTATGATGGTAAGCTTCTTAAGCACACTCATAATGAGTTCACATCTAATAACATTGAAGGTCTTTCTGCTTATGGTATCGATGTTGATAACTCTGGTGATGTTTATGTTTATGGTCAGACCTCTTGGAATAGAAATGAAATCCTTTGTGAGTTTGCTTCGGATGCAACAGATAAAACTGGTCACTATACATTAACCACGCTTAGTGCAACTGGTAGTGATGCAGTAAAATATGAAGATGGATATGCAAAGATTTACGGTAAAGATGCAACTGCTGGTCGTCTTCTGACGGTTGATACAGTAAGTGCCGCTGACGCATCTAGAACAGCAGGTACATATGCTATCAGTGCTTCTGATTATACGACCGATGCATCTGGTACAGGTGCGACATTTAGTGTTGTAGTTGATAGCAGCGGTGCAGCAACGGTCACTATTACGAATCCTGGATCTGGATTTGTTGTGAATGAAACTTTCACCATTACAGATTCTAATCTTGGTGGTGGCGGCGGTGCTTCCTTGACATTTGATGCTGCTACAGTTTCTGCTGTTGATGATTGGGTCAATGGTGCAATCAAAGTTCCTGGAACTTCTCTTGGTAATAAACTCGATGGAGACTTTACTATTGAGTTTATGTTGCATAAGGATGCAGATGAAACTAATGATCATTCTCAAACCGAGCAAACTCTGATTGCTATTGGTGATGGAACAGATTCTACTGGTGGTCTTTGGTTGTATTACGATATTGGCACTGGTAAGTTAGAGTTGGTTCTTGCAAATAATGCAACTACTATTAACAGTGTCTCAACTCCCAGTGCTTCCTCTACTCAAACTACAATGTTTGCTGACGATAGTTGGCAGTTTATTGGACTGAAGCGTGAGGGTACTGCATTTACTGGATATGTAAATGGTATTCAGGTGTTTACTACAACTCTTGCAGATACTGATTTTGAAGATAAAGATCTTCATTTTGGTAATATTCCTGGCGCAAATGGCACTGAAGGTGAGTTCCGTTCAAACGAACAAGGTCAGTTCTACATGGACAACCTTAGAGTTAGAAATAGAGCGATTACTCCTGATGTGCCTTCTGATGTTACTTCAATTCCTCCAACAGATACTTTTGCTCTTGCTTATGATTGGACTGATGACGACTGGTTTACTAATAATCTTAAGAAGTTTGATTATATCGATTATGTTGGTTTTGGTTTAAAAACTGATAAGAACTCTGATTCAGTAAGACTTGGGGATCTTGGAGTTCAAACAAATACAGATGTTCAACTTGAGAGAACTGCAGTTACTCCCGTAACAGGAAGTGCTCTTACTGTGACTAATACCACATTTGAACTTGGTGCTGCTGGTCTTCAGTTACTTGATTATGATGTCTCTACAACAACAATGACTGTTGGTCAGACGGATATCATTACATATACTTCTGACGAATGGAGCACTAGAACTGCTACAGTTCCTTCTCCTGGATCTAATAAACTAAAAGTTACTGCTAAGATTAAGAATCGTTATTACATGAAGGTAACAAATACCTCCAAGATTGATAATGTGCAGAAACTTACTATCAATCAGTCATTCAACTTTACCGTTGGTAGTAAGTTAGTCCTTAATAATGACTCTGGCACTTTTGTAAATAGTGGATATATTCTTCGTGTTGATAAAGATAATAAGTTTGTATATCTTGCCGTTAATAATAATGCTTGGTCGAATGATTTAGATACTGGCAAACTTTCTACGGTTCAGTTTGATGAATCTAGTACATATGGTATTGTTGGTCCTACTCCAAATGACGTAAACGAAATCGCTAACTACGCTTTCAATAACGTTGTTAATACTACACCTGGAACCTTTGATATTGAACTTGAAGATTATAATCTGGATAAAACTGATGCAACTGAAGGTAATGGGGACCTAGATGAGTATGCAACATTCAAATCCTTTGATGTTGATGATTATAATATTCGTATTGAAGAAATCAGTGGATCTTCTTCTTTCATCCCTGGATCTGTAGTTGATATTACTGCAGATGATATTTCATTCAATAATGCAAAAACAACAGCACAGATCACTGGACTCACTGGTGTTACTAAGATTTCTCTTATCACGACTCTGAACAAGACACTTCAGGTAACAGCAGTTGCAAATACCGATGAAGTCTACGTCATTACTGCTAAACGCCATTATCTGTCTGCAGGAGAAAATGTATTCGTTGACGGCAACCCATCTCAAGAATCTGGTGGTGTTACTTATGATGAGTATGATGGTTCGTTTGTTGTTAATACGGTTGTAAGTTCTAGGGAGTTTACATATAAGTTAGAGAATACTGCAGTAACATCTCCAGCAACTAGTGCAAGCGATGTTAGTATTTTTGTTAAATCTCCTGTTCTGAAGATGTACTATGGTCACCAGTATATCTTTGATCTTGCACACTCTTCTATGAATGGAACTAACCTTTCATTCTCTAAAGATAGTCTCAATAAACTTGAATATTCGTTCAACTCAGTTGAAAGAATCGGCACACCAGGCGTAACTGGAGAAGGGCAACCAAATCCTTCTGTTAAGTTAAAAGTAGATAGAAATACTGTTACTAATATTTCTTATTACTTCGATCCTTCTAGAACGGGTGATGAATCTCCTGTTGCTTCCAATAGTTATTTGGATATTGTCGATTCTCCTTATGTTGGAACATTTGCAGTAAGCAGCGTTGCTGGTGCAACTATTACAACAGGAGCAAATATTATTAAGTTCCCTCTGATTAATGAACCAGAAGGGGATGCTACGATTTCACAAACCAAGTACAGCACAAGTTCCAAAAAGGCAGTTGGATCTATTTCTGATATTAGAATCATCAATAAAGGTGGTTTCTACTCCAAACTTCCTGTTGTTAGTTCTATTCAATCTAACAGAAAGATTGAAAGAGTTGAAATTGATGAACCTGGAACTGAGTACGCAGTTGGTGTTTATAATGGTGTACCTATTGCTGGCGATGGTGAAGGCGGATTGGTTCAAATCACAGTTCGCGATGGTACAGACAGCGAGGGTGTAGCTATTCCTGGTCAAATTCAAGAAGTATCCGTTACTTCTCCTGGTAAGGGATATACCACAGCATCTATTGATGTTGATGCTGTCGATGGTATTCTTGGTGCTGGATTGACTGGTTCTGGTGCAGAACTCAATGTAGTTATTCCTCCTTTCGGTACTGGAGCAGTCATTTTTGCTCAAGGTACAAATGTTGGTAAGATTAAGAAACTTAAGAATAACAACTTTGGTTATGATTACACTCATGACTATACTTTACGTCCTGAAATCACTTTCCCTATCAATGCTCAGTTAACTTCGACTAACATTCTTGATAGTATTTCGGTAACAGATCCTGGTTCTGGGTATTCTCAAGCACCTGCAGTTGTCATTACAGGTGGTGGTGGAGAAGGTGCAACAGCAGAAGCATCTATCAAAAATGGTCGTATTGATGCTATTGTTATCAAAGATCCTGGTGCTGGATATTCTTCTGCACCTACAGTTTCTCTGAAGTCCTCGTTCAACTATGTTATTAACCTTGACTTAGATCTCTTGCAGTTTGCATTCCCTCATGGTATTGCAAACGGATCTGAAGTTACACTGAATGTTGTTGATAGTGGAGATGGAACTGAATATCCACTTTCTTCTGGTGCTACTGGTAGGTTAAATGGAACCACAACATATTATGCTATTACAGGGTCTGCTAACTCCTTAGAAGATGATCAAATGAAGTTAGCAATCACTAAGGCAAATGCTGATCTTGGTGACGGTCTTTCGTTCTCTAATGCTGGTACTGGTAGACAGCAGGTTCTAACTCAGTCTTTCGGTGGTGCGGCAACTGCAAAAGTAATCACTTCAACGTTCCTTGAAGGTGAACTCGTATACCAAGGTGATGATCTCGAAAATGCGACAGCAACTGGATATGTTTCTACTAATGAAGGTTGGCAAACTGGTCCAAGACTTCTCAAGATTGTTGATTACACAGGCACCTTTGCTGAAGGTGAAAAAGTAACTGGTGCTATCTCCAAATCTTCTGGTGATATTGAAGATCTTAAGATCGCAAAAGGTGTTCTTGATATTGGATCTATTACAAAAACTACAGGTCAGTTTATCGATGACGTTGGTAAACCCTCTGAGATTGTTCAGAAGATTCAAGACTCTTATTACTATCAAGACTTCTCTTATGCTGTTAAGTCTTCGGTTTCTATTAATGACTGGAAAGATATTCTGATCAGAAACGTACACCCAGCATCCTTTAAGGTTTTTGGTGAACTGAATCTTATTGAGAACACCACTATTCCCAATAAGCAATCTTTCTTCCAGTTAACAAAGTCTGTAGAACTTGCTAGACAAGCAACTGTTCCTAACATTCAAAGTTTTGCATTGGTTGAACCCATTTATTCTGAGTTCGATAATACAGAAGTTCTCTTCCGTCAAAAACGTCTTACTTCTTCTGAGAATATTTTGACATCTGTCGTACAACGCTTGGATGATATTTCTGATCAGTTTGATGGTGTTAGAAAATCGTTTAGATTGTCTATCGAAGGAGATAATATTGTTGCTAATGCTAATCAGTTGATGATTATTTTGAATGGTGTTGTTCAAACACCAGATACAGCATTTGAGATTCAAGGAGAAAATATTGTATTTGAAGAACCACCTCAACCTCCTGCTAGCATTAAATATGTCAATGTTACTATTGAGCAGCAGAACATCAAAGAGTTCTTCATGATCAGTGCTAGTGGCATTTTCCCATCCATTGGTATGACTTTGGTTGGTCTTAGTTCTACTGCTAGACTGACTGTAACATCTGTTGTTGGTGATACTATTGCTGGATTTATCACTCAGGGTACATTTATCGAAGGTGAAACAGTTAACGTTTCCGCTACTGGATTTAGTGCTACTTCTAGAGAAGTTAGACACTTAGATTTCAGCAGCACTACTAACGTCACTAGTATTGCTACTGGTGCTGTTTTAACTGGATCTACATCCAACGCTTCATTAACAGTTACCAACGTAGATTCTAGTTACAATATCGCAGGATATGTAACCACAGGAACATTCCAAGTTGGTGAAACTGTTACCAGTGGAACTTTCAGTGGAACATTGAGTAGGATTGGAGATCTCCAAAACATTGGATTATTCCAGTTCGGTGAAAAGGTAACTAATCTTGATGGTGCTACTGCTAGAGTTGAGCAAATCAACCTTGAAAGTGGTCAGGAAGATCCTATTGCAAAACTTCGTTATGGTATCGGCGCTTCCACAACTTCTATCGAAGTCGTAGATTATAGTTCTGCTACCGATGCGCCCGTCCCTGCTGATACATTTGAACTGAATGAGAACTATCAGTTTGGATCTGAAATCTTTACTATTACTGCAGTTGCTAATGGATCCGAATCCACAACGATTACGGTTACTAGAGGCGTCTCTGGTACTGCCGCTGCAGCACAACAAGAAGATACTCCTCTGTATGGAACACAGATTGAGGTTACAAACAAACTTACTCTAAGTAAAACTGCTGGTACATATCAATCAACCCCAGGTCTGTTTGATATTGAACTCAATGATTACATTATTGGTGCTGCCTCTAAGGTTGTTTCTAAGGTAACAGCAACTGCTGTATATCAAGATCCCACTACAGATGAGTTTATCAGTCAGGTAAATATTTCTTCTGGATCTACTTTCTTCGGTCTTCTGTTCAACAGAATCGCTTCTCAGACATATCCTAATGTTGTTCTTGACGATATTTCTGCTTCTCAGATTAACGTAGTTGAGTTTGATGATAATGAAACTGCATTTGATTCCAAAATGCCTGGAACTGAGATCGTTAGTAATACTATCATTCCTTATGACAATGCTTCTGGAGCATTTGATCAAGATGATGTTATTCGTAACTATCAAATCGAATATGGAAACGAAGAAGGAACATTTAGTAGCTCTGAAGATGCATATATTAGAAAAGTAACCTTTACTGATTCTGTTGGTTCTGGTTTCTTTGCTGAAGGTCAAATCATCAGAACTCAAGATACTAAGGCAGAAGTCCTTGGATATAATCAAGCGCAAAGCACGATTTACCTTGGTAAGATTGGCAGAACACAGTCTACTGGTGAAGATTACTTTGACATCACTTTCAATGGTGATGCACAGTTGGATACTGCTCAGAAGAAGTATGGCGAAACTTCTTTGGTCCTTGATGGCACTGGAGATTTTGTTTCCATCCCAACTTCTACAGAACTTGGATTTGGTACTGGAGACTTCACTGTTGAGTGTTATATTCGTCCTGGCAGCGTAACTGGTAATCAGACTATCATTGACTTTAGAACTGCTGCTACTGAGTATTCTGCATGTCTGTACTTAGATGGCACCACTCTTAAGTATTATTTGAATGGTTCTGATGCTATCACAGGATCCACAACTCTTGCGGTTGATACTTGGTATCATGTATCTGTATCTAGAGATGGTACTACTACTAAGATGTTCCTTGATGGAACACAAGAAGGTAGTGATCTCACAGATTCCAATAACTATGGAACTACAAAACCTGTACAGATTGGTGCAAACTATAATGATGCAAACCTCTTTACTGGTCATATTGATGAAGTTCGAGTTTCTACAAGTGCTCGCTATACTGAAGCATTTACCCCTCGTGCTGGTATTTTCCAAGGTGATGCAAATACAAAACTGCTTATTCACTTTGATGGTGCCGATGAACAAACTTACACTGAAGATTGGTCTGGTGCTGAAGGTTTCACAAATGGTGAAGACTTTAATAATGATGCAATCCTTGAAACCTCTAGAAAAACTGGCGCTCCCACAGGATTTGATGGTAAGTCCCAAAGATACTATGATGCTGCAAATCTGATCAATGTTAATAAGAACTTTATTGCTAAAGAAGCAGTTTATCTGTTAACTCAGCAATATCCCTCTCTCACGATTCCTGGTGGTAATGTAAACTGCGAAGATGATATTCGTGATGTTCTTGGCGCAATGGTAGAAGATCTCCGTAACGGATCTAATAGTCATATGTGGGATGCTTCTGCTCTCTACGTTGATAGATCTGATGTCAACGCAGTTTCTTTGAATCATGTTGAAACTGAAATCGATGAAACTGTTTGGGCATATGATAAAGTAAAAGAGATGCTTCAATATATTATTAATAATGTTCTTTGGAGTGTTTCTGGAGATCATGGTGTTACACAGAGAACTGATACTACAATCACAGATTCTTCTACAAATAGTTTCACCACTTTCACTCCAACAACAGCAACCTATGATCCTGCCAACGGTAATCTGGTTCTTACAATCGGCACACACTCTCTGACAACATCATCTAGGATTGCTCTTGCTAGAGAATCAATCACATTTACTTGTGCAGATGATAATAATGATAGAGAGATTGCATACCCCGATAAGGGCAACTCTACTGCATATGATCAAGTTCTTGCAGTCACTGCTACAACTTCAACCACAATCACTGTAAATGTTGGTGAATCTCCTGCAGGTCAACAGTATGCACATACATTTGTTTCTGCAGATACTGATGCTGTTAAAGTTCTGAACTACACCACAGGTGACTGTGCAGATGTCTGGACTACAGTTGGCAACCTCATGGATATCCTTACTGATACTCTTGAGCAAGCAGATCTTGCAACACCTGTTGATCACCTGGGCAGTATTACAAAATGTACTCCTGCGTATGAGTTCCTCGGTGGCACCGCTGATGCATTCCGTCAAACTGAGTTTGATATTAAGTATCATGATGCTACAGATGATGTCATTTACACCTATCAGATTGATGGTGATGACAGATATAGATTCCGCGATGCTGCAAATCTGATCAAGAAGAATACTGTTGCTATCGTTGATAAGGCATCTTATGACATGCTTCAGAGATATCCTGATCTTGCAAGCGAAATGCCTCGTAACCAAGACGGCGCTTCTACAGACGGAACACTCCGCTGTAAGACCGACTTGACACTGATTGTTGGTGAGATCGTTAAGGATATTGAAAATGGCGGCGATTACTTCTCGGTAAAAGTTGCACAACAGTATCTTGGAACTAATGATGAACTGAGGCATATCCGTCTTCAGGTTTGGCAGTCCATTTACGCTCACGAGCGTCTTGGATATTACATGAAGCAGGCAATCACAGGAGATCTTACCAGTGATAATACAAATAGCATCATCTATGGTGACTGGGGTATTACAGAAGATTCTGGTGGATGTGCAAACGTCAAAACTGCCATTGACAACCTGATTACTTCTATCAATGATATCATTGCTCCTACAGCGAATGACTACAATATCGCCGCCGATAGATTATACTTTAACAGAGATTTCATTGCTGAAGAAATCACTGGATTGACAACAGCAGAGTTTACTTATGATCTCAATGGTGTTACTTATCAAGCATTCAGTTATCCTGGTGGTGCTGCTGGAGAAGCTAAGTGTCAAAGAGATCTTAAGTTGATCATTGTTAGTATTATCTCTGATTTACAAACTGGTGGTAATAATAGCACTACTGCTGCTATTGAGAAATATCTCAATGCAGATCTTACTCTGAACTATATTGAGGATGAACTTCTTCCCACCATCTACTCTATTGATCAACTGAGAACTCTCTGTGAGAAAGCAATCAGAAACCTTCTTTATGAATCTGGTGGTACTGGTGATGCATATAATGCACAATATACTAATGAGGCTGCATATCGTGATAGTGAAACTCCTACAGACATTGATCAAGTTGTCTGGAGAATGAGGGATTTAGTTGACTTTGCGGTCAATATCCTTGCAACTTCTGGTGATGCTGGTAGAGGTGCTGCTAAGAATATTCTCTATAATGAGAACTATTATCAAGCAGAGATTGGACAACTTGTTGATGATCAGTTTGGTACTAATAGTTGGGTATATGATGATTTTGTAACCGACTTAGTTAACAATATTAATACTGATATTCTCACCACAGATCTTACTAATACGACAACTGTTCGTAATGCAGTGCTTGAGTCTATTTCTGCAACGGATTTCACTGTAGGTGAAACTGTAAACTATACTGGTGGTACTGCAGAAGTATTTGAATATATTGAAAGTGATGCAACTTTGATTTTGGGTAATCACACTGGAACTTTATTCTCTGGTGGATCTGCACTCACTGGTGCATCTTCTGGTGCAACTGCTAACATTAAAGCAAGTGGTGTAAGTTCTTCTTACAACTGGTATGATGATGCAACTAATGTCAATACTATCAAGTATGCAAGAGAACTTTCTTCTCTCGTATCCGATACAACCACATCTACAAACTTGTGGACAAATCCAGAAGCGATTGATGTTAACTGGATTGATTTTGGTGGTGATCTGAATAGTAATATTGTAAATGGACCAGATAATACTAGAACCGCAGAAAAGTTTGAAGTCTCTGAAAATACTAGTAACAAAGGATTCTATCGTGACTATAACTTGACTTCGTATGCAACCTTTGACGGTTCTGATAATGAAGTTAGATTTGATAATAACAACGATTCTGAATATACCTTTGATATTGGACCTACTGCTTCTGAGTCCACTCAGACATTTACATCTTCGATGTTCGTTAAAGCTGGCGGTCAAACTAAGATTAGATTAGATTTGATTCTTGAACCTGGCGTCAACCAAAAGTTTGCTGTAGCAACATTTGATCTTGAGACTGGTCGATTAACAAGTTCTTCAAACTCTGGTGGTGGTGTATTTACTTCTGTTGATCGAGGCATTATTCCTTATGGTAATGGATGGTTCCGTGTCTATATTACTGCTGAGTTTGCTTTTGGATTCTCTGAAGTTAGAACTATTGTTCGCGTTCTTGGTTCTAATGGTGAGTTCAGTTATGCAGGAACTAGAAATGATACTCAGATCTTTGCACCAACTGGACAAGAAGGTGGTGGTGATTACTTTGGTTATAGACTTGCTGTTGACGAAGCAACTGGTAAAGTTGTCATCGGTGCTCCATATGATGATAGTAGATCAGGATCTGTTTATGTTTGTAACTTAGATGGTACGGGAATGACCAAGATCACTCCCTCCGATCCACAAACAAATGCTTATTTTGGTTGGTCTGTTGCAGTCAAAGACAATAAGATTGCCGTTGGTGCATATCGCGATAATGCGGGTAATCTCACTAGTGTTGGCGCTGTCTATGTCTATGACATTGATGGAAGCAATCAAGTTAAGATCAATGGAAATCAGAGATCTGGTGCAAGAGCGTATGATTACTTTGGATATTCTGTTGCTATTGATAATAATAAGATTATTGTTGGTTCTCCATACTATGATCAAATCTCTAGTCCTTATGTTGGATATACAGCTGGTGTAGTTTGGACCTTTGATTATGATGGATCAAATGAAACTAAGATTACACCATCTAATCATGGATCTGGCGATGCTTTTGGTTGGTCTGTTGCTGCCGCAGGTGGAAAAATTATCGTTGGTGCTCCCTTTGAGGACAGTGGGTTCACTAATGCTGGTATGGCATATATCTTTGATACTGATGGTTCCAATGAAGTACAAGTTCAAGCAACTACTCGTGCTACAAATGCATACCTTGGATATGCTGTTGCTACAAATGGAACTAAGTTTGCTGCTGGATCTGAACGCTATAATGGCAATAGAGGATATGTCAATGTCTTCAATGCTGATGGAACTGGAAAAGTAGAAATCACTGCTTCTGATGCAGCTTCAAGTGATTACTTTGGTAGAAGTATTGCTATGAATAGTACGCAGATTGCTATTACTGCTCCAGCTGATGATGATAATGGCAGAACAAACTCTGGTTCTGTTTATGTTTATGATCTAGATGGCACTAATGAAGTCAAATATACTGCTTTTGATCCAGGCAACTATGATCAATACGGTCAATCTGTTGGACTTGTTTCGGACAAACTGTATGTCGGTACTCCATATCAAGATCTTTCAAACTCTGGCAATTATCTCGGTAATGCTGGATCTGTATACATCGTTGATCTTACGGGCAATCCTGGAATCTACGCATGGGGTGCGAAACTCAATAAGGGTGCATTGGATAACTATGTTGCCGTTGCTGGTGACACGTTCTACAACAATACGGAATATAACATCAAACAGTTTACAATCGATAAACTGATTGAGTTTACTGATCTGGCACTTAGAAACCAGTTATCATCCCCCTCTACTGCTGCTAGTTTCTATAAGTTCTATGACTCTACCGCTGCTGCAGATTATGAATATCGTTCTATCAATAGACTCGTTAGACAGTCTCTTAATATCGTAGGTAATCAGTTAACTGATGGTTCTCATTACACAACACTTACTAGTGTAAATGGCATCAGTCTTCCAACTAAAACTTATGGCGAACGTGATATTCCCGTTGGTATTGCAGGTGGTGTTTCACTCGCAGACTTCATGTATGCGGGACAGAGTGATTCTTATGCAGAAGTTGCAAAAGTCACCGAAAACTCTGCTGAGGTTGTACAGGTTTACAAGAGATTCCGTATTGATGGCGATATTACTGATGGTCCTTTCACAATGGGTGAAAATGTTGAAAAACAGGGAGATAACACAGTCACTGGTGTTGTCTATGGATTCCATGAAGATGAAAACTACAAGTATCTCGATGTTCGTGTAACAGCAGGTACATGGGCAATCACCGATGTCATTGAGGGACAGGAAAATACTACAACTGCAACTCTGAGTGCAATCGAAGATCGCTTACACGTAAGAAAGGTCAAAGGATCTTTTGCTGAAGATATTCCATTCAAGGGATATAACAGCGGCGAAAATGCAACGCCTACTGCATTCTACAACAATAAAGCATCTGTTGTTGATAATACTGGTGGTAAACTTACAGTTGATACTGATACTCTTGAAGGAACCTTTGAAAAGAACTCTGTAATCTATCCTGCAAGTTCTGAAAGATATCTTGATGTTTCTCAGTATTCTGGTGGTATTGATTTACAGGTTGGTGATATTATTGGATCTGATGATTATGTAAGACTTGGATATTCTGTTCTTAACAATAAGGACGACTTTGTTGTCGGTAATATCCTTTACAAGTTTACTGCATCCAACGCACAAACTACCACTCGTGGAGTTATCTCTAAGGTGGATGAAGATAATAACTACTTGTATATCATCATGATTGAAGGTACAATTGAATCTGGTGATAGGATTGGTGATTACGGAAACTCTGACGGTGTACCTGATGGTTATGCTACTGTTTCTAGTAAAGTTTCCACTTCGGGTGCTGGTGCTGCTCGCATTGAGAATATTCAGGCGGTTGGTCTTGATAAGAGACTTTATCTCACAGAAGTTTCTGGAACGTTCTCTGATAATGGTGGTATTATTGGTCCCAATTCCCACAAGGCGATTGTCAAGGCAAATGTTGAACTGAAGGGTAGAGTTAAGAGATCCTCTAAGGGATTTGATGGCACTACAACAAACTTCAAACTTACTATTGAAAATGGTACGCAGTATCTGCCCGATCCCGCAGGTCATATGCTCATCTTCGTCAATGGTATTTTACAACCACCTGGTGCTTCTAACGCATACACCGCGTTCTCAGATGAAATCCAGTTCACTGAAGCACCTGAGTCTGGAGCAAGTTTCACTGGATTCTATGTTGGTAAACTGAGACAACTGGATGATATTGGATTTGAGTTTGACTCCTTACGTCAGTCCTTCAACCTTAAGCGTAATGATGTCTTCTATTCACTTACGCTCACGGATGGTGTTCAGTCTAGCGTCATTAGACCCGAGAACAATATCATTGTCTCGCTCAACGGTGTTATTCAGGAACCTGGTGTTGGTTTTGAGATTGTTGGTTCTAGAATCATCTTCTCGGAAATCCCTCGCGTCGGATCCACATTTGCAGCATTCTCTTATGTTGGTTCTGAAGCAGACGTTGACGCTGCTGAGGTTGTTCCTCCAATCGAAACAGAGGACTTACTTGATATTCAGGGTGAAACCAGTGATCGTGAAGTTGCGGTTATTGAATCTTCAAACTCCTTGATCACATTTGATTATCTTGGATCTGTATTTGGTAAAGGTGCTGTTGCATCCGCATCGCTTCTCACTGGATTTATCAAGAAAGCGGCAGTAACCGCAGGTGGTTCTGGTTACACCAGTAGACCTGTTGTTAGAATCGATTCCACGTCTGGATTCGATGGTAACATCAAAGCTCTCGTTGGTGTTGCTGGTGTTGAGATTCAATCCTCAGGATCTGGTTATTCAAATCCCGAGATTGATGTTGAAACATCTGTACCTGATGATTGGACTGCTCCAAACCTTGCCGACTACGGTGAAGAGGCAGTAGACCCTGAGATTTGAAGCATAAATAACTAAAAATAATAGCGAGTAATGGCTAAACAACTCATTGGTATTGGCACTACAGCAAACGACGGTACGGGGGATACACTCCGTACTGGCGGTGATAAAGTCAATGATAACTTTAATGAAGTTTATTCCGCTCTTGGTAACGGAACCGTACTCCAAGTGAGTATTGCTAGTCCGTCGTCAGGTCAGGTACTTAGGTACAATGGAACAAACTTTGTATCCTCAGATTACAATGAGTTGACATCTGCTTTAGATGTAAATGGAAACTCGATTGTTTCTAGTTCTAATGGTAATATTGCCATTGCTTCAAATGGTATTGGTAATATTACTCTTGCTGCTGGTGGTGTAACGTCTACCTTTACTGGTAATGGTGGTGCTATTGATATGCCCACTACTGTTAAGTATAAGAATGAATACACAACTCTTGCATCTGCTCCTGCTGCAGCATCATATCCTGGATACTTCTTTACTGTAGATGGTGATGATAATCCATATGTAAATATCAACATCACCGAAGGCGGTGCTGGTGATGTTAGGGCAAAAGTTCTCACTCAATACTCTAGTATTGATTTGTTGAGTGATGTTGATATCACAACAAACGCTCCTACTAATAATCAAGTTCTGAAGTGGAACGCAACCGATAATAAGTTTGTTCCTGCTGACGATAACACAGGTCTTTCTACGATCAATGTTTTCCAAACTGTTGCTGGAGATACTGGAAGCACGACTGCAAATAGTCAAACTGATACACTGACTATTCAGGGTGGTGACAATATCACTACTGCGGTCACTGGAGATACAGTAGAAATCTCCTTCAGTGGAACTTTAACAACAACTTTTAGTGCATTAACTGACACTGACACTAGTGCTTCTGCAACATTTGGTGTTCCTCAACAGGGTGATTCTTTGTTCTACAATGGAACCAACTGGGTCGCAACTCGTAGTCCTATCACATGGTGGGAACTGGATTCCAATGGAGCAAGTCACTATACTTTTGAGGGTCCTGGTTTCTCCACACCTACAGATGATCCTACGATTTATGTCATGAGAGGAATGACATATGCATTTGAAAATACTACTGGATCTTCACATCCATTCCGTATTCAGTCCACTACAGGATTATCTGGAACTGCGTATACTACGGGACAATCTGGTAGTGGAACTGGTACTTTGTATTGGACTGTTCCTATGGATGCTCCTAACACTCTCTATTATCAATGCACCATTCACGCAGCAATGAATGGAACCATTAACGTATTAAACTGATAAGAAATGGCAAGAACAGTTCCTGGATCTGGCGCAGTTATCGAGCCCATCTTTGATGAGGTTTTTGGTGTTCGTGCAGTAAAAGTAGTTCAAGGTGGATCTGGGTATGACCCTGCTGATCCACCCAGACTCACTGTAACTGGTTGTGGAACACCAGATGAAGAAGCTATATTGTACCCCATTATTGATACCGATTCTGGAAGAATCACTCATGTCAGGGTTTTGAGAAAGGGATATGGATATGACCCTCTCAGATTACAAATCATTCCAGAACAGGAAACACCTACAGTTGTTAGTTCCTTTGATGTAAATAGGATCTGGCAAACACATCCGAACTCTTTAACTAGAGGTACTTTTCAGACTACTGGTACACCACCTGTTAAAAACGATAGACTTCGTATTGAGTCGGATAATCATCCTAAACCATCTTGGACACAAGCAGAGGCAGCACCTGGTGGCGGATCTCTTGTAGATCGTTCTTTTGATCAGGTATTCGTTTATAGGGGCGGTAAAGATGTTCCTAATCCTGGTGTAAGAACTGAGCAACTCAATAAAGTTACTGGTATTTTAGCAAACGGTGGTTTATTTCACACTCCAGAATGGGGGACAGCAGGTTCGCCTCCAACAGGATTTAATATTGATACTGTAAAATATGATTATTTAAAAAATACAAATAGTTATGATGCTATTACAGATAGCAACGTTTATTACTATCAAACCAGTAATGTAATCGACGAGTTTTCTGAGGATAATGGTGTATTTGAATGGGGTAAGTTCCGTCAGTTTACTTGGAATGTAAAAGTTGAGACTGGTAATGTCATGCTCACCGTTTCTAACGTGGATGAAACATTGGGTGAGGTTGAGGTTGGTAGAATCGTAGATGAGATTGGTGGTGGTGCTAGAGGAGAAATCGCTAAAGTTGTTAGAAATGGTCTAAATGTTGTAACCAAAGTCTATCTCAGATTAGTTTCTACGGGTGCATCTTTTTCCGATGGAGATAGATGTCTCGGATCTAATGGATTTACATTTATCATATCAGAAGACCCTGTAGTCTTTAATCCATATTACATTGATTTTGGACCCGATGCAGCAAAGTTTGGCAACTTTACTCCAGGGCAGTTTTATTTTGCGCCAGAAAATATTAGAGTAAAAAGAAACTATCTGATTAAGTTTAATCAATCTGATTCTACTAATAACAATCATCCGATTAGATTTAGCACAACTCCTGATGGTATTCATAATGATGTTCCTGGATCGATTTATTATAGAAGCACAGGATCTTCTACTGCCCCCGCAGCAGATTATGAAGATGAATATGCACCGATATTTTTAATGAATGCGGATGAATCTGCACGGATTTATTATTATTGCAAAAACCATCCCAATATGTCTGGTCAGGATGGTGATGAAGGTTATATACTTCTTAGCACTGATACTACTGCTGAAGATATTGATAATGATTATTATGTTGAAAACTATTATGGATCTGGTAATACTTTAGATTACAGTCGCCATCCAGATGGTCACTCAAAGATTCTTGGTATGTCCTATGACGGATATCCCATTTATGGTCCCTGGGGATACAATTCTAGTGGTACTGTTGCTAGAGAGATTCCGTCATATAGACTTAAAGAAACTGACGAAATCCCCCCTACTAGACCCCAAGTAGTTACTACGGGAAATGTCACTTACAATGTAACCGTGGCAAATGGTGAGTTTAACTTTGATGGCAGTGTTCCAAACTTCCTATTTTTACTTAGAGGAAAAACTTATATCTTCAATCAAGATGATTCTTCTAATGACGGAGAGCAACTTCTCTTTAGTTCTACAGAAGATGGTTGGCACAGTCCAAATCCTGCAGATCCTGGAAATACTTCATATCTCTATCACGATCAAGGTGTTGAATATTATATTGATGGTTCATCTGTAACGTATACAAATTATATTTCTCAGTTTGATGCTGCTTCGTCTAGAGAGATTAGATTTACTGTTCCTGTAAACGCTCCATCAGTTCTTTATGTTTTTGCTAATACTACGTCTGGTATTGGTATCAGAACTGTTCAAGATGGTTATGTCTTAGGAGATTTTATTCAGGACTATATTAGTGATTATGATGTCCCTCTGTGGTCTTATACAGAAAGTTATTCAAATACACAAAAAGTTCAGAACTCTGCTGGTCAAGTTTATAAGGCAACAACTTCGATTGCTGCTTCTAATGATCAAACAGATGACGGACCAGTTCATACTGGTCAAACCACCGTAGATGGTTGGCG
>CEON01023619.1_pt1 | contig 29618 bp, 17 predicted proteins | sample 530291 | NCBI WGS metagenome assembly CEON01 (sample SAMEA2619888, study PRJEB7988) | marine metagenome | biome: marine biome (ENVO:00000447); feature: surface water layer (ENVO:00002042); material: "saline water (ENVO:00002010), including plankton (ENVO:xxxxxxxx)" | depth 5 m
CCAGTCTGTCGTGGCATCTTACAGATATTGAATCTGTTTTCGTGGAAATTTTTGATAAGTTTTTCTTGGAAATCATATGGTTTGAAAGGAACTAGACCTTCGTCCAGCGACACAATCTTCACATAGTTCTGTGCAAAGTAAACAGGATCCTGTTTGCACTTGATAAATTCAGCGATTTGCTCCTGAGTAAACTCAATTGGAGTATTCGCTTTTTTCAGATTCGGATTCCCAAGGTATACATTATCAGCCATAATTTACATGCTTCCCATTGATGCTACAGTTTCTTGTATTCTTAAGTATAATTTAGCATAGCACTTTGCTATATTTTTCAATTGTTCTTTATCGTCGCAAGTGTCAATTTCTCTAGCGAGTTTTGTGTATTCAAAACTCTTACTTAAATTTGATAGACTAATTTCGTCTGGATTCATTTGGTTCTCCTGCAAAGAGTAGGGGGAGAGTCGGATCCCTCATAACAGGATTATAGTAAAGAACGATAGCATTAGGATAAATCTTCCTAATCTCTTTAACTACTTCTTCTTTTGCTGGTCGTGAAAACTTAGCGAAGAACATTTGCGTAGTAATGGATTTTCCTCTCCAGTTTAGAACTATAGTATAAGTTCTTCCTCTTTCCTGTACTCTTAGATACGCTTCTTTTACTGGTTTCTTTTTATCGGTAGAAACATATGTTGGTTTTGCTGCACCACGTTTAGATTGTTGATTTGGATCTGCTTTTTTCTTTCTTCTTGCTGCAGATAATCTTTCTTTCTTACTCATACTTGCTCTCTTTGCAGAAGAAACACATTTAGGTGTTCCCTCACCTGGTTCATCGCTTGCACAGGTTCCACCTGTGACTACATTAACCCATCCACCTTTACCATCTTTAGATTTTGATTTACCAAACCAATCACGAAGACCTTCTTCTTTAAATTCTTGTCTCCAATTTGAATGATCAGTTTCTTCGTATGTAGCCTTTGCTGGGACAACAACGGATTTGCTAACATTCTTTATAGTGAACATATCCCACATTTTAGGACCATAACTACATTCTTCACGATATTCCTTCTTTCCGCAAAGTTCACAAAATCTTTCTTCTCCATATCCCTTCATTTCTTTCACTTCTTTCTTTTCCGGTAAACCCTTATGTTTAGTTGAAGCAAAATCTTTTGCATCTTTCTTCTTCATAGAGGCAGCTGCCGCTGCAACTTCCGGTGATGGATTTTCCATTTCACCTTTTTGGGCGGCTCGAACCATACCCATGAACCTTTGTTGTGCTCTAGATACTGCTGGCATTATTCTTGCTTGAATCCGTCTTTGAGAAGTTTTTGAAGTTCTGCAGTTGAACCAACAAACAATGCATTATTGACTGTTGTTGGTGAAGATTTTTCATCTTCTTTATTTAGATCTTTCATCTTCTGTTGTAAATCAATCAATTTATCTGATACATCACCAACACTTTTAATAAGTTGACCAACAACTTCATACGATCTTGGTTGTTGACCTTCTTGTGCTAACTCAAGAATACCATTAATTGCTTCCTGACCTTTTTCGATTAAAGAATACAAATTGCCACGAGTATACTCATAGTCCGCTGTTGGATCGTCTTTCTTATTGATCTCTCTTAACTTTTTAGTCGTCTCTTTTACAATTTCTCCTGCTTGAACTTCAATATCAAGGGATTGATTTATTTCGTCAAATTTTTCATTCATACGTCGATACCTTTACTTGGACTATATGTTCTAAAGTCACCAAAATCAAATCTTTCCTCACTAAATCCAAAATCATCTCCAACTTCAATCAATGCATCATCTACAGCATTTACAACATTTACGGAAGTTCCATTAACGTGTGTATCCGCTACAGATCCATCTTGAGCTCTTAATACTGTCAATACCTCATTTTCAATTTTCTTGATAAACATTAATTCGTTATCAATTTCAATATAGGAATCTACAATCAAACTTGATGCATTAGAAACTGTGATTAATGTTTCAGTTGTATCCAAATCTTCTACTATGACTGTAGTTGCATCATCATTATAATCTTTAATTGCTCTTGGTTTAGCAACATATCTGAGTTCTCTTGTTGATTCTTTTCTATTTGTGCTGGTGCTATAATCAACTTGAACTCTCTTGATGAGTCCTTCACTACTATCTGCAACAGGTCCGAAGAGATATGTCTTTGCAGTAAAATCTAAAGTGTGTATAATAACTCTTTTTTCTTCATACCCTCTATCATAATTATCATCAAAAGTGATATTATCCAAGATCATGGGTATATCTCTTTTTTCTCCAATCGAAGAAACTAAATCAACTGTGACATTGAATGATGGTTGAAAATAAGGAAGAATTTGTTCTAAAATTTGCAAAGCATCTTCATTATATTGAGACATAATTGATAGTCTAAATCCCAAGTTATATGGAACAGGCATGAAGACTTTTCTTGCAGATTTTGATCCGTCTTTAGTAAATGCCTTGAAGGTTTGCATTGTTGAAACCTTTCTAGAATTATCATATGAAATTGATGATAATTCAAATGCAATTCTAGGGAGAGTAATTGCAACTCTTTTTCTGGGATCAGGTTTCTGCTCTAATCTTGCTAAGAACTTTTCTGTTGGTCCATATGCAACAGGAATTCTGATCTCAGAATAGTTTTTACCATCTTGAGTTTTATGTTTAATATCAATGGTATTAAAAAGAGTACCAAATGCAATAATGGTTCTCCTAATAATTTCGTGATAGTAATAAGTTCCTAACATTAGTATTCTCCAAACGGATTAGACTCTGTGAAATCTAAGATCGAGTCTGCTTGTGTCTCAAATGGTGTATTATCACTATATGTATCATACTCATCTTGTTCGGATGTTTTGATGATTCTGAATCTAGCATCAGATCCACCCATAGTTGTTCCGATACCAACCACTAACTCACCAATAGTAAATCCTGGTGATGAAATTGTAGATACTTTAAGTATACGATCGTCGGAGTCCCAACCAACCACATATGCAGTGGTTCCTGTTGAAACACCTCTTACCAATTCTTTCTGTTCATAATTAGCAGTTACTACCCCAGTTATAGGAGCGTCTATAATAACATTTGGTGCTAATGTATATCCAGCACCAGCGTTAGTATATCTGATTGCTGTTACCTCTCCACTGGTATTGATTAGCGTCTCTGCAGTTGCATTTATACCACCAACTGGTGCAGTTGTGATTGCAACATTTGGCGCAAATGGATATTCACTTCCACCTCCAATAAGGTTAAATGCACCCAGAGAACCTTCATTAAGAATTGCTGTTGCAGCAGCACCAGTTCCAACAGCGTTTTGACTTCTGATGGTGATTGTAGGAACTTCAGTATATCCAAAACCAGGATTTGTAATTAAGATTTTATCAATTGAAGATCCAACTTGACCACTTCTACTGGTCATAATTGCTACAGCAGTAGCGTTAATTCCTGTGCTTGGTGCAGTAGATATTCCAATCAAAGGTGGAGTTGTATATCCAGTTCCATCATTTAACAGATCAATTTTAGATACTGAATTTCCTGATGTAAGCGTACTAAGGTCTTCTGCAATTTGAACATTAGCAGTAGCAGTTTCTGCCGCCGCACTAGCCATAGTCAGTTTGACAATGTATGCAAAATCAATTACAGACTCATCAACCTCAGGAATGCTGGTGTCAATATTATCATCAGCAGCAAGATCCATAACCTCACAACTTAATTGATAAACATAAAGTTTATTCAATTGATAAAATGGTTTTTTGGCCTCTACATACTTAATCTCAAACATAGTATTATCAAGAGGGAAGTAAATCAAATCTCCTTCTTGAGGCCTAGTTGACACTAAAATATCATCTTGAGAGTTCAAAAATGGACTGACAAAATCTTCATATCGTTCTTTTGATATGATAAATGTAATTGAGTCTGTGCTCTGCACCCCAAACTTTGAGAGTATATCTCCTTGTCCTTCGAATCCTTGATAATTCAAAAGATATGCTTCCATCCTAAAGGAATCATCAAATCCTGAAGCAGTAATCTCTCTAAGTATTGTATTTTTATTGATTATCTTTCTTGGCAAGTAAACAACATCTTGTCCATAGATTTTTAACTGTTCGTTAATTAAATCTTGGACAAGTCTTTGCTCACTTTGTGAACCTTGTAAAAAGTAAGAATTTAATGGCATAATTCATCAACCTATCAAGTCAAGTGGTGGAGTTTCATAGGTTTCTCTGAGTTCTCTATCTAACTCTTCGATTTCTCTAACTGCATCATCATATATTTGTCTTCCATTGAGTGATACTCCTCCGGGAAGCATTACACCTTGGAACTTAATTAAGTTCTGACCCCACTGCCTTTTAATTAATGCTGTAGTATATTTTTTTAACCACCAATCATTATAAACCTTGCTTGCATCCGCTGGATCAACTAACCTGTAGCAATCAAGAACAATGAATTGATCATCGCTCATGCTAGCAAAATCAACATCAAGATATAAACGACTTTGTTTTTTATTAAATCTTATTTGAACATCCGGAGAAATAATTCTACTCAAATCTTCCAGATATGTCTTAGTCATTGCATAATTTAAAAGATCAAGTGCTCCATAATAATAAAGATCATTTAGAAAAATTTGATACTTAATGTTGAACAATCCACTAGAAATAGTGCTATTGTCCATCTTAAATACTTTTTCAACTCCCAAGACATGATCCGGAAGTTGTAAGAAATTTTGTCCTTCCGTCCAGTCAACAGAAGTGACACCTACAGATGACGTTGCAGTTGTTGTAGTAATACCAGTTTTTAGTATTTCTTTCTCTGCCGCAGTAATCTTGTGCTTTAAATATACTCTTTGAATCCCGTCGAAATGGTAGTCTTGAAAGTGCTGAATAGCATCATCTACCAGATCATCAATCTGATCGTCATCGACATTGATTTCCAGAACAGGGTATCCAAGTCTCCTGAGAGAATAATCGATCAATTCTTGTCTGGTCGATGGTTTACTCATTCTTCGATACCTGCTTCCTGATATTTATCTGGTGGTACTTTATTTACCTTTTCTTGTAATTCCATATAATCTTTTGTCAAAGATTCAAGTTTGGATTCTAAAAGAATATTCTGATTCATTAATGAAGAAATTTTAGAATGATAATTTTTAATCAAAATATTCACGTCAACATCATTAGTCATAGGGCTAGAAAGTTCCTCCATCCAGGGTGTCAGTCCACATTGGTTTGTTTGTATATACAGTAGTTACACTGTCGGGATCAATCGAAAGACTGGTTCCATTTACAACCAGATCGTTTGTGGTATCAAATGTTCCCTGTACTCCGATCAGAGTGAGAGTTGTTCCACCAGTGATTGTAGTTTTACAAACACCATATGCTGAACTATTATTTTGTTGAGTTACTTGAGCACCTGCAGCAATCGTCGCTGCTGATGGTAACGCAATTGTAATTTCTGTAACAGCGGTCAGAACTTGAGTTGAAGTTCTAGTACCAGATGCTGTTGTTGGATTATTAGTTGAAGTTTGTAATCCATTAGCATCAAAGAATACAACACCGTGTGTGTTATAATCTCCAGTCTGATAGTAGATACCCTTGATATCCAGGTTACCTCTGGTTCCTGTTACGGTGCTACCAGCGATAGTTGCATCAGGAATATATGTGAATGCTCTTGCGGGAGCAGAACTTCCTTCACCGGCACTATCGTTGTATCCAAAGAAACCAATTTTATTATTAGTAACTCCAGTACTTAAATTATACTGGAATGAAATACCACGGTCTGTATTGGTATCAAATGCGTGAGTTACTGTTACCTGTGAAGTAGTAGTAACACCAACTGCTGTACCTGTGAATGTTACAACTTTAGTTGAAGTATTATATGCGGTAACTGTAGCGATACCAGAATTATCAATACCAGTTACTGCTAGTTGGTCACCAGTGTTAATACCAACAACTGAATCAAGAGTAACAGTAGAAACACCAGATACAACTGGTGCCATGACTGTTTTGATACTGGTTACGTCACCAATACCAAAGATAGCGTCATTAACTGTAACTTCATTTGAGTTAACAGTGGTTGTTGTACCATCAACTTGTAGGTCACCTTTGATGATAACCGTACCTTCATTACTTAAACCATCAGGATATGGGTCAATGAACAGTTGATTGCCAGAACCAGACTTGGTAGAAATAGTATTTGATGAAATACCAACGTTACCAAATGTCTGAGGAGAATTCCACTGCCATGCATGACCAGTGACTACAAGAGTATTTGTGCCATCTTCATCATACTCAAGACTAACATCTTTACTTGTACCAAATGTCAGTTTGGTATCATCGGGGATAACAATCTCACCGTTACCATTGGTGGTAAGATTTAAATCACCATCTGTATTGTTCGTGGTAATTGTATTACCATCGATTGTTATATTATCTACGTTCCATTGATCAACTCTTGGTAATCTGGTAATATTACCACCTCCACCAGGATTACCAGGACTTCTGGTATCCAAAATGGGAACAAATCCGTTGTCTACAGTAGTTGGATTATCTTGACCCGCAACCAAACCAGGTGCGATACTAAGTAAATCGGTATAATAGCGACCACCGACTACTTGAGAGTTCTGAGCGTTATCACCAGCAAAAAGTCTTCCGCCTTTATTACCGTGAGTACCTACTCCAACTGTAAGTCCAAGTTCACCGAAGTTTAAACTCCCCGGAGCCCCTGTACCCGTAGATCTTTTTACTCTTATAATACTTGCCATGGCTTAGAAATTTCCTCCATTGATGTCCAAATTTTGGGTTGCTCCCGGCGTCAATTCTAATGTTGCTTCCCATTTGCTTGTTGAAGCATTATAAACTAGGACCATTCCATTCTGAACTCCTCCAGAAATATCAACATCTGAAAGACCACCTAATGTGCCTCCACCTCCAGCAAATGAAGATAGAACTTTGACTGCATTTTGTGATCCAACTCTGACTTTAATGTCTGCCATATGCTTTAACCAGTGGTAACTCCAGCAGTGACAATTGCACTGCCTTCAACTACTCTTGTTTTTACGTTAGAAGGGTCTATTAGTAGAACGTCGTAAACGTATCTACCAGGTTTCAATCCGTTGGTAATGGTCGATCCTAATGCTATTTTCACTTCTCCCAAAGTTGCGTTTGGAAATGATACATTAAAATTAGCAGCGGTTGTTAATGATGAAGGATGCTTTTTCATCTTAGATGAACCCGAATATCCGGTTAGATCTAAAGGTGCATCTGAGATAGTTTCAAGGTTGAATGTCTGAGCAAAGTCAGCGCCAACATCAATTACAATATTGCTTACATATGCTGCCATTACTATCAGTTAGGATCTATCTTTACATATTTATAATTCATTTATCCACAATACTTTTCAGTAGGGACTTAATCTCATTCAAATCGTCCTTTAAGGACTTTACATCTGTTTTTAGATTTTCATACTCCATTTTTTCTTTATATCTCTTTTCAGAGAGATTTAAGAATTTTTGGTATTCATCTTTATCAGTATTGACAATTGCATTGGAATCGAGATCTCTGACCAAAGACTGGTCAGACTCGACTTTTACGTAATTATTCATTTTCGAAAGATCTCAGGGCAATTGCTCTAAAGTTCTTAAACCTAGGTGCCTTTGCTTGATTTGTAGATGTCATTACAACCTTAATCATAAAACCATTGAATAGTGGTGTATTGTTAGCGGTGAACTTATATTCACTAAATTCATTATATCCAACATTTGGATTTATCTGCTTGTCTGAAGATCCATTTGTATTGAATGGAATGTATACTTGATCACCATCAGAAGTTCCTTCTCTGAACAACTTGTAGAATACACGAAGATCGGCTTCTTCATCTCTATGTCCATCAAATTGAACTAATATAGAGTTGGATGGGAACTCTAAATTAATCTTTTGAGTTTCGTAAATTCCAGAATTTGGATCAAAACCAGAAAGTCTTGCTCTTCTATCTGTAACATAGTCATTAACTTTCTCGTTAACGAGATTGCTTGTTAAGATAATGTTCGCAGTTTCTAAGTCTACAATCGGAGAAACATTTTCATTTAGAGTTGACATGGTTAACTCTAGTGCAAAAGATTTATCGTTACCTAAGAGATTGTATTCATTTGTCTTAGATGCAACTATTCTTTGACTATCAAGAACATTCAACTTATTCAAAGCAATATTTTCGTATCCTTGGTCTTGGAACGATGCTTCATTTCCACTTAAACTGGTTCCAGAAATAGTTTTAATTCTAGCACTAAGTGTAGTTCCAGAAGGTGTAATTACATTAAGTTTTGGATTAATATATTCGAATGGAACATTTTGAGAAGCACGAACCTTAGATCCTCCACCAACCTTTGTAGAGTTGAAAGATTTAGATGTATCAGACAATGGAATGTGATAACTATTGAATGTTTTTTCTCTATTGTCAAGATTATGCTCTTTATTAATTTTTAATAGAGATACTCCATTGAATTCATACTTATTGACAAATGATTTTGCTGCATGGTTAGACTTGAGACTGGAATCAACTGCTCTGGTTATCTGCTGAAGTTCATTTCCATTTACGGCTGTATATCCGAAAATTTCTTTATTGATCTTCACATATCCAGTATTAATTCCGCTCACTGTGGTTCCTTCGAATGTTGTGAACTGAGATCCATCCTCTACAATAATTACTGAAGAATTTTCATCAATTTTTGTTGTAAGAGAAGTTGGTTCAATATCTCCAACAATATTTTCCAGTTTAACTACATTAGAAGAAGAGTGCATTCCGTGATTAACATGATCGATTAACAAAGTATGACCATCTCTAATTGGATCAGATGATACAGCAGTTGGATTGGTCAGAGTAGCACCAGTTCCATCACCATCTGTATGTGTAGTTGCAGCACCTACTATAAAGTTACCCTGAACATCATCAACAACCAACAGATTTGTTTCTGTTACAACACCAACAGTTACTCTCACGCCACTTCCAGTGTTGCCAATATTATTTGAAAGAAGTAAATCTCCAACTTGATAACCATTTCCCCCATCAGTAACAGTGATCGTATTTACTGCACCAGCAGAAATATTAATAGACGCAGTAACTGAACTTCCATATCCTGTAAGTGATGTAAATCCAATACCTGTATATGTAAAGTTACCTGATGTGGGAGTCAATCCTATACCTGCACCAGTCAGAGAAAGACCTGAAGTACCGTCTTCAACTGGTCCACCAGTTGCAAATACCTTTCCAGATACTCCTGATGATTGAGTAATAGTTGTTCCTTGATCAAATGACAAATTAGTAGTGCTTGCAATCGAAACTAATTGTCTCTTAGAATAAGCAGTGACTGGGTTTGCTTTTCTAAGTTCACCCATTGGTAACTCGTGATTGTAGAAAATCACTGTAGATGGGGTATTAGTTACAAACTTTGCTTTGAATAACTTGAACTTAAGATCTTCAAGTTGTGAAGCATCCCAAGTAGTACTATTCTGTGACTTGAAGAGTGAACCAAGATATGGTTGTCTATTGTATACAGAGTTGAGCAGAAGATCTACCTCTCCCATTCTAGTAATGAATGTCAAATACTTTGCAGTAGTGGCAAGAAGTGCGAAGCAGTATTCAAAACCTCCTTGAAGATAAACTGGAGTCTTGAACTTGAATCTAGTTGCTGCTGATCCATCGTCAGACAAGTTTACGTCCTCTGGAAGTATTTGAACTTCACCAAAAGGAATAACAGTTTCTGTTGGAGCACCATCTCTCATGGTCCTAACTTGAACAGTTATCGGTACTTCGGGATCCTTTGTTTTGAAGTAAAGTTCTCCACCAGTAATGAAGATTCCATCTACACCATTTTCTTTAGGAACCAGGAATGATTGTGCAAGAGGATCTGACCATCGTGTACCTGTATTTTCAGTAACAACCTCTTCAACTCCTTCAAGAGTTCTCTCATTGAGTCTTGTGACAGGTTGATTGTCAACAATCACTTGACTTTGAATTTGAGGTTGTCTAATTGACAAGACTTGCTCTTCTAAGTTTTGCTGAATACCACTTGAGAAGAAAGTTACATCAACTGCACTTTCTCCTGGATCTAAATCTCTCTCATTGGTTGGACTTGTAGTAAGTCTAATGTTATTAGCACCAGTTGTGAATTGTGGATTTGATCGATCCAATGGATCTGGAATATGTAAGCAGCATGATAATGTTCCCTTATCATCTGTAACCAGTTCAATATTTTCAACTCTTGCTATTGCATTTCCAGAAGAAAGTTCGTCCCCTGGTCTAACAAATCCTCTACGATCAGGCATTGTTAACAATGCTAAGTCTGCAGTGTCAATGTTTAGGAAAGTGCTAGTATTTGAATACGTTGCTGGAAGATCATCATAAGTTTCAATTGGATTATTAAATGGTCCACTTCTATGATTAGAATTTGCAACTCTTGCAGTAATCTGTGGTCTTCCTTGAGTTTGTGGAAGTGACCTAGCTACCATCCCATTTGGAATCTGAGATGTTTGTACAATTTCTCCAGGAGTAAATGAACCAGAAAGCATTGTAATTGGTAATCTCTTGGGGAACACAAATTCATTCATATCTACGTTTTCCATGAAAGCGTAGTATCTTGTATTTGGTTTTAAGTTAGTTGCAACTAACTCCAGATTTCTTGATCTTACTGTAAAGATTGCCTCAGTACTAACTACAGTATTACCAATACTTTGTAGTTGTTGATTAGATGTCAATTCAAGACCAGTGATTGTTTCTAATCCTTGCTCCTCAAATACTTGATCAAAGTCTCTAGTGATGGTTCTCTCTTGCCACCAATCCGTTCTTCTTCCAGAACGTGTGGTCCAACTAGCCGTTACTGCAGATTCTTCATTAACCAATTCTGAACTAATCAATGTTTCTTGACCAGTCCAATTGATTTCACTAGAATTCCACATGGTGGCAGCCATTCCACCATTTTCTCTATCTTCAATACCTAATAAGTCTGCAATAGCATTAAAAGATGAATCAATATTAGTTGTAGATGTAGTTGGTAGAATATTTTCTTCAATCCAGAAGTCGGATTCTGGTGTAACACTAACTGTGCCACTATACAATACAATGTGGAATGGATTTAAGTTTTCTACTCTTGTTGCAAGAGGTTGATTCACGAATTCAACTTCTTCATAATTTAAAGTAAGTCCCGTTCCTCCTCTAGTTACATTTGTATCGCTAAAGTCATCAACCCAGGCATAGTCAGCATTTATTGGATCTGCTTGTGTTGATACAGTTTCAAATCCGAGAGAAACGTTCCTTTCGGTGGATCTTGGTCTACACTCTCCCCTAACTCTATCCATGTCAAAGAAAGAGTCTCCAGTGAGATTATGATTTTTATGACTTCTAAAATTATCAACAAAGAATCCAGATTTAAATTTATCTAAACCTGTATTTGGATCTTTAATAGAAAGGTTCTTAGTATCAGTTTCAAGTAATGAAAGTGTTGTATATTCCTCTAAATTAGAAATTCTCTTTTCCAATCCACCAATGTCTTTCATGGTGTATCTTCTATGAGGGATAAGTTTTACATTGCTATCAAAAGTAGCATTGAAAACATATGGTGTCATTGCTATGACTGCAACTAACATTCCCTCATTATTTTCAATAGGTGGTTTTGGAAGTTCTGATGGGGTTCCTTTCTTCAGATTAAATGTACCATCTTTAGAAAGATAAAGTCTATCAACTCTTCCAAGATAGTAAGAATAATCTAAAGTGATAGTCTTATCTGATACTACTGTTTCTGAAGATGTTCCAGCGAAAGATCTTCCAGTATAATCAAAAGGTGAGGTGTTTGATGTTGTATATTCTGCAACTCTTGGTCTAATATCAATAAAATCAGAAGATCTTACACCAGATACAGTTGGAACCTCATAACCGTAATCTAAGGAGTTATAACTGTTTACACTTTCAACAGTTCCTGTGCTCTCATTAGTTACAAAATGATCAAAAATAATTCTTAATTTGCTATTGGGTTCTTCTGCTCCTGCTTTTCTTATAATTCTTCCATAGTCAACAAACTCAGGTCTATGTCCTTTATCTAGATCGTAGTTAGAGAAGATATTGGCATCACCTGCAACTAATGATCCAATTGTTGCAACAATACCAGAACTCTTAAGAGTAATTGATTCGTCAACTTCAAATGCTCTTGTATTTTCATACACAAAATTAATTTGAGTTCCAGATACAACATCTACGACTCTAGCAACCGCTCCAGAAGTACTTCCAATAAATCGTTCACCAACAACTACGTTATTTGAAAAAGTTGCTGTTTGATTAGATGCAACAATTGATGGAAGAGCAGGATCTCCTGTTCCACTTGAAGCAAAAACTCCAAGAACTCTATGGATATCTGGGAAATTCAAACAAATTTCTTCATCTTCAACTCTAGTTCCATATGCATATTGATTCCCACCATTGGTATTTGGCCCACTTAAACCATTATTAAAAGTTGTTGCTCCTATACCAGCACCTGCGTTCTTTGACTTATTGATGATAATATTTCTACATCTAGAAATTGACTTATCTTTAGATAGAAGTTTAGATCTCTTGGCAGTAAATGTAAGAGTCGCATTTCCAGTTTTAGAAAGACTAGTAAATGTTACTTCTTTTAAATTGGTAGAGAATGTAACTTGACTGGATCGTATAAGTTCTTTAACCCCATCTTGCCAAGTCAGCACATAAGTATCAGCAGTAAATGGTTCAAATGTTAAATCATTATCACCAAGATCACTCAATAGGAAAGTAAATGTGCTTCCAGTGATGTTTTTGGAAATTTGCTTTCTGACAATATATGTACTATCAAGCAAATTAATAGATGATACATATGAATTTTGAAGTTTGATTCTATACCCTGGATCCGCTGCATTTTTTAGTGTTCCAGTAATTACATCAAAATCATTTGTTGTAATTGTTCCACTTGGTAATGTACCATCACAAACACCAGCAACAGAAGTTACTGCTACAAGAGTTAACGTGCCACTATTAACACCAGCAGAAACTCTGTTGAAAGTTGGAAGTGTTCCACCTGGTTTTGAATATCTAACAATATCACCAACTTTAACTAGAGATTTAAAATTAGCAATACTTGGGGATGTTACTGCTCCACCATTAGTGATTGTAAAATTACTTCTTTCACTAAATGATTGCGTATCTCTATCTAAAACTATATCAGCAGCAAATGTATTACTACCAGTGACTTTATGTACTGACTTTACATCTGCAAAAGTGAAATCATCAATATTGGTTACATTTCTACCTACATCAAGTCCATTGATTTCTAATGGCTCATTTAACTGAAATTCGCCTCTGACGCACGATAGAGTTAAATTAGTACTATTCGACACAGCAGCAGTTAAGTACCCACTAGAACCGCTATACTTGCCCTTTACGTATGAACTAGCAGTTGTAGTTAATGCTGTACCAACAGTAATCTTTGTAAAAAGACTTACATCATAAAATCTAGCTTCATATTGAGTTGTTGCTGCTCCGGCAACCGATTTTTCTTGATAATCATAAACTCTTGCTTTACCAATAGCAACTGCATTTCCATCTTTTGCATTATTACCTACAAGTCTTCTATCAAAGAGATCTACTGCATCAGCACTAAATCCAATAGATGGTGATCCAAAAGCATTTTCGACTCTTGCAACGTTACCAATTCCAACGGGAATGCTAACGTTTTCTTTTTTGCGAGTAGTCCTTGGTTTAACAATATCAAGTGCAGTAGTAGATTGTTTATCTACTTCATTTCCTCTTACATACGCCTTTCCTGGAGATACTTGAATAGTATAAAAATCATCAACTGGAGTATTTCCATTTTTAGTTATTTGATTTTCAAAATATAAACCCCTATTTGAAATCCTATCATTTAAAGTTTCTTTAAGTTCCACTTTAAATGGTTTTACATAATAATCTCCAGATTCATCATATGTTCTTCTTGCCAACTCATCTTTGAATATGTTAAAGTCGGTCTTATTTACAAATTCTTCTCTCTGTCCATTTTCAACCCTCATCAACTCGACAAATGTCAAGTCATCAGTATCTGTTAGTGATTTTTTAACTAAAGTGGTTGAAATTTTAAATCTATCTGCTCCAGGTGCAGATTCATTTGAATATCCTTTTGCGTTATCATAAAGATCTCTGTTTACAGAAGATGCATTTACAATTTCTTCATTTACAGACAGACCAATTCTATAACTTGGTTCACTTGAATACTGATCAAGAATAATTGTAGATGATGGAACTTTTACAAAATATCCTCTGACAAAGAATACACCTTCACTTACTGAAGCAGAAGATCCAGTTTTGGTTGCTTCAGATACGATACAACGAGCAAACAAACTGTTTGCAGTAATTCTAGTATTTGAATATTCAATATCCGATAATGTAATTAAATTTTCACCATCAACAAAAGATTTACCTATACCATCAGATGCTGATTTTTTATATTTGATGTATAGTGTATCGTATCCTTCTTCAGATTCAATATCAGTTAATCTATTAATTACAGTAGCAGTAACCCCAGAAGTCTCTCCCTGTATGGTGATTTCATTATCCGCCAAATATTTTGTATATGACTTAACTGGAATATTCAGAAAAGTTGGATCAATACGAACAGAAAAATATGAAGTGTCTAAAAAAGTTCCACCAGGAATTACCATGGACCCTTCTTTGAAGAAGTATTGTCCAAATCTCTCAATTTGATTTTGTAATATAGATTGAAGAGTAGTTAATTCTCTGGATTGAATTGGAAATCCAGGTTTGAATAAAACCTTATTATAGTTTTTATTCTCATTGAAATCATCATAATATGGAGAGACATTTAAATTAGTATTCTGGGTCATTTTTTTAGAATTCTACTACAACTTTGACTTCTTCTTTTTGTGATGCTGACCTGGTAATCGGTGCTCGATTATCAATGTAGATTATTTCACCTGAGTATCTTTTTACTTCTGGATTTGCTTTTCCTAAGTTAAAAGTTTGTCCCAATCCAATAATTTTTCCACCAATAGTTATGGTGTCTTGGTTATCGAAACTAGTATCTACTTCTAATGCTTGACCGGCAAAACTCCCGTCATTACATTGAATGGTAGTTTGTATACCAACAAAATCAAATAATTTATTATCGACTGTATTTTTAAATCCATCAGTTGTTAATCCCACCGGTTGATAATATTTTAAAATTCCAGTGGTGGCATTCCAAGATGCAACATAACCAATAGCAGTGGATCCTACACCTACTTCCTGTGTAATTAGAGCATTGAGCGGATATGTTGTATCTGAGGTATTTCCAGATCCAACAGGTTTCAGTTTTAATGCTCCCAGACTAGTCGCAGTTGAAGTATTTAGTACTTCACCAGTAGTGCTTCCAAACACAACTGGATTTTTAATAATTCCTACTCTAGAAAATGTGTTTCCTGTGATATAATCAGATTCTGCATCATACTTGGAATAAAGCATGACTCTATGTGATCCCAATTCACGGTAAATATCATGTCCATGACCACCAGATGGAGGAATAATTACCTCAAACTCTGCACCTACACCAGATGTTACTTGCACACTTCCAGATGTAGTTGTTCCGAATTTCAATAATGCTCTAGTGTATCCGGAACCTCCATTAGTTACTTCTACTCCAGTGACTGCTCCACCATTAATTGTTACAGAAGCAAGTCCACCAGTGCCGTCTCCCAAAATTGGTACATTAGCAACAGTAGCACTATCAGAACCACCAGCAACTATATATCCAGTTCCTCGATTTTTGATAATAATGGTATCAATTTTTCCGTCAACTGCAGCATTTTTTATTGATTCTGTTGTTGCATCTCCCCAATCTGAAGGGACTGGTATAAATTTGTCAGTTGTAAATTTTACAATTTGTGTTGGATTGATTGTATAAAGATATTTCCAACGATATCCATCATCAACTGCCCCAGCTTGCTGAGGTGTAGTTGCGACAAAATTTGGTTCATATAGTGATTTGACTCCGTTTACTTGATCTGGATTCGCACCATTATTTGTACAAAGATATACTTTAAACTCAGAATTTACTACAATATATTTTGCTTCATATAATGATTTTGCCTTAGTTATTAAAGATGCATTATCAATATCTACATTGCCTTTATACATGTCAAATGTTGATCCCGAAGTCCAATTATGTCTAGGGATAACTCTTGCTACATCGGTGGAGTTAATCTTTTTCATGAACATCATACTGTCATGATAAAGGTTTTCCTGTTGAAATGAATCTTTAGGGGCAGGTGGTGCCTTTGACCAATCTGTAGAACCGTAGTTCTCTACATTATTATTAGTTGGATTGGGATGACCCAAAAACGTATAATACGTATTAGAAGTTGTTCCAATACCTACAAAACTTTTTACAAAAGTTTCGGCATTCAATATTCTAAATTGATCAGTAATTATGGCTGGCATGTCCAGAGGTGATTTTTTGATTATTTATACCAGATTAGTAAGATAATCTGAATTGAGTGGTTCGTCTTACATATGCAGAGGTTTCGATTCCTGATAGTCCATTTTGGTTAAAGAACTCGAAACTCTTACCTGTTCCAACATTTCTGTTGGGGGTGCTAATAGATCCCCAAGTAAAACAACCATAATCATTTATATCTGCAGGTAATTGTGCAGTGACTATTCCACTCACTGATTTGACATTTGCAGAAATTCTAACCGAAGAACTACCGATAGAAACAACTTGATTTGCGTAAAATACATTATCTATAAATTCATTACCAACTGCTACAACAGAATCCACATGTTCAATAATAGATGTTACTCCACTTCCAATGATTGTTTTTTCGAGAACAAAGTAGTCTCCAGCACTAATTCCAGATCTAGTAATTTTACCAGATCCAGAAGGTGCAGGTGATTGGAAAATATTTGGATGAGCAGCAACATCAATTATCAACATGGGTGATGTGGTGTTGATTCCTGTATTTGCTGTGGCAATACCGGTGATTACACCATAATCACCAGCATAAGTGACTCCAGTAAATGTTTCAGTTACAACAGTAGTTCCAAGACCAACAATTCTTACATCCTTTAAGGTCTCGCCAAGGTCATCAATTTTGTCAAAAGACCAAGCATCTTTAACATAAAACTTGTTATCATTAGCTCCAACAGATGCAATAATATTGGTATTTGGATATATGACGGGTTCTAAGTAATTTCTTACTTTGGAAACTGGCAGTCCGTTAATAATTAAATCAGAAGTTTGCTTTCTCCAAAGAACAGGTCTAACAAATCCAGTGTCAGTTGAAATACCAACTCCACCATAAATTTCAGTTTCTACACTATCAGCAGAAAGTAATTGGTAAACGGTTCTATTATCTTGTTCAAAAACTGTTTCATACTTTTGAAGTCTAAGTTGATCACCAATTTTAACTGTTTGGTCAATATCTTCCTGTCTAAAATCGCCAGCAGATCCAACATAGAAATAAAGTTTAAACTTACTTCCAGGTTGTGGTGCATCTTTAAATGTAAACTTAGTTCCTCCAGTAAATACATAATCAATTCCTGGTTTCTGTAAAACATCATTCAGGAACACTAACATGTTGTTCTGAAGTATAACTCCAGAACCATCACCAGCAACAACACTATAAAACTCTTTACCCGATGCAGTAGTTCTAGTTAAGAAGAACTCTCTTCTAAATCCAGTAAATTCTGAACTAAAGTCATCCAACTCTTGCAGTTGACCAAAAGTCCATCCAGAGAATTTATTTTGATATCTACTCTTAACAGTAACTTGTAAGTTTGAAGTTGTACCAGAACCTACAAAAGGTAAACCTGATAAAGAAAGAACATCATTTACTTCATATCCGATTCCACGATCAGACATGCTGAATTGTGTAATGCTTCCACCTGTTCCAACTACAACATCAAGTTTAGCTCCTGATCCATTGCCGCCGACAAGAGTAAGATTCTTGTATGGTGCTGGAGGATCAATACTAACAACCGTGCTTGCTGCAGTATAACCAGTTCCTCCCTGTACCACTGTAAATCCGGTAATTGATCCATTAGATATAGTTGCAGTAACAGATGCTCCTGCTCCAACTCCCAAAGTATCCGCAATAGAAACTCTTGGTGGTGATAGATAACCAGATCCTGTTCCTAGACCAACAATAGAAACTCCAGTGATTGCTCCTCCCCCAGAAACAGTTGCTGCTGCAACTGCTGCTTGAGGTTGCTGATATCCAGTTCCAAGACCAACTATAAACTCATTTATGATACCTCCACGAGGTAAATCTCTAGAGGTAGATCCAGTAAAATCAATAGTCTGACCAGTTCCAACAATTTGATAATCAGATTGCAAAATAGATCCAACCTCTCCATAGAATGGTCTCTGGAAAATATTATTAACTAAAACTGCACCAAAACTAGTATTGATTCCAGAAAGAGTTGTACCGTCTGTTGTCAGATCAAATTTATCTGCAGATCCATCAAATTGTTCAGAAATGTCATCAATAATTTTATTAGTATCGTAATTTGATCTATAGAAGATTCTTCCCGCAAATGATGATCTTGTTCCTAATGTTCCAATTCCAGTTAATCCATATGGAGCGTCTTTGAAGTGAATATTTCCTCCAGAAATTCTGTAATCTCCAGAGACAACAGACAATCCTGCACCAACTGTATGCGCTGTAGCAACTGTCCCCATAACACCACGAACTACCTGAACTGAATTGGTAGATCCAATACCAACAGAAGAAACTTTTATGATTTCATCTCCACTCTTGAGTAATGAATTTCCTTCAATCTTAGAAATATCATTCATAAAGATTTCAGTCGAACCAATTCCAACCGCAGTAGCAAGTCCAACAGAAACTACTTTCCTTGCAATAGGACTCTGAATTATATTGTCAATTGTGATGATTGCTCTTGTAAGTGCAAGATCTTTATCAACTTCAAATGCATGTGTTAATCCAATTCCAGTTTTATTGGAGAAAGTCACCGCTGTTCCGGTTTGAGTAACTGAAACTTTAAACGTATTCTCACTATCTTTTATTGCAAATACTTTTTCTGGTAAAAGATTAGTATTTCCAATTCCTGGTACAGAAGTAGTTACAATTCCTAATCTACCTGTACTTGGTGTATATTGAAGTGCTTCACCTGTATTGAAATTGTGCCCAACAACTGTAATAATTGAATTAGCATCAATACTTGTTGTTGGATTAACCACATGATGTAACAATGGACTTCCATTGTTTTTCAATGGGAATGTTGATAATCCGATAATACCTCCACCAGTTGATGTAGTAAATCCTGTGAATTGATCACTTATATCATCAATAGTAAGAACTTTATTTGTTAAAGATTCATTATAATCTGTAATAATTTTTGTATCAAACTTAATTACCTTGGAAAGATTTGGATTAGAAGTTTCTTCTGATGCAAAATCCCAATAGTATCTTTGATGTACAGATGCTTCTGGAGTCAATTGAACTGTAAATCCAAGATCGGAAGTAATTGTAGTCATTCCCACCCTTGCTGGGACGGCATTACTTACTTCATAGTCTGCAAAGTTTTTATATCCAGAGACATGAGCAAGACTGTTGACTGGTTCACTCCATGTTTCATATGGAACTGTTCCTTTTATTGAATAAGAGAATCTTTGATAATAATCATTATCATGAATTCTTTGAGAGTCTACATTTAATTTACCAACATCATCTTTCCATGATCTAATGTTTTCAACAGTACTATCAACTTGAAGATCAAAATCAAACTTAGTAATTGAACTTATCTTTGATTTGAAGTTATTTAATTTTCCGATGAGTGTATCGGTAGTATTGAAAGATCCGACAACATTTTTTACCTTTAATAATTGTGTTGTAGGATTCCACCCTTCAACCACTCCCGAAGCAGTATCATTGAGATTTGACACTGACTCTCCAACTTTATAATCAACTTTTTTAAATACAGGTTTGAATGATGCCAAGTTTTCCGTTTTTGCTACGATTCCAAAGGAAGTTGCAGAATCAAATTGACCTCCTGTCTGTCCCAATCCAGATATCGAATAAGTAACACTTTCAGAACCAATATTAGTATTAATACCCGTTACAGTAAAGTTTCTGTAATCGTAATCACTTGAATTATATCCATCTCCATTGTCAGTGATGGATATATTTTCTACAAAAATTTGATCTCCGATTGCAAACGGGAATGGGAATGCAGTAGTAAATCCTGTGCTTGGAGCTCTCAAACTAAGAGTGTTTAATACACCAGTAGAAGAAGCCGATTTGACTTCTACTCCGTTAGAATTTAATGTAGGTATTACTCTAGATGCTTCAGATAATCCACTACCCTCAGAATTTACTTCAACAGATGAAACAGAACTTCCCTGATTTGTAGCAGATAATATTACACTTGAATCTTCAACTAAAATTGGTTTAGGTGTAGAATTGTAATTTACTCCACCATCTATTACTTCAACTGAATCTAAAGTAAATACATCTTTTAATTTTAATAAAACATGTGAATCTGCTTTTGGAGTCAGTGTCTTATCCTCTGGAATTTCTATGCCAGATGTGATAACCTCAGTATCTAAAATTTCACCAATTTTATCAGATTTTACTTCAAGAATTGCTCCTGTTCCAGTTGTTGTTCCTACTGAAACAAATGTTGGAATTGTTTTTACGTTCTTACCAAAATTAAATATCTTCAGAGATTTAATTCCGCCAGTTGCTCTAGGAGATGATGTGGTGTATATCGCAGAAGTTATTCCAGTTGATTGGTAGGAAGTGGTTTCGGCAATGCCTGGAAGATTAAATGTAATCGTTGTAGTTCCAACTCCAACAATAGTATGCTTTCCATTGAATTTTGATTCTAATACTTCAATCTCAGAATAATTTGGTACATCAATATTAACTGGATCTTTAAATGTATTTGGATAGTTAGTATCCTTTCCAACAACCTTGTAATAAAGTCTTTTAGGTAAAGAACTTCCAATTGAAATATTAACTCCGGTTCCTACTACCCCATCACCAAATGTACCCACCTTAGTAATTAGTTTGGACTCATACTTTGATTCAAATTTGTTATCCGTATAAAATTCAATATCATAATTCAACATACTTGAATCTGAAGCTGCAATTGCAACAGTTGATCCAGAATATGCTTGTATTTTTGGATTTATTTTAGATAGTGTATGGTCTGTTACTGTCGGTCCAGATATTCCAGTAATCTGTATGTACTCAACTGGGAACTTTTCAATCTGATATTTTTCATTAGCGAGTCTAATTGTATCATTAGAATCTTTAATTACATAGTAAACTTTATTACGTTCTAACCCAACTATTTGATTACCTGAAGAAGTATAAAGTACAATATCACCAGTTTCAAACTTGTGATCTTCTATTGTAATTTGAGATAAAGATGAACCAACACTTACAGCGAGAGTTGAAAAACCAACTGGATCTACGACTGGGACTCTAAAATCTTCATTATATGCAAGTACAGTATTTTCAGTTCTTCCTGACGTTAAACTTAAATCAATAATATCTCCACTAAACAGTCCATGACTCTCTCCAACAGAAACTACACCATTAGTTCTCTTTGCATTTGCAAGAACAGGATCTGATATCTTTTCAAACTTATGATGTACTCCTGAAACTGATTTAAAGTATACAGTATTTGATGTGAATCCAACTCTTTCTGTCGATACTCCGATATAATCTCTTCCTACCTTTACGCAATGAAGTTCATTAAAATCATGTAAATTGAAGGATGGAGTTAAACTAGCATTTTTAGATGCTACAATGGTTCCGCCATATGAAACATATGATAATTTATCTCCAGTATTAAATTTATGATTCTTTATGAATATTGCTTTTGGTGGTACAGATTCGGTAATATTAAAACTTCCTGCTGTTCCGACAACAACACTAGAGTATGCGCTACCAATTCCAACAGATTTTTGTGGATCAAAATGTTCAACTAATCCATACTCAACATTAAGATCACTGACTCTTCTTGTGCTGTTGAAAGTAAATTGATTTTCTAATCTATGGATGGCTGTTCCAGATGCATGAGCAGATCCAGCAGATGCATTATAATTTCTTGATACCTTGTAAAGATTATTGATCGAATCGATAGCAATGATCTGAAGTTGCTCAGATCCAATAACTAAAACATCTTCTATAGAATATTTTTCTTTAACTGGTAAATCAGAAAGTGAAAGATCAGCAACAGGTCCAGTTTGTGCAGTAGTGCCAAGAGCAGTTGTAATGGTGCTTACTGCAGAAGTAACACCAATTTTGTAAGAACCTTCAATGTGTTTGTAACCTGTTGTCGAAATACCACTTATTTCAATAATATCACCGGACTGATAATTATGTGGAGAAGTGCATATAGCAGTTATATTACCGTCTAAAATTCTTAGAGTAATATTCTTATTTTCTAACTCTTCTGTTACTACAGAAGTTATATTTTTACCAAGAACAGCATCAATCTGTACATCAATTTGTTTATCATCGAATACTACTTTTTCTCCTGATTTGTAATTATCTCCAGAATCAATTATCTCTATACTATCAATATTTGATCCAATTACAGAGGAGACACGAATGTTTGGTTTAGATTTTGCATACTCAGATAAGAATGGATAATCTCTATCTGGATCATTGATACCATAATGTGTGACCATTCTCTTATAATCACCAGTATTCAAATAACTATCTGATTGGTCAACTAAAAGATCATAATTAAACTGATCAGTGGCATCTTTATGCTTTATCGTAATATATGGGAAAGTTGGTTCTTTAGTTATGTCATCAATAGTTGAAAAATATGCGTAAGTTCCTTGAGGGAAATCGCTGTTTACAATATATCTACCATTATATTCATCTAAGTCACCATGACCAGGCACATAGACATAATCTTGAGTAAAGTATCCATCAATTTTATTTGGTCTAAGATTTGAATCAGTCTCTACATCTACTTTGTAACTACTTTGTGGTCGAATAATTCCACCAGTTTGTGTAAGTGAATTTGAATCTCCATATGGACCATAAATTGGATTTCCATCATATGCCCAACCAACAATTGGAGAGTGAGACAATCCAGAAATCTTTTCTTCTAATGTGGCAGTTAAATTATCTTTGAAAATACTTCTATAGAATCTTCCTGGATAATATGATCCAAGTTTAATTCCTTTTGCAGAAATGCTTGCGGGAATTTGAACAATATCTCTAAATTCTGTAGAGTTGCCAATATCATCCAACAGGTGGGAATATCTTTCTACATTGTTAACTTTCCATTCGTGGACTTTCGCTAAGAATCTAGCTCCACTTCCATTTGGAACAACACTAATCGATGTATTATTTTCATTATAGTCCCTTCCACCATTTACAATATCTACAGATACTAATTTTCCATTAAGAATATTAGCTTTTACTTCTGCAAATTTTCCTGATCCATTAATTACAATATCTGGTGGTGTAGTATAGTTAGATCCTTCATCATTTATAGTAACAGAAATTAATTTTCCTGTTGGATCTACAATTGGTCTAAGATCTGCATTTTCTCCAGTAAGTAACTTTGTTTCTGGTGTTTTTACAAAATTTACAATATCAGAAGATCCAAAAGATTGTCCACCATTTTTAATAAACACACTCTCCACTTTACCTGAAGACTCAACAAATGCATTTGCGTTGTACCAACTTGGAACTATTGTTGTTTGTCCTATTGCAACTTCGCCATCAATTAAAACTGCAATATCTGGATATTTAAATGTGTGTGTGCCTGATCCTAAATTATGAAAATATTCATATTCGTTTCTATCATACTTAGTAGTATCAACGACATATGTAGTGATGCCTGCAGAACTAATTTTGAATCTATTTTGATCAAGAACAGTAACTTTGTAATACAGTGAATCGTTATCACCAGTGAGTCCGGATATTTTTGTTCCACTACATTCATAAGTTACCACATCACCAGTGGAAAATCCATGGTTTTTGGCATAAATGTAGTTTTTCTGAGTGTTTATACCAACAAAAGATTTATATTCATCTTTGGGATCCTCTGGAGGATATTTTACTGAATCAATTACAACTTTTCTGTTAGAAATATCATTACCTTCTTCAACGATTTCAATCCTATCAATAATTTTTCTAACCTTTCTGGATTTAAAAGTATGATCACCATTTCCAAAAAGTAAAAGGTCAATTAATTTTGTTTTTGCAAGAGCATTTTCTTGAGTAGATGCCAGAGAAAAATGATTATCATCAACTCTAGCAATAAAGTATGAAGAACCAGAAGAAAGTCTATCTGTACTAAATCCTACGTTTGTAGATCCAATTCCAATTGGAGTTCCAGTTGCCAGATATGTTACTTCTTCACCATCTAAAAATTTATGAGTATTTGATGTAATTCTATCATTCAGGAGATCTAATGCAAAATCATTTACTGAAACAGAATGAGTATAACCTCTCATTTTTGCTTCACAAACACTTCCGTTCGTGTTTGCTCCAAATAGAGTTACTCTAGGTGTGCTCTTAAAATCAAATCCAGATTGTGTTAAGACTATTGATCCAATTTTTCCAGAAAATACACCATATGCAGTAACACCAGTACCAACTCCATCAGAAATTGTTATATCTGGTGGATTGATGATATCATAATTTTCACCACCAGCTGTGACCTCTACACTATCTACTTGACCGTAATAGAGAGCTTCATTTCCTATAGGTGATAAAAATTCTACTCCATTTAGTGCAACACCAACAGAATTAAGTAACTTAGTATTATTTTCTGAGGGTTTGGGATTTTTTAAAATTCTTTTGAAATTATTTTGAGACTTTAATTCTTTGCCATGGAGGACCGATGGTGTGATGGTGTGTGTACCAGATCCTACTGTAGAAAATGAGATAAAATCATTAACACTTAACGCAATAGGTGTCAATGATAATTGTATTGTATTGAGATCAACTCTGTTGACCACATAAGTTCCTTCCTCTACACCTGTCGTTCCGCTTGCAGGTGTATAGTGAACTTGTTCACCCTTAATAAAATTGTGATTAGCTACTGTTATTGTGTTTCCAGAAATAGCAGATCCTGGGAATGATACAGATCTATTTGTAGTTACAATTGAACTATATGGTGGAAATCCTGAAAATGTGACGTAGCAATTATCTTCAGTATCAGAAAATGAATTTTGAATACCAGATAAAACTGAATCTACTCCTAAAGTAGATGCTGCATATCTCAATCTTTTCTTTACAACATATTCAACTCCTTCTACAAGAGATCCTACAGAAATTTGAAATCTTTTATCAGAAAAAACTTCAATAACTTGAGCATTCTCCTGTATCGGAGTCATAGTGTACTTTTCAAGAATATCAACTCTATCACCTAAATTAAGATAATTTTTTGCGGTAGTGGTAAGAGTATTAGAAAGAGCAACTACTGATTCAACTTGCAGGTAAGAAACATTATTATAAAACCATCGATTAAATCTATTATTTGTATCGAGATATTTTTCACCAAAAGATTTCAGAGTTACAGAATCTCCAGCATCAAAACTATTTGTTACTGATGCATTACTGTTCAATCCAGATACCGATCCGACGACTCGCATCTGGACCAGTTTTCTTTGATCAGCATTTTCAAATCCAAATACAAATTGTGCATCACTAACTTCAGTTCCTTCAGGAAGTGCTGAAATTAATCCTGTGCAATTTAAAAATTGATTATGATTTTTGCTTGTGTATGTAATATTGACATATTCAACACCATCATCAAAATAAAAACTTCCTGATTCTGGAAATCCAATTGTAGAGTCAACACTTACAGTTGATGTAGATGTTGTAGTTCCAATTACTTTTGTTTTTTTACTAATATTAAATTTATTAATGATAGATCCATCAGAGAATCCAAGTTTAAAATACTTCTTATTTCCTAAAAATATTTCATCAACATTGGATACTGCTCCACTTGCTGTTGGAGACGTTACAGAACCTTGTGATACTGTTGTGGCTAGTAATTTTTTAGGATCTCCGGAAATGCTTTCTACAACAACATCTTGAGTTTTTTCCCACTGTGCAACAGAAGGACTAATAGTAAAATCAAATGGTTTAATGATCTCTACTCTACTATTAAAGAGAACATTAAAAAGGATTTGTAATGAAGTGTCAGTTCCCTTTGAACTAAAGAAATCCTTTGCCCTAGAGAGAATATTTTCGATAGAAACGTTTTGAAAATTTCTTTCTTCAAAACCTGGCAAAAAGTTCTTTTTGTGCTTTCTATAAAATTCTTGTAAGTATACAAATGAAAGATTTTCTAGAGCAGCACCTTGTGGGTGATCATCACTATCTGTACTACTAAAGGTTAAAAACTCTTGATCCCCAACTGTTTCAATCGCACTGACTCCACTAAAACCACGGACACAACCAGTAAAACTAGTTGCGGTTTTTCCAGTGTATGTTATAATCTCATTTTCAATTCTAATCAAACCATAGGAATTTGGATAACCAATGGTTGTGTTAACATTGATTGTTTCATCACCTTCATAAATTTCTTCAGCAAGAACAATTGGAACAAATGGTTGACCTGTTGCAGGGTTCTTTGCACCAATTACTAAATCGGCAAAAGTGGATATATTTTTAAATGATGAAAGGTGATCTATTAAATATATGGATCCATACTCACGTTCTTCCGATATGTAATATGACTTTAAAAAGTCAACAAACAGCGGATTGTCTGTACTAATAAATTCCGGAATAAGATTGTCCAGAATATGTGAGATTTTTACCTTGTTATCTGCCATTTGTTATCTTATATACTTTTTGTAACTTGAGTAACTTGAAGGTGGAATATATCGAGTTCCGGATCTATTCGATCCAGATGCCATAACGTCTTCTTTAAGTGTTAATACGCTATTTCCTGTAGTATCTAGGACAATATAAAGATTCTCTTTTGCAACAATATCATTGGACTCTGGAACCACTTCAACTTCGATTCTATTCTCAAGAGTTGTGGATGTAAAAGTCACTGGGTAGATAATAATTTCACCTTTATCGTAATAAACTCTTCCTGCATTATCATTAATAAATTTAATAGTATTATTCTCATAAGTAAAGAATTTTACAGTTCCAAGTGTGCTAGATCCGGAATCTGGCATATCAGTTAGATATACATTACCATTCACACCTTCAATTCTAAATGGAGTTGATCTGATATTAAAACCTTCTGCATCTGCATGAAATCTATTTGCGTAGCAAAGTTCATAGTTTGCAAGCTCATTGTAAAGAGGAACTAAATTTCTTCTCATCACTAAATTTGTGATGTTTGAAGTTATTCCACCATCAACCTTATCAATAATTGAAAGCAATTTACTATATTTTACTCTTCCGCCAAAAGAATTAATATCTGAAGATTTTGAATAATTTGCAATTGCATCAATGATTCTAGAACTTAAATCATCCTTACTTGGAATGAAACTAGGATCATATGCAACTACACTGTCATACTCAACATAAAGGAGATGTAGATCAATAAACTCTTGCTTGATACCGGCAACAGTGTATTTCTTTAAATCATTTTTAATCGAATCTTTGGTTACGTTTGAAATAACCTCACCATTTTTGGGTTTTACTGTAATGAAAACTTTTCCATATTGTGGTGGATCTAATTCTTCACCACCATACGCAGTTACTGATTCTATATTTGGATATAAGAAAGGTATGAGACTGGTATAATCATTAGATGTAACCGCTCTGTACTGCGAGGAGTAGACCCTAGGAGCAAGGTATTTAACACTATCAATACTTTCTATCTCATCACCGTTTTCAGACGCTTGTGTGGTCGTTATGGGACTGACTCCGCCTGTTACCTTAATTTCGGTCGAACCATCAATTGTAGTGTTTAAATATACTAAATTTCCGGAAAAATTGAAATTTGCAGCGCCATTTGCCAAACTTCCGTTAGTGACAATGTAAGTAATATTCAAAAGTGCGTTATTTTCGGGTTTTTTGCCCAAAATGCCATCACCAAAGACGATTTGATACCTTTCATCTTGAATTTCTTGTATCAAAAAGAGTTTTGAGTCAGAATCAACCTCAAAAATGTTGCTATATGGGATAAAATCTTCAATTCCGCTTCCAACTGCCTCTACACGGATTGTAGAAGTGTCAATTCCTTCATTTGGAAGGATATATTTCTGATTTAACTCTGCATCATTGACTCTAAACGTCTTTCTGAGCAAATTTCCTTCATAAATTTCAATATCTGCGAAATTTGCGATTCCATTTGTGTCCGGAGTGACTGTAATGTCCTCTGGAATTGAAAAAATATAACTTCCACCCTGTGCTGAACCTAATGCAACGACTCCTGCCTTTAATTTGACTGCTCTAGCACTCAAGCCGCTTACATCTACGTTAAAACTTACCTTTGCAACTGATGCTTTCTTCGATCTTGGCACATATCCGATGTTTCTTGCCAAAGAAACGACGTTTTCACGCAAAGTTGCACTGTCAATGAAGTTCTCATTGACGACCATGTTGGTATTGTACGCATTAATGTATGAATTATACGCTAATGTGTCAATTAGTATTGAAAAATTAGAACCTTCGAAGTCAAAATCAGTAAAATTCGAGTTCGCTCTCAGATATTCCTTGATCTGAACTCGCAAATCAGCGAAGTCTAGGTTTGTAAACTGATTAAATGACATTATACTCTAGTGGGTTGTAATAGGAACTCTAATGATTGCTTTGGAATGGGTAATCCAATGATATCGTAGTCAATTTGTACAAAGATACTGTTTGTATCAACTTGATCATCAGCACGAACGTTCACCAAATTGATTCTGGGCTCAAAATTTTTCAATAAAACTTCGATTTCGCTTTCCAAATAGGACCCAGACTCATTATTGTTCAACTCAAACAGAGTATTTCCTACACTTGTTCCCAATAAAGAATTAAAGAACCGCTCGTTTATACGAGTTCTCACTAAATTTACTACGGATTTTTTGATAGCATCCTCATTACGAATAATTGTGATGTCATTCGTAACGGGATGCCGTGCAAAAGATAGACTTATATCTGTAAATCCACGAGAAAGCTTCTTAGACATTCAACTTGATACAGTTTAATATATCTATAATGGTTCCTAGTATTTATCGAGGTTTAGAAGCGATCTGGAATGTTGTCATATAGGTCTCGATCATCGAGATTTACGTTATTTTCAAATAATTCACCTTCATTTTTATCTTTATTCTTTTTTGCACGATGATGCATGACCTCTTGAAGGTCTAATTCTTCTGGATCATTGCTTTTTGTTGGTCCATTCCAGTAATCTGTAATCAAAGATGTTGTTCCCCACATTTCTCTCATGTAATTTGTGTCCCTATCAACGTGATACTTTGCCATCAGTCTCCTTTTCGGTTGAGTCAGAACTTTTTAAGGGGTTTCCATCCCTTTGATTATTTATTTTTTGCCACTGATCGTTTGCCAGATGGTCTAGAAAGTCATGACTCGGTTGCATTTTCATCTTTTTCAGTTGGTTGTTGTGGATATTCTTCTCTTTCTTCAGGTGTTGTCCAGAAATAATCAT
>CEON01068494.1_pt1 | contig 29504 bp, 37 predicted proteins | sample 530291 | NCBI WGS metagenome assembly CEON01 (sample SAMEA2619888, study PRJEB7988) | marine metagenome | biome: marine biome (ENVO:00000447); feature: surface water layer (ENVO:00002042); material: "saline water (ENVO:00002010), including plankton (ENVO:xxxxxxxx)" | depth 5 m
GATACATTTTCTTGGACTAGTGGAGCTCTAAGTTTTACTGATGGTGATGAAGAATCTATCAACTCAGGTAGTAGAGATATGTTAAACTCTGTTGAGTATGTCTATAAACTTGTTGGAGATTCAGCAAGTGCTACATTGCAAATAACTGCAACTTATTCAGATGTATTTGATGATGATAAAGTTTTATTAGCAACTGTAGTTAGGGAATCATCACCTGCCGGTAGTCCTACAATATTACCTTATAATGGAAACAAATTAACTATTTCGGCTGGTTCAATTGCAGCCAACGTAATTACAGCAGCAAATATACAAGCTGGTACAATTACTGCTACGGAAATAGCATCAAACACAATTACAGCAGACAATATAGCTGCTAATACAATAAGTGCAACTGAGTTATCAATTGACCCTCTGGAAGAAGATGGAGACCACACAGGTGGTACTGTGGGAGGATGGAAATTAAACGCTACTAATATATATAGTGGAAGTAGCCCTGTAACATCAGGTTATAGTTCAGGTAATGACATTACCCTAACATCAGCAGGTACTATACATGCTAAACAATTTTATATAGATAGTAGTGGTAATGCTAATTTTAAAGGAACTGTTAATATAGGTGGAACAGATTTAACTACAACAAACACTCTTAATACAAATACAACTAAAAGTGATGTTGGATTATCTAATGTCGATAATGATTCAACGGCTGATATAAGGGCAACTGCAGCTGCTACTTCAGGAAGTATGGCTGGGTGGACAATAAACTCAACATCGATTGAATCTAGTAATGGTTTACTTTATTTAAACAATGGTGGAACAATTGCAGGATACACAAGTTCAGTAAGCAACGCTAACCTTAAATATGTTATAGGAACAGGTTCAACTGCATTTACTGTATATGGTTCTTCTAATGCTAATCCCGGAATAAAGTTTGAAACTGCTTATAATAGTGGATTGGGAGGATATATTTCAGGTGATTCATTAAACTCCACTTCTGATGTACGATATGATGCTAGGTATCACGTATATAGAAACTTTGGTGATACTGCCCCCGGACATTTGGCTGGGGTTTATATGATTGACATGGACCACATTGGTTACGATGCCTTTATACAAATGAGTTCTACTTCTGCAACAGGGTTAAGCAATAACCTTGCCGATTTGTATGTTAGAGCAGCGGGGAGCTCAAGCTATCTATGGCTGGGTGCTGGTGGTGTTGACGATAGAATAAAAATACAGACTTCAAATATTAGAATTAACCATGATGTTTTACCTAACGTAAATAATGGTCATAGTGTTGGTAGCAGTTCTGTTCGTTGGAATACTTTCTATTCAGTAAATGCTTTAAATACATCATCTGATGCAACACTAAAAGAAAACATGACAACTCTTTCAGATGGTTTAGATGTAGTATCAAGTTTAAATCCTATTAAGTATAATAGAATAGGGGAAACTACCACACGATTTGGATTTACTGCTCAAGCAATTAAAGATGTTATGATAGCTAAAGGTTATGGTACAGATGTAGCAGTTTATTCAGAAAGATATGATGAAAACACAGGTGGAACATCTTGGGGGATGCAATCAACTGAATTAATAGGACATCTAGTTGCCTCCATAAAAGAATTAAAAGCAAGAATTGAAACGTTAGAGGGAGGCTAAGAATGGCTCTACAATTAAACTATACAGATGAAACAGGAACTACACATTCTCAAGCATATGTTCGCATCGTAAAACTTGAAATAGATAGTGATAGATGTGATTTTCATGCAATGATTTATCATAATGCCGCTTCAAGAAGTAAATCAGATGGTACAGCAGAAAAGAAAGCTGTTGCTGTAATACCTTATCACATAGTTGGTGATAATTTTAATACATATTTAGCGGAGTCTATAATTAAACAAGAAGATAAAAGTGTATTAACTCAAGTCTATGCATGGTTAAAAACATTAGTTGACACACCAACTGACCCAACAGGTAATCCAAATATGGGGCATGACATAGATTGGACAACTGCTACGGATGTGTAAATGATTGCTGAGATAATCAAGCATCGTTACGAAAACCCACATGATACATTACAAGAAATAGGCGAAGCCTTCGATGTATCAAGACAATATATTCACAAAGTCTTAAAAAACAATAATGTTCCAACTATAAGGGCGAAAAGAAGTAAAGATACACATTGTTTGTACTGTAACGAACTAAGTAAAACTAAACTACATAAAGGTAAATGTAGATTTAATTATTACAATATAAAAGTTAATTGTGCTACTTGCCATGTTCCTTTCTATAGGAAACGAGGTCAAATAATGCAAAAGTACCGAGAAGGATACAATAAAATATATTGTTCAACAACTTGTTATTATAAGGGTAGAAGAGATGTTGACAATAATGTTAATTTTTGATACCCTGTTATTAATGGATAGTACGGAGGTAAGATAGTGTTACAACCATTTTTTAAAGATTTTGACGATTTCTTCAATTCTAATTGGGTTAGTTTTGTTTCAACAGAACAAAATCCTATGGATATTGTCGAAAGAGACAACGAATATGAAGTAAAGGTAGTGATTCCGGGAGTTTCTAAGGATGACCTATCTGTTTCTATTGACAATGGAAACTTAGAAATAAAAGCAATAAGTAAAGCAAAGACAAATAACGAAGGTGATGTATTCATCATCGATAGCATTAGAGAAGTATCATATAGTAAAAGTATTCCTAATATAAGGAAGTTTGGTGTAGACGAAACTAAGATTTCATCTACTTATAAGAATGGAATACTTTCAATTATATTACCAAAAGCTGAAGAAGCAAAACCAAAGGCAATTGATATAACAATAGAATAGTGTTAGAAGATGTGAAGATGGCTCTAGATAAAAATAATACTTTAGAGGCATACATCAGTTTTTTACCTAAAAAAGGGCAAGAAATAATATTCACATCAAGAGAACAAGATTCTGAACCTTTATCAATATTAACAGCGATTCATTGGGTTATTCACCACCCTGATGTTGACGATAAATTAAGTGTTTTAATTATTAATGAATTAAACAAATTAATCGACAAACTAGGAAGGTCACATAACTCAAAGTTTCCTATTAAGTCTATTGCGGCTTTGTCACTAACTCCTGACAAGTGTTTTGCAGAGTGTTTTAATAAGTGGGAAGACTATTGGTATATAAGGAGAACGATTCCTTATTTAGAAATGCTAATAGGTAGACCAATGTACTTATTACCAAATCCAAATGAAACTTTTTCTTTAGGGAAAAGATTAAAAAATGAGGCAGCACTACGCAAGAGAGATAAAAATAATGGAGATAAATGACGATTTAGTCAAACAATGGAATCCTAAAATACAAAAAATGGTATCTAACTCTTTTATTCTAGGGTTAGATAAAGAAGACTTGGCTCAAGAACTACGCATATCACTTGTAAAAGCAGCCAAAGCGTTTGATGAAACTAGAGGAATATCTTTTCACACATATCTCCATACCTCATTAGTAAATACAATTCGTACTTTAATTAGTAAAGCTCAGCGACAACCTGACCAAAGAAGTTTAGATAAAGTTTTTCCAGAGTCTGGACAACTTCCCCAATCAATTGCTCAAGCTCTTATTGATGAAAAACCTGAGAATTTAATTTCTGAAATCGAGGCAGATTTATTTATCGATGCCCAAGGGTTAACCGATAAAGAAAAAATGTTTGTTAAATTAAAACTAGAAGGTTTAACAATGGAAGAAATTTCAGAAGACTTAGGAGAGAGTGCTTACAAGGTTAGACACACTCTTAGAGAAAAGTTCGACAACTTAGACGATGATTTTCTTAGACATAACTAATTTAAATGCAAAAGACTTGTATTCCTTATTCAACACTCTATACAAAGAAAAACATGGTGTAGAGTATAAAGGTGTTGGCTTTATTGGTAATGAAATGAAGAAGATGAGAGAAGTGGTTGATGAACATGGTAGTGGTAATGTTGCTTGTGCTATATCTAATTGTATTAGGAATAATGATAGGACAGTAAATGTTCCTTATTTTACGGCAGGCATAAAGTATTATCTTATTCCTTATAATCCAGAAATTTATTGGTTTGTTAAATATTATGGAACTCCCAAGATGAAAAAGTTATTTAGAGAGTATATGTTTTTAGATTCAACATGGTTACCATCAGCTTCCAAAAGAACTAAACGAAAAGAAATTTTACAAGTATTAAAAGAGTGGGTAAATAATGAAAAGAGAAAAAGGGTTACTAAGACCGCAAAAAAGTAAAAAATTTAAAACAATATATAAGGTTATTGGTATTGCTAGTAAAGATAACAAACCTTTTGACGTAGGTACTTATCAAAACTTTGATGACGCTAAGCATTACGTTGACAACCATACGTCAAGTAATGTATCATACTATGTACATACAAATGAAAATAGAATACTTTACAGTAGTGAAGACGTTACAAAAGGAGAAATGAATGCCTAGTTTTGAGTACATAGAATCAGCAATTGTTTTAGGATTAGATAATAAAACTAATCTACGTACCTTCAAGCATTCACAAAGAGATTTCGCAAGACATGGAGATGCATACGATTTTATTTTAGGACACTTCGATAAATATGGAGAGTTTCCTTCAACCGAAGTACTTTGTGAAAATTTTCCAACTATAGACAAGACAGCAAATTCAGTTAATTTTGATTATGCAGTTGAAACCTTCAAAGACCAAGTATTACATCGAGCAATAGTTAAAACAGTTCAAGCTCAAAAAGAGAAGATTAAAGAGAATCCAAAACAAGCATTAGCAAATATAATGGTTGGATTAACTGACATTGAAGTTGTTTATGATGAAGATGTAAAGTCTTATGATGATGGAAACCTTTCTAGGTTGGATGAATGGAAAGAACGAACTAAGAAAAGACAGATGGGGGATGGACTTATGGGTGTTCCTACAAGTTTCCAAACCATCAACGATACAGGGGTAGGATGGAATCCCGGAGAATTAATAGCAGCATTTGCTAGACCAACGATAGGTAAAACATGGTTATGTGTTCATGCAGCAGCTACAGCAGTTGCCAATGGGTACAAAACCTTATTAGTTTCTACCGAAATGCCTTCCCAAGCTATCAACATGAGATTAGATGTTGTCCTAGGTAAAATGTTAGGGTACAACTTTTCTCATAGAGCCTTACGACATGGAGACCCAATAGATGAAGGTCAATATAAAGAGTTCTTAGAGAAATCAAACTCTAAGGATTTATTAGTATGTGACCATATTTCAGGTGCTAATGGTATTTCAATGGAAGCCATTGCGGGGTTAGTAAGGAAACACAACCCAAAATTTGTAGTCATCGATGGTGTATATCTTGTAAGTACAGGAGATTCAAGAAAGGCAGCATGGGAACAATCCCATATGTTGTTTTACGGATTGAAGAACCTTGCCACTTCTACAAACACACCAATTATGGTATCAACTCAAGCAACTAGAGAGGCAGCCAATATGTTTACTCCACCGAGAGCAGACCAAGTTGCCTTTGGAGATGCATTGATTAGAGCCGCAGATGTAGCTTTAGCTATGTGTGCATTAGAAAATGAAGATGACAAAAGACTAGTTCAGTTCCAAAAATATCGTGATGGCGAATTAGCAAAAGAACTGACAGTTATGAATTGGCAAGTAAATAATGGTAATATAGTTGAATTACCAGATTATGAATGGGAAGACTTTTAAGGAGGTCAGTCATGAGTATATTTGATTTTTTAAGGGGTGATACTTCTAACGTAGTAGTAAAAACTCTAAAAGGCAAATATGGGAAAAGGCGAGCATTGGAAATTACAGTAGGAAACATACAAGATGGTTACATCTATGATTCTGAAGGTAATAAAAACGAAATTGCTTTATTCCTAAGAAAAGACAGAAAAGACCGATAATGGTCGATTGGTATTCTGTTTTAACTGATTATGGGGTAGATATACCACATACTAATCAGTTTATTATCCATTGCCCTTTTCATGAGGATGGGAGACAAAGTTGCTCTATAAATCTTGAGAAGGGTGTATGGATATGTTTCGCTGGTTGTGGACAAGGTAGTCTTAAATACTTTATCTATAAACTTACAGGAAGACCTTGGAAAGAACTTGATACTGAATTAGAAGAGAAGACTTGGGAATTAGATTTAAGTCTTTTTGATAATGAATTAACAGTAGAAGACTTAGAAGAGAAACCTGTTAAAGAACCAGAGAATTTAAGAGATGTTCCAAATAATCATTGGATATTCAAAAGAGGATTCACTAGAGATTGCATTGTTCGATGGGGATGTAAGTCAAACAACTATGACGACTTTTTAATTCCTGTGGAAAACAATGAGGGCAATATACTAGGGTGGATTAATCGGAGAAGGGCTGCAATTCCTAAGTATTTATTTTCTTATGGGTTTGCAAAGTCACATAGTTTATTTGGGATAAATCAAATTTATAACACAGAAACGTTATATGTTGTTGAGGGGGCATTAGATTGTATGTGGTTGAACCAAAATGGTTTTTCTGCAGTCGCTGTTTTAGGTGCATCAATATCTCCAACACAAATGAATTTGATTAGTTCTCTACATCCTGATGAAGTAGTACTTTCATTAGACAATGACGATGCTGGTAGGAAGGGAATGGAGAAAGCAACCATTGACATGTCTGAACGTTTCATGTTATCATATTTACAGTTACCTAAAAAATACAAAGATGTTCAAGAAATACAAGACATAACTGTACTAAATAAAGTAATGACAAATAATAAAACAATTTTTTAAAATAGGAGAAATCACATGAGTGGAATATCTAGAATTTCAAGAGGAAGGGAACAAAGTAGGAATTTTCAGTCTAATCCTGAAGATAGGGGTAAAGAAATTTGGTTGAAAGATGGAGACCAAGTATTTGCTACCCCGGTTGCCACAGGTGAAGACAACGATGCTAACCTTGATGAACTTTATCTTTATACGTTCCAAGTCGGTAAACGATGGACAAACGTATTAAAAGCAGAAGGTGTGGACACAAGTGGTGTTCCAGAAGATGCCAATATCTCCCACAAATTTGCTTTATGGGTTTATGTGTATAACATAATTCATACAGAAAAAAGAGTAGATGATTGGGAAGAAATAGAAGGTCCAAGTGGCAAGAAGATGTATCGTGAAGATGTAAATGATTATAGAATCGTTTCATTAGGTTTCGGTATGAGAGATGCTACATGGAATCAGTTAGTAGATTGCCATAATGATTTGAATGGCTTGAATAAAGGAGTACTTAGATTCAAGAGAACAGGAGTTGGTCGATATGACACTTCTTACCAAATCATTGCAACACCTAAGACAGATGTAATTCCTGAAGACAGACAGAAGGAAATTAAAGACTTACCTACCATTAAAGACTACTTTATGGAAAGGTATGGGAAATTTAATGCCCCTGAAGGTGCGAATGGGAACGATTCATCTGACGATGACGAATTATTCTAGGCTTGAGGTAGACGAATACTTTCTTAAGATGGCACTCCTAGTAGGAGAAAGGTCAACTTGTAGAAGAAGAATGGTCGGATGCGTGTTGGTAGATTCTAGTAATCATGTAGTTGCTACAGGTTATAATGGTGTACCAACACACTTCCATCATTGCTTAGATGTACCTTGCGAAGGTGCAACATCAAATTCAGGAGAAGATTTGGAAAAGTGTTTAGCTGTTCATGCTGAACAAAATGCCTTCCTTCAATTAAGGTCAAACGACACCCTAACTGCTTACTTAACAGTAACACCCTGTATTACTTGTGCTAAAATGATAGCAAATAGTAAAGTTAAAAGAATCGTTGCAAATGTTAAATATAATCAATCTTTGGCAACAGAGATATTAGAAAAGGCACAAATAAAAGTAGACGTACATGATGTCAGTAGTAACCAACAAAACATTTCACGAGGAACTAGATAAGTTAAAACAAGTTCTTGAAATAGACCCAACAATTGTAGTCGATGTAGAGACTAATGGGTTAGATTCGTTTGGTTATAATCAAATATGTGGTATAGGATTAGGAGAAACTAATCATGAAGGATTATCTCAATACTATCCTATAAGACATCATCAAGGAGAAAATCTAGAGTGGGGGTTGGTAGAAGAACTAATCTCTGTTTTAAACCAATTGGTAAAAAACTATATTGGTTATAATATTAAATTTGACTTACACTTCTTAGAAAAAGAAGGTTTAGAAGTTCTTAACAAGAAACTAATCGATGTTATTGTTATGGTACGACTAATTGAACATAGTGATACTAAAGAACTTGCACTTACTCCTACAGGGAAGAGAAACTATGGAGAAGAGGCAGTTGCATATGATATTGATACTAAGAAACTATTGAAATCAAATAAATGGCACAAAGACTTTTCATTAGCACCTCCTGATATTTTGGGCGACTATTGTAAAAAAGATGTGATTTTAACTGCACGAATCTATACTGATTACTTAAGGAAGATACAAAAGACACAACAAACTAAAATCTTTGAGATGGAGTGTGAACTAACTAAAGTTCTTTATAAGATGGAACAAAGGGGCATAAGTATAGATAGAAAGTATGCCAAAAATACTCAAGAATCTATTCTATCTAGATTAGAAGATGTTCAAAAAGAAATTCATGAATTGGCAGGGCAAGAGTTTAATATCTCTAGTCCTAAACAAATAGGGGAAGTGTTTAATGAGATGGGTATTGAATCCCCTGTTAAAACTTCTAAGGGTAATGATTCATGGAATGAGGCAGCCCTAATCAATATTAATCATCGTATGGCTGGATTGATAAGACAATATAGAACAATTGATAAACTTCGTTCTACTTACATAGAACCATACCTTGAGATAGACACAATGCATACTAACTTTTGTAATTGGGGAACTGCTACAGGAAGACTATCTAGTAGAGAACCTAACTTACAGAATATCCCTAGAAACCATTTTAAGTTAATTGAACCCTTGTTAGATGATGAGGGTCTTCAAAACATTAGAGATAAGATTGCCGCCATTGTAGGACAAAAAGGTATTACTATGGAAGGAGAATTATCTGACGATGTTTTGGGTACATGGTCATTTATAGGAGATGAATCGTTTGATGATACTGATAAAGACCAAATAGCTATAAGAAGACTGTTTGTTCCAAGACCTAACTATACTTTAGTAGGATTTGATTATCAACAAATGGAAGTTCGAGTATTTATGTCTTACTTTAGAAATGAAACGATTGATGCAATATTAACAAAAGATGATGTAGACTTTCATGGAGAGGCTGCAAAATTGGCTTTTAACGTTAAAGAAGATGATGAACAATATAAGTTCTATAGACAAATGGCAAAAGCAATAACCTTTGGAACTATTTATGGTATTGGTAATAAAAAACTTTCCCAACAATTAGGAACTACTCCTAGAGAGGCTGGGAAATATAAACGACAATACTTTGATGGTATGAAAGGTTCAAAAGACTTCTTTGATAAGGTTGTCGAGACTGTAGAGAGAAGAGGGTGGATAAAGAATAGGTATGGTAGACAATACTTAATTAATAAAGACTTTGCTTATAAGGGAGTGAATTACCTAGTTCAAGGTACTAGTGCCGACTTATTATCTGAACGAATGTTAGAAGTAGATAATTATTTAAAAGACAAGAAGAGTAATATTCTTTTACAAGTACACGATGAAATTATATGTGAAATTCATAATACTGAATTAGAAAAAGTTCCTTATGAAATTAGAGATTTATTACAAACCAATAGTTTAGATATTCCTCTAGTAGTTGATATGGAAATGTGTTCTCCATCGTGGGCGAGTAAGAAAGATTTTAAACCAACAGTCATAGAAGATTGGATTGATTGGTCAGACTTACCTACAACAGATAAGGAGTTTATAGATTGGTAAAAGTATTTTCAATGTTTACAGGAATAGGTGGATTTGAGTTAGGTATTCGCAGGTCTGGAATAGATGCCGAACTAATTGGCTATTCAGAAATAGATAAGTATGCAATTCAAATATTTGAAAAGCATTTTGAAGGAGTAAAGAATTATGGCAACGCAACTAACATTATGGGAGAACAACTCCCAGCCTTTGACCTCTTGGTTGGTGGATTTCCATGCCAAGCATTCAGCGTGGCTGGACACCAAAGAGGATTTGACGATACAAGAGGAACACTCTTTTTTGACATCGCAAGGATTCTCGAAGACAAAAGACCCAGAAATTTGGTACTTGAAAACGTTAAAGGTTTACTATCTCATGACTCTGGAAAAACTTTCCATACGATTCTTAGGATTCTCTCCGAAATGGGGTACGATGTTGAATGGCAGGTACTTAACAGCAAAGACTTCGGAGTTCCCCAAAACAGAGAACGGGTCTATATTGTCGGACATCTTGGAGGAAGAAGTGGAAGAAAAGTATTTCCTCTCAGAGGAGAAGGTTCAAGCATTACTAGAAACAAAGTAACAAATGAATGGAATGTATATGCTGTTCAAGACACCATACGACTTAACAAAAGACAGAATGGTACAAGGTTTAGAGGACAAGATGAACCAAGTCATACTATAACAGCGTCAGATAGGCATGGGGTGTTGTTTGAATTAACAAAGAACAAAGCCCAAGGTCAAAGAATATATGAATCTGAAAATGGTTTATCAAATACTTTGAATACGTCATTTTCACGAAGTGGTATTTACAAAATGGGGGCAAGGATTAGAAGACTTACTCCAATAGAATGTAGTAGGCTTCAAGGATTCCCGGATGATTGGACAGAAGGAATATCCGAAACACAACAATTCAAAACAATTGGTAATGCAGTCACAGTAAATGTGGTTGAAAAAGTTATCAAATCACTATACAATGAGTAACAATATGAAATATGCAGAAGATAAAATTTTAAGTGAAGTCGGTAGGTACATAAGAAAAACTTATGGAGAACATTATAGTGAAGGAGAAATCCAAACACTTGATTTCATTGATGCTTGTGGAGATGCCAAAGCATTCTCTAGAGCCAACATTTTAAAGTATGCCTCTCGCTATGATAGGAAAGGCACACCTAGAAAAGATTTATTAAAAATAATACATTATGCAATTTTGCTATTGCATTTTTATGATAAGGAGACAAATAATGGCAGAAGTTAGTTTTAAAAAAGGATTTACCTATAGAGTAGGTCCACTAGACCAAATGCAATTTGCAAGAATAGATATTGAAGTATCTAAATTAGATACTAATTTACCTATTGCACCACAGTTAGAAGGCGATACTGAAAACGTTCTTATAGAAGTTTCAAAGTTTGTGGATAAACACATAGATGCTGAAATAAATAAAGTTTTAGATGAGAACCCAGAAGGTGAAAAGAAGTAATGCCTGACACACCTAGTAGAGTAATTGTCCTAGAAGCTGTCGTAGCAGAACGAGAAAGACAAGAAAAGGTTCATGGTATACAAAATCATGCTAATCATTTTTGGAATGTCTTAACCACAAAACATGGTGGCGATGTAGCAAAACAAATTCAAGAACAGAATGAATCAAAACTGTTTATAGAAGTTGTTCAACAAGCAGCCGTTTTGTTTGCATGGGCAGAAGCGTTACATTTAAATAATAAAGATAAATGGAGTAAATATGAAAGATAGTGCAGACGAAGCAATTCAACAATTGTTAAAAAATAAAGATTTAAATTTACAGTTAGGTGATAGTGATTCATTTAACTATGGTAGGATTGCATTTAACATTCCAGCCCTTGACCAATTAACAGGTGGGGGAATTCCAAAGAAAAGATTTACATTAATATATGGTCCAACAAATGTTGGTAAGTCTTATCTAGCGTCACAAGTTGTATCTAATGTACAAAAAGAAGGTGGAACTGCCGCATGGATTGATACAGAGTTATCATGGGATTCTAATTGGATGACTAAATGTGGTATAGATACTTCTAAAGTATTAGTGGCACAACCTACAAATGGGGAAGATGCTTTAAATACTGTAAGAGAATTAATGGATGCAAGTATCGACATAATTGTTTTAGATAGTATTGCAGGGTTAGTTCCTTCAGCAGTACAAGATGAGGAGTTTGGTTATAGTCCTATGGCTTGGCAAGCTCGATTCGTAAATAGTGCTTTACCAAAACTATTAGCACACTTAGGTAAGGGTTCTGCTTTCTTAGCTATAAACCAAGTAAGACAAAGTTTAGGTCCTGTGGCATTAGACAACATGCCCGGTGGAGTGGCACAATCATTCTTCGCACACTTCTTAATGCAAGTTAGACGAGCTGGTTGGATTAAAGAGAAGGTTGGAAAGAGTGAACAAAATGTAGGATTTGACATGGAAGTCAGACTACGAAAAACTAAGGTAGGTGGAGAGAATTGGAAGTCTGCTGTTGTACCATTTAGGGTAGAAGGTGGAATTGATGTTCTTGAAAGTTATATAAGGGAAGGGATTGCCCAAAAGAAGATTTCTCAAGCGGGTGCTTGGTATACATATGGCGAAACTAAAGTGATGGGGTTAAATGGAATTAAAGAACACTTCACACAAAACCCAGATGACTTTGAGAAATTAAAAGATGAACTTACTACCTAGAGATTTTACAGAACAAGAAAACTTAATTGCAGAGTGTTTAGATGAGTTTGGGATACGTTACGAACAACAGTTAGAATTTTATCCTTACACAGTAGATTTTTTTGTTGCTGATATAGAAATGGTTATTGAGGCAGATGGTTATTATGGTCATCTCCAAAAGCAAGATGCTAAAAGAGATGAGTATTTATTAAATCATAAAAACATAAATCATATAATACATATTAAAGAAAAAACATTACAAGAAATAAAGGATAAGTTATGGCTGGAATTAAACAAATTAGACCAAACTCAAGAACAACAACAATAGCCAAACAAGATATTTGGTTAACAGACATACTTGATGAATATTTGGCAGGAACAATGTCTGCACCTAGAAAGGGTGTGTTTTATCCATCATCATTAGGAAACCCTTGTGATAGATACTTGTGGTTAGCTTATCATGGAAAACTAGTTGACACACCACTTCCAGCGATTACCCAAAGAGTTTTCCAATGTGGGAGTTCTCTAGAAGATAGGGTTGCTAAGTGGTTTGATGGGTTAGGTATACTTAGGGGTCAAGAAGTGCCTCTAAAGACCGATATACCCCCAATTTCAGGGCGAATAGACTTTATTATTAATCATTATAACTTTGGTATTATGCCTGTTGAGTTGAAATCAATTAATAAAGCAAACTTTGGAAAACTAAAAACAGCTAAACCTGAACATTCTATGCAGCTACAAATGTATTTAAACATGGGAAATTATGACAAAGGTACAGTCTTATATGAATGTAAGGATGACCAAAAGCTCAAATCTTTCATAATTGAACGAGATGTGATAGAATGGGATAATATACTGAAACGTTGTTTCAACATCCAAGAAATGTTAGTAAGACCAGAAAAGTGTACAGGTGCGTCTTGGTGTGCTTGTAAAAATATAGGAGAAGAATAGTGATAGAACGAGTAACATTTACAGGAGCTGATAATTCAATTCATCCTTCTGATTTAGTAGAAATTTCAAATGATTACCCTTGGGTAGAGTGGGGTATTTTATTCCCTAGTGGAATACAGGGGTATGGTAGATTCCCTAATTTTGATTGGGTATCCCAACTAAAAGCAATAAAACGTCTTGAAAAGTTCCCACACACAACCATGGATGGTTATTTCCATGACCCAATAAATCTTTCAATGCATTTGTGTGAGCCAATGGTATATCAACTTGTAACTGAAGGATTACCATTAGAGAAAATTATGAAGGAACATTCTATTCCTAATATTTTTTCAAGAGCTCAAATAAATACACATGGAATGACATATCGAATTAATGATGCTTTCATAGAAGAAATGAGAAGACACCCTGAGATTGAATTTATCTTACAAGTTGATGAAGGAAATCATTTTATGTATGACCTTGAGTTAGAAAACGTTGCAGTCTTTCAAGATTTTTCTAGTGGGGCAGGAATTTTTGAAAATAGTTGGTTAGACTTTGGAGACCGAAAATATGGTTACTCCGGGGGATTAAACATTAATACCCTACCTTTAGCAATTGAGGTGTGGGAAAAGAGAAACAAAACAATTAATTGGATTGACATGGAGACAGGTGTACGTACTAAAGGTAAGTTTGACTTAGCTAAAGTTAGAGAAGTTTGTGAATACATTGAACCATATATTAGTAATTCTGTAGTGAAGGTGTAAACATTGCAAGAGAGAGAAACAAAGTGGTCACCCATGAAAGCATTAGGAAGAGCTCAAAAAGAAGTTGAAAACTTAGGACTTCCTAACTTCAAGGTAGATTTAGATGAACGAGAAGATTTAGATTTTTCTAAATTAATGAACTACGACAATAAACAACTAGAAGACTTTTTAGTTTTGTATGGTGGGTATAAAGGTTACCTTGAAACTAAAGTATCTGCTATTGAAGCAACAGTCGGTGCATTTGAAGCAGCGTTCACGGAAGGTTATAACACGGCTCTATTTAAGGTTACAAGTGAGTATAATGAATTAGAGAAGAAAAAACCAACTCGTGAAGAGCTAAGAGGAGAAGTTCTAATTAGGCACTCTTCATTGAAAGATTTAAAAAGAGAATTAATTGAACAACAAGCGTTACTTAAAAAAACTCAAGGATTACTCAATACTTATACTACCGCTTATAATACTGTTAGTAGAGTGGTTGCGTTAAGAACTTATGGAAGTATACAACAATGATGTACTTAGGTTTAGATTGTTCAAGTTTAGCTATTCATGGTGCGACCATAGATGACAATGAAGATTTAATCGCACTTTATAAATGGGGTAGTAAACAAAAATCCTTTGAAACAAGATTCCCAGAAATTCTGAAGCAATTTTCCAAAGATGTTAGTACAATAAAACAAGTAGAATTTGCATCTATTGAAGCAGCAATCTTCATACAGAACCCAAAGACTACAATTGCAATAGCAAATGTCGTTGGAGCTGTGTGGGCATTCTTGTTAGAACAAGATATAAATACTTCAATTATTGATAATAGAAGTTGGAAGAAAGAAATTGTTGGCAAAGGTAATGCAAAAAAAGAAGATATAAAGAAATATGCTATAGATAAGTGGGGAGAAAAATTCCCTGAGCAAGATTATGCTGATGCAGCTTGTATAGCATTATGGAACAAAAGGAGGTTCTAGCATGGTATTAGGTGGAGGTGGACTAAAAAAAGTAGGTCCTGAAATCCAAATAGCAATGGGTGGACATCATTACAAGAAGGATGATAAAGATACCCCAAAGAAAGAATATAAAGACAAGTTTCCTAAAGGTGAGTTATCTACCATAGCGAAAGTCCGAAAAAAGTATGGAACTGTAGTTTGGTGTAGATATACTAAGTGTAAGTACAACCAAACCTTTAAAGGGCTACAAAGAACTTCTGGAACACTTTTAAAAAATTCGAGGTACAAACCTATTAATGAACAAGACCACATTTGGGAAAGTATTTGCACAAGAGATGAAATTGCTGTTAAATACGAGGAAGTAGTAACTGCTGGTCGAAATAAATATAAAGTTCCACATTGTTTTACATCATCATCTAAGACTTCAGGACACGTTGACTTTACTAAGTTCTTAAATCCTGATGGTAGTGCATTAGGTGGAAATATCGATTCGCAACATGTTTCTGATGATGGGTATGGTGCATTTGATGGAAACAGTATATACGAGTAAACAATGCCCAAATATATTCCTAACGCTGTAAAATTAGAGGCTATGAAGTTATTTCTACAAGGTAACTTGACCGCTAAAGAAATAGCTGAACAAATTTCTGTAGATGGGGTGGTAGTTAAACCACCTACTATTTATGCGTGGGCGAAAAAAGAAAAATGGGCAGAACAAAAATCTGTGGCAATTGCAGATAAAAAACAAGAGATTGCTGAAACAGAGGCACAAAGATTTGCTAGATTACAAGAAGAACAATTAGATAGTTACACTCAAATATCTAATAAAGCATCTAGAGAGATAACAAGTTTACATTTCGATAGAGCTTTAGATGCAGCAAGAGCTGTAGATATTGGAATAAAAGGTCAGAGAGAAGTATTATCAGGAATGGTAAGTTATCAATTTGTCCAAGATGTGTTACACGTTCTAACTTCAGAGATTAATGATTCTGAAACTATTCAAAGAATAGCAGTAAAATTAAAAACATTAGTACAAAATCTAGAGGAAAAAAAGTAAGTGGCAGATAAAGATGTCGTTTCTATCGGTAAAGCATTTGATTTACTTGCTGGTGGATTGCAAGAACAAAAGAAATATGAAGTAGGTACATTCCGAGAGTTCATCGAAAACATTTGGGCATTAAGTTATGATAACCCAGAATACTTCAAGGCATGGCATGTAAGTCTACTTGCCGAAGATGTTGAAGAATGTTTAGAGACAGGGATGAACTATGTAGGAATTCTACCTCGTGGACATTTTAAATCTACAATACTAGGACATGCTTTTAGTGTTTGGAGATTATTGAAAGCCCCAAGGGATATGTCTATACTTTACTTATCTTATAGTGATGGTATGGCTAAATACCACATTGCAGAGATAAATAAAATTGTTGCAAGAAATCCTATTATTCCTGAACTTTTGATAAATAGAAATCCAAAGGCAGACTTCTCTGCTAGGTTTTATAAAAACAATAAACCTATGGAAATCATGCATGGTGGATTGTTTTCTTTCAAAAGAGGAATGCACGTTAATGGAGCTTTGATTGCTGATGACGTACTAAGAGACCCTGAGAACCCATTGAATGTGGGGCAAATAACTAAAGTAGAAGACCACTTTATGACAGAGTCTATGTTCATACCATTGAAAGAAGCCCCTGTTATTGTAGTAGGTACTCCTATGATGCCTAATGATATACTTGCAAAACTACAAAGTGATGAACGATTCAAGGCGAGAGTGTTACCTGCACTAGACCCTGTGCCGGGAAGAAGAGTATTAGCACCTGAGATAATGAGTGAAAAATATTTATTGGCTCAACAAAAAGCAAGACCTAAATCTTTTGCCTCAGAATTTATGTTAGTACCACACTTTGCTACAGAATCTTACTTTGATGCTGAAGATATTGAAAAATGTGAGGATGAAACTCTAAGAAATGCCCCAGCAACCAAAGAATTTAAGGATTGGGAGGCTGGTGACCAATTTTTTGGTGGATTTGACGTAGGAAAGAAGAAACATCCTTCACATTTAGTAATATTTAGAAAAAGAGGAGATAAACTTCAACAAGTTCACTCATCTTTCTTAGATGGTTGGAGTTATTCCGACCAAATAGAATTTTTAAATGAAGTTGCTGATAATTTTCAATTAACTTCAGGATATATTGATAATACTCGTGGAGAATTAGAGGACAGAGGTTTGGACACTAGGTGGAGAGGTATGCACTTTTCATTAAAAGCAAAAAATACCATGGCTGGGGTGTTTGAAAATTTTGTTCATTCAGGTATACTAAATATAATAAAGGATGAAAGACAGAAGCAACAGATTCTTTCTGTTAGTAACGAGTTAAAAGCCCCTGAGACTCCAATGGGTCATGGGGATGCTTTTTTCTCTATAGCAATGGCTCTTCAATCTGCTCATGACACAGCATATAAGTTTGTTGATTTAGGTAGTGCAACCGATTGGTTCAATGCCATAAGTCCGGGGGAAACTCCTGAAAGCAAACAGGCAATGCTTGATGAAAAGAAGGGTCTAGTTAAGGAAGGTGAACCCTCAGTCAATCCTTTACAAATGCAACCTGTTAATCAGGTTGAGAAGGCTAGTACAGCACCGAACCCACAATGTGCTGAAACAGTTTGTAACCCATCCTTTTGGGTTGTTGAGAGAGGTCTTTGCCTCTACTGTGGGCATAGACAATAATATATAATAAAACAAAAAACCGAGGAGGGAGACCTTAGATGACTTTAGCTAATTTTTCAACAAGAACAACACAGATTACAGACCAAGCTCAAGTAATTTTAGAGCATAGGTATTTTTTAAAAGACTCAAAAAATGAAGTGATAGAAGATGCAGAAGGGTTATTCCAAAGAGTTGCTAAAGCTATTGCTAAAGTAGAATTAGATTATGGTAAACTTCCTGTAGAGGCAACTCTAATAGAGAATGATTTTACTGTAATGATGAAGAACTTAGAGTTCGTTCCAAACTCCCCAACACTTATGAATGCAGGTACTGAACAAGGTACACTATCTGCATGTTTTGTTTTACCATTAGAAGATTCAATGGAAGGTATCATGAAAGCTGCAACTGATTCAGCTATGGTACAAAAGTTTGGTGGGGGAACAGGATTCTCCTTATCTAATCTTCGACCTAAAGGAGATGCAATAAAATCAACTCATGGTATTGCATGTGGTCCTATTGAAGTACTTAAAACTTTATCAAGAGTTTCCTCTATGATTACACAAGGTGGTAAAAGAGATGGAGCTAACATGGCAGTCATGTCTGTTTATCATCCTGACATTGAAGAATTTATCAGTTGTAAAAAAGTAGAAGGTGACATTCATAACTTTAATATTTCTGTTGGTGTTGATTCTAATTTCATGAAAGCCGTAGAAAATAATATGGACTATGATTTAATCAACCCTAAAAATAAATCAGTTGTTAAAAAAGTAAATGCTAGAGAAATCTTTGACAAAATTGTTGATGGGGCATGGAGAAATGGTGAACCCGGAATGATTTTCTTAGACAGAGTAAATGAAGACAACCATGTTATAAAACAATATGGTGAGATGATTGCAACCAATCCTTGTGGGGAACAACCACTATTAGGAAATGAAAGTTGTAATCTAGGTTCAATTAACCTTGCTAAATTCTTTGCATCACCATCAGATTTAACAGCTGAAGAAATTCTTGATTACACAGGCAAGTGGGAACAAAAACTTGATTGGGCAAGATTAGAGTGGGTTACTAGAAAGTCTACTAGATTCTTAGACAATGTTATAGATGCCAATAAGTATGCAACTCCTGAAATAGAAGAAATGACTAAATCTACTCGAAAGATTGGTTTAGGTGTTATGGGATTTGCAGACCTATTAATTCAAATGAAGATTCCTTATGATTCAGAAGAAGCACGAAAAGTGGGAGAGGTCATAATGGAAAAAATAAAATTGTGGGCAGATAGTGAATCTATAAATCTTGCTCGTGAAAGAGGAGTATTTCCAGCATGGGCAAAGAGTACTTATAGTATTCCTTTTAATGAGGTTGCAAGCCAAAAGTTTAGAAACCATTGTAGACTAACAGTTGCACCTACAGGTACTATATCTATGATTGCTGACACATCTAGTGGGATAGAACCTACATTTGCATTGGCATGGAAAAAACAAAACATATTAGAAGGTAAAACATTAAATTATGTAAACAAGTATTTTGAAGCAGATGCTAAAAAATATGGTTTTTATTCCGAAGATTTGATGGATTATTTAGCTGAAGGTGGTGACTTAAATACTGTACCACAAGTTCCTGATTGGGCGAAAGATGTATATAGAACTGCACCTTCAATTTCTCCTAAAGCTCACGTATTAATGCAAGCAGCATTTCAAAAGAATTGTGATTCAGGAATATCCAAGACAATTAACTTTGCAAACTCTGCTACTATTGAAGATGTAGAGAATGCTTATATGTTGGCATGGAAAGAACGATGTAAGGGTATTACTGTCTATAGGGCAGGTTCAAGGGAGAAAGAAGTACTAGTTAAAGGTAATGCAGAAGAAGCAGAACAACTAGTTATGGATGGTTTTAACATAGAAGAAAAAATACTAGAGACAGTAGAAGAATGTTGTGATTCACCTAACATAGTAAATGAGAGTGGATGTGAGACTTGTAAGAACTGTGGTTCTAGTAAATGTTTAATTGCTTAGGTAATTATAAAAACTTTAGTATAATATAAAGATAGAACAAGAAAAGGAGTCATTTTATGGCAATAGGAAATATACTTTCAGGCTCAGAACAGCAATACGTAGCAGCGAAAGACGACAAAGGTACTTGGAGAATTCTAGATACTTGGCACGAAGAATTGAAATCCATGGATGCTGATGACGATATAAGTGATGATAGTGCTGCGGTTGTGTGTTTATCAGAAGGTCAGTTCATTGCTTTAATAAAAGAAGCTGGAGCTCAAGGAGTTTTGTCTAATGTAAACTTTAGTCAAGACGAAGAACTTGAAGCACAGTTAGTTTTAAAGGAAGATGAAATTATAGACTTGAAAAAACAACTAGAAGACCAAAAACAAAAGCAAACTGAGGTAATTGAATCTCAAAGTTTAAAATCAGAAGAGGCTATATTAAAAGAAAAAGCTATGTCTTCAATATTAAAATTAGCAGGTATGCAAGACATGACTAAACTTAGTAGGGAATAAGTATGAAATTATCAGATTATCTGCCTCAAGTTCCCCAAATGCAACAACAGATGGCAGACTTAAATAAACAAATAAGTCTACTAGATGTTATGAAAGCTCAGGGGGATGTGGGTAGAGCTCAAACTATTGGTCTTGACCAAATAGTAAATACTTGGGTAAGACACCAAATGGCATATCGCCAACAATTGGTGCAAGATTTACAAACTATTACAATGTCTGTCGAAGAAATTCGAGGTCCTGTTTCTCACATTACAGGGGAAGTATTTAGACGAGGCATTGAATTAATCCCTAATAAAGAAAATCCTGATAAAGAACAAAAAGAATTAATTACTAATTGGATTAAAGATTGTAATGTTTTTGACCAATCACTAGAAGAAGTCTTAAGACAATTCCATTATGATGTAAATACATTAGATGATGGATTTTTATATTTGGCGAAAGAATATAAAGATAATGGAGATGGAACTGTTTCATCTAGACTTCAAGAAATACGAAGATTAAATCCAGCATTGGTAGAATTTGATTTAGACCAAGCAGGGTTACCAAAAAATGCACACTTTATCTGTCCTATTGATAGAGAAGTGATTCAAGATACGGCAGGGAAATGTGAAAAGGATGGTTGTAATGTAGACCTTGTACCTGCAATGTATAAGTATTATCACAGAAGTAAACATATGTATTTCTCTGATAAAGAAATTATTCACTTAAGTAAATTCTCTCCATCCGAAACATATGGATGGTCACCTGTTTTAACAATTTTTGAAAAGGCATTAACTCTAGTAGGTATGGATAAAAACCTATATAGATATTTTTATGAAAGAAAGATGCCCGCTAGTATGTTAATGGTAACTACCGATGACCCAGAGTCATTACGTAGAGAAAGAGAACATATTGCAGCACAAACAAGATTAGACCCTAACTATATACCAATGGTAGCTGTGTCTGCTAGAAACCAAAGAGGTAGAGTAGATATGGTTAGGTTATTCCATAGTCTTAATGAAATGGATTACCTTCCTGTTAAAGATGAAATTAGGGAAAGAGTTGCAGCAATGTGGGGAGTTACTCCAGCATGGCAAGGAGCTCCTGAAGCATTTGGTGGTTTATCAACACAAACTCAACAACTAGTAGTTATGAGTAGAGTAGTTGAGGGAGACCAAAGATTATTTCACGAGAAAGTATTCCCACAATTATTAGATGCTTTCGGTATAACTGATTATAGTATTCAGTTACCTCAACCAGAAGAAAAAGCAGAAAACACTAGATTAACATTTGCACAACAGAAAATACAAATTGCTAATCAGTTCTCTCAATTAGGGTTTGATGTAAAACTGAAAGAACAAGATGTTCCACTATGGGAAGCTGACTTTGTTGTTAGTGGAGAACCTGTACCTACTGCTCAAATGCAAGCAGAACAAATGGCTATGGGTATTCAACAACAGAAAGACCAAATGGAACAAATGGCTCAACAACAAGAGATGGAACAACAACAAGCTGAAATGGCTCAAGGAGAAGGTGGTGAAGAAGGAGAAGAAGGATTAGGGGTCGATGAATTAGGTGAACCTGATGTTATTCAAAATGCTTATATTCCACCATCACAACGAAAGTTTAAAGGTAGGACAGGGGGAAAGACTCCTGATTGGCATGACAAGTCACCTGATGAAGAACGAGACATAGATGAATATGCAGAGGCTAGGTCTAAGAATGAACTGACTCTATCAAAAACTTGGGTACAAGGTTTGTTAGAAAAAGGATTCAGTTCTCCTCTAATTAAAGAAGTAACACCTGACATGAGCCAAATGTGGTTCGAGCAAAGTGGAGTTGATTACGTAGCTAACCTAAGTCCAACAGGGGTAACCCATGTGGAAAAGGCAACCTTTGGTGACCCAACTAGATTCAGTAGAGTACAACAAAAGAATCCTAAAGCAACACAACCAACCGAGAACAATATAGATGAAGAAGAATAAACTAGACAAGTCTTGGATTACTAACCCAAGAGGTCAAGATGACACTTACAAAAAAGAAAAGAAACTTCGTAAAGAAGGAGCAGGCAATGGTGGGGGTGGTGTTGGAACTAGTGGCTCTTTTGGTGATAGCGGGGGTACTGTATTTACCTCATCCAACGCCGGAATCTTTACCCCAACTTATGGAGATAATAAGAGAAAACCAAAAAAGAAGAAAAAAAGTGGCATTGGAAGACTTGCCGATTTCATCACAGATAATTCACCTGAACGAAAAATGGCAAAATCAGAAAGCAATAAATTCGTTGTAGACCTTTTACAATGGGTAACTAAAGAACTTCGTAAGGATGATGTTAAGTTTAGACAACAAACATCTAGTACTGAAATGAATGACCAAGTACAAGACCCTGTTGAGTTTGATGCTGACCCTGATGAACAAGCAGATGTTGAACAAAAAGATATGGAAAATAAAATTAGAGCTTTAGACGATAAAGAAGATATAAAACATAATGATAAACAAGAACAAGGAGATGCTAACCAAGCTGCACCAGCTGGATTAGAAATTCAGTTAGCTAAAGGTTGGGAAGCATTTGCACCTCAAGATGATTTACATAGAGGTGGCGATAAAGATAAAGAACAAGGCGAAATGGATGAAGATGAGTTTCCTCAAGGGTTAGGTACTGTTGATGAAGAGGAAGAAGAAATAGAATCCCCCTTCAAGAAATTCATTGGAAAAGACTTATACGATAAACTTGTAGACTAGGTTTATTGAAGATGTCTAATAATTATGATACTATAAATTCATTATGTCCTAAGTGTAATGGGCATATGAGTATTAATGAAGATAAAGACCTACATTGTTTAATGTGTGGTAAAACCATCGTTTTAACAGTACGGAGAAGATATGATTCCAGAGAAGGTAAAATTAGAGATAAAAAGAAGAAGAGCTATGGGGGCAACGTGGACAGCAATAGCGAAGTGGTTGGAGGAAGCCCACGGAGTTATAACCCATCGGACCACAATCCAGAAGTGGCACGACAAAGAAGAACCCTTGGTTCTAGACCCCAACGAGGAACTCTCACCTCCAGAAGATAATCTAGAGACTAGAGTTAAGCTCGACAAGAAAGTCGCAACCTATAAGAGTGAAGCTGACTTTTACAAGAAACTTTATAAGGCATCTCTTAAAGATGGTGCTAAACAAGAAGTTATCGTAGAGGCTATTAGAGAACATACTAAAGCCCTCACTAGAGTTCCCATAAAACATGTGAACCCTTCAAGTCCTCAAGGACATCAAGCCCAAACAGTAATTGCACCATTAACTGATACCCACATAGGGGAACATGTTTATGCAGAGCAAATGAATGGTTTGAATGAATATACATTTGAAATCTTTAATAAAAGATTATATGGGTGGGCAAACCAAGTATTAAGACATGTTGAATACAGAAGGAAGATTGCCCCTGTAAATGAACTTATAGTTCCAATGTTGGGAGACATGATTAGTGGAGACATACATGAAGAACTCTCTAGGTCTAATCTTGCAAACTGTATGGAACAAATGATTAGAGGGGCGAACTTAATTGCTCAGTCTCTAATGTTATTAGCACCTCACTTTGAGAAAGTAAGAGTTCCTTGTGTAGTTGGTAATCATGGAAGGATGACAAGGAAACCTCCTATGAAAGACAAGTACATGGATTGGGATTACTTATTATATCAATTCTTAGCAGCATTTTGTAACAACCAAGAAAATATTGAATTCGACATTCCAAAGAGTTTTATTAATGTTTTCTCTGTTCACAATAGAAATATCCTAATTATGCATGGAGATTCTATTTCCGGGGCAGGAAGTAGTATGGCTATTACAGGTGCAATATCTAAACTAAGAGGAGTCCTTCAATATAGAAAGAGTCTTCAAGATGAATTAGAAGGTGCAACAGACATAGTAGGGGAACTAGAGTTTGATAGTGTTATGATTGGACACTTCCACAGAGTTGATGAAGTTGACATTGGAACAGGTGAGTTATTTATCTGTGGTTGTATGAAAGGTCCTGATGAGTTCGCACTACAAAGATTACATGCAGCATCTAAACCTAAACAAATAATTACTTATTGGCATCCTAGATATGGATTTGTAGGTAAAGAAATTATCTATTTAAACAAGTATGACAAATCTAAAAGAGAATTTGTTGATACTATTCCCAATACTTGGGCAGACTTAATAAAACCTGCAACAAGTTAGTATAATAATTCCAAGGGGGTTTTTATACATGGGAAAATTTGAAGACCAATTAGAAAAAGGTTTACGAGAATGGTTGTGGGCGATAGGTCAAGAAGTACTTGACGAGGCTCAAAAACTTGTTCCTGTAGCTAGTGGTAAGTTAAAAGGTTCTGTATCTCTTATAAAGAAAAATGATGGGTTTATCATAAAGTATGATACCGATTATGCAGCACCTGTACATGACCCTAAGTTCCTAACTCCAATGGCTTCTAACCATATACAAAATGTTCCTTCTCATTGGAGACAAACTCCCAAGGGAAAGGTTAGAGTAAAAGCCCACACTAAGAAATTTAAAAAAGGATGGAAACCTGTACCGACAGTAAACGATGGTTGGTACTCAAAAAATGTAGATGACCCTAATTCTTATCAACCTAAGAATGAATGGATAAGTAGGGCATATAAAATAGTTTATAATAAGCTAGACAAAAAAGAACGAAAGCTTTTGCCTAGTAAAATCACAATTAGCACAGGAAATGCATAGGAGGTTAGAAATGGTTGATGTTAAAAAAGTGACACCAACACAAGAATATATAATAGCAAAACATTCAAAGATGGTAGGAAAAGTATTAGATTTAGTTGAAGCATCCTTACCAGAAGGGAATCAATGTGACAAACTCAAGAAACTTATTCAAGTTCCTTTATATGATTTTCGTAATGAAATGATACAACTCGATTCTACAGGATTACCTAAACAGGATTAATTCGTAAATTATATTATAATCTTGTAGGAAAATTACGTTTACTTAGTATAATGAATTAACGTTAAATATAAACGTTATATTTAGTTCTATAAAAAAAGGTCGGAGGTGGCTTAGACCAACCTCTTTTTGTGGATAAAAAAGAATGGAAAACCATATAGGAGGGAAAAACCCATGGCAGACATATCTGAAAGGATTGAAAAGCAAATGGAAGGTACTAACCTTGCCCTTGCTGCCGTAGCTGAAGTCCTACAAAAAATGGATGGAAGATTGGCTAAGGAAGAGCAGGATGCAATCGCTGAAGCAGAAGCTAACGCTAATGCTGCTGCAAGAGCCGACCTTGTAAAATCAATCGCTAACGAAGTCTTATCTAATCTAAAAAAGGAAGGTTCTGAACAAGGACTTGATGTTGATGGAAAAGAGAGAAAGGCTAAGGCAAGTGGTGGAACACCACAAAACGCTGATGACTCAGAGAATGCAGTCACACCGACTACAAAAATTGAGGAACAGCAAAACACAATCCAAGCTAGCGTATTAAAAGCTGACGAGGATGATGAAAAAGAAGACATCGACAAAGGTCACAATGGACATGACGATGACGACACAGAAAAGGGTGGAATGGCATACAAAGATGACGAGGCAGATGAAGAAGCTGCTGATGACCCAATAGAAGAGAAAGGTATGGATGAAGACGATGACGAGTCTGATGAAATGAAATCCATGAAAAAACAAATCGCTGCTTTGGAAAAAGCATTGAGTGGTACTAAGGCTGACATGCAGAAAGCTGTTACAGCAGAAGCAGAATCAAGACTTAGAAAAATGGGATTCAGAGAAGAGACAGGTCTGCAAGCTCCAAAACTTACTAAAGGACTAGGAGTTGACGACACACCTGTGATTCAAAAGTCACAAGGTGCTGACACAGCAGAACAACTTGCATCACTATCATACTCTGAGTTGAGAAGAATGCAAACTCAAATAGAAGCTGGAAATACCGATGGTATTCCTAGGGAACTATTAGGGTAATTAAATATAAACCAATCGCTAAATGCGAGGAGACACAAAAACAATGAGTAACCCAAGTTTAAGTGAATATCTTGCACAGTCTCAAAGAGGTTTGTATCAGTCTGTATTCGGTCCAGAATACCTTCAGAAACAATCTTACTTTACTGTAGACTCTAGTACAGGAATATTCAACACAACATATGGTAGAAAAGTCTGGCAGGCACTAAACAACCAAACCAGATTCTTCAATGCCATCCCAAGAGTGGTTTGGGGTAATACTGCTGGTTGGAGGGTCAGGACTGACAGAGGTTCTGGTCGTTCAAGACCGGTAACTGAGACAGGTTCATTGCCTACAGTTGATGTTTCCGACATACAAACTGTTTCTAGTTTACCTAGAATCGTTTCAACTACATTCGGTGCTTCTGTGAAATCAGTATTCACAGCTCAGCTTGAAGGTGGTGTCGGAGATGTTTTGGCTCTAGAAAATGAAAATGCTCAATTAGACCACATCAAAGAAATTAACGAAGAGCTATTAGCAGGTTCAGCATACATTGCTTCTGCTGGTGGTGCTACATCATTCACAGTTCCAGCTAGTGTTGCAAAACACTTTAAAGTTGGTGATGCTGTGTCTATGTATGACGCTTCAGGAACTGCACACGACAGAACTTCTGGTTCAGTTGTTTCTGCAGTAAACACATCTACAGGTGCTGTAACTGTTGCTACAGGTACTGCATTCGCAGATGGTGACATTGCTTACATTTACTCAAGAGCAGGTATGACTTCTATTGACGACATCGTTATGGAAGACGATGCTGCTGTTGGTGGTGGTAAAGCAAGGTCAAGAGCTTATGACCTAACAGCGGGTGGAAGAACTGCAGGTGATTGGAACGCAGGTGCCTCAGTTTCTTATAACTCTGGAACAGGTAGAGCTCTATCATTAACATTGCTTGACAATGCAATCCAAAAAGTAAGAGAGAATGGTGGAGAACCAAAACTAATCCTTTTGGGTCACGACCAATATTTCAACCTTGAAAGATTGTTAAATAGCAACCAGAGGTATCTAGGTCAAGAAGAGTATCAAGTGGGTGTAGGAGCTGAAAGAACTTATCCCGGTACTCGAACAGGTCTAGTACTAGCAACATATCAAGGAATTCCAATTCTTCCAGATGCAGATGTTCCAAAGTCTGTTGCTTCTAACGACTCTGTGTTAGGTTCAAACATCTATGTATTGGACACAGATTATCTTGAAATCGCTGTTGCTCAGCCTACTCAGTATGTTGAAAACAGAGATTACTTCGCAGCAAACGCTTTAGTTGTTAGAGGATTACTCTACACTATGGCAGAACTACGATGTAAGAACATCTTTACCCAAGCAAAGATTGCTGACCTTAACTCATAATCATTAGGTTATTACTTGTGGGGGGTAGGAAACTACCCCCTACTTTTTACAAAAACTAGTTAAATTTTTATGGATGTTTACTTATGGTTGGTAAAACAACACCAAATAGTACCGAAGTCAATTTAGCTGTTTATATGGAACGACTTGATTCATATATAGCTAGTCAAACAGCACTAAACAAAACTCTAACAACTTCCATTGAGGGAATCAATGAAAGACTAGATGAAATTTCTGATTGGAGAAATAGAGTATATGGTGCAAAGGCAGTTATGATGGGGATAGGAATTCTAATTGTTCACACCTCTGCTGTTATGGGCAGCTTTTTTGCCCTAATGAGTTTCTATAATAAATAGATAATGGGAGTATAATAAAATATGGCTAATGAAAGACATACAGATGTAAGAGAATGGGAGATAGATTCGTCTACTCGTCAGTCTGTACATCCATATACGAAGTACACTCCATTTAGAAGTGCTACTTCAACAACTGCATCTACTTTGAAAACAGTTTCAAGAGGTGAAGTTTCAACCAATTGGGTAACTAACCCAAGTATAGAGGGAACAACTATCTCAGAGTTCACCGCAACAGGCTCTGCTATCTCAAGAAGTACTGCTCAAGCAGCTTCAGGTTCAGCATCCTTATTAGTAAACCCTGATAACTCAGATGCAGGGGAAGGATTTTATTGGGAATCACCAACAATTCCTTTTAGTGTAAATCCACAATATATTTCAGTTCAATGTGAAGTAAGAGGGGCATCAGCATCTGGTGCAGTCACATTAACAATAAGAGATTCTGCAGGTACTACAACACATGCAACATCAGGAAGTTCTAACTTAGCAACTTCGTTTACAAGATTGACAGCTAGTCATGCAATCGCTGGTAGTACTGATGCAACAACCTACAGATTATATCTTACATCAACAGCCCAACATAACATAGATTTCTATGTAGACAAGATTATGTTTGAAGTTCGAGAGGACACAGCAGCAGTTTCTACCTACATTGATGGAAGTTTGGGGGCAAATTACAAATGGTCTGGAACAGAAAATCTATCAACATCGTTGAAGAAACCAGACATGGAAACAATAAGAGGAATCAAAATAACAAATGAATCAAGTTCAGCAGGCGAAATTGTTTATGTTGCGTTTGACTCCACCGCCACTTCTACAAACGGAATACCTGTTTTGGCTGGTGCTACTCTTGAAACAAATTATCCTATTGATTTCAGGGATAAGATTTCAGTAATTGCAGCGAGTGGTACTCCTACAGTTAGTGGTGTAATATGGGGAACAACAGGAGTATAGTATGACAACTGAGGCAATCAAAACTCCTGTAGGAACAATACCACATCCATCTAATTGGTCATCAGATATGAATGATATGATGAACGATTCTACTGAATCAGTTCTTTTCTTAGAGAAAGCTACTGATGGTAGAGTTACTATGGATGATATTCAAGATGCCTTATCAGAATACAAAAGATTATACAAAGCAGGAATTTCATCTCCTGCAGAGATTCTAACTTTATCAAGAGCCTTTCCAAATAATAAAGTATATCAAAATGCTTTAGCCAAAATGGAAATAGCTGATGATGATTCACTAGTAGTTGGTGGACCAGCATCTATCGAATTAGTAGATAGAGAAGGACATTTGATTACTACTCAAGCACTTGGTAAAGCTTTTGACAAATATATGGCAAACTTTAGAACTAGGAATGCAATGGTATTACATTCTGATGTTCAAGTAGGATGGGCATTACCAGCTTA
>CEON01048923.1_pt1 | contig 28867 bp, 12 predicted proteins | sample 530291 | NCBI WGS metagenome assembly CEON01 (sample SAMEA2619888, study PRJEB7988) | marine metagenome | biome: marine biome (ENVO:00000447); feature: surface water layer (ENVO:00002042); material: "saline water (ENVO:00002010), including plankton (ENVO:xxxxxxxx)" | depth 5 m
TTGGAATGGGTAGAGAGGACGAATATTTCTGGAAAACTGCAAAAGAACGCGAAAATGAAGAAAATTCTTCAGATTTTAGTGATAAATAACGATATAAAGTACTATATGTAATGCCTGTACAGCGCCAAAGTAGGAAATTTAAGGACATTTCGTCTAGTTTTCAAGTTAGTCCGCTAACTTATGATCTTTTGGCGATTACAAATGAGAGTGCGATTTCTAGATCGGTAAAAAATTTAGTTCTTACCAGTCCTGGAGAGAAATTTTTTGAACCTGAACTGGGATCTAGAGTAAATTCGTTACTTTTTGAACCACTAGACAATATAATTGCTTCAGAAGTAAGAGATGAAATTGAAAATGTGATCAATAGATTTGAACCTAGAGTCGATTTACAGAATGTAACTGTTGTTCCAGATTTTGATAATGGAGAGTTGAACGTTACAATTCGATATGACATTGTTGGAATTGAAGTTCAACCACAACAATTAACATTTGCGTTACAACCTGCACGATAATGCCATTAGTCAACTTTTCTGATCTCGATTACGATCAGATAAAAACATCTATCAAAGATTACTTAAGATCTAATTCTAATTTTACGGATTATGATTTTGATGGATCTAATCTGTCAACAATTATTGATGTTTTAGCATATAATACGTACATAACCTCGTACAACGCTAACATGTTGTCGAATGAGGTATTCATTGATAGTGCAACACTAAGAGAGAATGTTGTTTCGCTTGCAAGAAATATTGGATATGTTCCAAGAAGTGCAAGGGCACCGATAGCAAATGTTTCATTTTTTGTGGATGCAACCGATTTTACAACACCTCCTGAATTAGTTACTTTACATAAGGGCCCTATTGGCACAACAGAGATTCTTGGAAGAGATGCATTTACTTTTAATGTCTTAGATGATGTTGTTGTTCCAATTAATGATGATCTAATAGCATTCTTTGAGAACGTTACAATTGTAGAAGGAGCATATCTTACCACCACGTTTACTGTAGATTCATTTGATCCAGATCAAAGATTCATCTTACCTAATGCAAATATTGATACGTCAACCATCAGAGTCAACGTAAAACCATCGGCTGGATCACAAATTAGTAGGAAATACATTCAGGCGGATAGTTTGTTCAACGTTACCCCTACATCGCCCGTATACTGGGTTCAGGAGGTAGAAGACGAGCGATATGAACTGATCTTCGGTGATGGTGTTTATGGTATTAAATTAGAATCTCCTTCTTTAATTGAAGTTTCATACGTAGTTACAAATGGAAGTGCAGCGAATGGAGCTAGTTCGTTTAGTTTTGGTGGTAAAGTAACTGATACTAGACTCGGAGGAGCCATCACAGCGGGAGTTTCATTAATCACTACAAATACACCTGCATTTGGAGGACAAGAAATTGAAAGTATTTCCTCTGTTAAAAAGTATGCAAGTAGAATCTATGCTTCTCAAAACAGAGCAGTAACTGCATCTGATTATGAAGCGATCATTCCCACAATTTATCATGAGGCAGAGTCTGTTGCTGCTTTTGGTGGAGAAGAGTTAGATCCACCACAATTTGGAAAAGTCTTCATTACAATCAAACCAGTCAACGGTGCTTTCTTATCGAGTGCTGTCAAACAGAATTTACTTAACGATGTTAAAAAATATTCTGTTGCTGGTATTATGCCAGAAATCATTGATTTGAAATATCTTTATATTGAACCAACTGTTAATGCATATTATAATAGTAATGTTGCAAAATCTTTGACACATGTAGAAGAATCTGTAACAAATAATATTCAAAAGTATGCTGATTCTGAGGAAGTTAATAAATTTGGCGCAAGGTTTAAATATAGTAAGTTTTTGAAAGTTGTTGACGATAGTGCTGACTCCATCACTTCAAATATCACAACAATTGAGATGAGAAGGGATTTGAGGCCTGTGGTAAATAGTTTTGCTGAATATGAAATTTGTTTTGGTAATAGATTTTATATTAAAAACCATGGACATGGGACTCATGGTGGACAAATTGGATACAACATTAAATCTTCAGGATTCTATGTAAGTGGTATTTTTGGTACAGTTTATCTTGCTGATTCTCCAAATCAAGATCTTAAAACTGGAGTTGTAAATCTAATTCAATTGGATTCTCCAAATCAAGCAAGAATCATAAAAAGAAACGCTGGTGTAGTTGATTATATCAAAGGCGAAGTAAAGTTAAGTCCCATTATGATCACTGGTACGGTGATGAATGAAGGATTCCCTCTCATTCAAGTTAGTGCAGTTCCATATTCAAATGATGTAATTGGACTTCAAGATCTGTATATTCAACTTGATATGAGATATACGGGAGTAACTGCAAAGGCAGATAATATTGCCTCTGGTAATGATATTTCTGGAAGTAACTATGAGGTAACCTCCAGTTTTGCAAATGGTTCTTTGGTTCGTGGCCCAGTTCTTTTGGCAAATCAAACTACGCAATCAGTTCGATTAGGACTTCCAGCAGGCTCGGTAAATAATACTAGTCCAACCACTAGCACAACCACAACCACAACCACTAGAACAACATCTAGTACACCGTCTAGTACATCATCCACATCTACTTCAACCCAATCCAGCGGATATTCCTATTAATTGACGTAAAATGATATCTACAGATCTTCAAAGAGTTCAAATCCAAGATGTAGTTGTTAATCAACTACCATCTTACGTTAGAGATGACTTTCCTCTAGTAGGAGAGTTTTTAAAACAGTATTATGTTTCTCAAGAAATTCAAGGAGGATCTGTTGATCTACTTAACAATATTGATCAATATTTAAAATTAGAATCTTTAGTTAATAACGCTGACACAACTATTACTTCTGCGTTTGTTGATATTGAAGATGATGTAATTAATATTGAATTTGATTTAAGTAATGATATTCTTGGAACATATCATTTTCCAGAAAAAAATGGATTGATTCAGATTGATGATGAAATTATTCTTTATTCCGAAAAAACATCTAACTCATTTACTGGTTGCGTTAGAGGATTTAGTGGAGTTACATCATATCGCAATTTATCCAAACCAGATAAATTAACTTTTTCCGAATCTGCAGTAGATAGTCATAAAAAAGGATCGACTGTCATTAATTTGAGTGCATTATTATTAAATGAATTTCTTATTAAAATTAAAAAACAGTTTTCTCCAGGATTTGATCAAAGAGAACTTTTCTCTGGTTTAAATGAAAAATTATTTGTTTCTGAGGGAAGTTCTTTTTATAAGTCAAAAGGAACAGACAGAGCATTTGAAATTCTTTTTGGTGCCCTCTATGGAGAAACTGTAGAGGTTATTCGTCCATCAGAGTTTCTCTTCAAACCATCTGATGCTCAGTATAGAATTACAAAAGATATTGTAGTTGAGTTCATTTCTTCTACAGGTACTGACTTAGATAGTGTAAACAGAACTCCTTTAGATTTAAAGAATCAAACAATATTCCAAGATAATTTTACAAATGTTGCTATTGGAACAACTGGCATTGCAAGAGCAGATTATGGGATTGAAGGAGCATCTGCAACTATTGCTGATGTTGAAAAGTTATTTCTTGGTGGAAAAGACTATTATAAAATTTCTCTTGACTTTGGATATTCAAAAGATATTGCATTTAGTGGGAGTATTCTGGGAGACTTTTCTGTTCACCCCAAAACAAAAGCAGTTAACGAAATTTCAATTGGTGCAACTACAATTGATGTAGATTCAACTGTAGGATTCCCAGATTCTGGTGAACTGGTTGTAGGATCTGGTATTGTAACTTATACTGCAAAAACTGTCAATCAGTTTTTAAATGTTGACGGTGTTACAAGCACTGCATCTAGAGAGTCTGACATTAGAATCAATTGCACCTCATACGCATATGTTGGTGTAGGAACCACAACTAGAATTGACTTGAGAATTGGATCAGTTTTATCTGATGTTGAAATTAATTCTCCCAAAACTTATTACTATGCTGATGGAGATACAGCAAGAATTAAATCTCTTGGCATTACGACTAATAGTCCTGCTGCTTACAGTTGGATTTATAATATATCTCCCTCTTTTAGTGTTGATGCAACTGAACTAATTGATGATAGTAATAAATCTTACAGAATTACCTGTTCAGCACCACATAATTTTGTAATAGGAACTCGGGTTGTTGTTATTGCAGGAAACACTGAGTTATTTGCAAACGTTGATAGTGTTTTAAACGCCAAAACTTTTTCTGCAACTTTTGGATCTGTTATTCCTGCTGGTAACACCATTACTGTACAGAGAGTAACGACAAATCCAAACTTAAAATCTTCTTCAGTATCCAAGTTTGGATATATTGAAAATTATACCTCTGATGTTTCTAATACATATGCAGACTTTGATGGCAACTTATTAGTTGCATCTTCTTCCCTTCCATATTATTCTGAAAATGCATTACAACCAATTACAAGGCAGGTTGATTTAAGTGGTTCTTTTGATGGAGAAACGTTTACCTTTACTAACCATGGATACTTTACTGGAGACTCTGTTTACTATAAAAAAAATGTAACAACATCAACAGTTGAAGGTGAAACAGTAGAAACTATCAGTGGATTTGATAATTTATCTGAGGGAATTTACTATATTAGAAGAATTGACAGTGATCAGTTTAAGATCTCAACCAGTCAGGCAAATCTTTCGGGAGAAAAATATGTATCTGTTTCTGGAATTGTAACTTCAAATACTCTAACTCCTGCTGATTTTTATGCTAAAGATATTGAGCATCAGAAACTTCTCAGGAGAATTTCTAAACCAGTTAAAGAAAGTGGAACATATATCACCGAGTCTGGTAAAACTGGCATCTTAATTAATGGCGTAGAAATTTTAAATTATAAGTCTGGAAACTATGTTTATTATGGAAGACTTGAAGATATCATTGTGTCAAATTCAGGAGATGGATACGATGTAATCAATCCTCCCACATTGGTTATTAATGATAGTGTTGGAACAGGTGCGACTGGAAACTGTAACGTAAAAGGTTCTCTCAAGAGGATTGAAGTTATTAATGGTGGATTTGACTATGTTGAGGAACCCATTATTACAATCTCTGGTGGTAATGGCACTGGTGCTGTAGCACAGATCAATACCAATATGATTGCTCATGCAGAATCATTTAATGCAGCGGATTCTGTTACTATTGGCATCTCTTCTAATACTATTGGATTCTCTACTTTCCACAAGTTTAGAAACTCTGAACAGATCATTTATAGAACAGACAATCAGACTGGGATTGTTGGAATTGTAACTGATGCAAAGTATTATGTAAGAACTGTTGATTCGCATACAGTATCTCTACACCCAACAAAAGATGATGCAGTTTTAAATACAAACACTTTAGATTTAACTGCAATTGGTACTGGTATTCATAGATTAGAAGCAGTTGAAAAGAAAAGAGTTATTTCTAATATCACTGTAGTAGAACCAGGATCTAATTATGAAAGCAAAGAAAGAACAGCAAGTGTATCTGGAATCAATACTGCTCTCAATTACATCAATATTCCAAATCATGAGTACGCTTCTGGAGAGTTAGTTCGTTATACGTTTAGTGGCACTCAAATTTCGGGACTAAATGCAGATACATCATACTATGTCACTGTAGTTGATGAGAACAACTTTGCCCTGTCTTCTGTCGGAGTTGGAACAACAGCGAAGTCATTCTTCTATGATACCGCTCAGTATATTAATTTTAACTCCGTAGGATCTGGTAATCATACATTCAACTATGAACCAATCACTGTATCTGTTCAAGGTAAGATTGGAGTTTCTACTTTCACTGGACAAAATTTTGAAGCGGATGTTCAACCTGTATTCAGAGGAACGATTGAAAGTGTTCAGGTAACTGATAATGGAGTTGGTTATGGATCCTCCGATATCATTGACTTTGATAGACAACCACTGGTAACAGTTTTTAGTGGACATAATGCAGAACTTCTTCCTATTGTAAGTAATGGAAGAATTCAAGAAGTTTTGGTAACTAAATCTGGAAGTGGATATAATGCACCTCCCGATCTGATTGTTTCTGGTTCTGGAAAAAATGCAACATTAGTTGCTGTTTTGAACAATGGAGAAATTAGTAGAGTAATTGTAAAAGATCCTGGATCTGATTATACACCAGATGATATCTCTATTACAATTATTCCTGCAGGATCTGGAGCACGATTTAGTTCTAACTTACAAAAATGGAACATTAACTTATTCCAAAAATATTTCGATAAGTTGACAGATGATGACGGAATTTTGAGTTTATCTCAAAATGAAAATTATGGAATTCAATATTCTCACATTTATGCACCAAGAAGTATTAGAGAATCTGTTTTTTCTAAGTCTCAAGAAAACGCAATTAGATATGGAACTGCTGATCTTATCAGATTAAACAACTTAGAAACTGAATCTGATTATCACTCACCAATCATTGGTTGGGCATATGATGGAAATCCAATCTATGGCCCATATGGATATGACACTCCTACTGGTGGATCAGTCAGATCTATGAAATCTGGATATGAACTGCAAACAAATCTGGCAAATCGCCCTGATTTGTTTACTGATGGTTTTTTTGTTAATGACTATGTTTTCACTGATAATGGAGATCTAGATGAACATAATGGACGTTTCTGTATCACCCCAGATTATCCAAATGGAGTTTATGCATATTTTGCAACTATTGATCCCACCAATCTTGACAGCAGTGGGCCTTTTAAAGGACTCAGATCGCCTGAGTTCCCATATTTGATTGGTAACACCTACTATTCTAAACCAGACTCATTTAACTTTGAAGATAACAATCAAGATAATTTTGATCTGAATAATTCTGAGTATCTCAGAAATACTTCTCCATATCAACTTGATATTGCTGGCACATCTTATAACTATCTGTTTCAACCAGATAGTGTAAAAAGTCAAACAATCAACATTAATGATACCAGCAAAGGAACGATTCAAAGTATTGGTATTGTTACTGGAGGAAATGGATATCAAGTTGGTGACAAAATTGAATTTGAAACTGTTAATGATTATCCCACAACTCCTGCGTCTGCAAAAGTTTCTAGAGTTGGTGGCAAAGTAGTTAACTCTGTTAGTGTTGCATCAAGCAGCATTGATTCTCTTGAAATTATCCCACTAAGACTAGACACTGCTAATCAGTATGTTGCTTTCTCTACAGCAGCAAATCTTTTCTCTGCTGCTGACATTGTAAGTATTGAAGGAATTAACACTTCTAGTTCTTATCTGAATGGATCTTTTGCTGTTGGTATTACTTCCTCCCTATTCAAATTAACATCTGGAGTTGGAACTGCAGGTGCTACTGGAATCGTAACTTATTTTGGTATTTCTGGTGAAATTCTTACCGATATCTTTAACATCAGAGAAAATGATGTTTATGATATTGGTTCTGAAAGAATTAAAATTCTAAATGTTGATGCTTTGAATTCTAGAGTTAGAGTTCAGAGATCTGTGGAGGGTACAGTATCTACTGCACATACTGCCACGACTCAATTAGTAGAGAGAACTAGAAAGTTCAGATTCTCGCCCAGCAAGAGAGAAACTAGTGTTAAGTTTGAAATTAACAAAGAAATCTACTTCAATCCAATTGAAGCAGTAGCACTAGGAAATGAAAGTGGTGTTGGTATTGGAACTACTCTTGCTTTTTCTAATCCAGGAGCAGGAAAAACTCAACTGTTTGTACAAACAAGAGCAATCTTCCTCCCTGATCATGAACTGAATACTGGGGACATCCTCACATATAATTCGTATGATGGCACACCAATTGGAGTCGGTACTACATCAGGAGTTGTTGCTTCTAGTCAATTTAATATTCCTGAAAAAGTTTACGTTGCTAGAATCTCCAAAGATCTGATTGGATTATCTACGGTATCAGTTTCACTTGGTAGTACAGGAACATTTGTTGGAGCAGCATCTACAACTATTAATGATGGACTCCTTTATTTCACTGGAATTGGTACGGGACAACAACATAGTTTTACAACTAATAAATCTAATGTTGTAACCGCTAGGGCTAAGAAAAATGTAGTTACTGTCTCTACAGCATCAACTCATGGATTGTCCTTAGGCAACAATGTCTATGTAAACGCTATCTCTGGGGTGTCTACAAGCGTCTCTGTTAAGTATAATGATCATAATAGAAGACTTGTATTCAATCCTAAGGATTTCACTGCAGGTAACGTAGACATTGTAGAAAATACAATTACCATCTCAAATCATGGACTTGTCAATGGTGATAAGGTAATTCACACCGCATCTACACCTTCTGGTGGATTATTGGATCAAGAAATTTATCATGTTTTTGTATTTACTGACGATAAAATTAAACTCTGTAAGACAGAATATGATGCTATTAAATTTGATCCAACTTTTGTAGATATCACCTCAGCATCCGCTGGAACTATTTCTCCAATTAATCCTCGTATTACAGTTTTCCAAAATGAAACTGTTAATTTTGATCTGTCAGATTCTTCTTTAGCGTTTAGTGTTACTGGAGTAAATTACTCCGCATTTGACTTCAGTCTTTATTCGGATAATGAATTTACTTATGAATATGACTCAAGCAATGCATCCGATACTTTTGAAGTTACTAAAACTGGTAAAGTTGGTATCGATACAAATGCTGGACTGACATTAAAGGTTAGTGATAATGTTCTCAAAAAGTTATACTACAAGGCAACTCCTGTAGTAGACACTTTTATCCCTGCCTCCAAAAAAGAAATTGTCACTGACACCAATGTTTTAAACAATAATGTAATTGAAATTGAATCCAGTAAGTATTCTGGAGCACACAAAGTAGCAGGACTTACTACAAACACGTTTGAATACAACACTACGCAAGTTCCTGAAGTTACCTCTTATACCTCTTCCAATGCAACTCTGTCCTATGAGACTGATTCTGATGTTGCTTATGGCCCCATCTCTAAGGTGGAGTTTCAAAACAAAGGATTTGGTTATCCATACATCGTTGGAGTATCTTCGATTGTTGGAGTATCCACTAACTCTGTTAGAGGTGGAGCGATCCTACAATCTTCTAGCACTGATATTGGATCTATTGTAACAACTACAATTGAAGACATTGGATTTGATTATCCCACTGACAATACCCTTCGTCCTGTTTTAAATTTACCAGAAGTTGTTCTGGTAGATCCTCTGGTTGTATTTGAAGAGATCGGTATTACTTCTGCAGGTAAAAATTATACAATAGCACCAAACTTAGTTGTTCTTGATGGACTTACTGGAAAAATCGTTGATGATGTTGATCTAACCTACGAAATTGGTGATACAAAGGTTACCATCCTCAAAAATACAAAGGGTATTAACAACGTTCAACCATCAATTATTCCTGTAGACAACTCTACTGGCATTCCTATCAATAGTATTACATATGATGATAGTGATAAGACAGTAACCGTTGGTTTGGCAACTGCCTTTAGTGATAGTGCTCCATTGTCTGTTGGAGATAATATTCTTATTGAAGGAGTTAGTGTTGGTGTTGGAACGACTGGTGTTGGATATAATTCCAAAGATTATGATTATTCTTTATTCCAACTTACTGATGTAAATATTCCTCTTGGTGGATCAGTTGGTGTTGTAACTTACACTTTGGTTGATCTTCTTGAAAGTGGAAAAATTCCAGGAAATTTTGATTCTTTAAATTCTTCTCCAAGAATTATTCCAGAGAAAGATTTCCCAGAATTTAAATCTACCCTCAAGAAGAAGAGATTTTTGGCAGGTGAGGTGGTTACCTCTGGAGATAAGGTTGGAACTGTTGAAAGTTGGAATGATCGAGTTGAACTTTTAAAAATTGATACTAAAGTTGATTTTGAAGTTGGAGATGTAATTTCTGGTAGAACTTCTAAGACTCAGAGTGTTGTAAAGGAAGTAATTAATTTCAACGCACAATCTACCTTAGACGCTTCTTCTATCGTACAAAAAGGATGGCAAAAAGAAACTGGATTCCTCAGTTACAACAGAGAAAGACTTCCTGATAACAATTATTATCAGCACTTCTCGTATTCTCTTAAATCTAAAGTCTCATATGATACTTGGAATGATTCTGTAAGTGCTCTTGCTCACCCCACAGGTTTACTCAAGTTTAGTGATCACATTATTGAAACTCAAGATGAAAACTTTAGAGGAGTATTTACTAAAGCATCTGGATCAACAGTTGATATTATTACCGACATCCCTGCCGTTATTGATGTTCAGTGTTACCCCGATTTTGATTTGGTAACAGAAAATTCTATCACCATCGGAACAGAAACAATTTCTAATGAAATTTATTTCAAATCTAGAATTTTGACAGATTACTTTGAATCTGTTGGAAATAGAGTTCTGACAATCGACGACATTAGTCCTTTATTTAATAGCACACCAGGAGTTGACAAATTCTCTGTAATTGGTAATTTCTCCGCCAATCAAAGAGTCAATAAACTCTTTACTTACATTAGAGATAGAAGATTCACTGATGAGAGACAAACAATGTTTGTTTCTGTTCTTCAAGATGGAGTAAGATCATATATTTCTCAATATGGAAGAATGGAAACCACTTATGATATGGGTTCCTTTGATTATAGAATTTCTGGTACTGATGGAGAACTGTTATTCTTCCCAACTAAGTTTAGTGCTAACAATTTCAATGTTTCGTTTATTAACATTGGTATTAACAATGCGGTAACTAGCACTGGATCCACTTCTTTAGGAGATGTTGCAAGACTGGAAACCTTCCAAGAAGATAGTATTAGTTCTGCAACAAACATTGTTTCTATTGCCTCAACTTACAGATCTGCTCACTTACTTGTTGAAATCAATAATGATGACGGACTTTTTGAATATAATGAACTTAATCTGATTCATGATGGAACAAATGCACAAGTCCTCGAATACAATCAACTAACTAATCATTCTGTAGATAAGTTTGGATCTGCTGGACTTGGAACTTATGAATCCGCTGTTAGTGGTGGAAATCTTACTGTTTCCTTTACTCCAAATGCGGGCACCGCTTGTACGGCAAATGTTTTCGGAATTTTCATGCCAGACGCTGATGCTGGTGGTATTGGTAATACTATCAGAATCGGAGATCTTGATGAAAATATTGGACAGATTGATTCTCATCAAACCACCATTTCATCTTCTGGAACTCCAGGAATTCATACAATCGCAACTTATACCAATAGTGGCGATAATGATTATCATGGAGCATATTATGTTGTAAGTATTGAAGATACTACAAATAGTCAGTATCAAATGTCTGAAGTTGTTGTTGTAAATGATTCTTCTGATGCCTATATTTTGGAATATGGAACTGTAACAACCACTGCTGGAATTGGAACAATTGGAGTCTTGAGAGTCTCTGGTGAGACGCATTTGCAGTACACTCCACCTGCAAGTGCCGCAACTCAGATTCGTGTCTTCCAGATGGCGATCGAGCAGATTAGCCCAGAGGCACAAGGTGAGGCATCACTTAACTTGAATAATGGCATTATTGATGCATCTTACGGAACTTACAAGGGAACTCAATCAAATGTTCTGAGAGCATTTACACTTAGACATAGAGAGAAAGAAATTTTCAGAAGAGACGTTGATGCTTCTGATACAAATGTCATTTCTCTCTCCGATAATTCTTTTGTAGTTCCCGATCACTTCTTTGTTACTGGAGAAGAAATTCTTTATAGTTATGGAGAAAATGCGACTGCGATTGGAATTACAAATACAACGTTCTCTGGAATTGGTGCTACCGACTTCTTACCAACCAATAATGTTCCACTTTTTGCAATTAAGGTTGATAACTCTAAGATCAAGGTTGCATCTACTGCTGAAAATGCTTTAGCATCCATTCCAGTTCCTGTCGGTATTATTACTGCTGGTGTTGGTACTGCTCACGCATTTGCATCAAAAGATCAAAATACCAAGTGCATGATCGCTCTTGATAATATGATCCAGTCTCCCATTGTTTCTACAGCAGTAACAACTGGACTTACAACAACGTTCTTGAAGACTCAAGACATTCTTAAGGTGTCTGGAATCACATCATTCTTTGGCGGAGATTTAATCAAGATTGATGATGAGATCATGAAAATTAATACGATTGGCATTGGAACCACAAATGCAATTTTGGTTGATAGAGAATGGATGGGAACAACTGTAGCAATTCATACAGAAAATGCTATTGTCACTAAAGTAAATGGTTCTTACAATATTGTAGATAATAGAATCAACTTCTATACTGCGCCACAAGGGCCTAATCCTATTAGTAGTACAACTAATCCTCCTGGATCAAGAGATTGGACAGGAATTACTACATTCTCCACATTCCAAGGAAGAACTTTCTTGAGATCTGGAACAACAGGTGGTTCTACTAAAACTTATACTGATAACTATATCTTTGATGATATTTCTGATAAATTTAATGCTACGACTAAAGACTTCACACTCAAGTCTGAGGGTGAAAACGTTGCTGGATTCAGCACTAATAATGCAGTAGTTCTGATTAATAATATCTTCCAGAGTCCAACTGGAGAGTTAACATCAAATCAGGATTACACTCTCTCTGAGGGATCTGGAATCTCCACGATTACATTTACTGGGGCAGCAACATCACTGGCATCTGATCCAAATAATGCAACAATCCCTGTTGGCGGAATCATCGTATCTGTTGGATCTACTGGTGGACTTGGTTATCAACCTCTAGTTGCTGCTGGTGGAACAGCAGTTGTTTCTGCTGCAGGGACTATTGTTTCTGTCAGCATTGGTAACAGTGGATCTGGATACCGTGCTGGAATTCAGACTACAGTCAAGGTTGGTGTTCAAACTATTAGCACTGGAATTCCTAATATTGCATTTATTGGAACTGCTGCAATTCAAAATGGGCACATTGTAAGTATTGCAGTAACCACTGGTGGATCTGGTTATTCTATTGGTTCTGAACCAACCGTTGTAATTGACGATCCTCTTTCTTATTCTAATATCTCTCTTGTTGGAGGTGGTGGTACTGAAGCGACTGCAAATGTTGTTGTTGGACAAGGATCTAGTGTAATTGAGTTTGAAATTAAGAATAATGGATATGGATATGGAGTTGGAGATGTTCTTACTGTTCCTATCGGAGGAGCAACTGGAATTCCTACAGATACCACCAAGACATTTGAAGAATTCCAACTCACTGTTGACAGTATAGAATCCGATTCTTTCTCTGCATGGCACTTCGGTGAACTGCAAGTTCTTGATCTTATTCAAGATCAGTTTGATGGAGTTAAGAGATCGTTTACTCTGAAGTCTTCGTCTACACCTGTAACTATTAGATCTGCTCCAGGTTCTAATATTGATGTTGAAGCAACTCTCTTGGTATTCTTGAATGATATTCTTCAAGTTCCTGGCGAAGGATTTACTTTAGATGGTGGATCTACATTAACATTTGCAGATGCTCCAAGAGGTAGTGATACTGATTATACTGGAGATACCTGCAAAATTCTTTTCTACAAGGGAAGTGGTGATGTTGATGTTATATTCCGCGATGTTCTTGAAACTGTTAAAGATGGAGACACCTTACAGATTGATGAACAAAATGTACGTTTGGTAACTGAAGTATTTGCTACCGACTCTGTAGATACTAACGCATACAATGATTTTGGAATTGACTCTAACCCAGACAACGCACGTCGTGTTGAATGGTGCAAGCAAAAATCTGATAAAATTATTGATGGACAAGTTGTAAGTAAGAGTAGAAAAGAAGTCGAACCTCTCGTCTTCCCAACTACCTTCCTTATTCAACCTGTGGGAGTTTCTTCTGGCATCGCATTCGTCGAAAGTGTCAAAACATTCTTCGACAATGACAAAGAAAATAACACTGATGCACGCACTAAGAAGATTACTTTAACTTCACAAGATAATATTGTTGGTGCAGCAGCAACTGCGGTTGTTTCTATCGCAGGAACTATTTCTGAGATTGTCGTTAGTTATGGTGGAACTGGATATACTTCAGCGCCAACAGTTACAATTGCAGATCCAGTTGGATTTGCTTATTCTGCACCTAAGACAACATATGTCAATGGTAGTGATATCCCTGTTGGTTTGGGAACAACGGCAACGGCAACTGCAACCTTGACTGGAGATGCAGTCTCTGCAATTACCGTTACTAGAGCAGGAACTGCGTATACTTCCGCAACTCCTCCTGACGTAATTATTGAAGTTGCAAATTCTCTCTCTGAAGAGAACACTACGGATTCTTATTCTGGAGACTTTGGATCCATTGTTGGAGTAACTTCAACATCTGTTGGTGTTGCATCGACGGGATACGTATTTGACTTCTTTATTCCCATTGACTCGGCTCTCAGAGATACTGATATTGTAGGAACTGCGGTTACTGTTAGTGGTATTCAGACAGGATATTATTTCGTGGTAAATAATAGTAATGTTGGTAGTGGTGTCACATCACTCTATCAAGATAATACTGTTCTTGGCGTAACAACACAATTCCTAGATAGTGTTTATGAAGTCGCTGCTGTTTCTACGGCAACAACCGCAGTAGCAGGGGTTGGCATCACATATGTAAGAAGAGTCACTGTAAGTGTTCAAGACTTGGGAGATATCACTGGAATTGGACTTACAGAATTCTATGGAAACTATTCGTGGGGAAGAATTGATTTAGGTACAAGAGTTGATGCTCAGGCATTTAATTCTTATACATTAAATGGTTCTGCTGGAATTTCTACGTCAGCAGTTATCACTAGATCCTCACCTTTGAAATTCCAAAATTACTTGTAATTTAAGTAGATAAATAACCAAAAAAGCCCTGTTAAAAATGGCAGCAATCATAACTGATCAACTTCGTATTCTGAATTCAAAAGAGTTTGTTGCCAGTGTGGCATCGACTAGTAATTCTTATTACACTTTTGTTGGACTTCCAAATCCAACAGAGGTGAAATCAACTTGGGATACTAGTCCGCCTGATCCTAGAGATAGTTTTGATGAGGAGAATAGTTATTGGGATACAATGATTGCTCTCAAGAAGATTAGTTCTTCTGACATCAAGAGGGTTGTGAGAAAGGTGTCTTGGGCGTCTGGTGTCACATATGACATGTATAGACATGATGTTAAAGCAGAAAACCCATCAAAACCGTCAAATGCTACAACTTTGTATGGTGCAAATTATTATGTAATGAACTCTGACTATAGAGTTTATATTTGTCTTCAAAATGGAACTAATCCAGAGAACCCAAGTGGCAGAGCATCTCTTGACGAACCTACTTTTACCGATCTAGAACCAAGAGAAGCAGGTACAAGTGGCGATGGATATATTTGGAAATATCTTTTCACGATCAGTCCAAGTGATATCACCAAGTTTGACTCCACAAACTTTTTACCTGTTCCCGCTGATTGGACAACCTCTACTGATGCAAATGTTGTTGCAGTTAGAAATAATGCTTCTTCTAGTGGACAAATTAAAATTGTAACTGTCACCAATAGAGGCGTTGGACTAGGAACAGCAAACAGAACTTACACCAGAGTTCCCATTAAAGGTGATGGAAGAGGTGCAGAGGCAACTGTTGTTGTAAATAACAACTCTAAGATTGAGTCCGTCACGGTTTCAAATGGTGGTAGTGGATATACTTTTGGAACTCTTGATTTAGTTGGCGGAAATGTTCCAACAGGAAGCACAACTCCAGTTTTTGACGTAATTATTCCTCCTCAGGGTGGACATGGTGCAAATATCTACAAGGAGTTAGGAGCACTTAATTCGTTAATTTATTCTAGAATTGAAAATGATACTGAAAATCCAGATTTTATTACTGGAAATCAGATTGCAAGAGTTGGTATTGTAGAAAACCCAAAAGCATATGCATCTACAGATCTTTTAGATCTAAACAAAGCCGCTGCAACATATGCGGTTAGATTGACTGGGGTAGGATATAGTTCTGCTACCTTCACAGGCGACACATTAATTACTCAAACAGTTGGTGTTGGATCCACTGCAGTTGGAAAAGTTGTTTCTTATGATCAAACAACGGGTGTCTTGAAGTTCTGGCAAGACAGAACAATGGCAGGTTTTAATACAGACGGAACAAAGGATACTTCACCTCAATATGGGTTTACTTTAAATAGATTTACCGCTGATATTGTCGATGGTGGATCTTTTGATATTGTTGGTGGATCGGTGACTTTAGGTATTGATACAGTCTTTACTGGTTTATCAACAGTAATAAATAATAAGACATATTATCTTGGACAAGAGTTCAATAAGGGAATTGCCAACCCTGAAGTAGAGAAATACTCAGGGAACATCGTTTATGTAGATAATAGGCCCTCGATCACTAGATCAGTGAATCAAAAAGAAGATATTAAAGTCATTTTGCAGTTCTAAAGAATTATGCCACAAGAAACTAATCTTAACGTCGCGCCATATTTCGACGATTTTGATGCGAATAATGACTATTACAAGGTTTTATTCAAACCTGGTTATCCAGTACAAGCTAGAGAATTAAACAATCTCCAGTCCATCCTGCAAAACCAGGTTGAAACTTTTGGTAAGCACTTTTTTAAAGAAGGTGCAAAAGTAATTCCAGGAAACACGGCATATAACACCTCTTATTTTGCAGTTCAACTGGTAAACACTTATCTTGGTGTGCCTGTTAGTAACTATGCTGATAATCTTGTTGGAGCAAAAATAACTGGATTGACTTCTGGGATAACTGCAGTAGTAAAGCAGGTTTTAGTCGATTCTGAGTCTGAGAGAGGAAATACAACATTATACATCAGTTACCTCGCATCAGATTCAAACAATAATTCAGTTCAAGTGTTCTCTGATGGAGAACTTTTGTCATCAAATACGACAATTGCCACGGAAAACACGGTTATTGCTGCTGGTGAACCCTTTGCATCTACTATTCCAGTCGGTGCGGCAGCTTCTGGATCAGCATTTTCGATTCAAAACGGTGTTTATTTTGCAAAAGGAACATTTGTACTTGTAGATAGTGAAACTATTCTTCTTGATCAGTATAGCACTACTCCAAGTTATAGAATCGGACTTGCATTAACAGAGGAAATTGTTAATTCCGATATCGATTCTTCTCTGAACGATAACGCTGGTGGATTTAATAACTTTTCTGCACCAGGTGCAGATAGACTTAAAATCACCGCATCTTTAACTAAGAAAGCATCTGATGACTTTGATGATAATGATTTCATCGAACTCGCTACGATCTCAAATGGTATTCTTAGATCAAAAAGACAAACAACTAACTATTCTCTCATCCAAGATGAGTTAGCAAGAAGAACATATGCAGAATCTGGTGACTACTATGTAACTCCTTTTGATCTGGTAGTCAAGAATTCTTTGAATGATAACCTCGGAAACAGAGGTGTATTCAACGCAAATCAATTAACTTACGGTGGTTCCTCTCCATCAGAAGATCTTGCACTATACAAAGTCTCTCCAGGCAAAGCATTTGTAAAGGGATATGAGATTGAGACGATTAGCCCAACATATTTGGATGTATTAAAACCCAGAACTCTAAAAGTTCTGGAAGATCAAGCAATCAACTACAATACTGGAGCCTCACTCAAGTTAAACAGAGTCTTTGGTGCCCCTACAGTTGGAATTGGCAATACTTTTGTATTAAGTCTTAGGAGTGCAAGAGTTGGCACTGCGGCAACAATTGAACAAGGTAAAGAAATTGGACTTGCAAGAGTTTATGACTTTAAGTTAGACTCTGGTTCATATAATGCTGCAAATTCTAATATTAACGAATGGGATATCTCTTTATATGATGTTCAGACTGTCACAGAAATCACTCTGAATGAACCAATCACACTTTCAACACCTACTTTTATCAAAGGTGCAAATAGTGGAGCAAAAGCATTCCTGAAATCTTCAGTTGCTGCTGGAATTGCTCTGACTGTATATGAGACAGAAGGCGAATTTATTAAAAATGAGTCATTTATCATTGATGGTGTAGCAAATACCAGAGTTGCAACCGCTATTACCGCGTATGGTATTGGAGATGTAAAATCTGTTCATGCAATTACTGGTAGTGCATCAACTATTACATATTTCTCTGCAGACACCATTCAATCTACACTTTTTAATGTTGGTGTTGCATCTATTTCTGCTGCTTTCTTTGAAGGTAGTTCTGCAGGTATTACGACTGTAGTGAGCACAAATTCTTCCTTCCCAGGAGGAATTAAGGTTGGAAATGTTGTAAGATTCACAAATACAACATCTTCAGATCCAAGTTTTGCCTCTGTTGTAAGTGTTGCCAGTTCCTCTATTAATATTGCTGGTGTAACTACTGTAACTGGAGTTGCAGAGGGCGCACTTCCAGCATCCCAATTAAATGTATCTGATTTTACTGTTGTAGCATCTAAACTTACTGGATCTATTGATAATTCCTTCTACACCGTGATGCCGAAGGAAAATATTGCTGAAATTGACTTAACTGATGCTTCGATCCGCATTAGAAAGACGTTCACAGTCAACATTGCAGATAATGAATTGACTTCTGTAGTTACTGCAGATACTAATGAAACTTTTGAACCATTTGATGTTGAAAGATATCAATTAGTTAGAAGTGATGGAACTATTGAGGTGCTAACCTCTGATAAGTTTGAGTTTACCAATGGAAATACTCAACTTCAAATTAGAAATCTTGGAACTGACAACACTGCAGCAACTCTTGTAGCAACTCTCAAGAAGTTAAAGCCAAAATCCAAGATTAAGTTAAAGAATAGAGTTACTAGTATTGTAGTAGACAAGTCTTCCCTGTCTTCTTCTGGTATTGGAAGTACAACTTTAGATGATGGACTTACTTATGGTAATTATCCCTTCGGAACTAGAGTTCAAGATGAAAGAATTTCCCTGAACACTCCAGATATTATTAGAGTTCATGGAATTTATGAGTCTATTAATACTTCTGACGCATCTGCACCAACAATTCAGTTAAGCACAATCACTGGGCCTACAGGAAAAACTTCCGATCTGATTATTGGTGAACAATTTGTAGGACAAACGTCAGGAGCGATTGGAATTGTAGCGGCAAGAGACACAGACTCTACAATTCAGTTTATTGCTAAAAATAACATTAACTTCGCTGTTGGTGAAATTGTTTCTTTCTCAGAATCTAAAATCAATGCAGTCGCTGCAAATGTTATTGTTAATAGTATCGATATTTCTCCAGGATATACGTTTGATAATGGACAAAATACGTCTTTCTATGACTATGGATTCTTAACTAGAAAGAACAATACTAAAGCACCTATTAGAAAACTAAAAATTTACTTTGAAACTGGATATTATCAATCAACTGATGATGGAGATTTTACAACAATCGCGTCTTATGATACATTTGATTATTCTAAGGATGTTCCATTTGTAAATGGAATCCGAAATACAGATCTTATTGATATTCGTCCAAGAACAACTGATTACACTGTTTCCGAAGGTTCAAGATCTCCTTTAGAGTTCAATGGAAGAACTTTTACTGGATCTGGAAATTCTGCTGCAAACATTTTAGCATCCAATGAGTCTATCGTCACCGATTTCTCTTTCTATCTGGGCAGAATTGATAGAGTTTATTTGACAAAGGGTGGAACCATGCAGGTTAAGTATGGAACACCATCAGAGAAACCTCAAAAACCAGCGCCAGTTGAAGATGCTCTGGAAATCGCAACAATTACACTTCCACCATACCTCTATGATGTTTCTCAGGCATCTCTGAGTTTCTTGAATCATAAGAGATACAGAATGGTTGATATTAAGAAACTTGAAAATAGAATCAAGAGTCTTGAATATTACACTGCATTATCTTTACTTGAAACCAATACTGCCAACCTTTTTGTCCCTGATGCATCTGGACTGAATAGATTTAAGTCTGGATTCTTCGTAGATAATTTTAGTTCCTTGTTAGGGCAGGAAGAAGGAGTAGAATTCAAAAATAGTATTGATATTAAGAATAAGGAACTGCGTCCACAACACCACACAGATTCCATTGATTTGACTATGGGCCCTGTAGAGGGCAATGATCCTACTGCTGATTTACAATTCTCTACTCCAGAAGGAAACAACATTTCCAAAACTGGAGATCTTATCACTCTTGCTTATACTGAAGTTGAATGGTTAAAACAAACTTTTGCTACTAGAACTGAAAGTGTTACACCATTCTTGGTAAGTTTCTGGAATGGTTCTATGGAACTAACTCCAGCAACGGATACTTGGACTGATACAGTAAGATTGGAAGCAAAAATTATCAATACTGAAGGTAATTATGCCGAAACTTTAGAAATTGCATCTAGAACTCTGAACGTTGATCCACAAACAGGATTTGCACCTACTGTATGGAATGCTTGGGAGACTGAGTGGACTGGACAAGATATTATTGAAACAACCCAAGAAAGAATTATTAGAGGTGGTGGAGATAGAAACGTTCAAGGCCCTGGTGGAAGATCTAGAACAAGAAGATGGACAGAAACTGTTACCGATCAAGTTATTGAAGATACCTTTAGAGAGGTTAGAGACACTGGAACTGCATCTAGAAGTGGAACCAGAACAGTTATCACTGAACAGTTTGATACCTCTTCTGCTGGAGATAGAGTTGTTAATAGAAACTTGATTTCTTTTATGAGATCTAGAAATATTCAGTTTATCTCTAAGAGAATCAAACCTTCAACCAGAATGTACGCATTCTTTGATGGAGAAGATGTAACTAAGTATTGCACACCAAAACTCTTGGAAATCACCATGACTTCTGGAACTTTCCAGGTTGGTGAAACTGTAAGTGGAAGAATGATTCCACCAGGTGGACAAGTAAGAGAGGTTTTGAATACTGATCCATCACTTACATTTAGAGTTGCTACTGCTAATCATAAAGAAGGCCCATACAACTCACCTTTGACTACATTCAGATTGAATCCATATGATGGAGAAACTCTTCCATCAACATATTCATCTACTTCAACGGTGTTGAATGTTGACACGTTCTCTCTTGCAAATCAACCTGAGGGTGCGTTTGAGGGATATGCAGCACCTGATATGTATCTAACTGGACAAACCAGTGGTGCTCAAGCAAAAGTTTCTAGAGTCAGACTGTTGTCTGATATTAGTTCTACTTTGATTGGTAGTTTCTACATTCCAGATCCTAATTCTCAAAATAGTCCGAGATTTGAAACTGGGCAGAGAGTATTCACTCTGGTTAATAATGAAAATAATGATCAAAATGTTGCAAGCACTATTGCAGAAGAAGCATTCACTGCAACTGGAACTTTAGAGACTGTTCAAGAAACTATTATTTCTGTTAGAAATGCAAGAATTGAGAACAAGACAGAATTCCAAGAAAGATCTGCAGCGAGAACTACAGGTGCTCAGTTAGTTGACTCAAATGTTATCTCTGAGCAAAATAGAGCTATTACTGTTACTCAATGGTATGATCCTTTAGCACAATCTTTCTTGGTTGATGATGAAACAGGTATCTTTGTAACAAGTTGCGAAGTCTTCTTTGCATCTAAAGATGACATGGATATTCCTGTCACGTTCCAACTTAGAACTATGAATGGAGGAGTTCCAACTCAAAAAATTGTTCCATTCTCTGAAGTTGTTTTAGATCCTGATGATGTCAATATCTCTTCTGATGGATCTGTTGCAACTAAATTTACATTCAAAGCTCCAGTATATTTGGAGGGTGGTAGTGAATATGCGATTGCCCTTGCTTCTATCTCAACTAAGTATAGTGCATTTATTTCTAGAATTGGCGAGGAAGATCTCCTAACTCAAACTTTTATTTCTAATCAACCATATCTTGGATCTCTGTTTAAGTCTCAAAATGCTTCAACTTGGGAACCAAGTCAATGGGAAGATCTTAAGTTTACATTATACAGAGCAGATTTTGTAGAAAATGGATCTGTTGAATTCTATAATCCAGAACTTTCTAGAGGAAATGGTGAAATTGCCAAGTTGTTACCTAATCCACTTGAATTTACTTCTAGAAGTGTAAGAATCGGAATTGGATCCACACTCCAGGATACAGATCTACAACTAGGTAATACTATTTCTCAACTTGGAACAAATGCGACGGGTGATTATGTTGGAAACGCTGGTATTGCAACTGGAACTCTCCAGGTAATTAACAGCGGTATCGGATACACTCCATCCCAGAGCAGTCTTCTTTACAGTAGTGTTCCTCTCACAACGATTACTGGAAGTGGTTCAAATGCCAAAGCAAATATTACGATTAACAATGGTGTTGCTGTAGCAGCAACAATCACTGAATCTGGAACTGGATATGTTGTTGGTGACGTTCTTGGTATTGGTACAATTGGAAATGATTCTCTTGGTTCTGGAGCAAGACTCTCTGTTGTCACAATCTCCGATACTTCACAACTTATTCTTGACAATGTTCAAGGCGATTTTGTAATTGCAGGTGCAGCAAATACTGTACAATTCTTCAATAACTCGGGTATTACAACAGACTTGAATGCTGCTCAAGGTGGTAATGTTCAAATCAGTTCTATCGATGTTGTTAATGATGGAATGCACTTCGTTGTTAACCATAAGAACCATGGAATGAACTTCAGTGATAACTTTGTAACTCTTTCCGATGTTAAATCTGATGTTGTTCCAACTAGACTGAGTGGAACTTTAGATGCAACATCAACATCACCAATTTTAGTTGACGATGTAACTAATTTTACACAATTTGAAAATGTTGGAGTTGGTACAACAAATGTTGGTTATGCCAAGATTGGTGATGAGATCATCTCTTACACAACTGCTGCTGATGGATCTCTTGGTGGAATAATCACCAGAAGTGTTGACGCTTCGACTAGTAGAATTTATCCTGCTGGAACTGAGATTTACAAATATGAAAATAGCAAAGTTTCTTTGAGAAGAATTAATAAAACGCACAATCTTAATGATGTAACTGCATCTGATCCAATTACATATGATTCTTACAATATTAAGTTGGATATGGGATCGAGTGGAGTTGGAAGATCGACTGGAGAAAGTTTCCCCATTCTTTATGCTGGAGATACAAAATCCACGGGTGGTTCTGCAGTAAGAGCAACTCAAAACATCCCATTTGAATTGATTACTCCTGTTGTACAAACGATGTCAGTAAGAGGAACTGCAGTTAGTGCTCAACTTAGAAGCACAACTGCTACTAGCATCAGTGGAACTGAAATCCCATACGCCAATGCTGGATTTGAAAATGTTGCTCTGAATAAGACAAATTATTTAACATCTCCAAGATTAGTCGCATCTAAAATTAATGAGACTAATAAACTTTCTACATTACCTGGCAATAAATCTCTGGGACTCAGAGTCAACCTCAATAGTGTTGACTCTAAGTTGACTCCTGTTATTGACACTCAGCGTGTCAGTGCGATCTTGATCTCTAATAGAGTTAATAATGCAGTTTCTAACTTTGCTACTGACAACAGAGTCAACACAATCTTTGAAGATCCTTCGGCATTCCAATATTTGTCTAAGGAAATTTCTTTAGAAAACCCAGCAACTTCTCTGAAGATTCTCGTTAATGCTCACATTAATACATATTCCAGCATTAGAGCGTTCTATGCGATTGGTGAAGATGAAAACTTTAATCCAATTTATCGTCCTTTCCCTGGATATAACAATATCAATGAAAGAGGAAATGTAATTGATCCCGCCAATAATGATGGTTTGCCTGACACATATAATTTCCCAACCGACAACTTGGGATTTGAATCAGATGAACTTGATTACAGAGAGTATACATTTACGGCAGATGAACTGCCATCGTTTAAAAACTACAGAATCAAAATTGTAGCAACATCCACCTCTCAGGTATATGTTCCAAGAATGAAGGATTTAAGAGTCATCGCTCTTGCTTGATATGAAACATTTGAAAGTTGATGGTTATTCTCATCTTTATAGAGATCCAAAAACAAACTCTATAATTAATAAAAATTCATCACAATATGATGAATATATGTCAAAAAAGACATTGAAAGAAGAAGAGAATCAAAAATTACAGAATCTAGAGGCAGATGTTGCTAACATGAAATCAGATCTCTCCGAGATAAAAACGTTACTTAGGAGTTTAGCAAATGATGGATCCTGACTCAATTGAATTAAACAATTTGTCAAAAAGTTTTGAATATACTAAGTTAGCAACTGAGATAGATAGTTGTGATGATCGTGAAACTTTGCGAAATGTCGCAAAGTCATTTGTTAAGCTTTATTTTAAGCAACAAGAAACAATGTCAGTAATAGGATTAAATGGCTAATCAGAACGTAACTTATGATGTAGCAGGAGGAGTTCCTTATGCTGTAAATTTAAAAATTTATGGCGGATCTACTTTTAGTGATAAGTTTACCATTGTCAATCCAGATAAAACTGCTTTCAGGTTTGACACTGGAGTAGATGGTGGAAATTGGACTGGATCTTCTGCAATGTCGAAGAGTGTTGCTGTTGGCGCTACATTAGGGGTTACAACTGTTTTCTCGGTTGGATTTACAAGTGCTGCAGGAGGTGTTATGACACTTTCTTTGGGTTCTACTGACACTGCAAATCTGAAACCAGGAAGATATGTATATGAAGTTTTGGTAAGTTCTGGTGCTACAATTTACAATATTATAAACGGAAATGTATTGGTATCTGCTGGTATTGCGTCAGCACTATAAATACTTAGTATAGAGGTAGATGTTTAAATGGCGCAACCAGGTACTAGACAAGAACTAATTGATTATTGCCTGAGAAAACTGGGAGCACCAGTTTTGGAAATCAACGTTGCAGAGGAGCAGATTCAAGATCTGCTTGATGATGCTCTGCAAATTTTTTATGAAAGGCATTTTGATGGTGTTCAACAAACTTATCTAAAGTATAGAGTAACTGACGATGATGTAAAAAGAGGAGAAGCACGTCCTCCAGGTGCAAGTGGAAAAGATCAAACAGGTATTACTACCTCAACTGCGGAGGCAACTATTGTTGGAACTGCAGTAACTTTTACATATCATGAAAACAGCAACTACTTACAAATTCCTCCCTCTGTTATTGGAATCAACAAAATTTTCCAATATGACGAATCACGTTCTGCAAGTTTTTCCAACCTCTTTAGTTTTAAATATCAGTTATTCCTGAACGATATTTACTATTTTGGTGGAACTGATTTGTTAACATATTCAATGAGTATGAGTTATCTTGAGACGATTAATTTCCTCTTGAATACTCACAAGCAAATTAGGTTTAACCAAAGATCAGACAGACTTTATCTTGATGTTGATTGGAGTCAGTTAAAAAAAGATGATTTTCTAATTATAGATTGTTGGAGAACAGTTGATCCTGCAGATTATGCTAGAGTTTACAATGATTCTTTTCTAAAACCATATCTTACTGCACTCATCAAACGCCAATGGGGGCAGAATTTGATGAAGTTCCAAGGAGTTAAACTTCCAGGTGGAGTTGAACTCAATGGTAGGCAAATCTATGATGATGGCGAAAGAGATATTGAAAAAATCATGGAGAAAATGTCCAACACCTACGAACTTCCTCCTCTTGACATGATCGGATAATGGCATTAAATCCTTTTTTCTTACAGGGTTCTCAAGGAGAACAAAGTCTTGTTCAAGACTTGATCAACGAACAGTTGAGGATGTATGGTGTTGAGGTTTATTATATTCCTAGACAATACGTGACTCAAAATACAATTATCAGAGAGGTTATTGAGTCTGAATTTAATCAATCATATCCAATTGAGGCATATGTCAACAATTTTGATGGATATGGTGATAATACACAGTTACTTTCAAAGTTTGGTATTCAAGCAACTAATGAAATTAATCTGATTATTTCTCAAGAGAGATTTAAAGAATATATTACCCCACTAATTAGAAATTTATCAAACGTTAAACTTGCTACTAGGCCAAAAGAAGGAGATTTGATATATTTTCCCTTAGGTAAGCGTTTATTTGAAATTAAGTTTGTTGAGCATGAAAAACCTTTCTATCAACTTCAGAAAAACTATGTTTATGAACTGAGATGTGAACTCTTCCGTTATGAAGATGAAGATATTGATACTGGAATTGAAGAAATTGATGAGTTGGTTCAAGATGTAGGAAATATCAAGACACTTACCCTTATCGGCAGTGGAGAGGCTGCTACCGCTTCTGCAGGAATCGTAAATGGTGGTGTCGTTAGTATCAATATTACTGACAGAGGTGAAGGATATCTTTATGCTCCAACTGTAGCAATATCTACTTCTCCAACTGCTGGAGGAAGGGCAACTGGTATTGCAACGTTGCTTGGTGGACTCACCAATTGTGACGGAACTCAGATTGGATCAAAAGTTCAAGGTGTTGAAATTACAAACCCAGGATTTGGATATACTGTCGCACCTGGAGTTGCATTTGTTGGACTTTCTACTGCTCCTGGAGTTGGTGCTGCTGCCACTACTGTAATCGGAGATGGTGTGGTTGGAGTCGTCACTATTAGTAGCGGTGGTTCTGGATACGCGATTGCACCTCTTGTCACTATCAGTAGTCCTGGAATTGGAACAACAGCAGCAACTGCTATTGCTATCATCAGTGCTGCAGGAACAGTAACAGATATCAGATTTACAAATGCAGGATCTGGTTATACAGTGGCACCAACAATCACCATTGGAGATCCTGCAACAGGAGCATCTGGTGGAACTTTTGTAGAGAACGAAACAGTAACTGGCGCAGACAGCGGTGTAACGGGAAGAGTCAAGTCTTGGAATGCAGTGACAAATACTTTGAATATTACAGAGGTAACTGGAGACTTTACCGTTGGAGAAATCATCACTGGATCTATTGGTGGAGCTACTTATATGGTAACTGCTTTCCAGGAAGACAACGTGGTGGGAGCTTTCCCAGATAACGATACTATTCAAAATGAAGCAAATGCTATTCTAGATTTCTCCGAAAAGAATCCTTTTGGAACACCATAGTATAAATACTAACTAAGGCCTTAGATTTACCATGTTTGAGTATTTTTATCACGAAATTTTAAGAAAGACAATTATTGCTTTTGGTACTCTTTTCAATGGTATTGAAATCAAGCATACCAATTCGTCTGATGACGTAACTGAGGTTATTAAAGTGCCTCTTGCTTATGGCCCAACTCAAAAGTTTTTGGCGAGATTAGAACAATCTGCGGAGTTGAGTAAATCGACTCAGATCTCTCTTCCAAGAATGTCATTTGAGTTTGTTGGACTGCAATATGACAGTTCTAGAAAAGTAACAACAACTCAGACTTTTGTCACTACAGATACGGATAACAAAACTGAGGTAAAAAAAGCATATATGCCAGTGCCATATAACATGGCGTTTGAATTGACTGTTTATACAAAATTAAATGATGATATGCTTCAAATTGTTGAACAAATTCTTCCATATTTTCAACCAGCGTATAATTTATCAGTTAACTTAGTTGAGAGTATTGGAGAAAAAAGAGATATCCCCGTTGTCATCGAAAGCATTACAATGCAAGATGATTATGAGGGAGATTTTACTACTAGAAGATCTCTATATTATACGATTAGATTCACTGCAAAAACATATCTGTTTGGCCCTGTTACTTCTGCAAGCAAGGATCTTATCAAAAAGGTTCGTATTGGATATGTCGAAGGAGGAGATACAAAAACTCCTACAAGAGATGTTACTTATTCTGTTGTTCCCAGAGCAGTCAAAAACTACACAGGAGACACGATTACAACACTCGCTCAAGACGTTGGTGCTACAGCAAAATATCTTGAAGTTGCAGATACCTCTGGAATTTCTGATGCAAGTTACATTGTTATCGATAATGAGCAGATGTATATCCTTGAGATTATCTCTGGAACCAAACTTAAGGTTGAAAGAGGAACAGATAACACAACAAAGGCAAGTCATGTTTCTGGAACTGGTATTGGGTTGATTACCGCTGCAGATAATGCTCTGATCGAAGTTGGAGACGACTTTGGTTTTGATGGAGAAGTATTCTAATGATTAAAATGACAAAAAAGTTTGACGATTTAAACGATACCTTTAATGTTGAAGGTGAAGTAGTGTCCACTGAGATTCAAGAAGTTAAATCTGAAAACTTAACTCCAAAAAAACTTCAAAGTGATGATATTACAAAGGATTATGAGTATACAAGAGGAAATTTATATTCTTTAATCGAAAAAGGACAAGAAGCAATCAATGGAATTCTTGAACTTGCTCAAGAAAGTGAAATGCCTAGAGCATATGAAGTTGCTGGACAGTTGATCAAAAACGTTGCAGATGCAACCGATAAGTTACTTGATTTGCAAAAGAAATTGAAAGATGTAAACGAAGAAAAAGAAACAAAAGGGCCCTCTACTGTCAATAATGCACTTTTTGTTGGATCTACAGCAGAACTTGCAAAAATGCTAAAAGACGGACTTAAGGAAGATACTAAATAAACACAGGAGAGAAATCCTACAGTAGTATTTACTAATAACCCTTGTCTAATGACGGAAGATAATAAAAATCTGCCTTCTATTAATGATTTTACCGACTCTGGAGAGGATTTACCTTCTGTAGAAGAGTTTATGGTGGAGGAGTCTCTGCCATCAGTAGAAGATTATATAGAGACTGAAGATACAAAAGAAGAAACAGTAGAACTAGAAGAGATCGTAGAGTCTACTGTTGATCTTACAGAAATTTTAAGGTTAATCAGTGATGTTAGAAAAGACATTCCTGATGTACCTGAAATAAAATTATATGACGCAGAGTTAGAAGCAATCTGCGGAATAATTGATGAGCTTAAAGAACAGGTTCATACTGTTCCTGAAGTAAAATATTATGATGATGAACTTGAGGCAGTTTGTGAACAAAT
>CEON01114979.1_pt1 | contig 28825 bp, 8 predicted proteins | sample 530291 | NCBI WGS metagenome assembly CEON01 (sample SAMEA2619888, study PRJEB7988) | marine metagenome | biome: marine biome (ENVO:00000447); feature: surface water layer (ENVO:00002042); material: "saline water (ENVO:00002010), including plankton (ENVO:xxxxxxxx)" | depth 5 m
TAACCTGAACCAGCAGAGTTAATTACAACAGTATCAATTTCACCAGCAACTGCGTTTGTTTGTACAGCATCGTTTGTGAAAACGGGCATATACTCGTTCGAGAAGAACTTCAAAACAGATGCAACAGGAATCGTGTACATATACTTCCAACGATAAGAATCGCCAGTTGTAATGATTGACGTTGAAGTACCTGTAGGTTCTACAGTAGAGGGTTTTCCATTAGGATCAGATGGAGATGTACCATTGTAGATACACTTATATACTTGATACTGAGAATTCACAACATAGAAGTCGGAATCATACAGTTTCGTAGCACCAGAGGCAGCAGTTTTAGAAGGAGAATAATCATGACGATACATGTCATAGGTGAAACCCAAACCACCAGTGGTTTGCTCAGGAGAAACCCAGTCAATACGACGAACAACTTGAACTGTATCTGAAGCGAGTACTCGTTTCAGAGAGATCATATCATCATAAGATCCAGAAAATTCTTGGAAAGAATCAACTGCCTGAGGTGGCGAGTTTTCATTATCCCAAGTCTGAGGTCGTCCGATAAACAAATACAGACGATCACGAGAAGCGCCCGCTGCGTCATCGCTCTGACTAGCGGTTGGACCTTCCAATGCTTTGATGAATTTCTTCGCAGAAAAAATTCTAAATTGATCAGTTAATAGAGCTGCCATTTCCTATAGGATTATTTTCCTCTTGTTTATTTATGAAGGTTACGAACGAACGATTGTTTGATAATCAATACTCTTGATTCTGAAGGATGCTCCTCCAGCACCAGTAATAACCTCACCACCGATAACTGCCTGAGCAACAGCTCCAGAACCTGTTGTGTCCCCAGAACCATTAGTGAATGTCACAGTCGGGTGAGTATTATATGTGCCGTCAATAGTTTGTTCGATACCATAACCTCCGTTAGTGATAGTAATCGAATCAACCTGATCGCCTGCAGTAGTCATTACTACAGTACCAGTTGCTTGAATATCACCAACATTTTCCACTACAACAGTTGGAGTTGCAGTGTAGTTTGTTCCAGGGTTTTGAATGATAAAATCAGTTACAGTTCCTCTTTCAGAGAAAGTATAAAGATATCCACCAATACCAATATTGACATTACCAGTATTATATGGAGTAATATTATTAACTTGTAACAATCCTGTAGAAGGATCCCAGGAAACAACGGTAGCACTGACATTAGATACAGCACCAGTCACTGTTTCATTAACACTGAAGTTACTGGTAACTCCACCAGAAACATCCAAGTATATATTAGCAGTTGCGGTATGTTCAATACCATCACTCAATCCACCCGCTGAGGTAATAGTTGCAAACTGACTAGGAATACTACCATCTTTGATATTGTCACCAACTTGGAATAGAGTTGTGTTTGTACCGCCTTGAGTCTCTTCAATACCATAAAGAGAGTTGTAGATACCACCATCAAGACTAATTTGATTTTCAAAATCTGTACCTGTATTAATTAGGTCAGCAATGCCATCACCCGCTCCAGAGTTTTCATCATCATCTTCAAAAGCTCTATCTTGAAGAGTTCCCAAAGGATCAGTTAAAAGTGAAATATTTGATCCAACTTCTGTAATTACAGTATGTGGTAATACACCTGCGCCAGAAGTCGATGCAACTCCAGCATCAAACTGAACAATAGCATCTAATGTTGATGGAATACCAGCATCAATAAATGCCAGTTCATCAACTTCAAAAGTAACTAATAATTCTCTTGTATTTGGATTCCAATCATATACTTTTGCAATTTTATTATTTGCATTTTGTACTCTTCTAATTACTCTATCACCAACATTAAAATTGTAAAGAGAGACTCCTGCTTGATTATTTTGCCCATCATCTAAGATAACTCTCTGATCATAGTTGAAATTAACACCACGAGTTAATCCAGAGAATTTACCTGCAGATTTAGAAGTATATGAAATAGTTTCTGTATTCAGAATAATTGAACCAGATCCAGGATAAGCATCAGTAGAATCAACATAAATTTCAGTATCTGTTGCAGTTGCATCTTTTACAAGACCTGTCAGATAGATAGCATCCGAATTAAACGCCTGACGTGCTCTAGTTTTGCGCTTAAGATTTACTAGTTTTGTAAATACAATGTTAGGAGCAGAGGTATATCCTTCTCCAGGATCTGTAACCGTGACTCCAGTAATTTGTCCCTGATTAATTGTTGCTACTGCTTTTGCACCAAGACCACCGCCACCTGTGATAAGAACAAACGGAGGTTCTTGATAAAATTCACCAGCATCAGTAATAGAAATTGAAGTAACTTTGCCAAGAGTATCAATTTCAGCGGCACCAGCAGCACCTTCACCGCCACCACCTTCAAAAATCAATGTTGGTGGTGTTGCATAACTTCGACCTTGATTAAGCAAAGACAAACCAGTAACAGTTTGAACCGTAGGAGAAACTACAGCACCAGATCCACCGCCACCAAAAATCTTAGCCGCAGTTTGCCCAAAATAATTATCACCCTTTTTGGTCATCTTAATATAGGCGATCGATCCCGCAGGATAGAGCACATTTCCGTTCGTATCAAGAACATCTTCTTCACGCAGAACGACATCACCAGTAGATTCTGTTGGGAACAATGTCACTTGATCTGGAACAGTATCCCCTTCAAATAGTGGAGTACCGTAATAACGAGGTCCTATTGCATATGGATACAATGGATTCCCACTGCTATCCTCAGGCATGAAGTATGCATAGGTTCCATTAGGATATTCTGGTGTTACACCAAACTTACCATTATATTCATCTAGTGTTCCAACACCAGAATCATAAATGTAATCAGTAACAAGATCACCTAAAATATAACCATCCTGAACTGTCCTGATTCCAGCATCCTGAGTTGTATTTGAAAATACATGTAAAAGATTTGGAGCATCAACAGGAACTACAAATCTCAACTCTCTGGTGGTTGCAGAGTTAAAATTAGCAAGATAATTATTTAATGTTACAGCAGATCCATCGAGATGATATGTGATAGAGTGTGATTCACCATAGACATAACTAACATCACCACCGACACCAGCGTGCCACCCATCTTCAGTTGTAGAGAAGAATAATTGATTATCTATATTTGTAATATTGTCTTGATTAAAGACATATGTTTTACCTCTCTTTAGATCTAAGAAAGGTAATGTTGATCCATCGAAAAGAAACTTACCTGAGGATACAGTCACCGAGTAAGTAACTGTTGATGCTGTATTTACACCAGGTCTCGCACCAGATAATTCTGCTGTGGTCTTCAGTCTATAACCTGGGGTCTCTCTAACGACAGTGCCACTAGAATTATATCCCCAAGGTCCATAAATGGGATATCCATCAAAAGACATACCCAAAATCTTAGAGTGACCATCTACATGGCGAGACTTATCAATCGTATTTGGATCATTTGCATCAGATTGATAAAAATTGGTTGTGTAATAATTATTGGGACGAGGTGTTGTGTCTGCTGCGGTGTTTAATGCAATATAACCTTCATCACCTGTATAACCAGCCATATATCGGTGATTAATACAGTAGAAATAAATACGACTGGATTCATCCTGATTCATGATGAATATTGGTTTCTGCGTATTCTCGTAATCTGCCGCAGGCGCACCATTTACACCAGTGCTATTGTAATAAACAGTTCCAGGAGAAGGATTTAGGGGACCATTTGGTGTTGTGCTGAATTGTATGGGATGTCCCGTATTACTAGAATCAGTTTGATTGAATATAATAATTGAATCTTTTTTGACCTGAATATTTTCAGGGGCAAGATAATACTTACCAGTGCTAAAAGGTCCAAACTCAGAAGCATATTGACCAAAGTCAATGTAATACAGATTTAAACTGATTGGTTCTGAAGAAATCGTGCATTGAAATCCATTCGATCCAAGCAGTTTATCACCATTAGTAAATGCATTTGATACTGCTCTAAGATATAACTTTGTAATAACGTTTTGAGAGTTTCTTACAATTTTTGCAACTGTACCTTGTGCAGTACCGCCAATTTCATCAACTTGTCGTCCAACTTCTACCTGACCTAGTGTCTCATCAATATTATTAACTTCAATTAAAATATTACCAATTTCTACTTTTATATTCCAAGTAAAAATTCTAAATTTACCGTTATCAAAAACACCATTATCTAAAGCAAATTCATTAATAAGATTTTTAGAATGATAATAGTAATTTCCAGATTCTATGCTTGCATCATATGCATTAGCAGATTTTACATAATCATACTTAACAGTATCGATTGGGAAATTAGTCGGAGCATTTCCATCAGTTCCATAATCAGGAGTATGAAGTAATCCACCATTAGCTAAAATAGCAGTTACTTTATCTCTCTGTAATTCTCTAGTTCCAGGATTAGGAACATCTTTACCGCCACGATATATGAATGTTTGATCAAAAGATCTATCTACAACAGTGGATGACCCACCAGGTTCTCTCTCAGACATAATGTGCTGAGAGGGTTTTGGATGATTGTCTGACTGAACACGGAGTCTATCACTATCATCAGTAAAAGATGTTGTAGTAGGAGAATTTGGATGTGTTTGCCAAATTCTATTGATATCAAATGAAGTAACTACGTTGGGTGTTTCCTGCTGAGGAATAATCTGCAATCGTAGAGGATCATATCCGCGACCTCGTGAAAGAACACGAACATGGATGATTTTGCCAGAGTCATCATCAATAATAGGATACAGAAGTGCTTCTTCATCTGGTGTTCCACAACCAGTAACTGTAAGCCTAGGAGGATCTGATGAATCATATCCAGATCCAGATTCGAGTACTTTTACCGCACGAACACCAAATACTTCATCAAAAATAGGTTCAATTACGGCACCAGAGCCAGGGACATTTCTTGCCATTTATCAATTTACAACGTTAATGGTACCTTGCATCGATGCATGAATAGTGCATTGATAATACAATACATTGGGAGCGTTCATAGGAACGGTCCAGTAGAGAACTCCAGTTGTGCTACCACTCTGTCCAGTAGTATATGCAGTTCCACTTAAACCTTGAGTGCTTTGAATTCTGAACGGATGTGCTGTTCCGTTTGCAGTATTATCAAAAACATATGTAAATCCTCTAGAGACATACAATGTCGGATCATTAGCAGTAGTTGGGAATCCAGGACCAGAGAAAGTAAAATCACTTGCTCCGTTAGATCCAATATCCCACCAAATTAGAGGACTTGCAATGTCCACCCACTGAGATCCATCATAGAAAATAGAATTTCCTTGAGCGACACCAGCCAAGTTGGTGTCTGTCAATCCAGAGAAAGTTGTTGTGGGAGTGCCCGTATAATTAATCGTTACTGTATCACCAGTAATCGATGTCGTAATATCTGTGCCGCCAGTAAATGTTAATGTATCAGTGGTAGCATCAGCAGTTGTTGATCCAGTATCCGCAGTAATAGTTGCAAATAAATTCTGATTACCACCGCCAGTATTACCTGTGTCATCCGCAGGAACCCAGTTAGTGCCATTCCACTTAAGAACTTGGTTATTTGACGGTGCGTTTGTAGTAACATCTACATCAGATAACAAATCAATTCCAGAGTATTCCGTAAGAATTTTTGCTCTTACGTCACCAGCACCGCCAGCAGTAATATTGATATTCACATAAGGATTATCGTCACCATCGACAGTAAAGAAATAACCTGCATAAGATGCAGCTGCGGGAGCAGAACTTAAAGCAGTATATTCATTTTTATATTTTACTTTTGTCGGAATATCAACTTCTCCCGTAGCACCATCAAAAATAGAAGTAACACCACCAGCAGCAAGTGTAATATCACCCGTGCCGTTCGTAGCTACAGCAATATTTCCATTGGAAGATGAAATGATAGTTTGACCATTTACATCTAACGATGAAGTTAGTTGAGTATAATCAGACGGCAAAAAAGTGGTGCCGTTATATCGCAGCACCTGACCCGTTGCAGGGTTAGCAACAGAAATCCCCAAATCGGTAGAATTACCAATCGCCGCATAGATTTCATTAAAGTTGTCATTAATCTTGTCGCCGCCAGCACGGAGGGTATCCCCCGTGTTGTCATTCGCAGCCGAACCAAGATTCAGTGATTGTTTAGACATTACTCGCTACGATTTTTAGTTATTTATCATACTTCTGGATCTACCAGTTCTTCACCATAATCCGCAAGATTAGGTGCAGTCCAGTCATCGGGTACAGAAGTTTCAACATCAACCGCAGGATTTTGATATCCCGTACCAGCGTTAGAAATTTCAATACCTGCGACACCAACCAATGCCTTAACATTTCCTTCAAAACCAGAGATAGAGTCAATTCTGACTGTAGGTCTAGAAGTATATCCAGATCCACCAGATGTAATCTGTACCTTATCGATAGTTCCAGAGGTTAGATTTGCTGCTGCAGCGGCATCTTGACCAAAGATAGAACCAAGATAGTCAAATGTAATAAGTGAGTTAGAGGATTCAATAACCGCGACTTCACGATCTTCAGTCTCACCCTGAATATTAATAAAATCACCAGGTTCAATCGGAGGAACAACTTCAGCAGCATCAACGTCCGCCTCAGATCCAACATAAGAGAAAGCAACAAATGTAGATCCAAATCTAGGAATCTCAGAGAAGATGATTCTAGAACCAACAATCTCAAAACCAACACCAGGTTCCTGAATAACACCATTGAGAGAAACAATGATGTTGTTCTCAGGTCTGATAACACTAGATTGAACACCCTCTGTTAGTGTCAATGAATAGAATACATCATTACGCTTAAGGTTAAAGGACTGACTTAAGGAATCAAACTCGAAGGAAATATCATCAAGTTGTCTCAACTTACCAACATAGAATCCTGTGAAAGATGCTCCAAGATCGGGTGCCTCAGTAAATTGAATCTGATTAGAGAACGCTGTATATGCGTTAGTTGCACCAGGAGGTTGAAGAATACCGTTGATAAAGATCAACATATGACCTGCAGGATCAGGTAAGTATGAAGTTCCATTGTCAATGGTTAAATCAAATGTAGTTTGAGTTCCATCGAATCCTCTAGAAGAACGCTTAACGCGACCCTTCAGTTCAACTCTGGAAAGAACACCAGACTTATATCCATCAGGACCAATAACACCATCTCGTGCAGTGAAAGTACCAGTAATATCACTAAGATACAATCTCTGATTAACACCAACAGTTCTAACGTCCTGTACAAGACCCGAAGCAGCACCAGTAACTTGTAAGGTAGTTGTAATGTTTGCGTATCCTACAGGGAAACTAGAAGTCAAACTATAGTATCCGACAATATCACCCGTACTAATTGTACCAGAGGCAGCAGTTGCGTAGATATAATTGTTTGCAAGATCAATTTCAGTAATAATTACATATGTGTTGGTGTCTTGAACACCACCATTCACCTTGTAAAGTCTTCCACCAAGAACAAATTCGTTCAATCCACTAATAATACTGATTCCATAACGAGTGTGTCCAGCAGAAGCAACTCTATCACCAACGTTAATATCAAGACCAGCAAATTTACTGACTTCCAAGTATTCTCTAGAAGACTCTGGATAAACAACAGAATTTTTCTCGAATGTTCCGACTAAAGTTTCTGTATCAACAGTAAGAGTACCACCAGTATTATCTGTAGCTGCTGCTTCAGTTCTAATGAATGATGTTGGTGTTGCTGTCTCACTCGAAGTATATCCCTTGAATGGAATATCATTATTAAACTCACCCTTAAGATCAATGATGTGCAATCTATTTTCAATTGCACTAATCTGTGCAGTAGTCGAGTTAGTAGCACCAACAATTGTATCGGTTACTGCCCAAGGACCTGCGGTAATCTTTACATCAAGATACTTGAAGTTAGCATCTTCATGGAATCCATAAACTACACCAGTGACTGAAGGAGCGCCTTGCTTACTGACAGTTTCATTCATGGTGAAAGGACCATCAGTGATGTCACCATCAATTCTGAATCTCTTATAAACCTGAACAATTTTACCTTCATTGACAGATGCTCTTTCAAGTTCAGCAGAACTATCGGAATATTCACCGTAGATAAAGTCTGCATTAGCAACTCCACCAGAAATACCAACAGGGATATCTCTAGTTCCATAAGTCTTAGAAGGTACAGTAATACCATTAACCTGAGTAAGAGTTGTATAATGAGTATCATTCGCTAACTGATTACGAATAATATTCAAACCATTTCGCACCAATCTATTGATAGATGGCGTATCATAATCTGCAGCTGCAGTGGCAGAATAATATGAATAGAATCCAGCATCAGTAGAGGGGCTTACAAGAAGTCCAGACAACGCTTCAGAAATATATGTTTGAAGTTTATTGAGAGCGTAGATCTTAATATTATATTCTGTGTCTGCATAGAAGATATCTCCCGATACAGCAGTGTAAGGATCAAGAGCACCCTGATTGAGTTTCAGACCCCAAATGTAAATACCATTTGAATCATTACCAGCATAACTAAATGCACCATTAGGATACATTTGAACTCTCAATTGAGAAATACCGAACGAGAATGTTACGGTAATATATGCTCTATACCATCCATTACCAAACGGAACAGCACCGTAAGCATCTACAGTAATTCCTGGTGCAGCGAACAGACTACCAATAGTTCCATTTGAAAGATTTAAATCAAACAGTACTCTCTTTCTTGTAGCGAGGTTTTCATCCAAAGAAACCATGAATCTAACAGCATCGTATCCGCCCGCTTTGAAGAAGATAGAAGAGGTGTATGTTTGTGTATCACCAGAAGCAGATCCAGTATCAAATGTCTCAGTTCCACTATCAAATGTAACCGTACTCGTGTCAAATGTTTCAAAGGCAGTCAGAGTATAATTTCTATATGCATAGTGCTCACCAGTACCAGTGGTAGAAATTAATTTATCTGCAGTTTGAGTATTATCTGGTGCAAGAGTATTGTCTAATGTGGTAGAGAGAAGTGATTTAGTCCATCCAGCAGCGTTAGCATTTTCTGGATTAGTTAATAAGTTAGTGCCAGATACCTGACCCTGAATCGTTGAAGTAATAGTCTTAGCATAATTAAGAGACTTAACGTTCGTGGGAGTAGTGTACCAATCGTAAGATTGACTGACACCCGTCGCAGCAGAGAATGGGGAGAATGATGTACCAGTTGGACTGCCGTTAGATGTAATAACGTGTGTGCTAGGACCGTTATCTTGAATAGGAGCACCTTGACAAGTCAGCAAAACAGTATTTGTAATACTAGTCAGAGGTGTGGTAGGAACGGTAAAATCAGATGTATATTGTGCGGTTCCTTTAAGGATACGCAGGTTTGAGATATTACCATTAGCACGATTTGGGTTGCTAGAAGGATTATCATTAAGACCAATAAGAGGTGTGATATTGGTGGTGTAATTTGTTGCCCAAGTACCTGTACCTTGAATTTGTCCATCTAAGTAAATTCTAGCAGCGTTACTTGCATTGCTATCTCTAACAACCGCAATGTGATACCATCTATTAGTTTGGATAGTCTGAGTTGTAGTGAAGTTAAAGAATGTACCCGAACCTCCCGAGAAAGCGATATTATTAGCACCAAAGAAGATATTGAAATTATCTTCGAGAGCACCAGTCAATTGGAAACTACCAGCATAACCGCTCCAATAAACCCAACCTTCAACTGTAATTGCACCTGTGCCGAAAGCAAAGTCAGAACTAGAAGCAACTTGCAAGAAGTCGTTAATTCCATCAAATTCTACAGAACCTCCAGATCCAGAGATGGTTGCAGTACCACTATTAGCACCAGTCAGCGTATCACCAAGAGCCCATGCAGTTCCAGTGAAAGGACCGATATATACGATTTCATTATCTGCATCATATTCACGAACAGTTGCTGTTCCGCCACCACTAGAGGTAATTACTTCACCAACTGCAAAAGTACCACTTACATTTTGTAAGTCAATTGTATATGCCGTCTCCTTATTAAACAAGTTGCTTGTAGTAGCATCATGGATGACATTATTAACCATGTCATCAATAAAGGAATCATAGGTCCAGGCAGAAGATCCAAACTGAGCATTGACCTGAGTTTCAAGTTCTTCTTTATAATAATTGAGGTTGTAAAGAATATTTTTACCAGAAGATCTCGCAATATCTCCACCAGGAGCAAGAACGTCCAAAACAATATCAACCAAGTCTCTTAATCTATAAACAACTTGATCAATGTCTGTGGGAGAAGATACATCATTATATGTTGGTTCATTTGAATATTGCAGAGCATATTCATTTCCACTAGTAACTGTACCCTGGTTCTTCAGTTCATTCTTCAGTGCTCTTTCACCTAAGAACTTAAGTTGTTCAATAGCATAAACTGTCGCTAACAACTCATCTTCAATATGATTGAGAGTTAAGTTTGCATTCAAATATGTTTCTGCTGCAGCAACTGTACTGTTATTACCACCAGTTTGTAAGTCAGAAATGATACTAGTGAGAATTAATTCTAGATCTCTCTGACAAGTTGCTTCACCATTAGTTCCAGGATATGTAAATGCACTATACAGAACATTATTAAGTGTATATTGGAACTCAGCAGTAGTTCTACCAGTGGTTTCTGTTGTGATTGCTTCCCTATTGAAATACAATCTGTTGGCACCAATATTGAAGTCTTCGCCCGTAGGAGCGATAATATCATTGATCGTTGTAACAAGTGTATCAATCGCAGTCTGTACATTTGCACAATTGCCAGGATCATTAGTAATACCCCAATCACCAACGATAATATTGTTTGTATTATCACTGGTGAGATCACCAGTAATCGCTTGTTTAGCGTAGTAACCTAAACGCTCATGAGCATATACAGATTGCCAAACTTGTAATCTAATATGAAGCAGTTCTCCACTGTTACCGATGTAGAATTTACCTGCAGAAACTGTTCCAAAGTTTCCACCATTTTCTACGTCATCAGCCAAACCATCTAAGATGAGACCCAAATCGGTCTTACAACGAAGAGTGCCGTCAGTGCTTCCACCATTTTGATTCCTAGGCATATCCTGAGCGAGATCAGGATACTGTTGAAGCATATCATATGCTGCTTTATCTACAATCGCACCTCTATTTTTTCTAATGAGGTTTGCTGCATCTCTAAATCTGTAACGACCATCAACATCAATTTGATTAGTATATGCAACATCAGTATTACCATCATGATAGTTAATATCAAATGGTGTTTCGAGATATGCATCAACCGTACCACCAATAAACTCAATTGCAGGTTCAACTTTAGTAACACTTGCTAAGTGATCAACAGGACTATTCAGAACAGCATTTGTGAGAGTATCAGTCAAGATATCAATCAAGTTGCCAATCGTGCTATAAACGTCAGCACAGTCACTAAGACTATAATCAAGAACAGTAACAGCATTTGTTGCTGAACTTACATAGGTATGAACATATTGTTGATTAGCAGGAGAAGCACCAACATTAACAGTGATTGTTGTAGAAGTAGTTGCTGTTACTGCAAGAACTGCATTAGCAGCAGGATCAGATGCACGAGGATAAGAAACAGGACGATCGTTATCATCGTCTGTGCAAGTAAATGTGATAGATCCTGTTGCCAGAGAGATTCTAGAAGAAGTTGTCAGACTATGAGTACCAATAGTTAATACCAGAGCACCAGTCGCTGGATCGTATGTCGCTCCTGTAGGGGTAAATGTGGTGAAGGAACTAGTGGTAGAATCTGTAATAGTGGTATCAGTTTTTTGAGTTAAACCATGAGATCCTGCTACAGTCCAAAGAGTATTAGTGATAATATATTGAGAAATCTCATCAACTTTATTGTATGCCCATACTGCTTCAGCAGCAGTGGTGATAAGATTTTGAGTAGCAATTGGATTACTAGTTCTATTAACAAATGTAGCAGAATTATCCCACAGATGATTGTTTCCTCCATTACGGAGATCTTCAATCAAAGCAGAAATCATTGCTTCAATATTGGTTTCTAATGCTGTAGTGCCGCCAGTAATGGTTGCTGATGGATATTGCTGCGTAAAGGCATAAGATGTTTCTTTAGCAATAAAGGTTTTGTTAGTTTCAAGTAAATTTGCTGCATCATAGTATCTTTGAGACTTACCAGCAAATCCAGCAGGAGCACCAGTAACTCTAGATGTTGCAAGAATTGCATCATTATTGAATTCTTCACCTTTAGTAAATCCTTCGGTACCAGACCAGTCACCAATGTACTGCTGACCTTCAACACCATCAAAGTGGAGAAGCATCTTAGTATTAGCATCACCTTGGAACATACCGTTTCTAGGTGTGAATGCCGCAGTATAACGATTTGTATTGGAGATGCGAAGTTCATCAACATATCCAGCAAATTCGTTTGCTCCAGCATAGTCACCACCAATTCTCATCGGTTTTGCACCATAGTTGCTAGAATCGGTACCAGATCCTCTTTCAGTACCGTCAATCCAAATCTTAGTAGTTGTACCAGTACGAACAATTGCAATATGATACCAAGTATTTGCGCTAAGAGTGGTCAGTCCTGAAGTTACTAGATCACTACCATTAACATTGTAACGAACTTGACCTGCTTCAAGATAGAGGCGTGGTGCAACTTCATTAGCAGCGGATGCACGGAAGTCGAGAAGAGTCTTTGTGCCCGTCAGAGACGCTGTAAGGGGTTTTACATACAGTTCGATGGTATATGCCCCAGAACCCAGTGCAAGTTCGCTAGAAGACGCTGCAGTGACGTATTCATCAATCGGAACAGCACCAACATTAACCGTAATTGTTGTTCCAGTTACAGCAGTGATATTTCTAGCAGATCCTGAGGCAGGATCGGTAGAACGGGGATATGCTTTCTGAGAAGTATCGCCATCTTGGTCGCAGGTAAATACAACACCATTATCGGCAATCAATACAGTGTTAGAAGTTGTAAGACTGTGAGCACCAATCTCTAAAACTAAATCACCAGTTGCAGGATTATAAGATGTACCTGTAGCAGCAGTAAAGGAACCTGTCGCACCACCACCAGCGGTGATTGCATCCGTGACTCCACTTACAAAAGTATGATCAGAAAGACCAGGAGAAAGACCCAGGCAAGAAGCGCCAAATTTCTTGTTATATGCATTCAGAGCAGCACCTGCTTCCCAAGTGAATGAGAAGTAATCTTCGCCTGTTGATTGAGTTCTGCCAATTTTACCAATATAAATTGTACCCTTTGCTTGGTTATAACCAATAACTTCTGCCTTAGTATCTTGAGTTCTAATAACCTGAGTATCAGCAAAGAATCCACTTCCAGACTTATCTTTGAAAGTCAGTTTCCTTACAGAGGCATTTTCACTGACTGTGAAATCACCAACGTTATTGCCATATTCCAGTTTATAGTTACGAATGAACTCATTTTCACTAAAGTCTCCAGTTTCGTTATCATAAGGAATTACATAATTATTAAGAAGTTCGTTAGCAGGGAACGAAGTATTGAAAGCAGTATCATTATCTTGATATTCAACAATACTTACCTGAGACTTAGAAATATCATCAATAACTACATTAGGATAAGTTTGAGACGCGATTCTGTTGAACAGAAGACCGAAGAAAGAAGATCCTTCAGAAATATTGACCTGCTCAATGAATTCATTGGTTGTAGGATCTTGATATGCCGAGGTAGAAGTAATTCTAGAGACAACACCAGACTGAGCACCAATAATAACTTCATTCAATTGAATGTCAAACAATCCAGGAGTAGATTGATATGTACCAGCGGTCTTACTGAGAGTAAGATTGTTAGTAACCGAAATCTGAGTACCATAAATGGGAGCATCTTCCTGTTGAGAAACTGCACTAGTTCCATCTTGCGCTCTAGTTACATTCAGAGTTGTAGATTCAGATCCGTCAGTAAAACTATTAACTAAGAAAATTTCAGAACCAAACTGATACTTTTGACCAACAGTTAAAGCAGTTGATAATGGAGCATCAGTACTAGATGCAGCATCAACAACTTCAAATGCAGTTGTAGAAGGACCGATTGTATATCTCAGTCTTGCTACAGGAGTTTCTTGACCAGTCGCAAGGTTAATTTGTTCAACAATTGCAGTATCACCATCAAAGTTGGTGATTTTTTCACCAAAGATAAACAGTCCAATGTTACTAACAGCAGTTTCACTGTTAAGATTACCAGTAAATCCAGTGGTAGAACCTGTGATCAATTCACCTGCAGTAAATGTAGTTCCTTGAGTAAAGAATCCAGAAACAACATCTCCAACGACTGAAGTCACAGTTAATCTTGAGGTAGAAACTGTACCAACCAGCGTATTACCAATTAGAGGGAAAATACCACTTTGATTAGTGAAAGACAATTCAACCGTGGGAATTTGATCAACCGTAACATTGACATATTTTACGCTTGCAGGAGGTTGAGGTGGTTCTTCAAATACAATCGAATCACCCTCAATCTTATATGCAGTTCCAGGATTCTGAACAACACCATTCAGAACAATCATCAACTGATTTGCGTTTGCAACAACGTTTTGTTGATTTACTTGTAATGGGAACGCAATTCTTTGACCATCAAAGAGACTTGAAATGTCATCAATTCTCTGAACGACAGATGTTAAGATGTTTTCCGAAGAAGTCAGTCGTTTTTGACGGAATAATACTTCAGTATTGTTAAACTCAGAATATACAGGTTCAACCAGTGCAAAGTTTTGAATATTAGGAACAATTGCTTCTTGAGCAAGTTCTACAGATTTTGTAAGTTGGAAATCAGTCTCTTTATTAGGAATTGAACCATAGTCAGAGAGGTTTAACTCACCAAAGACTTTGAAAGATGCTGGATGAACATTCTTGATAAGAATTTCTTTCCACTCACTGATACTAACAGCAGACTTAACAGCATAAGAGAAGTCTTGATAGTAATAAGAGTCTTGGATTTTCTGAATAATTTCAGAAGGCTTACCTACATCATCAATAAATTGACCTGTAGTCTTAGTAATAGACCCAATCTCAAGAACACCTCTAGCAATCTTAAGATCACTAATAATACCAGAAGACTTAGAAACTACACCAGTAATTCTTTGACCTGAGATAAAATCACCAGTATAATCAACGATCTTGACAATTCTAGGTCCAACCTGCCAACCATTGTTGGTCGAAACAAATCCAGTTGCAGTAGCAGTGTCTAAACTATCACCCTGATATACCAATTCACCTTCTAAGAAGGTAGATGTAATTACGTTTGCAGTAGCAGTACCACCAAAGGATTCAGTCAATAATTGTTGGCGACCTGTTCCAGCATTAGAGAAACTAAGAGCATCACCAAGTTCTGCGTTTGCTGCAGTAATTGCAAGTTTTAACTGATCATCCTCAAGTGAATTTGCAGATCCAGTAATTGCAAAATATGTGGTAGATGCATTAAGACGACCTGTTGCACCACTTGCGAGAGGGAATTCCGCCCCATCACCAGTATCAACAACATTCAATGTAACTTGAGAACCATTTGCAATACCATGCGGGAAAGCAAACTGTAAAAGACCCAAGTCAAGGTTAATAACATAATTGAATGAAGATCTTAAAGAGACTGTAGGTGTAGATGAATATCCAGCACCAGGATCTTTAACAAGAATTTGATCCAATCTACCATTTCTAATTGTTGCTTCAGCAGTAGCGCCAGAACCGCCACCGCCAGTGATAACAACAGCAGGTGCCTGAGAATATCCAGAACCAGGATCTGTAACAGTAATACTATCAAGAATACTGGTAGATGTTAATTGTGCGTTGATTGGGAAAGAAATTTCAGGACGTAACGTATAATCATGGGGATAATCATAACCAAAGTTATTATTTTTCAGTTTTTTAATCTTACCAACCTTATCACCTTTAGTGAAGATAGATGCACCACTACCAAAGGGGGGAATAACTACTTCAAGTTCTACACCAGAACCAGACAAACCTGCACCAAGAATACCATCAATAGATTCAACATCGATACTTGCAGTTGTATATCCTTTACCAGGAGAAGTAACAACAACAGATTGAATTTGACCAGGAACAGTAACACCTTCACTATCCGTTCCGTCAGCAACAGTAATTTGAACTAAACCACCTTCACCATCACCTGCAATAGGAACACCATTATAGGTACCAACCGCATATTCGGTTCCAGGATCATTAATTTGAACACGTTCAATTTGTCGAGTTGATTGAATACCAGTTACAACAGGTAATCTGGTATAGAAACCACCAGGATTAACGATACGGATATTAGAAATAGAACCAACTGCCTTTTTAGAACTAGTGGAATATGATGCTCTATTGACATCTGCATCACCCTCAGGTTCATTAGCCAAGAGGAACTTAAATGTATCAGCACCACGAGTAATAGTTGCACCAGCAACACTACTGATCGCAAAAGTTCCTTTGTATGGAGAATCTACAACGTCAAGGTAACTACCTGCAATAACAGGAGAATCTTCACCAGTTCTAGAAGGATCAAAGTAGTAGGAAATATTAGTAACAATATCACCATCAACTTTAAGTTTCACCGTAGGTGTAGGTTGTCCTTCGCCAGTAACACCAGGCGTACCAATTCTCTCAATAGAGTTAAAGGAATACTCTAGTTTGTACAGATTATCTTTAGAGAAGGAAAGGTTTCCACCAAGCATTGAAGAATGACTGAGGTCAAACAGATATTGATGACCATAATACATCTTCAGTGTAGGAGACTTAACAAAGATATTAACACTAGATGCCGATGTAGCAGGATCACTAACAGCCGTGCTACGCAACTTATAGGTGAATTCTAAGGGACTTACAACGCTAAGAACATCAAATGCACCATCATATTCATCGTAAGTTACACCACCAATCTCTTGAGAGGGATTACCATCGACATATACAACATCACCCTCATTTAAATAGTGTTTAGTACCAGTAATTACATAAACTTCATCACTATTTGCAACTGCAGTTGCCTGAAGAATCTTATCAAGAGTTGCGATAACAGTAATCTTTAATACACCAGTCAAACCTGTAATTTGAGCAGTGCTATATGCTGAGTTGAATGAAATGTTGCTAGAAGAAATCTGAACTACAGATCCTACAATATATGAGGAAGATCCAGACACTTCGTCAATTCTGATTGAATAATCATCATCACTATAAGGTTTGAATTTAGCAAATCCATCTAAATTCTGACCACCGCCAGCATTATATGTACCATCTAAGTTATAATCATCAAGATCAATATCAAAAGTTCCAGGAGTGGTATTTTGAATTTCTAGGAAATTGTAATTTTCAATAATATTGATATCTGCTGGAATTACACCAGTAATGCCATATGTTGATTGCTCATTGAATTGCTCGGTTGTAAGATTGCCTGTATTTAAATCATTAGACCAAGCATTATTATTAACCGCAACAAATACTTTATTATTAGTATTATCAACTTTAATAATATAACCGCTATTGACAAAACTATTTCCATCTCTCAATACCAGTTTAGATCCAACAGTGAATTTAAACGCTTGGTTGATTGTAAGAATTTGAATATTGTCAATTTTCGTAGTATTAGTTACTTTGAAGAAGTATCTATCTCTGACGACCGCAGTAACCTTAAGTTTTTGAGATCCAGGAGAGGGAACTGTTGCAGTTCTAGAACTCCAAACATCTCTAGCATAAGTAAGAGTCTCAGAATCCTGAGTCATAGTGGTTGCAGCATTATCAAAGTCAAGAGACTGAAGACCTGCTTCACCCAAAGCAAACGTAGTTACATTAACAGTTAAATCAAGTCCAACAACTGGAGTTACAGCAGTTCTGTTATAAGTGACTGCGGTATTGGTCTGCTTACCTTGATTACCAATTCTAGCTGCATCAGCATTTTTATCTGATTTAAATCCGAATGCATTATAATCAATATAATCATAACGGTTCAGATAATCAGTGAACCAAGCAGTGTCAGTATAAGTGTTTGCAAGAGGAATTTGTCCAGTTGCAGGTGTTGCAGTAACATCACTAGGAACAGTTGGAGTAACCCCTCTGTTTCTCAGTCTAATGTTATCAACAAAGTATTGACCTTGCTCATTTGCACGGAAATTGCCAGTTGTTCCACTTCTACCAGGAATCTGACCAATATACAGATCTTTACTACCAAGAGAAGTATCAGCAACAGTTCCAGTAAAGATTTGAATGCCATTTACATACGCAGTAAAGACATTACCAATCTTAGTCAATCCAATGAATTGCCAAGTATTATCAGCAAACATTGTAGTTTGAGTAGACTCTAAAGCAGTGTTAGCAGCGTTAATAGTGGTAGTGTTGTTTGTAACAATCAACTCTAGTTTGCCACTCGATACATCATAATACAACCAAAGACCACCTGTAGCAGTAGTAGCATCACCAATAGCGAGAAGCGTCTGCTGGGTATTACCAGTCAGAGCGGTCATTGTGGAATCTTTGTAGATTTGCATCTCAAAGGTCCAATCATTAGACAACTTAGTACCTAACTGAGCAGCAGTAATCTGTAGATTACCTTGAGTCCAAGTCGATTGTCCTGTTTGATATCCAAAAATCTTTGCATAGTTATCTGCAATTGCAGTAGAACCGCCTGTTGAGGTATTTGTTAATGTATAATGAGTTGTTGTATCAGTAACTGCATTAGAATCAAACGGGAAGATAAATTCATTTCGGTTCCAAGATGTTTGTCCAAATACATGAACATCTCCAGAATTATCAACATCTAAAGCATATGCAGTAATACCTTCGATATTGTCTGCAGTAAATTCATTAGTTGTATGATTCTTAATAACTCCATTATATCCCAGTTTCAGTGTATCAACTGTTTTATAATCTGTGGTTTGATTGGTTCTTGTGAAAGCAATGTTTAAATCGCCAAAAATATCAATTTCACAATTACCTACTGCGGTAACTTCTCTACCAGGTGCAACATATCTCTTGTTATAAATTACATCACCATCAGTATCAATTTTACCAACCCAAACACTATCTTTAGTAGTATCATCCGACTTTAATCTACATCCAGCAGTAATATAGATCTCTTTAAATTCATCAATACAAATACTGCTATTCAGGAATGAATATGCTGCATTCGCATATTGCTTTAACCAATCTACTACAATTGCATTTGTTCCGATAGTACATTTACCGACAGCAACATCAATATCAGGAGAAGTAGAACTTGATGCAACTTCCATGCTGAAATATACATCAGTGCCATCTACAATAATATCTGTAATCTTCTCAGACATATTTGTAGATGCAAGTTTTCTCTTAACAGAGAATACACCCGACGTATCAACAGATGCAATAAATGCATCGTAAGGACTAGAAGAATTTGTATTTGTGTATCCACCAACCAACATTCTGGTGTCGGAATATTTGGTTAATGCGGTAATATTATCCGATCTAGTAGAACCAGAGATACCTGAATATGCTCTTTGGAATGCCAGAGTCGCACTCAGACCATTAACTGCTTCAGTGTATTTTGCAATAATAATATCTGGGTTATATGCAGTAAGAACATTAGAATTGGGTTTATTGATACCAGCAACCCAAACATTAGAACCATCAACATAAATTTTTTGGAACTCTGTGTAGTTCTGACCCGTTGTGCTTTCGAGAGTTTTTTCCCACTCCTTAACACCAGTTGCAGATAACTTAGCAACAAAACCAACTTCGTTTTGACTGGAGTCTTGAGTAATACCACAAATATAGACTTCTTTATCATCATTGACAAAGATATCATTGACTTTTACATAGTCATTATTATTGATATAAGAAACATAATAATCTGCTTTTTTAAATATCTGAGGATGAGATAAAATAACTCTAGGATTACTAGTATATCCAGAACCAGAGTTCAGAATATTAACAGTTTCAATAGAACCGACACTAGTAACTACAGCTTCTAATCTACCATCAGTACCGTCACCATCAATAACGATTGTCGGAGGAATATCGCTATTATATCCAGAACCTGTCTGATTAATAACAATTTCTTCAATTCCTTTATATTGACGAACAACAAATTGTTTGTTGGTACTATCCATTAAAGGAGTATAATCAACAAATACACTATCATCAACTTCTAAGTTATGGGGATTAGAAGTTTGCAGAACACCATAGTTTTGACCACTAATACTCTCAAACGTATATGACGAAATAGTTTCACCTTTAATTCTAGATACACGAGCAGAAACACCAGAACCATCGGTATCTGTATTATCAAAGATTAAACGGTCATCAACCTGATATGACGTGCCAGCATTTTCAATTTCAAATCCAGTAACAGATGCATCTTCAAATTTGGTAATCGTCTCAACTTCAATATCAACCTTAGAGTCAAATTTGACTTTGGGGAAATAATCAAACAGTTGTAAAGGAGATTCCTCAAAAATTTGATCTGGATCATCAGTTTCAGCTTGATCGATGATACCGTCACGGTTTTCATCTTCAATTTCAAAGAGAAGAATATCACCGTTTTCAGCAGTTAATGCATTTGTAGATGCATTAGGAGTTCTTTCAACATCAATATCAACATTTTCATAGGGATCGCGATAACGAACAACACCAGTAGGAATGTTTTGCTGAACAGCAGCAGACGCTAAGTTCCACTTATCAACAACCGAGTTGTAATTAGGACCAAGAACATATGGGAACAGAGGATTACCATTCTCAGTAGCGTCAATTGTTACAAAGTAACAATATCTACCATTGGGATAATCAGGTGTTTTACAGAATCGACCATTGTATTGATCGAGATCACCTAAACCAAAACTATATTCGTAGTCTTCTACAAATTTACCAGCAGCTTCCTCAGAAAGCAAAGGACCATCAATTCTAACTGGATTTGGATTAGTAGTTGCGTCAAGAACTAAATTTGTTTTAAGTCTATAAGAAGTTCTGAGACGATTAATTTCTGAAGACTGATCAGTAGGATCAGAATATCCATAAGGACCATAAATTGGATTGCCATCAAATGCCCAACCAATAATGGGAGAGTGAACAATCTGCTCATTTTCTGTAATTACATTATTATTCTCACTAAGGTTATCACCAAGAATAAATCTCAGTTTTTGCGGGTTAGAAACGTGAGCATATTCGCCACCGTATTGATTATTAAATCCTTCAAAGACACCACCTTTAGCAGCATCAAGAGTAGAAGTTTCTTGTAAGTTATATGTCCATTTGAATACTTCTGCATTGAAAGTGGCATTAATACCAACAGAGTTTAGATTAATGACAGTAGTTCCTTGAACATATCCAATACCCCTATTGACAATTTCAATACCTGTAACTCTACCAGCATTTTCACCATCGGTGTCAATAGTTGCTCTAGCAATAGCACCAAAACCTTCACCCTGAATAGTAATTTCAGGTGCTGTAGTATATCCTTGTCCTGCGGAAATAATAGCAATAGAAATAATTCTACCGTTATTAACAATTGCTTGTGCAACCGCACCTGATCCAGAACTCAGAGAAACTGTAGGAGTTGATGTATAAGAAGAACCGCCAGAATCAACACTAACAGTCTTAATCGGACCACGAACAGATGCTGAACCAGTAGCACCAGAACCGCCTCCACCAACAATAGTAATAGAAGGTTGTGAGGTATATCCAGAACCTCCTTGGTTAATCAAAATTCTAGATACAACACCCTTGGTAATAATAGCAGTTGCTGCAGCACCAGAACCGCCTCCACCAACGATGGACACAAGAGGAGAAGAGGTATATCCAGATCCACCATTAGTTACTGTAATTTCGCTAATAGAACCATCAACAGTAACTGATGCGGTAGCACCAGAACCGCCTCCACCACTGATTGTAATGACTGGTGGAGATGCTGCATCATAACCAGATCCTGCATTAATGATACCAACTTTGGTAACTGCACCAAATGTCTTAGTTAAAGTCGACTTATAAGACCAAACAGAAACACCATTAACCCAGGTTCCAATAGGACCAGAGGTAATAGCATCTTTTGTAGAGATAGTTGTAGGTACTGTCGGAAATCTATTTAATTTACGCTGGTTACCAGGTAAAAGAGCAGATCCAGGGAAAGGACCGATCTCATAGTTAGGAATACCAGTAGATGCAACGTAGGTGTAATTATCGTTAAAGAATGTATTCTGAACGTTGGTGGTATAAGGACCAATCGCATTAAAGACAGGTGTATCTGAAGATTTACCTTTATTGAGATCAACAGAAACCAGAATATTTCCTTGAGGAACTGTAGTTGCAGGTTGTGGCAACTGATATTGGAAAACAGTTGTGCTGTCTCTAGATGTTACTAAGAAAGTTCCATTGTAGATAATTGGGTTAGCACCATAAATTGTAACCTGATCACCAACCAACAATCCATGAGGATTGGAGCAGGTTACTGTAGCAGATTGATTATTATTTCCACCAAAAGTTACAGAAGAAACCTCAATGAGTTTCTTAACATTATAAAGCCAAGTTGTTAATTGTGGAGTCGTTCCAGTGCCACCCAATTTGGAAACTGTCAGTTTATCTCCAGGAAGATAGTAAGATCCTGTATCCGTTAAATTGGTTTGTTGAGCATCAACAATACCAACGACATTCATAATAACTTCTTGAGGAGTACCTTTGTTAAGATAAACCTTAAAGTTGGATGCTACTTCTGTTGCCGAATCCCAATCTTCAGTAACACCATTAACAGAACGAGTACATTCGATGAACTGGTTAAGAGACTTTTCTTTATACTGAACTACTTCACTATTTCCAATTAAAAATTCACCGTTTCTTTCTGGCCAACCAATTGTAGAATCAACCGTAATAATACTTTCTGTAGTATCCAGAGGTTCTGCAAGTCTAGTTTTATAAGGAACAGTAAATGTTCCCGTGATGGTTTCTTCAGACAGAACAAGTTCAAAAATTTCTACATCCGAGGTCTTGATCGAAATGTAGTTTTCAATCAAAGCACTTGCACCCTTAACATTAGGATCTGCAATATCCTCTTCTTGAATTAAAAGAGCATCTTTAATATTTGTAGGATCACCACTGACTATTGTGGCACGCAAAATTGTATCAATAGACCAAGTTGCTGCAGATGGTTTAATAATCTGATCTTTCGGATACGAAATAGAAACTGTCTCACCATAGAGAAGTTTGAACAGATATGCAATACTAAAAGATGTACCCTTAGACGAATAAAAATCTTTTACTGTTTTGATAGCAGTGCGAACATCAATTTTTTTATAATCGAGTTCAGGAACATCTGGAAGGAACTGTTCTGTATATTTGTCTAAAAGTCTCTTGATGAATAATGCATCAAGACATTTAACTTCAGCATCAACTGCTGCTGCGGCTGCAGTCGTATCATTTGTAAATTGAGCATTACCAGTTTCATCATAAGAAGTAACACCACTAGCAGCTCTAGCACAACCAAGGAATTGAGCCTTTGAATACCCAGTGCCAGATTGCTGAACTGTAAATCCAGTAACTTCGTTTAAACCAATATCAGCAGATGCTTTTGCTGCAGATGGAGATTGAATTACAACTGAGGGTGGATTTGCTGCATCATAACCGCTACCAAAATTGGTAACATTAATATCAGTAATTTTACCATTGAAAATTGCTGCTGTTGCTGTGGCATTGATTCCACCAGCATAATTTCCTTGAGCATCAGTTCTGGTATCTACAATATAAACAGAAGGAACCTCATCGTATCCCGAACCGCCATCTAACAGTTCGATTTGAATAACACGACCAGTGCTATCAACTTTCGTTTCTAAAACTTGAGCACCGACAGGATCGATTACAGCAATTCTAGGAGTTGTAGTATATCCTTGACCAGCATTCAATACGGTAATGCTAGTAACTACACCATTAGTAAGATTTGCTCTCAGAGACGCTTTAATTGGGTCTGTACCAGTTGGTTCATCAACATAGATGCTAGGAGCGGTGGTATATCCAAATCCACCATTTGTAATCGTGATATTACCAGAAATTGACCCTCCACTCATTGTTGGAGCAGCTAATTTTGCACCACCAGGTTGTCTAAAAGTAATTCTAGGGGTAAATGTGTATCCAGATCCCGAACTAGTTAAATTAATCGCGGTAATAGCGCCATCAGAAACCGTTGCTGTTGCTGTTGCAGCAATAGATCCTACTTTTGTCGGTGTTTCAATTTGAACTGTTGGAGGGTTAGTAGAACTGTATCCTTTACCGCCTTCCAGCAAGGAAATAGTCTTAATTCCATTAACAAGTGCCTTTGCAGATGCCCCACTACCCTTTGGAGACTCAATAGAGATTTGAGGAGGATATTCAAAACGATATCCGCTACCAGTTTCACCTACAGTGATGCCTGTGAGACTACCATTTTCATCAACACGGGAATAACCCTTAGCACCACTACCAAAAGATGGGATAGGTGCTTCGATAGAATATAATGAAAGAATTCTGCCGTTGGTAGGAGGAGTTTGGAAAATAAACTGATCACCATCAACAAAATAATCAACCCTAGGGGTCATCAGTCTATTATCATAAATCGCAATTAGATATTCATCGACAATAGGTTCATATGGAGCACCATTTCGAGTTAAAGAAAACTGAGTCTTCTGTTCAGCAAAAGATCCTGAAATATCATCAATAGCAACAATGGAGTTTTCAATAAAACCATCCAAATAGGTGATATATGTCGATGTAGTATCGTCTGCAGGGATTCTAGCTCTAGGAGCAGTAGTGAATACAACATCAGTACCAGAAATCTGATAATCCACTTGAGGAATTAAGACTTCACCATAAACACTGACAATTAAGTGCTGTACTGAAGGGGGTGCAATTGGATTGTCTTGTGATGTCAATGGAAATCTTGTTTGAGTTCCATCAAAACTGTCAATAGGACTCGCCAAATTAGTCCATTTTAACTTAACTTGGTCGTAAGAGATACCAGGACTAAGAGCGATGTTAGGAGAACTGGTAGTTGTCTCATAATAAATGACCTCATCACCAATCATGATAGATCCATTCGACTCCAAGAACGGATCTACAGTTTCTACAGTAATTCTATCAGCGGTTGCAGTCAAAGATTCAATAACTTTGGTTGCACCATCAAGGATACCGATATCTAATTTATCAATATCAAGATAATTTAGAAAATCGTTGATAATATTTTGACCAGCACCAGTTTTTTCTTGAGATTTATAGTAATACTCAATAAATCTATTAAAAAGAGGATGATCCTGTTCAAAAAATTCTGGTGTTTGAGAAACAACAGATTGTGAGACCTTATTCTTCGTTAAATCGCTCATCTCTTATTAAGACTACCAGATTAAGTGTTTAAAGTGCCGCTATTCAAAATCGCATTGACCGTAGTCGTTGTAGGAGTCTGGTCAAATAACGTTGGCGTCAAACTATTTAGAGGGATTGCGGCAGGTGGAGTTGTACCAACTGGAGCAACTGTAACTTCAGGTGAAATAATGCTTAATACAGTTCCAGGAGTTGCAGCAGGAATAGTTCCAGAGTTTTCTGGGATGAATTGTACAGGAACTTGAAGTTCTGTGGGCAGAAGGGTCTCATCAGTGATGGAACCAGTTCCAGAAACACTATCAGTAATAGTAACAGCAGTTGTAGAAATATTTGTGCCAGTACCAATCAGATTAATCGGACCAAATGCAATTTCACCTGTCGAATAATTGACAGTTCCTGCTTTTGAGTTAGTATAAACCTTCTTTGTGCCTGTGTTATAGAAAGTTCTCAAGTTTCCAAACCCATCATCTTCAAACTGTTGATCTACACCAGGTCTATCGGCGGTTCTAAAGCGTCCAGAAAGTAAAACTGGTTCCTTACTAACGCCACTTTCAACTGTTTGAGACGGAGCACTGTTATAAAGAGGTGATCCAGTAGCAACAGTGTAAGTATTTGTCTGATTTGTATTGGGTTTAAAGTATCTGACAATGGTTGTTTGAACAGAAATGTCAGTAACACACTTAGATGCAAGTCCAATTGCCTTTTCAAAGGACTGGGAACGGAATGTGGAGTTAAAATTGTTGATTCCTGTCTGTGAAGACCAATCATTGACGGCATTTTGTACCTGAGTCTTGATTACAGACGCATCATCACCACATCCAGTGTCATATTGGACGAAAATCTTATTATAAATGTACAGATTTTCGGGATCAATGACAACTGGGTCAATAGATGCCATTGCATACTGCCTTAAATCCGCAGCAATTGACTTTTTGGTCGCATCATTGAGTAAAGATCCCGTTTTTGTCTTAACTGCAATGAAAACTTTACCGTAAATAGGCGGATTTAGTGAATCTCCACCGTATGCAACAACTGCATCAGCGTTATCATACAGTTTTTTGGTCAAAACTGCGTAATCTTGTGCTGTAACAGCGCGATATTGAGAGGAATAGTACCTAGGAGCGTTATATTTGATAGACTCAATGGTCTCAGCACTCTGTCCTGCGTAAGATGTCTCCTTTAAAGTCGTGGTAACGAGTGAAGGAGAGTATGCAGCACCATTACTATCAGTGATTCTACCCTTAAATGATACTTTATTGACGCCATTTGCTTCAGCACCAGAGGTTACAAGGTATTCTAACTCAACAACCTCACCGTCTTTCAGTGCTCTACCGATAGAATCGTCACCAAACTTGATCTCAAAGCGCATATCTTCACCCTCTGAGAGGAAATATGCCCTAGATGTAGCGGTAACACTAGTTACGTTATCAACTCTAGAGTAAATATCCGAAGTTGTGGAGGATTCGTTGGGTTTTACTTTGACTACAAGAGTGGAAATGTCCGCATCTGCACTGGGAACACTATAAACTTGCGTGGCAAATGTATTAACAACGTATGAAAAACTGACAATTGTGCCTTCTTTCAGTGGAATATCCGTAAATGTTGCAATTCCTGTAGAAGGATTGACTTCAGCAGTGGTGTCTGCGGTACAATTCCAAATATAATTGCCGCCAGTTGCCGAAGCACCCTTCAATAATGTCGCTGTAGAAGGATAAACTCCGCCAACTGCCGTGGTTTGAACGCTAAGATCTACTGCTAAACGAGATGCAACGATAGAACGCGGAACATAATTCAGTAGTTTTGCAATATTAACAACATTATCACGAACAGTTGCAGAAGGAAGGAACACTTCATTCACTGCCATATTGGCATTAAATGCCGTATAGTAGGAATTATATGCTAACGTATCAATAAGATAGTTCAGAGTCGATCCTTGAAAGTCATAATCTGTGAATTCTGTTCGAGTTCTCAGATATGCTTTGATCGATTCCCTGATATCAGTAAAATCTAGTGCTGTTAAATTATTCGGTTGCATTATTCGGGTCTCTGTAAGACGAAATTAACACTCTCTCGTAGAGGCAATCCAACAATGGTATATTGAATTGTAATATAATATGCGTTATCTCTGTAGTTTGGTTGAACTCTCACAAAGTCAATACTCGCTCTTGGTTCATATTGACCGACAACTAACATAATCTCGTCTTCGATGGAGTCGGCAATCATACCATCCATCTGTTCAAAGAGTAATTCACTTACTCTTGTTCCAACATTAGGAGCAAATGGCACTTCACCAGGTATTGTCTTCACTAAGTTCTTCAATGCTTGTTTGATAGCATTGTCATTCTTAACGATCGATGCATCTTTTGTGAAAGGATTTATATCCAATCCAGGAGCAACGTCCTTAAAAGACTGTGATACCGATATATCTTTACCAGTAACCTGCTTCTGTGCCATTTATACAAAGAAATTTACAGTAGTATTTAGCGTCCTTGCCCCCGATAACGCTTCTTCTTCTTATTCCTAGACGTTGCAGCATATTTTGTATGCTGTCCTCGCCCTTGTCGCGTCTTCTTGGGAGTAGATTCAATTAGATTACCGCCACTAAGAGACTTGGAACGTGTTGCCATTTAAACCTCCTTTGGTTTCTATAGAATGTGGATCGCCACGCCACAATTATAACACATCTTCGCCACTCTTCAAAACCTCTATCTCTTGGTATAAATGTGTGGATAGGTCTGTTAGGTCACTCACCATCTTCTCTACCTGTTCTAGGCGCTTGTGGAGGGTTCTGATGCACTCATTTAAAATGATATGAGCATCCTCATTATCACTCTGATAATCAATCATCACTCTTCTTTAATGTAAATGCAGTTCCATCTTCAGTAATCTCATATTCTAATTCTGTTCCGATGTCCCATCCCAGCTCTTCACATGCTTCATAAGGAATTGTGAGAATAAGATCACCGAAATCATCCTCTTCTAAAGTAGTTGTGAATCTATGGGACATATCTCTATAGGCGATTTATAACTTGCGGATTGTCTGTGGGGTTATCTGTTTTCCACTCTATCCATAGTGTATATAGATCATCTGTATTCTTTGATGCATAACTTGATGCATAATAATCAGCACACTCATACATCCGAGGATCTAAAAACCCATCATGCCTCAAAAGGTGCTCAATCGCCCATACGCGAGTATCTTGCCTGTCTATGCGCGTCTTAGGGTCCATTTTTTACCTCAGAAAATTTTTTTATATACGCCGTTGAGTAATACTCGAATAATATCTATGCCGTCTGGGAACCTTTGTAGGTTAGGGTAGTGGCCGTTTTTTACATTTAAGGGGGCTAATTAACTGCCCTCAGTAACATTTAAGACTGTCTCAGTAAGTGTTACATAGTGACCCTCTTATACCCTCTCATTATACATCACTAGACACATAGTTGTCAACACATTCCCATCTCCATTTGATTGATGCGATATAATCGAAGCACGACATTCTCGGAGTATTTGGGTAACTGTCTCCCAGGTCATTCCGAAC
>CEON01046799.1_pt1 | contig 28202 bp, 4 predicted proteins | sample 530291 | NCBI WGS metagenome assembly CEON01 (sample SAMEA2619888, study PRJEB7988) | marine metagenome | biome: marine biome (ENVO:00000447); feature: surface water layer (ENVO:00002042); material: "saline water (ENVO:00002010), including plankton (ENVO:xxxxxxxx)" | depth 5 m
TAGTTGAGTCTCAGCTACCCGACTTCATCAATGAAGAGTACGAACTTTTTGGTAAGTTTGTAAAAAAATACTATGAGCAATTAGAATTACAAGGTCAACCCCTTGACATTATTACGAACCTTGAAACGTATCGTGATATTGATTTTTATGAGACAAATATTCTTAAGCAGTCAACTACTCTTTCTGGATCTTTAGGACAATCAGATACAACTATTACAGTTGCTGATGCAACATCATTTCCTAAGAATGGTGGTTACATTAAAATTGATGATGAAATTTGCTTCTATGCAGAAAGAACTGATACACAGTTTTTAGAAGTTAGTCGTGGTGTCAGTGGAAATACCACTATTGGTGATCTTTATACAAAAAGCACTTTTGTAACTACACAGGCTGATCCTCATGTTAATGGATCAACTGTACAGAATATTAGTAATCTATTTTTATATTCTTTAGTTAAAAGTTTTGAAGCACAGTATCTGGCAGATTTTCCAGAAGCATATTTAAAAGAGGGAGTTGATAAAAGAACCCTTCTAAAGAATATTACAGATTTTTATAGAGCAAAAGGAACTGATAATTCTATCAAGTTCTTATTTAAGTGCTTGATTAAGGATGACCCAAATCCAGAAGTTTCATATCCCAGAGATCATACTCTAAAAAGTTCTGAGTCTGACTGGATTCAAGTATATGCACTAAGAGCAAAGATCACTACAGGAACACCTGAAGATCTTATTGGAAAAACAATTGTCCAAGATATTGAAGGTCAGTATGCTTCTGCGGTTGTTGATAATGTAAAGTATAGTGGTAAGTATGATGGTGAAGATCTATATGATATTATACTAGATGAATCTACAGTAAATGGTACATTTAATACATCATTAAAGACAGAATTAACAAAAAATATTACCCCTGCATTAACAGTTGGTGATAGAGTAGATGTATTTTCAACAATGGGTTGGAAGTCTGTAGGAACTTTCAATATTGGAGATGAACAATTTACATTTGAAGAAAAGAACGTAAATCAATTTACTATTAAAACTAGATCTGGTTCTGGATCTTATCCTTCAGGCACTTCAGTAACTTATGGTGCCAATGTATCATCTGGAAGCATTAATCTATTAATTTTTGGATTGCTTTATGGACTAGAGAATTTTACAGAGAGTCCATATTCAAATCCTGGTGATGTTGTAGAGATCTCAGAATCTGGATTTCTTACTAACAATGTAGTAATTAAAGACTCTGCTACAGATCAAATTCGTTGGAAGTTTAGTTCTAATTCTCCTGCAATTGCTGATCTCAATTCAAATGTCTCTGCAATCTTTGAAGATGGTGAGGGATATTATATTGCATCATCTGGATTCCCATCTCACACTATTGGTACACTACCAGCAGATGCTAAAGATCAAAGACAACTTAGGATTATAAGAAAACATCCTATTACAACAACTGAGATCTACAAGACATCTTATAGAGATGTTGGTATTGCTATTAACGGAATTCCTTTCTTGGGATATAAAGATAGTGATGTTGTAAACAACGGACCTATTGAATCAATTAATGTTACCCAAAGAGGTTCTGGTTATGCTAGAGAACCATTTGTATTGATTGATGGAGTATCAGATCTAGCAAGAACAAAACTTGCTGGTCAGGTAGTAGAATCGGTTGTAGTAGATGTTCCTGGTAATTATACCACTATTCCTACAGTTGAAATTCTTTCTGGTAGAAATGGAGTTGCACGTGCAATTGTAACGAATGGAGAGATTACTAGCATTGTTGTAGAAAATGCAGGTGAATACTATTCTTCTCCACCAGAAGTTAGAATTATTGATAATGCAGGTAAAGGACGATTTGCAAATTATCGTGCTACCGTATCAAATGCAGGAGAACTAACTGGGTTTGAAAAAATTAATGGCGGAAGTCTATACAGTCAAGAAAATATAAGAGTTGATATCATTCCTGTAGGTTCTGGAGCAACAGCATCAGTATCAATCAAAGAGTGGAGAAAAGACAGATATAATAAAAATAAGACTTCTTTAGATGCAAACAACGGAGACTTTTTTGAGAATATTGTAAAGTCTCGTGGTTCTGGATATGCATACTATGCAATACCATCTTCAATAAGACCTAATGATAATGGAACTACACACTCTCCTATTTTGGGATTTGCTTATGATGGCAATCCCATTTATGGTCCTTATGGTTTTTCTGATGCTTTAGATAAAAATTCTTCTGTAACTAGAATGACATCTAGTTATACTAAAAATGCTACCAGATCTACTGGTCCTGAAGTTGCAACGTATCCAATTGGTACGTTTATCAATGATTACACTTATATTGATCAATATGGATTATTAGATCGTAATAATGGTAGATTCTGTGTTACGCCAGATTATCCACACGGAACATATGCTTACTTTACTACTTTAGACTCAAATGGAGATCCTGCATTCCCATACATTGTAGGTGAGAATTATTACTCTCTTCCATTAGATTCTAATTATAATTCCGAAATTTCTCAATCTGATATTCCAGTAAATGCAAAGAGACTTAGAGTATCTGGTATTTCTAATAATGGAGAATTAGCATTAGCAAAGATTGATGATGTAGAACGTGGTAGTATTGACTCGGTGTCTGTTATTGATAGTGTCAATAATTTTTCTGTAGGATCTTCTCTAGTCATCTCCGATGTTGGAACCGATGGTTTTGGTTCTCAGGCACAAGTTTCTTCAGTAAAAGGTAGAACTGTTAGTAAGATAGAATCACAAGATGTAAAGTGTTTGTTTGTTGAATTAAAAACAACTGCATATCTGTTTAATGGCGACACTATTACTCAAGCAGTAACTGGTGCCACAGGAAAGATTGTTGGAGATGTATTCACAGGCACTAGATTTGCTTTACGTGATGTAACAGGTACGTTTAATGACTCCGAAGTATTATCATCTAGTACAAAGGTTCTTAATCTAATCCTAGATAAAAACTCATCTTATACAAAAGGTGCTACTTTAGAGTTGTCTGATGGAGTAAATGCTGCTGTAGCATCTGGAGAGGTATTAGAAACCACCACAAATCAAAACACAGTAAAAGTTAAAGTGATATCAGGAACTTTTAGTGTTTCTGATACCTTATTCCTAAGAAGTTCCAACTTAATTAATACTACAGGATCTAAGATTGTTTCTATCGGTCAATTGAGCGACGATCTTATTATATTCAATATAAAAGACAATGTTGCTATCTTGAAGACATCAGATTCTCATGGTGTCTCGGTAAATGAAAATATTGATATTGATATTAATCCCGATGATTCTAGCACATCACTTACATACAATGTAAGGTCTAGAATTTATCAAGAAGTAGTCCTTGAAACCCCAGGTGTAGCAAGGGTTTTGAAGGATACTGGTATCGGCAGAATTCAAATTTTAAATGGTGGAGAAGATTACACCCCAGGAACATATCCTAACATTGCATTGAACGGTGGATCAGGAAAAGATGCAAAGGCGACTATTGTAGTATCATCAACAGGTTCTGTTACTAGCGTAGAGATAACTACAAAAGGATCGGACTATGCGAAGTTTGATCTTTTAACTGTTGGAGATACTGCTCTTAGTAAAACAGATTCTACAACTCCACAGGTAAGTTTAAGTGTTGATCATGTTGGATTAGCAGCAACAAATGCCGTCTTAAATCTTGACAGTTCTATTGGAATTACTACAAATGATCATTTGAAAATTGGAAATGAAATTGTTAAGGTGATATCTAAACTGAATGATGCAGTAACAGTACAAAGAGCGCAAAAGGGTACAACTGCTGTAGATCATTTCACGGATGCTGCTGTAAATACTTTTGATCCTGGGTATAACCTAAGTGTCGGATATCAATTAGGATCTACTACCAGTGACCCGCAAGTGGTAAGTTACGATCCAACTACTCAGAAACTTGTCGTAAGTTACAACTACGGTAAAACACTTGCAAATATCAATTCTATAGATCTCGGCACAGTATTTTTTGATCAGAGTGCAGATCAACGATTGGTTCAAATGAAGAGCATTTCAGATCCAATTTCATGTTTTGAATTTTCAGAAACGACTGCTGATTTTAAGCGTAATATCAATCTAGATCTAAAAGAAGGATATAAGTATATTTTTGATACGAGTCACTCTTCAATGACTGGTGTTAACTTTGATGTTTCACCTAGTAAAAATCTAAATTTACAAACGTCGGAAAAAACTACAACTGCAACATCGGTAATTTTAAAGTTTGGATTTGGACCAGCATTAGCAACCAATACTTATGCAAACAAAATTGAAACTCCGTATAGAAAATATTTCTACTTTGATGGATTGGGAAATGTCAAGTCTGAAGATGGAGTTATTAATCTAATTAAAGATCCTCTACAGGGAAGTAAGAAGGCAATCTATGTTACTACCACTGAAATTGTATATGATACGGTAATTCCTGCTACAAACGATGGTAGTGGATTAATTTCATATACTACGGAGTCTAGGTTAGCAATTGGTGCCATTAATAAGGTACAAGTAACTAATATTGGTAGAGACTATAAAAAAGTTCCTGTTGTTAAAGCAGTTCAACCTACATCATCATATTCAGCAACAGCAACTTGTGGAATTGATTCTGGTAGAATTGTTAGTGTTTCTGTAGATAGTTCTGGAAAAAATTATTCTAAACCAGTTGCAGTGTGTTCTGGTAATGCAAAGTTTACAGTAATATCAGATCAGGGAAGAGTTACTGGAATTGAAATAGTTGATTCTGGATCTGGATATACTACAGCACCTACTATTACAATTGCAGAATCCGATGTTGAGTGTTATATCAACAGTTCTAGCATAGGTGTTCCTAGAAACATCAATGTGATTAATGTTGGTGGATCTTTCCATGGAGACAATACTCTTGGTTCAACGTTTAGATCTAACTACTCTCTAGTAATTTCTAATTTTGCAAAAGATTCATTTGCAATTGGCGAAACTGTAATTCAAAAGTTTAATAATGTAGAAGTAGCACGTGCAAGAATTACTGACGTTAGAGATGGTTCTAATGTACTAACTGTTGACAGAGTACAAGGAGTGTTTAGAGAACTTACTGATATTGTTGGTCTTGCTAGAAACAACACCGCAAGATTAGAGTCTATTAGATATACTGAGTTTTCTCCACAAATTAAAACATACTACGATAACCAAGGATCTTTCAAATCCGATGCTGGTAAATTAAGTGATCAGAATCAGAGAATTACAGATTCTTTCTATTATCAAGATTATTCTTACCTAGTTAAATCCAAGACTTCTATTGATTCTTGGAGATCTTTAATTAAGAGCACCACACATCCAGCTGGATTTAAAGTATTTGGTGAGGTGATGGTTGAGTCTGCTTCTGACGTTTCAATGCAAGCAGATACTAAAACAACTACTACCAGTATTGTACAACTTTGGAATCCAAATGTCAACAAAGTTTCTGTAATTAGAACTCAGAAAAAAGTCACGCAAAGTATTGCGTTGATGGAGAATCTAAACGTTGAAAAAGGTGTGGGTTCTGTTGCTATTGAAGCATTTAACACCAGTGAAGTAAGAGCAAAAGAGGTAAGACTTGCTAATGATTGGGTTTCTCAATCAGGAGGTTACATCTATAAAGGTAATGCATTTGATGGCGCATTTACAGATAATGGTAATCTTGAAGGCACGACAACATTTACTTTAGTAGATGAGGATAATAATGTTGTTAGACCTTATAATGAGCAAGCATTGACTATTACATTAGACGGAGTATTCCAAGAACCAGGAATTGCATATACAATTTCTGGTGATAAAATTACTTTTGCTCAACCACCTTTAGGAAAGTCTATTAAAGATGGACAAGAAGCTCCTGGTGTAAGATTCTATGCAAGACTATTTGAATTTAAATCAGATAGTTTAAATCAAAAGTATCTTAAGAAAATTAAGAATATCTTCCAAAGAAGTGGAACTTGGATTGATGCTGCTAATCAACTCAATAGAAATAGACAGTTTATACAGTCAGAATCACTAGGTTATGTTAAAGCAACATATCCAAATCTTGCTTGGGCAAATCTGACAACTAAATGCTATCGCGATATTGGTCTTATTATAGACGCATTAGAACATGATCTAAGGTTTGGTGGTAACCAAAAAACTATTGCTGCGGTAGAGAAGTATTTTAGAAGTGGAGTTCTTGATTACATTTCTGGGGAGTTAGAGGCAACTATCAAAACATTTGAATATGCAGTTCGTCTCTGTAAATTAGCAATGAGAAACTGGGATTATACCGACCGTCAAGTTTCTTGGGCAAATAATTCAAACGAGATTACTGTCACTGATAGTGATGATGTTGCGATTGGCATGAAAGTCTCTTCTGGTAGAGCATTCCCATCAGGAACAAAAATTACTGAGATTGTAAACGAAAGAACTATTAGGGTTGATAATAATTCAACTGCTAAAGGTGATAACAATCAGATGACATTTATCTGGAGTGGTGCTAACCCTGGATTCTATCTAGATGCAGCAGAACTAATTGAAAAGAATAGATCTGCAATGATCACCTCAACAATTAATGCTATTGATGCAGAGTATCCAAACTTAAATGCTAGCAATTATCCATCTAAGTGTTCTAGAGATCTAGGACTACTAATTGATGCGGTTAAGCAATGTTTAATCTATGGTGGCAATAGAAAAGTAGTTGAATTTGCAGAGAGTTACTTTATCAATGGTGATCTTACGTTCATCAACAACGAATTGATGCAAACTGTATTTGCACATAAGCATCTTAGAGATCAAATGATTCTTGCTATAAAGAATCAAGGCACTGTTACTGATGATACCGTACAAATTGACAATATCAGTCCCGAATGTGCAGAAGTAGAAAGTAGTATTACAACTTATATTGATATCATTGAGACTCTTCTAGAAGGTGGTCCAAATAGAGTGGACATTGTAGAACCTAATCCAAATTCAACAGGAAACTGGACTACACTATCTTCATATACTAATATCAATATTCTACCATGGACTGGATTGTTAGATAAGACTTATAGAGAATGTGAAACTGTTGCTTCAGCACTAACATCTCTATTTGAGAATATCAGAGAAACGTTGACTACTGGACCTCAAACTGCAACTGTAGCATATCCAGATTACATTGACGGCGAGAATAAAATATTTGACTTATATTATGAAGACGGTACTGCAGTTCAGACAGAACCAAATGAAAACCTATTCATTGCTCTCAGTGGTGTAATGCAACATGATGCTGCATACACTATTGATAGATCTGTAGTTCCAAACCGAGTTGTATTTACAACTCCTCCAATTTGGGGTCAAGGCGAAAATACTAAAACTGTTCAGGAACCACTAGCAGTAGAAAAATTCTATGCACATTCTGTAGGAAATTACATTCGTTGTGAAATTGATAAATCTGGAATTTTATCAGGATCTGCTGGTCCTTTCATAATTTTAAATTCAAAGAATAATAAAGTACAAACTATTGATGATCCTAGGTTTGCATATGTCTTTATTGATGGCATCTTGCAAAGAGAAGGAACCTCTTATAGCATTGCTGGACCTGCTATCAGATTTACAAGAAAGATCTATAACGATAATAATGTAGAGATTATTCTTCTTTATGGACGTGATATTGATCAGACAGTTACTTTATTTGATTTCCAAAGAAATACTTATTATAATGAGATGACTTTGACCTGCGATGCAGGATCTGCAAATACTTTTGATGATTGGCAGTCTTGGTATAATACATCATACGATAGATTCCAAGTAGCATATCAGAAGATTGGTGGTGTTAAGAAGTTTATTGGTAATGTAAAAACTTATACTAATACAAGTCAATCTTTAATTATTACAATTGCTGGACCGAATCCAGACATGGATTCATCAAACATCTTCTTTGCAAGTGGTGATTATTCTGATGAATATGAATTAACAGGAACTACTAATACATTAGTTGTTGTTAGAGATGGTGATAATGACTATCGTATGCAAAGGAATTCTGCTTCGTGGTTGTATGGCACTCCACGTGCTGATGAGTCTTTCTATGAGAGAAAGAGATTACTAGCAAATCTAAATGCAAATGATATCATTAAAATTAATGGCGAGGATACTTACAGAAAAATTACAAAACTTCCAAGATATGTAAATCCAAAAGATTACAATCCTGGTGATGATGTTTCCAACTCATTCTTTGGTTCAGTCACTACTTCTAATTACGCAGGCGAAACCAAAGGTGTTGGTTTAAGTGTAACATGCGAAATTGAGAATGGTAAGGTAAGTACAATTAACTGGAACAAGAAAGACCTAGATCTTCTCTACAGAGAAGGAATTAATCAGGCAACTACTGCATATGGTTATGATACTCCACCAATCTTACATTTTGTTTCTGTAGATCAAACTGGCGGTGGAGCTAGAGCAGAAGTAGTAGTTACAGGTGGTCAAATTGTTGATATTGTACTGACCAATCCTGGATCTGGATATACAAAGGCACCTAAAGTTATTACTGCTAGGTCATATGACATTGTAAAAGAATCTGGAAGAAAGATTGATACATTCCACACATTAGGTATTGGAACACAAATTGGTCAAAGTTCTCCTGTTTTTGTTACGACTATAATTGATCTCCTTAAAGGAGTTGATCTACCAGTTGCAATTTTAGATCCTTCGGTAACAATTCCTGATCCATATGATATCACTTTGATCATTCAAAAGGTTATCAACACAGCACCTACATTTAATGTGCGTCGTGAATATCGTTTCTTTAATGCAAATGCTGGATCTACTTCAATTGCAAATCCAACTGTACAAGTAGATGCTTCTATTGACATTATTATTGAACCAAGACTACTAATAGAAAATCAACCAATTGTCACAACAGCAATTACTGCAAATGAGTTGTTCCTTGAAGTTGGATTCTCTATGTGGTCAACTAAACTATTTGACTTAACATTCTTCAATAATATAAATCATTGGGAGAATAGTATATTCATGGATCTTGGAGATATTGTTGCTCCAAGTGGTGATCCAGTATCGGAAGTTCAACTTGCCGAACTGGAACCATATGAAATCACTTCTGATGGATCATCATCTTCCGCGTATCCATTCAACCTAGGATACTCTTCAATCAACTACTACATGTCCCAGTTAGACACTACAGATCTTCCTGGTGAAGGTGATGCTGGTTATGTTTCCACAGGTGCGGTTGTCTATGCAAACACTGCAAGGTTCCCATCATCAGGAACAATTTTGATAGGAAGAGAGCGTATCTCTTATACATCTAAATTATCAGATCGTTTTGTTGATTGTACAAGAGGTGCTGACGGGTCTCCTGTTGACAGTCACACTGTAGGAGACTACTTAAGGAAGTACCTATAAATAAATATAAATAACTCGGATTCAGTCTTACTATACAGGCACTAGTGCTATGGCAGCTATTATTTCAGAAAAATTTAGAATCTTCAATGCGAAGCAATTTCTAGAATCTTTATCAGAGGGTGCATCTGATGCGGACGCAGCGCGTACCCGAATGTACTTCTTCGTAGGAAGATCCTCTAAGTGGGATGCTTACCTAGAAATGTTCAACGTAAGCGGAACTTTCCAAGTCGGTGAGACTGTAAGCGGCGGTGGATTTAGCGGTGTAGTTGCTGCTGTCTATGACAACAGTCTCCTACTTAACACTATTCTCCCAACACCCACAACAACACCAGCATTTGGCACAACTATCACTGGTGGAACTAGTGGCGCTACTGCCAAGAGTGGTGTATACAGATATGGTACTGAAGATGTACCTCCAATGCCATTGGACAACTATAGCGAGAAGAGATCTGTATATGAAGAGCTGATTGCTGCTAAAAGAGTTACTGGACCATTTGCACGCCTTGTAGTTCCCCGTTACAACTGGAACCTTGCGCTGAATCCCAAGTTTGATATGTATCGTCCAAACTACTCCCCAACCCCAGGTGGTGGCGGAGCAATTGGTGTTGAAACCGCACTAGGATCTACATCACTATCAAATTCCAAGTTCTATGTAATGAACTCGGCATATGAAGTATTTAAGTGTCTCTACAATGGTGAGGGTCCTGCAAATCCAACTGGTCAGAACGCAACTTACGAACCTTCTTCCCAACCAAGTACTGGTCAAGGTACATTTGCTAATGGTGTATACACAGAACCATCTGGAACTGCTGGATATATCTGGAAGCACATGTTCACCCTAGGAACAAGCGATGTTCTTTCGTTCCTATCTTCAGACTTTATGCCTATTGCTGCAGCATCTGATCCTTCTAGAACAGCAGTTGAGGCACTAGCAGTTGATGGTGCTATACATGTCGCTGTAATTAGAGATGCTGGAACAGGTCTTCCTGCTTCTCAAACTCTTTATACTTCAGTTATTGGAGACGGAACTGGTGCCGTAATTGAGTTCACCACTGATGGATCTGGATCTCTAGCAACTGCAAAACTAGTTGCTGCTGGTTCTGGATACACTTATGGTAATGTAATTCTAGAAACTGGAAAAGTATTTACTGATCAAGCACTAACAGCAGCTGCTGGTGCGTTTGGCGGTACTGCTTCTCTAGAAGCAGTTATTTCACCTGAAGGTGGTCATGGATCTAACGCTGACGACGAGTTGTTCTCCAAGCGTGTAATGACTAACATCCGATTGACCTATGATGAAGGTCAAGGAGACTTCCCAGTAGATAACGACTTCCGTCGCATCGGTATCATTCAAGACCCACTTGAGTACGGTACTAGCACCTTTGCATCTTCCAGCACCTTACGTGGTACAAGTGTACTAAAAGTAAATGGTGCTACTGCTGATTATGTTGCAGACGAAACAATTTCTCAAACTGTAGCAGGCGGTACTGCATATGGTACGGTTGTTTCTTGGGACTCTACCAATGGTATCCTAAAGTATTTCCAATCTGCTGCACTTCACACTCATGAAGGTAAGGTACTTGCCTTTGAGTCTGATGCATCTAATGCAGTTGTTGGTGTTACTTCTACCGCATCTGGCACTGTAGATACTGCACAGAATGCAGTTCTTTCCGATATCTCCTTTACTGGTGGTCTTGCAACCCCAGAACTAGAACCAAACTCTGGAGAAATCGTATACATAGAGAATAGAAGAGAGATTACTAGAGCTCCCGACCAAATTGAGGACATCAAGCTAGTAATTGAATTCTGATCAGTTGATTTAGAGATCGTGCGAGATGCCCCAAAAGACTAACCTGAACGTAGCCCCATTCTACGACGATTTTGACCAGGATAAAAATTTCTACAAAGTTCTTTTCCGTCCTGGGTACTCTATTCAGGCAAGGGAGTTAACTCAGTTACAATCTATTTTACAAAATCAGATTGAACAGTTTGGCAAGTACGCTTTCAAGCAAGGCGAACTTGTCATTCCTGGTGAAGTAGGTTTAAACACTAAACTTAATTTTGTAAAATTATCATCTGTATCTGAGATTCCTGTCAACCAGGATGGACAGATTGTATATAAGAAATACGACGTAAGTGGTCTGAAAGGACTCCAACTTAGAGGATTAACCTCTGGTGTTGTTGCGTCTGTTGTAGAGGCATATGAAGCGTCTGAGGTGGCATCTGACGTTATCTATGTTAACTACACTAACAGTGGTGATGCTGGAAATGAAGATACGTTCCGTCAAGGTGAGACTCTAGAAGTTGTTGATGGTGTTAATACTCCACTTTTAGTTGTTGGAACCGATGGTAGTGTACTTCCTACTAGTATTTCTGTTACTAATCCTGACACAAATGAGGTAACTTCTTTAGAAAGTCCTGCAATGGGATATGCTTCTGCTGTAAAAGTGGAAGAAGGAATTTATTTTGTTAATGGTTATTTCGTAAGAAATAGCGCACAGTTGCTAGTTATTGATAAGTATTACGATAAACCATCTGCAAAGATTGGATTTAAGATTACTGAGAGTGTTCTCACTCCTGAAGAAGAGAATTCTTTATATGATAATGCTATTGGGTCAAGTAACTATACTGCACCTGGAGCACATAGATTACAAATTGTTTTAAACCTTGTCAAGTATTCTCTTGGAGAGATCACTGATAAGAATTTTATTCAGTTATTATCTGTACGATCTGGTGCTGTACAGAGTATTGTAACACAAACTGATTATAATCTACTAGAGAATACTCTTGCTAGAAGAACTTATGATGAGTCTGGAGATTATGTTGTTGATAACTTCTCTCTAGATATCAGAGAATACTTCCAGCAAAATGGAAATCTAGGTGTTTACGGTCAAGATGCATTTGGTTTTGTTAATGGTCTTGAATTACAAGAAGCAAAAGAAAAACTTGTAGCAAGCATTGGACCAGGAAAAGCATACATTAAAGGATACGAAATTGTCAACAAAGAGACAAAGTATCTCACAATCAACAAAGCAAGAGAGACTCTAGAAAGAGAAGATATTAGACTGAAGACAAAAGGTCTTCCTACTTATAAAGTAACAAATACATTTGGAAGCATCCCTCTTAATGCAGAAGGATCTGAGTTGACTGCATATCCAAATGTTTTCCTTTGTTCTAACTTTAACGATGGAAGTATTGGACTAAACAATACAGAAGGAACTAACGATTCAAAACAAACATTAAATCGCCGCGGCCAATTCTTTGACGTAAATTCTGGCATTAAAACCATTTACCTCAATATTGATACGTATCATGCAAACACATATTCTACACTGACTGATGCAAACTTTGAATCTACATTAGGAACTCTATGGTTTGTGCAGACCAGAACAGATGTTGGTGAACCATCGGTTGTTAACAGTGTTAAATCACTAGCATATTCTAAAGTAAATCGTATTGAAGTTAACTCAAGCACAGGAGTTACTTTCTTAGAGTTGACTATCACTGCTAGAAAAGATATTCTAGACACTTACTTCTTAGAATACGACACTTCATCTGGATCAAAGTACAGAGAAATTTATCTCTCTGAGAATGATGCAATTAATGGTAACAATCCACTTGGAACTATCGTTGATTATAATGAGACTATCACCCCAGTAATCGGTCTAGCAAAACCAAGTAACTTCACTTTACTAGAAAGAGGAAACGGTTTTAATGAAGACTCAGATTCTGTAATTTCCAAAGGAAGACTCCCTAACGGAGACTTTGTATATAACACAACATTTGGGTTGTCGTATTTTGATCCTCAGTTCTTTACAAAAATTTCTTTAGATGAAGAAATTGTCGCTGATGGTAGATTTGCTTCTGGTAAGTATGTTTATGGACTAGAGAGCGGTGCTTATGGTGTTGTAGAAGGACCTTCTGACGGTAAGTTTACCACCAATAAAACATTGATGGTAAAAACTTTATTTGGTAACTTTAAGTCTGGTGAAACTATTAGAGACGAAGACAATTTCTCAGTCAGAGTTGCAAAAGACAATACAATTTCTCACTTTATTGTTAACAATAGAGGTGGAAATTATGTTGAGGGATCCAAATTAAGAATTGATGGTGTTGAATTTGACGGATCTAAAGTAAATCTAAACATAGCAAGTGGTGCTATTGTTGCTGCTACTGTTGTTAATAGAGATTTGTTTAAAGCAGAGTATTCAAGACCTCCTATTATTGATGTAATTCAGGGCGCTGGTGGGGGCACTCCTTCTGCTGCTGTAATTACTCCAGTATTAGTAAGAAATTCTATTGTCACTTATACACCTCAAAATGTAAAATCTTTCTTCTGTCAGTATGGATCTGGCAATGCTAACACATTTACTTCAGATGTAGAGGTATCTAAAGAAAGATTTGCAGAAAGTGTATCTATTACCGATTTTACTTTCAGTGGATCTCAAGGAAGAAAGTATATTGAATGTAATGGATTTGGTGGCGATGCAACTAAATTTGTACAGCAAGGAGATCTGATTCAGTTCTCAGATTCTACTGATACTATTATTAGAGCACTTGTACAATACTCTACACAACCCGAAGGTGTACTTAAGTCTCGCATTTACCTTGACAGATCTCTACCCGAAGATGTAAGCAACAGCAGTGTTGTAAGAGTTCGCCCTTCAATTACTAATTTCAATCAAGGTACTTTACTATACAAGACTGGTTCTAGTCAAGTAAGTTCTATTGTTGCTGACAGTGAAGATTCTAAGATTGGGTATTATCTAAGAAGAGATTTTGTATCCACTGGAACAGGTGGTGCTGGAGCAATTACTTTTGCTGCACAACTTCCATTTGGTACACAGAGATTTGTTTCGTTCAGTGAAAGTAATTTCATTGTTACTGTACTAGATCCTGGTGATGCTCCTGACATCGTTGAAGGTGATGTTGTATTCATTACATCAGATCAAGTATCAATTAAGTCTTCATCTGATGCTGCTAGTGGTTTAACTTCTGGTAGTGTTAAGTTAAACTTACCAGCAACATATTTTGGAACCATCCCAGGTGGCGGTGCGTATCCTACATTAAAACTAACCGCTACATTAGAAGTAACTAAAGCAAAACCAAGACTAAAAACTGCTGTAGTTAATAAAAGAATTGTTATTGATTCACCTGGAGACAAGGTAATTCCTTTCCGTGGTAGTGATTACGATTCCGAAAGTCTTACCGTATACAGTTATGCTGATGCATATAAATTGAGATACGTTTATGAAGGTTCTTCATCTGAACCTCCAGTTGTAGACAGAAATGGTAATCTTGTTAGTGGCACAGATATCACTTCTAGATTTACATTTGATGATGGTCAAAGAGACACAGTATATGATCTCTCTCGTATAGTTTTAAAACCAGGATTTGATTCTCCTACTGGTCAATTAGTAATTGCATTTGATTACTTTGAGCACACCAAAGGAGATTTCTGCACAGTTGATTCGTATCTACATGAAGCAGGTGTAGGACCAGAAGAAATCCCATCATTCAACTCACCAACCTTAGGTAAGATTTCGCTAAAGGATGTTCTTGATTACAGACCAAAAGTAGATAACGATTCTATTATTTCTGGTTTCCAAGATAATGCTCTGCTTTCTGCACCAAATACCAGATCATTTACAGGAACAGGTGGTGTTATTACCAGCATTCCTGCTCCTGATGCAAACCTAGAATATACGTTCTCATTCACTCAGAAACAATATCTTGATAGAATTGACGCTCTATTCTTAGACAAGAAAGGTCAGTTTATCATTAAGGAAGGAAACTCTTCCTTAAATCCAACAAAACCAGATTTGATTAGTGATGCAGTACCTTTGTACTACATGTATGTTCCTGCATTTACTCAAAGCAGTAAAGATGTAAGAATTACTCCTGTTGATAATCGTCGCTACACAATGCGCGATATCGGTAAACTAGAGAAGCGTATTGAGCGTCTTGAGTATTACACTTTACTTAGTGTCCTAGAGCAACAGGCACTAAACATGCAGGTAATTGATGCTTCTGGAGTCAATAGATTTAAGAGTGGTTTTATTGTAGACAATTTTGAGACACATAAGATTGGATCATTAAGTTCTTTAGATTATAAGTGTTCTATTGATACTCAACAATCGGTAATGAGACCTCAATCTAAAGAGGATTCATTTGAACTGGTTGAAGTAAACCAAAGAGATGATCAAAGATCTATCTCAGGATACACTAGAAATAATGATCGTATTACTTTACCGTTTACGGAGTTAGAACTATTAGGAAACTCTTTCGCTACTAAAGAAATCAATCCAAATCCATTTGTAGTTCTTCAATATGTTGGCGATGCATTCGTTGGTCCAAATGCTGATTCTTGGTATGATTCAAGTGTAGCACCTCTTGTAAATGATAACAATACGAATCTATATTCCATCTTCCTTGCTAAGAATGAGTTGAAAGATGCATTCTCAAGTATCTACAATTCATATAAAGTAAATTGGATGGGAGCAAATAGATCATTCTTTAACATTGGATCTTTTGCAGACGTTAATAGTAACATCTCAGATTCAACAGTTCAACATGCATCTGTTTCTAGTTCTTCAAATATTAGTCCAGAAAACAATGAAATTGGAAAGGGAATTTCAACTAAAGGAGTTGGTTCTAATGTAGTTTCAACTTCATTATCCTTCTTTGCTAGAAGTATTCCTGTTAGATATAACATTAGCAGACTAAAACCAAATACGAATATCTCTGTATTCATGGAAGGAAGAGATATTAGTAGGTGGGTAAATCCTGATTTTAGATATACAGGAATTGCAGGTAATTCTCTATCAGCGTTTAATGGTCAAGTCAAGACTGATGAAAATGGAAACGCTAGTGGTATTATTCTAGTACCAGCAGGAAAACCACCTAGAGAAAACGCTGTATGGTCTGGTAGTGTTGATACTGTTGTATATGATACAGATGCTGATGAAATGAGATTCACTACTGGAGTAAAGACTATTAGATTTACTTCTAGTTCTACAGATGCTCCTAAGGAAGAAGTTGATTCTTATGCAGAAGTTAAGTTCTATGCAACTGGACTGCTTCCTGAAAATCCATCATCTATTGTATCAACAACACCTGCATTCTTCAAGTCCAATGAGGGTATCCAGATTGCAGACAGCAATACTGAAAATCCAATCAAACCAAATCCACTTGCACAGACATTCAAGGTTGAAGGATTTGAGGGTGGTGTATTTGCCACCAGTGTAGATCTCTTCTTCTCTAAGAAGAGTGATAAGATTCCTCTAAGAGTATATCTAACCGATGTTCAAAGCGGTAAACCAGGAAAGAATATTTTACCAGGAACTCAAAAAGTTCTAAGTCCAGAAACTTATTTGAGAGTTATTGGTAGTGATACTTTAACAGTTACCCGTGACGAAGTAGTTGTTGGTTCATCCTCTGGTGCATCAGGTCCAATTCTAAAAGTAATTGATAAGAATGGAATTGATGTTACACCATCTACTCTCGGTGTATTCACACTAACTAACGATCAGGTTTATACTTTAGTTCTTAGCAACCATAATGGTACTTCATTCCAGCAAGATGAAAATCTTGATATTCCTTCTCTGGTAGAAAGTAACAATAAAAATAATACTACATCTACATTAAAAATTACCAAGGACTCTGGACGAGTTACTGACTTGAGAGTTTCAAATACTGGATCTGATTACGATTCAGCAATTTTGACCATTGAAAGTCCACAACTCCCAGGTGGTGGTAATGCTACTGCTACGGTGAGAGTTTCTGGTGGTAAAGTTTATCATACAGAAATTGTTCTTTCTGGATCTGAATACACAGAACCACCTGCAGTGGTTATCAATGGAACTGGAACAGGTAATGCTGGTGCAGAAATTGAGTCTTTCATTACTATTGATACTCCAGCGGTTCGCATGGGTATTGCTACTGATACTGACGGCGTAACTGCTAGCACGGTCCCAACAAACTTTGAGTTTGATTACCCAGTATATCTTGAGAATGATGAGGAGTATGCATTGGTAGTTGAGACAGATTCTATTGATTATCTAATCTGGGCATCTAAACTTGGAGAAGTTGAGATTGCTACTAGCACTACAGTGACTACACAACCAGCACTAGGATCTCTATTCAAGTCTCAAAATACTAATAATTGGACTGAAGATTTATTTGAAGATGTTAAGTTCAAACTAAATCGTGCTGAGTTTGATACTAGCAGAACCGCATCTCTATTACTAACAAATTCCAACCTTGGATACGAAAGACTAGATGCTCGTGGTATTGAAACTAATGCAGAATCAAATACTTCAGCAACTTCATCACTGTTTAAGAATAATAACTTTGTAGTCAAGGTAAACCATTCTGATAATGGATTTGACTCTGATAACAAGTCATACGTATTCTTTAAGAACTGTAGTGATGTTGGAGGACTATCAGCATCACAATTTAATAGTGGATTATTCCAAGTCAAGAATACTGGTGTTGATTATTATAATATTGTCTCAAGCAGCAGAGCATCATCTAATGCTTTTGGTGGTGGCGATGCTTTACTTGCTTCTTATAATAGAAAATTTGAAAAGGTCCATGCAACAGTTCCATACCTCTCTTTCGCAAATACTACAGTTACAAGTTTTGTAAAAACTACCAACGTATCACCTATTGATGATAACGTCAAGACGTTTACATCATACTCTCAGAGTGAGTATGAGAAGACTTTCTTGAATGAAGATGTATACTTTATCAATCAAAAGATGCTTGCATCTAGAGTGAATGAAACTATCAATAACATTGATAGATCTCTAACTTATAAGATTGATCTTCAAAGTTCCGTTTCATACCTATCTCCACTCATTGACCTTTCTCGCTCAACTATTAAGACAATCTCCAATAAAGTTGAGAATGCAAAAGGTTCCGAAGATAGATTTGGTAAGAGAAATCAAATTTTAGAATTCTTCCCAGTTTATGAATTTGTAGTTAATGGTATTGATACGAATACAGAAGTTCTTCAGGCAAATCAAACAGTTACTGGAGCTACAACAAATTCTTCAGGTGAAATTGTTAAGGTCAGCGGTACTACCGCATACGTAAAAGTAAAAACCACAAACACGTTTACTCCTGGAGAAGAGTTAAGTTTCTCTGGTCAAACATTTACAGGAACAACAACGGTAGGTCTTTCTGGACTTTCTCAGGTAATTTTCCAAATTCCAAATACACTAGTTCCTCCAACTTACGTTACTGCAAGAAACCCATCTGTTCCTGCAGAAATCTATTCTAATAAGATCAACGGTAAGATTGTTCTCTGGAATCAGAAGTCTAGTCAACTAACACTAGTTAGTGATAAGCAACCAATTTCTGATGACTATACGAGTGCAATCGTTGAAGGAGCACAATTCACGAGAAATGCTAACACAGATTCTCAAGATGATGATATCTTTAGGATTGGTGATCTTCTTTCTTATGAAGGTCAACCAGGCGATGAGCAAGAGTTCATTGAAGTTTCTAAAGTTATGTACTCCAACGGTGTAGACTTTATTGAAGATACTCAGTCTAAGAATAGTTCAAGTATTGCAAAGTATGTAACAAAAGAAATTACTATTGAAAATCCAGCAACTGGAATTGATGTTAAGACAACTGTAAACGTCTCTGACATTAATAATCTCCAACTTCTTTATAAGATCAAGAAGTCTTCTTCACAAGAAAACTTTGAAGATATTGAGTGGGTATACTTTAATGAATCTGGAAATCCTGATGTAGATGTAATTGCAACATCTGAAAATTCTATTAGTGGTATTTCCGAGAAGCAATCTTCATATCAAGAACTATCATACAGTATTGATAATTTACCAGAGTTCTCATCCTTCGCTATTAAGATTGTAATGAGGTCCAGTAATCCTGCATTTGTTCCTAAAGTACAGGATCTAAGAGTGGTCGCATCGTACTAAGGGGGTAACGAATAATGGTATTAAGAAACGTAGCAACAAACTACACGTTTGAACAACAGCGTCAAGAAATCAATCTCCTTGCGGATGATGTTAACACTATTGATAGTGAAGTCACCACCCTTCAGTCAAATGTATCTTCCCTACAATCTTTGCAGGGAACTGAAACAACTGACTCACCTACATTTAACAACCTTACATTAACTGGGTATATTGCTGGACCAGCGTCAATGACAATTGACCCTGCAGCAGTTGGTGACAATACAGGTACTCTTGTTATTGCTGGTAACCTCCAAGTTGATGGCGTTACTACTACTGTCAATTCTGAAACCCTAACGGTATCAGATAAAAATATTACTCTAGCTAGTAATGCTACCAATAATTCAACTGCTAATGGCGCAGGTCTTACAGTTGCTGGTGCCAATGCAACTCTTACTTATGATGGCACTATAGATCGGTGGGAGTTTAACAAAACCCTTTATACAAATCAACTTCAGGTTGGTCCAGTTCATATCACCAATAATGCATTAACTGCTCTAGTTGTTAATGACGGTACTAATGAAAAGTTTGTCGTTGATAGTGTTAACGGTAAAGTTAACGTTGGATCTAGCGCAGGTGGTGCTAGCGGATTGTATATTTTTAATTCAAATTTTAGTCCTACTGCTATTACTTTGGATGGTGCAGCTGGAAGTATTACAGCACAAGGATCTATATTTTGCCTGAATGTAGAGCCATCTAATAATATACAACTGTTAGATAACAAAAAACTTTTATGTGGCTCTGCTAGTGACTTAGAGATTTACCATGATAGTAATGCAGGTGCTAGTTTCATTCATGAAAATGGTGCAGGCGATCTTAATATGTGCGTTGGTCACTCAGGTAGTAAATTTGTTATCCAGTCAGGACTGTCTGGAAATCATCTTGCTGAATTTAATTACAATGGTGCCGCCGAGCTTTTCCATAATGGATCTCAGAAACTTACAACTCAGTCTAATGGTGTTACAATATCAGGTGCAATATATTTGAACAATAGAATTATCTGGGGTTCTTATCCATCAAATCAGGAACCAACGGGTGTGAATGAAGGAGATCAATATTATAACACCACAGATAGTAAAATGAAAATTTATGATGGAAGTAATTGGGTAGATTTTGGTAGTGGTGGTGGTAGTAGTAGTGTCACCACTACAATTACAAAATCATCTTCTCATGATATTTGGTGTGAAGGAAATGGATTGGTGCAATCTTGCAGCACGACACATAGAACTGGTGTTTCTCACGCAAGTAGCACAACAGTTACTATGACATTTGCGTTTAGTGTAGGAGTTGGCAATATTACTGAATTTAAGATGGGTCTTGCTACTCCAAATGGTTTTACTATTGATTATGCATTCAATAATGGTAGTTTCTCCAGCACTGGACACAATGGAAGTGATTGTACCGAGGTAGATCTAACTTCAGCTGCTCAAAGTGCTGGTACTGTTACAACTTTCCAACTTCGTGGTGGAGGCGGTAGTGGAAATACTCACATTTATATGAGTTACTGGAAAATCAATGGTACATATCTTGTGGGTGATTTTGCAGACAATAATCAACAACTTACATTTACAATATGAAACATATAAAAGTGAAGAACGAAGATCACCTGTATCGCGATTCTGATACAGGTGCGATCATAAATACTGACAGATCTTCTTTTGAAAAATATAAGAAGTCTAGGAGTAAGTTCCAGAATATGGAACAGGAATTAGACTTTGTGAAAAATGAGATCAGCGAAATCAAATCTTTACTGCACGAGTTGCTGAAGTCTAATGGTACTTAGAAACGTAGCGAAAACATTTAGTCTAGAAGAGCAAAGGCAAGAGATTAATCTCATTGCCCAAGACTTACATGATCTTGCTACAAATTACGTATCGGTTGAAAGTGATCCGATATTCACCGCATCAGTTGCTGCTGGTATTTCTTCCACGGATGTTACAAACTGGAATACTGCATATAGTTGGGGAGACCACGCTCAAGCAGGATACCTTACAGCAGCATCATTAGGTGCAAACGTCGCTAACTGGGATGCAGCATATGGTTGGGGAGATCACTCTCAAGCAGGATATCTAACTAGTGAAACTGATCCTGTATTTGCTGCTTCTGACGCTGCTGCAGTAACTGCTGCTAAAATTTCTAATTGGGATAATGCATACAGTTGGGGTGATCATAGTTTATCGGGATATGCAACACAGACTTTTGTCAACACTGCACTAACTAATCTAAACAATTGGGATACTGCATATAGTTGGGGTGATCATAGTGCTGCTGGGTATATTACTAATATAAGTTCTTTTAGTATTGGTGATCTTTCTGATGTAGATGTCACCACATCACCTCCACAAAACCAAGAAACATTATTCTGGTCAGGAACTAATTGGGTTCCTGGTCCCATACCACAAACAGGAATTGAATACACAGACCTTTCAGTAGTTGTTGCTTCAACTCCATTTGGAAATGGAAATCTTACATATAATGATAGTTTAGGGGAATTTACATTTACGCCACCAGTAACATTTTCTGGTTCGTATAATGATCTATCCAACACTCCAAATATTCCAAGTCAGTTAAATGATTTATCTGACGTAATTGTAGCAGGTACTATTAATAATAATGATGTTATTTCTTGGGATGGTGCTCACTGGACTCCTACGCCATTATCAAGTCTTGGTGGAGGAATTGCTCTAACTAACCTATCAGTAACTGTAAACTCTCCTGGTAGTGCAAATCTTTCTTACAATAATACTACAGGTGTATTCAGTTACACACCGCCCGATCTATCAGCATATTTAACTTCAGTTGCTATCAATCTTGCTGAAATTAGTGATGTTAATATTTCAGGAACTCCTGCTAATAATGCAGTACTTAAGTATAGCACATCTACCAATCAATGGGAATTAGCAGTAGACGATAATGATCCTGGATTAGCATTAACTGATCTCTCTGTATCCAATAATTCTGCTAGTGGTGGTGGATCCCTTGCATATAATAATAACAGCGGTGTATTTTCGTTCACTCCTCCAGTTTTACCAAATCAACTAAACAACTTCACTGATGTCAACATTTCAGGAACACCTGCTAATGGTGATATCCTAAAATTTAATGCTAGCACAAGTCAGTGGGAATTAGGACAAGAAGCTACTCCACAAACTAGTGCTGGTGAACCTGTTGGTACTATTGCTGCATGGGCAGCTGGAGTTTCAAGTATTCCATCTGGTTGGTTACTATGCGATGGTAGTTTAGTTAGTAGAACTACATATGCTGATTTGTTTGCTTCAATTGGAACATATCATGGCGGTGGAGATGGTTCAACTACGTTTACTTTACCAGATTTAAGAAATAAGTTTATCGTTGGTGCTCACAGCGATTTAGGTACTGGTCAAGTATTTGATGTAGAAACGGGAACTGTTACTGGTCATTATGCTCCTGGTGATACTGGTGGTGAAGTTGCTCACCAATTGACCATTGCAGAAATGCCTCAACACTCACACACTGAGGTAGGTTGGTCATTCCAACACACTGCAGCAAATCCTGGTCCTGGTGGTGCTGGTACTAGTTCTAATAATAATTCTGGTTTTGCAGGTGATGATAATTACCACGAAAATAGACCACCATATTTTGCACTTTGCTGGATTGTTAAAGCTCTTCCAGGTGCTGCTTCAACCAACAGTGGTGGTGGCGGTGGATCTGGTGGTGGCGGTAGTATAGATCTAACTGCATTTTCTGTCAATGTTGCTACTGCGGGAACTGCAAATCTTTCATATAACAATCTTACTGGAGTCTTTACATATACTCCACCAGATCTTTCTGGATACTCTACATTCTCAGGAAGTTATAATGATCTAACTGATAAACCAAATATCCCACAGTCACTTAATGATTTACTTGATGTTGTAATCAGTGGAACACCAGCAGATGGTGCTGTTATTAAGTACAATTCATCTAATAGTAGGTGGGAACTAGGATCTGATACTGGCGGCACTGGAAGTTCTGGTGGAGGAAGTCTCCCTCAAGGATCCATTATCATGTGGTCTGGAGATACATCATCTATTCCTACAGGATGGCAACTCTGCGATGGTACTAATAACACTCCAGATTTAAGAAATCGTTTTGTAATCGGTGCTGGTGATACGTACCCTGTAGGAAATACGGGTGGCAATGCAGATTCTGTTGTAGTTGAGCATAGTCATACTATCAATGACCACAACCATACTTTCAGTGGTAGTGGCAGTGACAATGTTGATATTTCAGTTAGTGGAACTACTGGAAATCAAAGTCAAAGTCACAACCATAGTTTTACTACTAATACAACTGGTGACCACAGACACGATGGAACTGTACCTACACCACTGTATGTCCCTAGTGGTGATACTGATAGAGGTGAGAACCATTCTATTTTTAGTGCCGACAATTCTCAAACTCAAGTAACTACTTTCGCAGGTGATCATAACCACAGTGGAACTACTGGTGGACAAAGCGATGATCATAATCACAGTTTCAGTGGCAGTGGTAGTGATACGGTTAATATCTCAGTTAGCGGAACTACTGGCGTTCAATCCGATTCAGGAACTAGCACCGCAGGATCATCTGGAACTGGTACAAACATACCACCTTACTATGCACTATGCTTCATCTATTGTGTAACTCCTAGTGGTGGTACTACTACTGGAGCGACTGACCTTGACGATTTGACAGATGTAGTAATCACATCTCCTACTGCTGGTCAGGTTCTCAAGTATAACGGTACTAATTGGGTAAACGATACAGACGCTACTAGTAGCGGATGCTCAGCAATTTATGAGCAGATTGGTCTTGAGAGTTGGACTTCTACACATAATGCACCAATATTGTTTACTCAGGCAGAAGATGATCCTGTTGGTAATGGTAATCAATTTACTTGGTTGACTGCTTATCATAATGATGTAACTGGAATTGGTGCTAATGCTGCAGCAACTCTTACATCTGTTGCTACTGGAGGACATGCAGCATTTTCACAACAATCATCAGACGGTGTTATTCTTCAGAATGCAATTAGAACTGCTCTCGGCAATTCAAATGCTGGAACTACTTCTATTACGGCACCTACACCATTTACCATTGTCCCCTCAGATGGTGAAACTGAAACTATAGATGGTGTATCATACCCAGTTATGGGTAGACTGTATGTTCCTACAAGTCTAGGAAACTCAATTGATGTTGTAGTTGCATTCCACGGAACTATTGATGACGATAATAGTGATCCTGCTAATCAAGATGGTATTGCAGAAGCAGCAACAACTACTCTCCTATCACTTACAAATCAAAATACTGTTAATCTAAGAGATAAGATTATCTTCTCAGTTGCATATCCTCAGGATCACGCTAGTAATGTAAGACAGTATAACTTATCTGGCGTTGGTAGAGAACAAGCAGACTTCCTGATGGGAGATAACCTACCATATGCTAGAGCAGCAGTTAAATGGGTTAAGAACTCTTTAGATACGTACATTGCAGCACAGGGTGGTTCTCAAACTATCAACGATGTTTATCTCTTTGGTCACTCTCAAGGTGGTAAACTTGTTACTAAGATTAATACTTTAGACACTGGTATTGCTGGCATTGTTGCAAATGCTCCTGGTCCTATCCAGTTTGACGAAACTTGCTCAGCAAACCCAAGCAACTATTCTTGTTCAAAGATTGCTGCAATTCATGGTCCTGCTTGTGGTTCTAGCAATAGCGGAGGTTCTGGTATTGCTCTAACAGATCTATCTGTTACTACAAATTCTGTTGGCACAGCAGCACTATCTTATAATAATACCACAGGTGTATTCAGTTACACACCACCAGACCTATCATCATATTTAACTTCAGTTTCAATTAACATTGGTGATATTAATAATGTTTCTGCTACAGCACCAAATGATGGTGATGTCCTTACTTGGAATGCATCATTGTCAACTTGGCAACCTGCAGCTGCAAGTGGTGGTGCATCTGGATCTGGAACAACACATCAATGGGCAGATGGTGTAGAAGCTTCTGGATGGTCTGCGAGTGACCTTTCAGATTACATGTTCAATGGAAATCTGTCGCTGTTTGCAAAAGCAGAGACTTCAAGTACAGATTACCTAGGATGGGATAATAGTGCTAACGGTGCAAATCTCCCTGTACTTAATGGTCCTGTAGAGATTTTTATTAGATATGCAGATGTTGGAAATTACACTTATGAAGTAAATGGTGTAACTGTTACTCCAGATTTAACTGGAGTAGATACAAATGGTGATTGGATTACTCTTACTTCTGGAACTGCTGGTAGTTTTAGAGTTACAGCTCCATCAACTTCATCTAATATTCAAATTGCTGGTGTTAAATCAAACGGATTGCTACTAACTCCAACTGCATTGTATGGTGGCAGTTCTGGTGGTGGTTCTACTTTCAATTTAGATGCAAACTTAAATACCAGCACTGCATCTGCAGGTGAAATTCTCAGTTGGAATGGAACTGATTATGAATGGGTTGCTGATCAAACTGGATCTGGTGCTAGTGCATTTACTAGTCTCACAGATACCCCATCAACATTGACTGCAGATAAATGGATAAAAGTCAACTCTGCTGGTGATGGTATTGAATTTGTAGATGCTCCTTCTGGAGGATCTGGTGGTGGTTCTGGAGTAATTGTTCCTCCAGGAACTGTTATGAGTTGGGCGGGAGATCAAAATAGTATTCCGTCAGGTTATCAATTATGCGACGGATCTGCAGTATCAAGAACTGTATATTCAGATCTTTATCTTGCTATAGGAGATACTCATGGTGCTGGTGATGGAAGCACTACATTTAATTTACCAGATTTAAGAAATCGTTTTATTGTTGGTGAAGGATCTTCTTACGCTACTGCAGCAACTGGTGGTAGTGCTGATGCTACGCTCGTATCTCACTCTCACAATATCAATAATCACACTCATACTTTCAGTGGTAGTGGTAGTGACACAGTTACTATCTCAGTTAGCGGAACTACAGGTAATCAAAGTTCAAACCACACTCATAATTTTACTACAGACACTAACGGAGATCATGCTCACCAATGGGGTACTGATGATAATCTGGGTGCTGGTGGTGGAACTAATAACCCCGACGCTAATGGTGGTCAAGCGTGGAAAGATTGGACAACAACTAATGGAGCTCACACTCACAGCGGAAGCACTTCTGGCGTAAGTACTGATCACAACCATAACTTTAGTGGTAGTGGTAGTGATAACGTTAGTATTAGTGTAAGCGGAACAACTGGCAACCCATCTAATACAGGAACAGATTCGCAAGGTTCATCTGCATCTGGTGCAAATTTACCACCTTACTATGCGCTTTGTTATATCATCAAAATGGATGCATATGCTGGTGGTGGAGGAGGAGGTTCTTCTTATACCGACTCCGATGTCAACGCTCATCTCAATACATCATCCGCTTCTTCAGGTCAAATCCTGAGTTGGGATGGTTCTGATTTTGTTTGGGTAGACGACCAGACTGGTGGAAGTGGTAGCAGCGGTGGTGGAAGTGGGTATGGACTTCTGCAATCTCAAAATGCATCAGGTAGTGAAATATCATTCTCTGGTATTCCTGCAGATGCGAAAGAAATTACAGTAATGTTTGGGAAGGTTGGAGTCACTGATACTTCACAGCATTTACTAGTACAGTTAGGAACACCCACTGGTTGGATTGCTGCTGGATACTATGCTTCTTCCGAAGCAGAAAATGGATCTTATGATATTTCTAGTAGTTCTGGATTCCCAATCCATAATAGAAATAGTGTAACTAACAATGGGAATCGTTTTACTGGTTCTATGGTTATCAACCTGATGCCAACAGGTTCGTCTAATTCATACACGCAAATTGGACAATTCCATAGATGGGCTAGTCAGACTGATGGTACGGATGTTGGTAGTTCATGTCAATCTTTTGGTGTTGTATCTGGCATTGACGATAGTTTAACAATAACCAGAGTACGAATTCTTGCCAACCATGCAGGTGGTAGTCAAACCTTCACAACTGGTATCATTGGAGTTTCATATAAGGGCAGTGGTTCTAGTGGTTCTGGTACTGGTATAACTGATGGTGATAAGGGTGATATTACAGTATCAAGTTCTGGTTCTACTTGGACTATTGATGACGGGGTTATCTCTACAGCAAAGATTGCTACAGGAGCAGTAAATTCAGGAAAACTAGCTACAAACTCTGTAACAACTGTAGCGATAGAAGCAGGAGCAGTAACGATTGCTAAAATCGGTGCTAGTGGAACTCCAGATGCAACAACATTCCTAAGAGGAGATGGAAACTGGGTAATTCCTCCATCAAGTGGTAGTGGTATTGCTTTGACTGATCTTTCAGTTACTGTCAATTCACCAGGAACTGCTAACTTCACTTACAGCAATTCTACTGGAGTCTTCACATATACTCCACCAGATCTTTCTGCATACTCCACATTCTCTGGATCGTATAATGATTTAACTAATAAACCAACATTATTCTCTGGATCTTATGATGATCTAACGAATAAACCAGTACTGTTCTCTGGAAATTATAACGATCTTACTAACAAACCAGGGATTGATAATTTAACTGATGTAACTATAAGTGCTGTTAGCAATGGTTCTCCTGCAGACGGAGACGTATTAACATGGAGCACATCTTCTGGGCAATGGGTAAATCAACAACCTAGTGGAGGTGGTGGTGGAACTACTACTGCCCCTGCAGACGACAGTCCTGTTGGAGTAATCTCTATGTGGGCTGGTTCTACAAGTAGTATACCAGATGGATGGCAATTGTGTGATGGTGGTTCTGCAGCAACATC
>CEON01050822.1_pt1 | contig 28012 bp, 19 predicted proteins | sample 530291 | NCBI WGS metagenome assembly CEON01 (sample SAMEA2619888, study PRJEB7988) | marine metagenome | biome: marine biome (ENVO:00000447); feature: surface water layer (ENVO:00002042); material: "saline water (ENVO:00002010), including plankton (ENVO:xxxxxxxx)" | depth 5 m
CCAGGAGATGCTGGTTTTGTTGACCCTGAGAGAAGGGCACGAGAAGGTAGAGCTTCACGTGAACGAATTTCTAAATTAGAAGAAGAGATAAGACAAATTGAAGATGTTATAGAAAATGACACATTTGATCCTGAAGATGGCGGCCCACAGTGGCTTTTTGATGAAGTAACAGAAATGGACGCAGGATATTATGGTTCAGGTAACCTTGATCCCGGTGGGTATTATGGTCCGGGTCTTGAGTCGTTACTTCAAGATACTTTAAGAGGAAGACGAGAAGAGCTCAATAGGCTTAGAGGTAGAGAAGGTAGAGCTAGCCAATCACTTGATGACATCCTACAAAGAACAAGAAGAGACAAAGAGCGTGAAGCATCAAGAAGAGGAAACGAAGAATTCTTCAGACTACTAGATACCGCTCTAAATGAAAAACTTAGAAGAAGACGCATGCAAGATGGTGATCGTGAAGGACGTGCATCAATAGCAATGCCCACGAGAGAATCTGTTGAAGCAGCGTTAACTCCTGAAGAAAAAGAATTACTAGAAACTGGAGGACCAAGTTCTGTACGTAATTTCATGGATAGAGTTACAAATGATGGCGCTTGGGGTGATAGGGCGTATTCACTTATCGGACCTGATTTTGAAAATAGTGAGTATTTAAACAATAAGTTTGAGGCTAGAAAAGAAAGCCTCGTATCTAGAATGACTCGTCGTGGCGGCTACGGTTCTGAAGAAGAAATACTAGATCTGGCTGAACGAATGGTTGCCCAAGAAAGAGCACAGGCTAAAGCCTTGTGGGAAATTGGTCGGGCTCGTGATGCTGTTAAGCAAACAAGGAACCATAGAGCTAAGTTTGATAGAACTGATAGTGCTCTTATGAGAGATGTTTTAAATGTTACAGGTGTTGGCAAACAGGCTCAAGATATTATGGGTCAAGCTTCTGCTGCTTCTGGGCCTCCAGATAGTGCTGATGAAATGATAGCTAATTTAGCTAGGAATGTTAGAAGAAGAGATCTGCGTTCTTTTGGTTCCCCTAGAGAATCCTTCCTTGGTTCAAGAAAAGATATTGATGAATTAATAGATAGGCTTGAAAGCAAAAAAGGTGGTTTGAGTGACGACGATAAGAGCAAAGTTGATCAAGCTATTGGGCTACTGGCTGCTGTAAGAGATTCTAATTCTGGTATGTGGAGACGTTCCCCTGAAGGAAATACAAGATTTGGTCAAGTTTATGCTGGTTCTGATCCGTCTGTTTGGAAGCGTCTTGTTGATGCAAATGATGGGCTTTTTGATGCAGATGGGGGCTTGGATTTTTCAAAGATGTCTGATAGGGACTTAGAGCAAATTTTGATAGATGCTGGTTCTCTTGAAGATGTAGACTGGATAGGACCCTTAGACGCTGAAGAAAATGCCCGAATGTTTGGTATTCGGACTGGAGATTGGATGGCAGGAAGAAGCCCAAGATCAGAAGGTTTATTTGGAGAGCCCCCTGAGTGGGACAAGGCATGGTATATGGATACGGTAACTGGTGATGAAGGCGGCCTTAATGAATTTGCTAAGCTTGTTGAAAATTCTGATTTGTACTCTAGATGGGATGTTGACGGGTTTGATGCACCATCATACGATAGTTGGGTAGATGAGATAGATAAAGAATTGCGTAGACGTGGAATCTTGCAGCCTGATGAGTCATGGAATGACATATCCTTTAGCAGAGATTTCTGGGGTAACGATGATGACGGATCAAGCCTGTATAAACCTTATAGTTCGTATAGTGCTGGAAGAAGACGAGCACTAACTACAGCTGAATATGAAGAGATGAAGTTTATGCAGGGTTCTAGAAGGGCACGAGAAGGTAGGGCTTCTCTTCCTGGGGATGCTGCTCGTGATTACAATGTTATGGTTGATGGTAGGGAAAGGTCTGCTGTTGAGTTGGCTCGTGAGGGTGATGTACTTGATAATGACTATGAAGCTGTAACTTCTATGCTTGATCGTGTTAATGAAGGTAAGTTGATATCGCAAAGAGATTTAGATAGGTTAAGTCAAAGCCGTTTTGATAGGCTTGCTGATGAACTTGAACGAAGAGATATTTCTGTCAATAGGGAAACTCGTAGAGTAGGTGACAATTCTAGAAATCAAGATATGGTGACAGACGCATTGCAAGAGGTGTTTGGTGACGTTGATGATGAAAGATTAGAGTTTTCAAATGTTTTAGAAAATGCAGCTGACGTTCAGAAAGATCCAATGTATAATATGAATTTCGCTGTTGCAGATTCACTAATGGATTTAGATAATTGGGCTAATGATAATCCTGATGCTTCTATGCAAGATGCAGCTGATTACTTCAGGTCAAGGTTGGGTAACAATTTCAATAGGTATACAAGTGGAAGTGGATTGACAGCTAGTCAAGTAAGAGAAAACGCTGAAATCCAAGAGGATTTACTAAATAGATTTTTTGAAGACTATATGTACGATAGCCCCTTTGAAGATCTTTACCGTCGCATACTTATGCCTGAGAAAGGGCAGATAGTTGATGACGACGATTTTAATTTTAGGGCTGATACTGAATTAAGTCCGGTTCAGATTTTTTCAAACGAAATGCTTGATTTTCAAAACTATCTAACCTCCTTCCATGAAGATGAACTAACCGCAATTGACAACAGGTTTGATAGTATTATTTCGGGTGATATAGCAAGAGAGCGTTTAAATGAAGCTACAGACCTTGTCAGAACAGGTAGAATGTCTCGTGAAGGCAGAATGGCACGACGTGATGTTGACAGTCTAAATATTGATGGCCCACCAAGTAGAAGAAGCCCTCTTGATGGTCCTTTGACTGGAGAGGTTGATCCGCCTTTTGATGTGCGACGTGCACTTGATATGCGTGAACGGCGTGAACGTGGTGAGCTTTCTAGGTTTGTTGATATTCCTACGCCTCCTCCACCACCTCGTGGACGTGATGGCCGATACATTAATATGATGGACCCTGATGACAGGGAAATGAATATGGCTTTGAGTGAGGTTCAGGCTCCTAGAAATACTTTGCGTGAAAGGTTAACTTCAAGGTTGCCTGGTGCTCAGAGAAGGGCTAGGTCTCGTGAAGCTGCACGTAGAAGGCGTGAGGAAGAGACTTTGACTAGGATGGGTCTTGTTGAGCCTGAGCGTAGAAGTCGTTATGCGGATGAGCCTACGCCTCCACCACCGCCTGCCCCATTGGTTGATAACGATCCAACTCCTCCACCGCCTCCAATTGATGACTTTATAGAAGGTCGTGATAGAAGGCTTGCATCTTATGAGACTAATGCTCAGAAGCGTAATCAAAGATTGTTTGAGATGGGCTTGAACATGGAAGATGACAATGAGGTTGTTAAGAGTGTTGATTCTGCAAGAAGAAGACGTACTTTCTCAGAAGCTTTCACTGAGTCTTCTAGTTTGAAGAAGAATAGGGTGAAAAAGCGTGATTGGTTAGAAGATACTGAATGGTACTCTGATGAAGGTCCATTGTTGCCTGATCCGGTAACGTTCTCTTCTTGGGTTGAGGAAGAAAACGTTCGTGATGCTAGAGAAGGCGTTATACCTACTTTGCAACACATAGGCTTGCAAGGTAGTAGAGATTACCGTATTGGAGATGCGAGAACGCCATTGATTGATCCTTCATTCAAGAGCAAAGTGAAAAGAGATTTTGATTATGGGTCTTATCCAGATCAGCGTACATTAGAAAGAATGAGTGATTCTGAAGTAGAGAACTATTTGGTTACTTTGGAATGGACTCTTTCGCAAATGGAGCAAGATGACTTGCGTAAGTTACCTATTACCCCATTTTCAGACAATCCTATTACTAGGTCTAAATTAGTGCGAGCGGTAGAGGACACTAGAGAATATCTCGGTCTCAGAATTCAAGGTCAGACTGATAGGTATGGATTCAATCCACGATTTAGAAGAGAACGAAGACAGAGCGGTAAAGAGCCTTACCAAGAGTTTTTTGGCAGCATGATGGCTAACGTTTGGGAAAATGATCGCCGTATTCGTGGCGGTGGGCGAAGAGAACGGGATGCTAGAGATTTGACTAGTCGTGAGAGAGCGGAAGGCTGGAATATGCCTTCTTCAATGGGTGGTGAACCAGATAGGGAATCTCCTGAGTATAGAAGTCGTGCTGGCCGTAATGTGCCTGGTGAGGGCGCTACTTCGGCTAGGGGCGGTATGGGTTTTGCTCCGGTTCGTAGACAACCTGATCGTGAAGGTAGGGCTTCTAGGATGAGAGAGGGTCGTGCTGCGGTTCCTTCTGATGATTTGGTTCGTCGTGCTGAGAGAAGAGAAAGACCGTTAGAAAGAAACTATAGTAGAGAGGGTTCGCCTAGATATCAGCAAGAAGAAATAGCAGAGTTAGAAGAAGTTCTTGCTGGTAGGAAGAGGCTTGAAGAGATTGATGACCGCTACAGCAGAGGATTTAAAAACTTTGTGTCATATTGGCAGGATAATCGTGAAGCTGATATGGCAGAAGAAGCGAGATTTGATCGTGAAGACTTTGATTATGAAGCCTTTAGAGACTCAGACGTACTTCCTGTTCAAGGATTGTTAGAGCGTTATCTTGATACTCTTTATGAAGATTTGCAGAGTGATATAAGCAGTATGAGGAGAAGGCGGAATCAAAGGGGAATCAATGAGCGAACCCCAGTTACGATTGAAAATAGAGAGACTGGCGAAAGAAGGCAAGGTTTCTATGGTAGCAATATTGATCAGGAACGGGCAATAAATGAAATTATTGAGAACAGGATTGGTCCTAAGCGAGATAATGAAAGTCGTACAGATTATCAAGAGAGAAAATTAACAGCTTTAGATCAATTAATAGCTTCAGAATCTGGTGGTGGATCTGAGACCGTAATGTTAGGGGATGGTCCTTCTATAAATTACTTTGATTCTTATATGGACTTTACTGACGAAGAGTACGAACTTTTCCGAAATAGGATTGAGCCATTCAGAGAAGGCGAGAGGAGCATCTATGGTCAGCCCGATACGCCTTCTATGGAAGGTGCTGCATATCGTCTTAGAAATGCGATTGAAGGTCAAGTGCGTTTCCGTGAAGGTAGATTTAGTAGAAATGTGGAAAGAGATAGAGGTAGAGAAGATCTAAGAGCTCCAAGACGTCGTCAAGGTAGAATGACACGCCGTGACGACTTACCACCTGATGAGGCTGCTGCGCCGAGAATCCCACGGGAAATTCGTGACCCTGAAACAGGAGAGATGGTCAGAAATCCAGAGTTTAACGAGCTATATGAGGACAGGCTAAGGAGAAGAAGGCGAAGAGCTGAGGGACGTCAAGCAGAGCGTGCACGCCGTGCTGAGAGAAGAGAAAGAAGAGAGGCAGAAGGCGCAAGAGAAACACGGGCTGCACGTGAACGAAGAGCGAGAAGATTTAATGAGTCAATGGATGCAAGTGACCGAAGAATGGCAGATGCTGAACGAAGACGAAGAGAATCCTTGGGCTTAGAAGGACAAGCGTTACAAGAAGAAAGAATTGAAAACGAACAACGTGACCTTGAAAAGTTAAATGAGATTAGGGAAGAAGCTCAGCTTAGAGATATGTCAAGAGAGGGTCGTGCTTCGCTAAGAGAACGCATTTCTGATGAAATGTTTGAAAGAGTAGATCCTTTTGATGACTACGAAAGATATGAAGATTATTTGAGGGAAATGTACGCAAGGTACAGCGAAGGTCAGTCTTTTGAGCGCATAGCTGAAGCTGCTAAAACAACCCCAGCAGACATAGAGTCTGATATTAAGTGGGATATTTTTGGATTATACTCTGACCTTTACAAGAGCGAGCATGGTATACGACCTACGTGGCTGAAGTGGCAGGAAATGAGTATAGAAGATTTAGAAAATCTTTTAGACACTGAATATCCTTCTGTGCCGATGGGCGAATAAGTTGCTAAAGTTGACTAAAAACGATATGATAAACATATAGGTATAAAGGATTGCATATATGGAATATTACAATTTGTACAAAAAAGATTTAGTTGTTCGTGTTGATGACGAGCGCAATGCAGAGTTTACTGCCAAGTTGCCTTTGATGAAAAGAGTAGCTCAGTTTGAATCAAGAGCAGAGACTCTTAAAAACTATGATGCAAAAGAGCCTGTGTACACGGAAGAAAACCTTAAGCTATTTTTTCCTAAGATGAAAAAAATGAATCTTAAAAATTATGACTCTGCTGTCAAGTCCATAAATGAGTATAACTCTGCTCAGAAAGTTCTACGTCTAGAGTTAGATGCTTTAAGTATGGATGATATGGAAGACTACGTTGAGGAGTTCCCAATGAATCATCCTCGTTTAGCTAGTTTTGATGACATTAACACGTTGTTAAAAATGGCTTTATTTGTTTCTTCTGGCGGTCAAAATCCTTTAACTGGAACAGTTTCGGAAGCGGCTGAAAGAAAAGCGGCAGAACAAGTTTATTCAATACTTAAAAGCGCTGAAAAGTCAAAAAGCTCCAAAGTTGTTAAAAAGTTAGTTAAGCTATCACAGAACACCTTTAATGGGCCTGCATACGGTTCTGCTCCAGCAATGCCTGAGCAAAGCGCTGAAGATAACGAAAACGAAATGACAGCTGAGGTAAGCGATGGCTAAAGATCCCCTTGAAGGTCAAACAGTTCCTACGAAGGAAATGGCTGAAAAAATATCTAAAATTTTAGGTTGTTCAGGGGCGCATCGTGTAGGGGACTTTTGGGGTCCTTGTGAATCTGAGAAAGACTTGCAAAAACTTATAGAGTTAGGTAACCCTGAGTTTAGGGAATGGAAGAAGAGACAGAGCTCAACTAAAAGTGATCCAAAAACGCCTGCTAAACCTTCAGAAAGGATAAGAGGTTCTAGAACAAATAAACCTGGATCTGCTTCTGGTAAGAGGGGCGGTATCAAACTTTCCGCTGAGGTTGAGAAGGCTTTAAAAAATAAGGTAAAAGAACATAACGAAAAAATGAAAAAGGCTAACAAGAAGAACAGAAATGTTACTCTTGGTATGCTTAAAGCTGTGTGGAGAAGGGGCGCAGGAGCGTTCTCAGCCTCTCACAGGCCAGGTATGGGGCGTCAGCAGTGGTCTATGGGCCGTGTAAACGCCTTTTTAAAGCTGGTTTCAAGCGGTAAACCTAGTAACCCTAAGTACACAACTGATAACGATTTACTTCCCAAAAAGCATCCTCGCAAAACTAAGAGTGTAGATGAGATAATCATGGAAGTTAAGGCGGAAAGCAAAACAAGTTTTAAGCCAACGTCTGGTATGGTTGCTGCTGCTAAGCGTGGTTTGGAATGGCGTAAAGAGCATGGTAGAGGCGGAACTGCTGTGGGTGTGGCTAGAGCAAGAGATATCATAAATGGTAGAGAGCTTAGCGCTAGCACAGTTTTAAGAATGCACTCATTTTTTGCACGTCATGCTGTTGACTCAAAGGCTAAAGGATGGAATTCTGGTGAAGAAGGTTTTCCAAGTGCTGGGAGAATTGCGCACGAACTTTGGGGAGGAAATGCAGGTCGTTCTTGGAGTGAGAAGAATCGCAATAGGATAATGCGCCAAAGAAAAGAAAAAGGTGAACCAAAAGCTCAACCTTCTGGAAAAGTTGATACTTTTGATTCTGAAGAGTCTGCTTCTAAAGCGGCTATTGGCTTAGGATGTTTTGGTGCTCACATGGTTAAACAAGGAGTTTGGCTTCCTTGTGGTAATCCTGAAGAATACAATGCTGCTAAAGCTCACGCTAATGTTGGTGGTTCAAATATTCTTAGAGCTGCTAGACCTACTCGTAGAGTAGTTAATCGTGGTAAGCATTGGGAAGAGCTAAGGGGGCGTGGTCCTGTTGGCATAGAAACGCTTCCTGGTGGTGGACTTGTTTCGGGTAAACGTAAACAAGTCGGAAAAATAGTAAAAGGTATATAACTCTCCTGTCATAGTCTATTTTAGGCAGGTTGTGTAAATGTGTTTTACTGAATAGTGTCTTTGTTGTATAGTAGTTGCTTTACAAAACATATATACATTATAATACAATTAAGCCTTCACTGTAAAATTTCTTGGAAAGTTCCCATGAATACCTTTACGGTGTTGGTAGCATAATAATTGACTGGTCGTACTCACATATTTTTGTTGGGTCGCCTGTCATTAGTAGACATGTTTCATTCAATTGAAGGAGATATATAACATGAGCTTTGATGAAGGTAGGCTCAACGAACTCAAAGGCGCTCTTTCCGCTAAAATGGCAGAGCAACAAGAGATCGCTGACTCAATATCACTTGAGGGTGAAACCCTCGTAGTTACTGATGAACATCGTTCATCATTTAACGAAAACATGACCCAGATTAAAGAAATCAAGGGTCTCATTGAAGACATGACCACTCTTCGGGATGTTTCTGCATGGTCTTCTGAAGCAGAACACGCTTCTGTAGCTGCTGAAGTAGCTGCTGGCGTTGAAGCTGAAGTTAAAGCACACAGAACTTCTGTAGGTGAAGCTTTCGTTAGCTCGGAAGAATTCAAATCCCTACATGGCGGAAGGAACGGAGCTAATATGGCTTCTCCATTCGTTACGAAGACACTTGAGCAAAAAGACATTTACTCAGGTCTGCCAACTGGTACACCCGGTTCTTTCGGAGCTGTTGAGCGTGACGGAATTATCCCAATCGCACAACGACGAAGCCGAGTACGGGATCTTTTCCCATCACGTACCACAAACGCAGCCGTAATTGAGTATTTCCGTCAAACTGGTTTCACCAATAATGCTGATACTGTTGCAGAGCGACAAGGAAGCAACTTTGGTGCGAAACCACAGTCAACAATGACATTCGTAGGGGAGCAAGCTCCTGTACGGACCATTGCTCACTGGGAAGCTGCTCATAGGAATGTTCTAGCCGATGAACCGCAATTGCGATCAATCATTGACAACGAACTTCTTTATGGTCTACGTCTTACAGAAGATACACAAATCCTGTCTGGATCAGGTACCGGAGAAGACCTTGCAGGTATTCTAAATAACGGTAGCATCCAGACTTATTCATGGTCCTCTGGTGCAACAACTCCGGTTGCTGACACCAAGGCAGATGCCGTTCGTCGTGCAGCTACGCTTTCGTATCTTGCATACTACGAACCAACAGGTATCATCGTCAACCCTAATGACTGGGAAGACATTGAGCTAACAAAGAACTCGCAGGGCACATACTTGCTTGCGATCTCTGTAGCTGGTGGCGCTGAATCACGAATTTGGCGAATTCCTGTCATTGATACACCTGCTATTGCTTCTGGAACCGCCCTAATCGGTGCGTTCGGAACTGGTGCGCAGTTGTATGACCGTGAAGCTGCTTCTATCAGAATCAGCGAACAGCACTCAGACTTCTTTGTCCGAAATGCTATCGTTGTTCTGGCTGAAGAACGTTTGGCACTTGCTGTTAAGCGACCAGAATCGTTTGTGAAAGTCACATTTGACGCTGCTCCTAGCTAAACCTAGGAATTAGTTAGTCAGACCGACTTAAACGGTCCTAAAGTTTAGACCCCCTGCCTTCGGGCAGGGGGGCTTTTCTTTTTTATATACTATTAGTATGGAAAAAGATGACGACTTTGATAGCTTTGAATCGTGGTCGTCAGACGACATTAAATCTTTACTTACTATTGACCCCGACGCTGTTGTGGGAATAAAGAATCTCCTATTTTTCTTGATAGACAACGAAGGTGTGATTAAAGATTCTCGGATGGACTTAATGTTACACATTAATTCTGTTGTTCAGTTTGGTCAAGATAATTTTTATTTTAAGAACGCTGAGAAGGTTGTTTCTTTAGCTAGCGAGTATTGTTTAGTGGATTCTCGTAAAGATAGGCAAGTTCTAGAAGCGATAGGGCTTGCTGACAACAGCGTGTTATTTTTGGCAATCCACGGAGAAGAAGATGCTGCGCTTGATGCAGCTATGTGCTTGTCTGGAAGAAGAGGATCACTTATGCAAGATGAGACAGTTAGACCCTCTTTGTCTTTGTTTGGCTATTGGGAAAACACTGCTATAGATCTGATAAAGTCGGTATTGACAAAAGATTCTTTAAGTGCTAAAATATTAGAACTAAGAGAGATCGCTGAAAAGGAAGAGTTATTTTTTACGTCTGATTTAGAGTATGTAGATTGTTTACGTAGCCTTTGTGAGGTTGGTTTATTTTCTACTCGGATTGACATTTTTGGTGACGCTTATATTGAAATAAAAGAAGAGGCTGCAGGATTGTTTTTGGTCCTTTGTGGTCAAGTTGAATTAGCAAGGAAATTAGCAAACATTACGATTTGACAAAAAGAATTTTCTGTGCTATCATGAAAAATGTTAAGTCTCCAAACGACTTGACATTTTTTAATTAGATAAGTATCTTAGAATACTTAAATCCCATCATAATCAATCACGAGCTAGCTATGCCAGCTAGTTCTATTTCAGGAGAGAACGTGAAAAATTTCAGAATATCAGACGACCACGCCGCAAGCTACTCAGAAAAAATGCCGCCTTGGGGATTCAATGGATTAGGATATGTTACATATAAAAGAACGTATGCTAGACCGTTTTTTGATCTAGAGTCTGATAGCATAGTACGAACAGAAGAGTGGCATGAGACCGTTCAACGTGTAGTAAATGGAGCTCAAGATATAGGTGCACGCCTTACAGAAGATGAAGCTAACAGGCTTTACGATTACATATTCAATCTTAGAGGTTGTGTTGCTGGAAGAATGCTTTGGCAACTAGGTACAGAGAATAACAAACGTTTAGGTGGCGATAGTCTTGTTAACTGTTGGTTTGTTGACGTGCAAAAACCATCTGATTTTTCTTGGTCTGTTGAGCGGCTTATGCTTGGTGGAGGAGTAGGGTTTTCTTGTAATGCTCCCGAAAGACTTGGCGTTGTTCGTAACGCTTGGGTTGAGCACTGTGATGCTAACGATGCAGATTATATAGTTCCTGACAAAAGAGAAGGCTGGGGAGAGGTAATAAGAAAAGTTTTTGAATGCTACTTAGGAGATGACGACAATCCAACCACGATGACTTACGCAACCCATTTAGTTAGAAAAGCTGGTGTGCCTATAAAAACATTTGGTGGAACTGCATCTGGGCCTGAAATTCTTATATCTGGTATAGAAAAAATATGTAAAGTTTTGGATAAAGCAGTTGGACGTACCTTAACTTCAGTTGAAGTTTTAGATTGTATGAACATTATTGGATCTATAGTTGTAGCTGGTAACGTTCGCAGAAGCGCAGAGATTGCGGTAGGCTCTTTAGATGATGAAGATTACTTAATGGCTAAGCGATGGGACTTAGGAGATATTCCTATTGAACGTGCCATGTCTAATAACACTGTGTTTGTTTCTGCTGATCAGATGAAAGATATGCCTGATTTGATATGGGAAGGCTACAAAGGCAACGGTGAACCTTACGGTTTCTTTAATTTAGAAGCATCAGTCAAGTACGGTAGAATGGGCGAGGAAAGACCAGACCACTCAATAGTCGGCGTTAACCCATGTGCTGAAATTCCGCTGTCTAATCGTGAATCATGTAACCTATCTGAGATATACTTACCAATGGTTAGTTCTAAAGAAGAATTGATTGATGTAGCTTGCTTGTTGTACAAAGTTCAAAAAGCTGTTGCTGCTTTGCCTTACTTAGATCCTGCTTCAGACAAGATAACATCTCAGAACATGCGACTAGGGCTAGGCATAACTGGTGTTGCTCAAGCTCTAGATAGATTAGACTGGCTAGATGATACTTATGTTGCTCTTAGAAAGCTAGACAAGCAGTGGTCAGCTGAACGTGGATGGCCTGAGTCAGTTAGGTTAACTACAGTTAAACCATCAGGAACACTGAGTTTACTGCCTGGAGTTACGCCTGGGGTTCACCCTGGATTTAGTCAGTACTTTGTGAAGCGTATGCGTATGGCTTCAAGTGACGTTTTAGTTAACTATTGCAAGTCAAAAGGATACTTTGTTGAGCCGCTAAGGAACTTTGACGGATCTCAAGATCATCGCACAGTTGTTGTTGAGTTTCCTTGTAAATTCCCAGAAGGTACAGTTTTGGCTAAAGATATGTCAGCAATAGATCAAATGGATTTAGTGCGTAAACTTCAGAAAGTGTGGGCAGATAATGCTGTGTCTGTTACTGTTTATTACAGGCCTGAGGAATTAGAGGGAATTCAAAATTATCTTGCTGAGCATTGGTCTGAGATGAAGTCTGTGAGCTTCTTGTTACATAGTGAGCATGGGTTTGATCAGGCTCCAATGGGTGAGCTATTTGAAGAAGACTACATCAAGATCCTTGAGACCACGACTCCCCTTGGTGAAAAGCTTTCCGGTTCTACGATTCTTACAGAAGATGATATGGCATTGTTGGGAGATGAGTGCGCTACTGGTGCATGCCCGATTAGGTAGTTCGTATTATACCTTAAATAGTTTTACTGGAGTGAAAATACTACCTTTAGAATAGTTTTGTACCGGCAAGGCTATTCTGTAAGGAGGAGAGTGTATGGTATCGGCGTAGAGGCCGGACTCCGAGTTCCACGATGAGATGGGGTTTGGTTGTCCAAGCCCCATCTTCTTTGCTAGAATAGAGGGTATGCATACACTAACTGACCTTAAAGGTAATAAAGTCTTTTTAGATCTAGATCATTTAGCTGATCTAGTTGAGTTATCAGGCATTTCAAAAACAGCCCCTTTGTCTGTTAAGGGTGAGATATCGTTGCCTTATGGTCTAGCTTTAATTTGTGGGATGAGTAAGTATCCTGCTTGTGATGATTTTAATTTTTTAGTTGAGGAAATACCTCAGTCTTACGTCCCTCGTTTTATTATGTGCTGGGATGCTATTGAATTAGAAGTTGAAGAAGATATAGTTGAGTGGTCTGAAAGAGTTGGTACGAAGTCTGTTGTTAAAAAGATAAGGGCACTTTCTGCCGAGATAAAGCACAGCTAAGATTTCAAAGAATCCACTTGACATGTAAATAAATCTTTACTAAAATAAGCATATGAAGCATGAACAAAGATGGAAAAAGTATTACAATGCTTTATTGCAATATGAGAAGCGGTATGGAGATGCTCTAGTTCCGAGCGGACATTTAGAGTTTCTTGATGGCGGGGAAGAGATAAACTTAGGTCACTGGGTAAGTTATATGCGTACACGGTATCGTCAGAGTTTATTGTCTTCTCAAAGAATAGAGCTTTTGGAAGCAATACCGACTTGGACTTGGGGACCGATAAGGCCTGGTCCAAAATCAAAGAATTATGTAATACAAAGAAATGAAAAAATAAAAGTTGCTTATGGTAAAGGGCAGTCTCCTTCAGCTTTGGCTAGGGAGTATGGTTTGAGTAGGCAGTGGATTTATCAAATAATTAAGGAAGATAATGAGTAAAAATAGAAATGATGATTGGGATTCTATTTTGCGAGGTGTACAAAAAGCATCTGAGCAAAGTGAACCCAAAAGAAAAGGCTTACAATTAAATGGTTTATTTATGGTAGCTGCTATATCCGCATTTACTGGTCTAATGATTATGACCATAAATAGGATAATGATATCAGCTTGGCCGAATATGGATTGGATAGATCCAGGTATAGGGTTTTGGGATGCATTTAAAATGTCATTGTGTATTTGGGCGTTGCTTTCTTTGAAAGCTTTGGTAAATGCAGCTTCTGCTGTTGCAGCTAAAAAGGACAACTAAGTTGGTTACTTTACAAAATTTACACAATACAAGAACTTGGGACGATGCCGCTGAAAAGCATGTCTTTAGAATATGGAATCGTAGTAGCGAGGACATTGTTAAAACAATTGATGTTGAGCTTTCTCTTGAAGATCCTGTTAAACAGATACGTAGCCATGTTGATAATATGATTGACATGTTTTTTCATGGCGATAATGTTTTGGAGGCAGAGTCTTATTGGTTAAACTTGGGCGCTTTTGTGTTATTAGCTTATGATAAGCTTGATCCTAATGAGGTTTCTCGCATATTGGCTGATAAGCAGAGGGATTATGGTCCTAATAACATAGCTAGGTTTGCAGAAAAGGGCTTGATATTGCGCTTGCATGATAAAGTAGCAAGATTAGAGAATCTTTTGTCAGGGAGTAGTGAGGCAAGGAACGAGTCTATAGCCGACACGTATTTGGATATTATTGGTTATTCTGTTATAGGTTTGATGTGGATGAATGGGGAGTTCTTTAATCCTTTGAAAGGTTGAAGTAAGGGCGACTGTATACCTATTTGCGGTATCATATATTTTGAGGAGCAATTTTATTCACTACACAATTTTGGAGTTGAAATGCCTAAACCAATTAAAAAGCTGGTTGACCGTGAAGAAGGCGAAGGAGTCGCTGGTAGAGCCCGACGAGTAGGTCGGAGAATAGCTGACCGTGCCCGACAAGCAGCGTCAAGAGCTAGAAGCGCTTTCAGGCGGGCAAGAGCTAGAAGACGTCGTTAATCTGTAACCTTTAAGGATAAGCTATGGCGTTAGTAACAGTTTCCGATGTAGAAACATACATGGATATAGATTTGGACAACAAGCAGGAAGACGCTGCACAGTTCATTCTTGATGGACTTGAAGCTGAGCTTGTTGCTTATTTGCGACGCCCTGTTTCTGTTACTTCTTTTACGGAAACCTACAGGGTTCCAGAAGTCGGAAGAGGCGTAGCACAGAATAACTACTATTACAATTACACCACTGATCCGTCGTATGCAACTACGTTGACGGCGGCTGGTGTTTTGTATACGCCTACATGGGTTTTGTATTTAAATGAAAGCCCTGTGGTTACGATATCTTCGTTAACGATAACGCCTGCTACATCTGAGGGAGCTAAGGCTACTGTTAAATTAGATTTGGCTGGAGCAACAAACGGCACTTATGGTGTCGGTAACGCTACAGTTTACTATGTTGACAGCACCACTGATCCTGATGACCCAGATGTTTACGCTTATACAAACACTGAGTCAATTACTGTTGCTAGCAACACTGCCACTAATAAATCATTTCAGGCTGTTAAGTCTGGGAAAAACTATAACTCAGTAGCTAACAGCGGTAAGATACCAAATGGTACTGGTGGCTCAGGGCCATCTTTTATTGGCTCTGCTGGAGATCAGGGAGGTACAGCTACGGTTAATTCTGGTTCTGCTATTTCTGGTGGTACTGATGGTGCTACGCCGATGGTTCAAGTCGCTGAAACAGATTTCCTTAAAAGGGATTATGGCGTTGATCTTTATAATGCTTACGCTAACGATAAAGTAGATATAACCTATACTGCTGGTCTTGATGGGGCAAACATTAAAGCTTTTAAGATTTTGATACTTAGGGCTGCTGCTAGAGAAATGCAAAACATGTATGATGATACTGTTGGTTTGAAAGATTTAACGACTAGAAACATTGCTCCTTTAGAGACTGGTTTTACTGAAAGGGAATTAGCGAGCATAAGGCGGTATCGTAGAGTTAGGGTGTCGTAGCTATGGCGATACGAAAGAGAACAGTAAAAAGAGAAGTTGATACTTCTGAGTTGGATAGATGGATTGCTGGTGCGCTTAAACGAAGTAGAGATGTTAGGCCTCCTTTAAGGCATATGCAAAGAGAGTTGGTTAAAGCTCATGATAGGCTTTTCCAAACTGACGGCGCTCCTGTTGGTGGTTGGGCTCCTCTTAAGTCTAGTACTTTTGCTGAGAAGCGTTCTCAGGGATATTCTGGTGGAACGCTTGTTAGAACTGGGGACCTAGAAAACAGTTTGACCCAACTAACGAACCCTATGGGAATTAGAGATTTGGGTCCAAAGTCTATGGAGTTTGGTACTAGAGTTCAGTATGCGCAGTTTCATCAGACTGGTACAAGAAATATGCATGAACGTCAAGTCGTGTATGTGCCTAGAACTTTTGCTAGAGAAACAGGAGGAAGGGTAGCAAAGCATATAGTAGAGGGAACTGTTCCTACGACAAAAGAAGCTAAGGGGTTGTTTAACGTAATATGATGTCAGGACCCCGCTTAGCGAAAAATTATGTTAGTAACTATTTGGCTAATGATCTGCCGCCTAGATTAATAACGTACAGAAATGAGTGGAACTTAAGTTCTTCTCAGTTACCCGATCCCAAACTTTACTTAACTTATGAGCCTTTTACTTTGGGAAGATGGCCTACTGTTATTTCTTTGGTTATGGACACGCAGTCTATGACCAAACAAGGATATGCGTATGACTTTGACCCCAACTATCAAGTTAAGTACTCTATGAGAACATATATTTGGGTAAGAGCTACAGGTGAACAAGTAGTTACTGAACAAAGAGATAATTTATCAACTGTTGTCAGGGAAGCTTTATTAGATAATCCTTCGCTTAGAGCATACGATACTACAGTTCCTTGCTACCCAAAAGTTGATGAGGGCACTATGCGAGAAGAGTTTTCGGAACTTACCTTAGTAAAAGGTGAAAGATTTTTGGCTGGAGCTTTTATTGCTTTTGATTTATCCCTTGAAGAAACAATAGATCATACTGCTTTGGGCATTCTAGGTTCTTTTGACCCATCTGTAGGTACTCTGAGCTTACTGCCGAATGCCCCAACCATTCCTACAGCAGTAGCAGGCAATGCTCAAGCCACAATAAATTGGAACAACTCAACATGGAATGGTGGCGTTTACGAAATAACTGGCTATGTAATTCAAAAAAGCACTGATGGGTCTACTTGGACAACTGCTGTTGCTGATACCGGAGATTTAGATCCAGCACACACGGTGACTGGTTTAACTAATGGCACTCCAATTTATTTTAGAGTAGCTGCTAAAAACGCTGCTGGAACGGGCGCTTATTCTGTTTCAACTCTTGCGGTTACACCTTCATCCTGATAGAATAATAATATGGTTAGTGTACGTTGGGGCGGGGTCAGAACAGACCCATACAATCCCAATCCTAAGGATGCCGATTTAGATGGCATTGTTCAGGAGGGGACTTTTTTTGAACGCCCAGTAGGAACAAGATTTATAAACGCAATTGGTAGAGAGTTGCTTTCTGGAACTCCAGGTAGAAATCTGGGTGATATAGACGGCATGGTTCTTGTTGATGAGAACAACAGGCCTGTTGCGTATAATCCTACGTGGCGATCTATGCGACTTACGATTGCTCAACGCCAACGTTCAATAGGTCAAATGAATGAGCCTGTTGGTAACATGGGAACTGTTAGTGCGCCTTCTATGGTTAGGCCAGTTGAGGAACCACCTGTTGAAGCGCCTTCTGCTTTGAGGCCTTTGAATCCTTGGAACATAATAGAGGGTGGCGATAGGATTAACAGTCCAAGATATGGTGAGGATACTAGACAGCGTGTTTATGGTAGGCTGCAAACTTCTGATGTTGACTTAGAGATTGTTGATAATCCTGATAATGGAAAGTTTCAGATAGTTGGCTCTTATAGAGATCCTGATGGAGACGCTGAATATTTTTATGATGAATACGAGTTTGATAGCATAGAAGATGCTCAAGAGTGGGGTTTGACATTAAGCGCTATTTTGAATAATGACGATGATGATGCAGATGACATAAGAGGCGCAGTTGACGAGCTGTTATCGTCTAATATCAAAGACCCCACGATTGAAGATGTTCCCAGAAACCCTAGTAGTTTGTCCAATGAAGATCTTGATAACACTATTGAAAGGTTGGATGAATTAGTATCTCAGACTAATGATTATACTGCAAGAATGGACTTATTAGATAGGCTAGATTTGCACTTAGATGAACGTGAGAAACGTTATAAACGTGTTCGTGAGGGCAGAGCTTCTCGTGAGACTACGGATAGAAGCGTAATAGATATAACTCCAGAGAGTATACGTGAAGATGTTGGTGCTCATGATTGGAAGCAGACTAGAGCAGATAGAGATTCAAAAAAGTCTGAGCTGGTTGAGGAAGTCGTTGAAAGGTTTTGGAGTGATGAAGAAGGCGATCCTTGGGATCTTACTGCTGCACTTGAAGATCTTTATAGGGAGAGTTTAGATGGGGCTAGTGAGGAAGAAATACAACAAGCGGTAGAATTTGCTAAGGGAAAGCTAGCAAGTGGTGAGATTGAGCCTAGTGAAATATTTAGCGCTTTGTTAAGTGAAGAGCAAAGAGAAGAACACATAAGGGATGCTTTTCTTATTGGTAAGCGTATTGACTTGGGAGAAAAGGTTGCTTCTGATGGTAAAAGCTATAGGATCGTTGCCACTCCTGAACTTGAACCCCAGAGAGTAGATGAAGATTTTGTTCAGGTTTCTGGAAGATTCAACTACGAGGTGTATGATGAGAAAGGCAATTTAGTTGGACAGTACACTCCTCCTGTTTTTGGTACGCACACAGATTCTGGATTTCATAGAGAGATTGACTTAAATCCTGTCATGGATGATGATGGTGTCGCTAGGCCAAGTATTTTCAATGTAGAGCTAGGTGCCAACTCAACAATTAATTTTACTAATTCTGATGGTGAGTCTGTAAGCGTTAACACCAAAGGCATGGGTTTAGCTGACATTTTTAACGCTAACGCTTTTATGTTTATGGAAGCTATGGGAGTTAGAAGAGCCAAAACCACTGCTTCTTCTGATGGTGTTGCCGTATGGCCTCGTAAAGGTTATGTTGCGCAGGAAGACTCAGAGCAAGTTTTTGAAACCTTAGAGAGAATGACCGACCTTCTAAATGCTTATGATGAGTATAAAGCTGGCATTGTTGGTGGTAATTTTAATAGTAGTTTTAGAATTATGGCTGCTGCGATTATTGGAGATGACGAGCGTGCTGAAAGGCTTAGAGGCATGCTTAAAGATTTTGATATTGAAAAGGTAAAAACGTATAAAGTTGGCGAGTTTGATAATATAATTGATTGGGACAGGTATAACGAAGACAATGGTGTTTCTTTTGCGGATGTGCCACAGTTGGGTGATTTCATGCTGGCGCTTGAAAATCCTGATGGCTCAAGAAACTCTTTGATGTATGCGGCAGTCCACGATAGTTTAGCTAATTACAAAAAGGGCAAGTATGATGATATTATTCAAGACGCTATAGATGGTATTGAGGATGAAGGTTTGCGTACTTCTGTAGAAAATGTTTTGGATGGTGCTACTGTAAATGATTTAGTTAATTTTGGAACTCTGTTTTATGATGGTGTTATGGATTTAACTCCGTTTAAGGCTAAGAGGCCTAGTGATAGAGAGGGCCGTGCTTCTATAGCTGGCTTTGATGAAAATGATACTACTTTGAGAGGTATTGTTCAAACTGCTCAACGCTTAGGTAAATTAGTTGATTTGTCTAAATTTAGAGAAAAATTTGGTGAAAGAAGACGCAAAAAGGCTGGGAAGGGTGAGAGTCTTGGCTCTAGGGTTAAAGTTATTCCTGAAGGTTTTTCTGAGGAAGAGCAGAGTGGCATTGCTGAGGCTTTTGATACTTTAGATTCTGTGTTGGAGCTTCCTGAAAGTATGCGAGATGTTGAGATACAGGTCGTTGGTCGTGGCTCTGCGATAGAAAAAGACATTCTTTTGACTTTACCACTATATGATTCTAATTTAAATCAATACTCTCCTGCAGAAAAAATGAGATTATCTGATGAAGAGTTAGCTGCTGGCTTTGATAGGTATGTATTTGAATTTGCAGGGGCAAACGCCATGTTCATTCCCCCATATAGAGAAGGCGAAAAAGGCATACTTGTTATGAGACCCATGTCTATGAGGGGCGGCTCTGCTCAAGAACAATTTATTGAAAGCTATGTTGGTGAAGTAGTTCTTCCAGATGGAAGAACTACATCTGGATTATACATTGGTGACATTTTACATGAAATGGTTCACGCTATTGATGGTAGCGACAAAGACATTAAAGATATTGATGGGAGGCGTGATTACGGTGAGACTTCTGTTATGGCTTTGGCAGAAGTATTACTTTCCCTAGAAAATAAACCTCCTCAACTTGAAGAACAACTTACAACCAACCCATCGGACTTAGCTTACAAAATTAGCATTAACCCTGGTGCCATAGTGGACATAGCAAGGCTTTATCTTCCTGCTGAAGAATTTAAAAAAATAAAAGCTAGAGATAACCGCCTAAGGCAATTAGAAAGACAAGCAGGGCGAGAGCTTCCAGCAAGTGAAGGTGATCCTTCACTATACCTTGCAGCAATTTTCAAAAAGAGACTTAATGATCAAAATGTTTCTTTAGATCCCAAAACTAGAGCTTTCATGGAGTTTTACACTAGGGCTAGCGAAACAGGTTCTTTCAAAGATTCAATAGTTTTTGCAGGAAGCCCTGGTTACCTTGCTAGCCCACACGAAATACTTGCTAGAGGAGGCTCTCAGTACATTGCCCTCAAAGCTTTAGAAAAAACTGGTGTTGATCCCAGAAACTACGAATCATTTGAAAGAGACCTTAAACAGTTATACTCGTTAGCTGCTAAAATGAAAAGAGGAAACCTAAGTACTGAAGAAAGAGCTGTTTACGATAGATTAGTTCAGAAAGTACAGCAAGACTGGAATGATGCCTTTGACGAGCTAGACGACACCCAAATGAACTCGCTAACCACGTATCTTTCTCTTTCTTCCAAAAACGATCAATTCTCAATGTTAGAGATGAGAGACTTAACGCCGTTCCTTGACGAACTCATGTTAAATGTTGGTGCGCTACCTGAGGAAGATGACTTACCAAGCCGTGACGTTACCCCAAGTGCTCCGCCTACTAGACCGCCAGAAGCGCCTCCAAGCGGAAGCATACCATTAAGGCCATCTTTCCCTTCTCTTACTTATAGTGAAGACGACTACCGAAAAATGCCTATTGATGAGTTAATGAAATACACTACATCAACTAGTGCAGCTCCTTTAGGACCTAACCGTTTTGATGAGAATGCTCTTTCTGTTTTAGAAGAAAGAGTTAAAGAACTTAGTGATGAGGAAATAAGAAGAATGTATCGTCCTCAAGATGGTAGAATTATTGGCGTATACAATGTTGGGCAAGACGTTATTAATGCTGAATTTTCTAAGAGGGGTCTGCTTAGGTTATCTGCTGAAGAGCAAAGGGAAATCCTTATGGAAAACTTGTCTAAAAGACAGGCAGGTAGACCAGGTAGGGCGAGCAAAGAGTATCAAGAGTCTTTATTTTCTTTGGGACCTGGAGATGAAGCCGTTGGAGATGATTCGGTCTTTGAAGCGTATAATGAAGCATATGAAGCGTTTGAGAATGGAGAAATAGACATAGAAGAGCTTCAGCGGATAGAAATAGAATTACAAGAAGAAGCTTTAGATGCTAGACTTTCTGATTTTGGTAACGTTTATGGAGATGGTGCTGGTCGTTTGATAAAAGATTGGATATATGACTCTTATTCAACTGGATTTGGAGGAGGGGAAGAATATGATTCAATGGATGTACTTGATTTACAAGCTGCTATAAATGATTTCCCTGAGAAAGATCTTTTATGGCGTGGTATGGTTTTAGATCCTGAGACTAGAGAGCGAATGTTAGAGTCTAAAAAAATTAGGATGCCTATAGGAGCAACTGCTGACAATGATAGCACCCCACTTGAATATAGTGGCACTGGTGAGAATAGTGTTCTTTTGAGGATTGAAGGGGCTAATGCTTTACCGATTAACAAATTCTCTCCTGTAGGTACTGATGACGAGTGGCTTGTTACTGGAGATTTTGAAATTGTTTCTGAGGGTAAACATACTACAACGGGCCAATTTCCTCAAGAGGTTACGATGTGGACTGTCAGACCAATCAGAGACGGCGATTTAAGGACTGGTAGGGCTTCAGCTCGCTTGGAAGGTGGGCCTCCTCCTGCTGCTGACGAACCAGCCATTGTGCCTCCTCCGCAACGGCTACCTTTTGATGCAAGCCTAAACAGACGAGCTCTTGAAATAGATATGACTTTAACTCCAGAGTTACGAGAGCAGTGGGATGCTGAAAGGCAACGCCTCATTGATTTAGATATAGATCCTGAAATGCGTGAACGGCGTATGGATCAATTGTTTGAAGAACTGGTAAGAGACAACCCAGATCTTGTGAGAACACCTCCGCCTGGGGCTAGACCGTTAGGTGGCGACCCTGATCCGTTGGAAGGAACGTTTGCGTATAATGAACGTTTAGGATTACCTCCTCCTAATGTTAGAGAGGGCCGTGCTTCTAGATGGGATATGTTTGAGGGCGGTAGTAGAGTGGAAGATCCTGTATACTCTACTGACGATAATCAAAAAGTATTTGGTAAGTTGCAAACTGAAGTTGTTGATTTGGAAATTTTAAACAATCCTGATGGTGAAGGGTTTGTTGTTGCTGGTCAGTATTTGGATTTTGATGATGAAGCAAATGATTTAGACTTTAGTGGCTTTTATGAGTTTGATTCAATTGAAGAAGCTGAAGATTGGGCGAATGGTCTTGAAGCCGTTCTTCAGGAATCTATTGACGGCTATGATGATTTTGAAGATTATGAAGATAGGTTAGATAGGGTTTTAAATAATGAAATATATACGGGTGCTGGTTCTTTTTATGGCAGAGATAGAGAAGGTAGAGCTACAAGAGCTACAGATTACCGCCTAAATCATACTGCCCCAACTGGTGAAGATTCGGAAGGTGGAGATACGTTAGATGATCTCTCTATGATGATGCCTGATGCTGCTGGCCCCAGAGGTATTGAATTTTATGGTATAAGAGATGCAGAGTATGCGCAGGCAAACAGAGAAATGCAAGAAGTTTTAGCTACTGCTACTGGCAATCCAGATGCTGAGATAACAATTTATCGTGCTGTTCCTGCTGGTGTGACAGAAATTAATGATGGTGATTGGGTGACTCCTTCCCGAGCGTATGCGGAAATACATGGAAATTCTTGGTTAGATGATGATTACGAAATAGTTGAAACGACGATTAGAGCGGGCAATCTTTATAATGACGGGAATTCATTGTATGAGTATGGTGCTTCCATTCCTGATGTTGGCAGGGCTAGAGAAGGTAGGGCGTCAAAACCAGAAACAGGTAGTCAGGCATTAGCAAAAGTTTTTGCTGATCGTTGGAGAAAGATTGCTGAACAGAGAGGCATGGTTAGCGAAAAATCTAGTGAAAAATTAAAAACTATGCTTCCTGAAAGCAATGAGGGAACCGCTAAATTTATTGAGATTGAACACGAGCAAAATCCTGTTTTTAGTAAAGCAATGAAAAACACTTTAGATACCATGTTTCTTAAAATGTTGTTAAACCCTCAGTATGCAAAAATTACTGATGATTCTAAACGGGAAAAGTATATTGATGAAAATTATAGTGTTGTGTCATATAGTGACGATCTTCAAGAGCTTAGAGGAAAGCTTAAACAAGGTGGTTCTCTAGAAACAAATTTTGTATCAAACCTTAATGAAGATCAGAAAAAAACTTTAAGAAAGTTGATAAGTCGTAGAATGGCCGGAAGTCCTAATGCCGACCCTGAAGCTTTAACTGATGAAGAAGCTAAAGTTTTTTATGTGAATATGGCTCAGGATGCGTGGGCGGGCACGTCTCAACAATTTGATTTACAACTTGCTGCCGCTCTTGAATCAGGAATGCCTGATGAGGATATTATTCAATCTGTTTTCTGGCAAGATTTTAGTAAAGCTGAAGTGTACGTAGCAACAGGCGACGGTAAAAATCCAGTTGCACAAACAAATCTTTCAAATAAAGAAATAGGTCAACTTGTTTTAGATGCTGTAAGATCAGATAAAATGGTTGTAGTTCAGGGCGAAGAGGAAGGTAAGATTAAATCCGTAGTCATTGATCCTAATTCTATTCCAAAGGCAGGATCAGCCCTATTACCACAAATTTCTTTTTATGATGAAAACGATAAGTTACTTATAGATACTCAACTTTTTGGTCAAGGAGTAAACACTTTTACGTTTGATAAAGACACTCTTGCCATTCATCAAGGTTTTTTGAAAGCCAGAAGAGAACAAACTATAAAAAATCTTAAAGAGGCTGGAGTTACCCATGTGACTTTATACAGGGGAATGGGCGACTCTGCAGGCGTGTTTGAAGACGGATACGACAAGGGAGAGCTTGCTCCGTTGTCTTCTTGGAGTTATCGTTTAGGAACAGCGGCTCAGTTTTCTAGTGGAGAACCAAATAAAACTGCCGTTATTTTAGAAGCAGCAATTCCGATTGAAGCTATAGCTGGTACATCATTTGATGGTTTTGGTTGCTGGACAGAAGAAGAAGTTATTGTTGCTGCTGCTAAGCTTGATCCTGAACTGGTAGGAATTAAGAGTTTTAGTTTGACTGCAGAAGGAGCGTGGAAGGATGGTGATGATATTGATTTACGTGGTCAAAATCACGCTAAGAATCTTGCTCTTGTTGAAATTGTAGGAAGGTTATTTAAAGAAGCCGTGTCTGATCCAGACTATCTTAGTTCTGAATATGAAATAACAGAATTGGCTAATAGTGTTGCGGCGAAATATGGTTTACAAGGTGATGCAAATGAGATTTTAAGATATTCACCTGAACTTAGAGAAAAAGTAAGTAAAATATTATCTAATATTAGCGAAGGGTTTGTTGAAGATAGTCTTGATATAGCAGGGCTACAAACCTCACCTCAATACAGTTTTTGATACATCAGAAAGTTGACAAAAGTACCATAGTTTTGTAGAATAAACAAAGGAAAGTCATGGCAAAAGAAGAAAATAAAAAAACTCCAGTAGAGGAAAGGCTAGCGAACGATGATTGGCCTAAGCGCACACCTGATACGTATTCTGCTTTAGGCTTACCTAATCCCATGAATATAACCAAGGAAGATTTGGAAGATGGCAGAGAATAAAAAATTAAATAAAATTTATGATGAGTTAAAAGTTGATACAGAAAATCCAGAGTTTAACGATTTTATAAACAGTTTAGTATCTGACGCCCTTGAATTCGGCGATACGCAACGTGACATAGTTCTTAGGTTTGACCCTGAAACAGGAGAATACTATGACCCTATGACTGATAGTCGCTTACCGGAGAACTTTTTTGCAGAAGCTGAAGGTGACGACGGTGTTGATGACGAGTTTGATGATGAAGAAGACTTTGAGCTGGAGTTTGAAGATGACGACTGATTTGGTAGCTGATTACAGAAAGTATATTATTGAATTCCCTTCAAAAACAAATAACTTAGTTAGTTACAAAACCATTACAGAACTAATGGAAATATTCAGAGTCTCTAGAACAGACGACTTCAACGAATACGAAACAAGTGACGTTGAGGGCCAAGTAGAAGACTTAAAACGTGTATATGCAATGTTGCGTGATGCTGAGAACAGAAAAAGCACTGATTTCATTGAAGAAATAATTGCTATGACTAAGCCTGAAGATAGTTCCGAAAATTAAAATAAATGCTATACTAAAAGTAAGACGTTAGGAAGTTCCATCAGGGTTAGTTCGCTGTATGGTAATATAACGTTAGTACAAACGCTTTGACTTTTAAAGACAGGGCATAAGTTCAATACCGTATTGAAAACTAGTAAAAATGGAGGCTAGAAATGCCGGGAATTAATGTCACCACTGCGGTGCGCACAGGGCCTGTGGGCATTGGAGATATTATAGCAGGGCAATGGTTTGTTGTTGGCGAGACAGAACGTGGAGACCTAGCTGCCCCTACTCTGTGTCGGAGCTTTAGTGATTATGTAAAATATTATGGAGATTACCAAGCTGGTAATCTTTATCAGTATGTTAAGACATATTTTGATGAGGGTGGTACACGTTGCTATGTTCAGCGTGTTCTTGGCGCATCTAGCGCCACTGCTACAAAAACTCTTGATGACGCTTCAGGTAACGACACAATCACATTCACTGCTAAGAATGCAGGGCAATGGGGTAACAAACTTGCAGTTCAAGTTGTTGCCGCTGACGTTGCTGGATTCAGAGTAAAAATTTATTTAAATGATGTTGAAATATACATGACTCGTGACCTTGTTGATGTCACGGATGCTATAAATGTTATCAATTCAGCACCTGCTGTTTCACACTTAATCGTTGCGTCTGATGACACAACTTCATCTGCAAACCCTGCTGTTGTTGCTAAAACTGCTTTAGCAACTGGTGCGAACGGAACTAACCCAGCAACTGATGCTGAAGCTGTTACTGCTTTAGGTTTGCTTGCAGGACAGTACAAATCAGGAGCGGTTTCGCTACCTGGCCGAACTGGAACAACAGTTTGGGACGGCTTGGTTGCTCACGCTCAAGCGTATAACAGAATAGCAATATGTGCTTTCGGTACTTCAACTACTGCCGCTCAAGCTAAAACTGCTGCTTCTGCGTATTACTCAAATGCTGGTGCAAGCTATATGGGATTCTACTTCCCACATGTTAAAGTTCCAGCACCTTCAAGTTCTGAGTTAGCTTCATTAAATGAGGCTGGTTCTGCTGTAGAGCCAACCCCACAATCTTCAACAGTCACGATTGACCCATCAGCTTATGTTGCTGCGGCAAGAACTCGTGCGATTGAAGCTGCTGGTGGTCCATGGCGTGCAGGCGCTGGTTCAATTTCTTCAGCAACGACCATCACTGATATGGCTACAGCGGTTACACCTGCTGATGGCGATCTGCTTGATGAGGCAAGAATTAATGCGCTAAGGAAAATAGGAAACCAGATTAGAGTTTACGGTGCACGTTCAGCTTCTAATGATGAAGCTAACTGGCGATTCATAACTCTACGAGATAGCATCAATTACATTGTTTACGGTTGTGAAGACCGCATGGAACAATTTGTGTTCAACACAATTGATGGACGTGGAAACCTATTTGGAAGAATTCGTGCATCTTTGAAAGCTTTTCTAGACCCCATGCGAATCGCAGGTGGCCTTTATGAAGCATATGATGACGACGGTAATCTTATTGATCCTGGCTACTCTGTAGTTGTCAATTCTACAAATAATCCAAACAGTCAGCTAGCTACTGGACTTGTAAAAGCTTCGGTTGGTGTGCGTGTTTCTGGTGTTGCAGACTTGATTGAGGTTGAGGTTACAAAGAGTAACTTAACAGCACCCATCTTATAATTAGGAGAAACATAAAATGAAAACTACCCAAAGACAAATTGTGGCAGCGATTGAGCCATCAGATCTTCCTGGAGCTGGTGCTGGTCACGTTAAAGGACCCGAAGTAGAGACATCGTCAACTACTAATTATTTTGCGACTGTTAGTGGTGGGGAAATAAGCGCTGCCGTAGAAAAAATTTATGACGGTAATAACGCTTTTCCTGATGTTCTATGTGCCCCTTCTGAAATTGGTGATATAACTGTAAGTAAGTTTTTTGATGAGCAATATGACACGGTTTTTCTATCTAAACTACGTCAACTCGTAGGTCGTGTATATTACGACGTAACCATATTTACACTAGATTGTGATCTAATGGTTTCTGGTTCAGAGCGTGTTTACCCACGCTGCTTGCTCGTCGGACTTTCAGATATTGACGGTGACGCATCTTCTGGTGCTCCATCGTCCTTCTCACTTACATTTGCGGTATCGCATATAACACCAACTGAAGGCACCGTAGTAGCTTAATACATCAAAGGAAGAAAGATGACAATACCAACCACAAGTAAAAATGTTCGTCTTGACGAACTTCATCCACGATTCAAAGATAGATTAGAAGCCTTTTTCAATGATCCTGAGATCAAGGGTAAAGTAGCTGTTGTTTCTGGTGTTCGTACCTATTGGCAGCAAAAGTACCTGTACGATGGGTGGATTAAGAAGAAAGCTGGTTTCAATCTGGCCGCAAATCCAGATAGGAAAAAATCTAACGGATTCCAAGGTAGTTACCACATGGCTCAACCGTCATTCGGTTCTTACGGTTATGCAGTTGATTTCCGCATAATTAAGTGGGGCGGCGGTATGAGTACAGATAAAGTTAATGCTGTAGCCAAAAAATATGGTATTCAGAAAACAGTGCCTTCGGAGTGGTGGCATCACCAGCCTGGTTATGTTTCTGGCGGAAAGTTTGTTTGGTTTGATGCTCCTGCACTATCTGGAGAAAAGAAAATCACTAAAGCTGTTGCTGAGCCTGAGAGTGCTGTAGCCAAGTACATCAAAGACTGTTCTAAAGTCGTACTTCGTAAAGGCGCTAA
>CEON01216451.1_pt1 | contig 27978 bp, 45 predicted proteins | sample 530291 | NCBI WGS metagenome assembly CEON01 (sample SAMEA2619888, study PRJEB7988) | marine metagenome | biome: marine biome (ENVO:00000447); feature: surface water layer (ENVO:00002042); material: "saline water (ENVO:00002010), including plankton (ENVO:xxxxxxxx)" | depth 5 m
AAAAAAATAGTACAGGCAATCTGTCTCAAAGTTTAATTAGCACCCTAGACATAGACAAAAGAACAGGTGAAATAACACTAGACTTTAATGCGCCTGACGCACCCTATTACCAATTTGTAGATCAAGGAGTACAAGGTGCGCTGAGTAAAAAGAAAGCACCTAAGTCGCCTTTTAAGTTTGGTTCGGGTACAGGTAAAAAAGGTGGGCTGCGTAATGGAATTAGAGATTGGATAGGCAATAAACCTATCAAACAATGGAAGGATAAAAAGACAGGAAGGTTTCTGTCATACGACCAAATGACAAATCTTATAAGCAGGTCTATTTACCAACACGGCATAGAGCCTACTTATTTTTTATCGGGTTCGCTAGAAAGAGCTTTTAATAAACACAAGTCACGTTTGGAAGATGCTATAGTAGACGACTACGCAGTATTCTTTGGAGAACAATTTAAAGACAAAATAGAAATAGAAATAGAAATATAATGGCATACACAGTAGACCAAAGTTCAGGCACAGGATTACAAGGTGCGTGGGACGATATATATTACGTAGTACGTGACACTACAAACTACAACGCTCCAAAGTTTAGATACATTCTAAAGGTAACTATAGACGGGGTGGTAATAGGTAAGTTCAAGCAACTACCTAACAATAACGATTGCGCAGTATTTGATATTGGTGGTATTGTATCACCTTACGTACACCAAGACGAAAACATAGGTCGACTAGGCTTGATTTTGCCTGACGGAAGTATTGGTACTACAAAAATTTTTGCTACTAATGAAGATGCTATAAAAACAGTAACGATAGATTTTGGTTACGAAAAGGCAGTAGACGCAGACTCAGCACCTACAGAAACTATGGGGGCTGCTGCACAAACTACTTTCAAAGTAATTAATGGCACGCTAAAACAGCAAACAACAGATCTAGACGAAACGAATAGCGCAGCAAATTTTGGTTTAAATACTAATGGAAACCTTTTATCGGTTGTTCCATATGTAGGTGGTGAGTACGCTCAATATGTAATTAATGGACAATTTGGAGTTATGGCGTTTTTAAATGGTGACGACGTAGGTAGTCCTAATAGTGACTACTTTCACGTAACCTATAAAAGTGCAAATGGTGTAACTCTACAAACAGGTTACTTCCAAAACAATTCTACTAATGGAGGGTACACCCCTGCAGCAGGACTTTCTGACGAGCGTAGTTTAATTTATTTTGGTTGTTTTCCAGGCAACCTACAAGCACAATCAATAGACACAAACCTTAAGCCTGACAACATAGCAAATTGGGACTACTACGAAGTGCAAGCTGCTAGTAGCACTACGCTCTCAGGTAACGAGTCAAGTGCAGTATATAGGTTTTATAAGTTATGTGACACTAGGTACAATAAAATTAGTACGGCTTCTAATAGATACCCTGCTGAATATTTTTTGTATTGGTGGAATGAACAGGGTGGAGTAGATAGTCTATTGATGGATGGAGCTTCGCAAGTCGTACAAAACATAACGAGAGAAAACTTTACCCAACTTGGGGGTAACGCTTTTACAGCAGGAGGTACTACTAAATATCAAAGACGAGCTTCTGAGGGTGGTATGACTACTGCTAGTAATACTACTATAACACAAGTGACTTTAAATACTAGAGCATTTAACCCTGAGCATTTAAATCAATTAATAGAGTCTTTAGTCAATAGTGAAAGAGTTTATCTATTTACTACTGCTATACAGCAATCTAAGAATTTAGGTAAAACTCCTGCGTTTGTAAGGTGTGTAGTAGTAGATCAATCGGTTTCGTATAAAACGGAAATAAACGATAAGGTAGCCAACTATAGTGTAACTGTTCAAATCTCACGCAAAGTACCTAATAGAATATGATTAGAATAGAAGCCTCAAACCAAGCAGGTACAGAAATATTTAACCTTGACGTACAAGAAACTCCTGTAGAGTTTAACTACTCTATACAAGAACTTAGGGATATTTCTAACGTAAGGTCGCCTCACTCTCTTAGGTTTAATATGCCTATGACTGACAATAACAATAAGTTTTTTGGTCAGTATTACAATGTAAATTTTGATAGCGAAAGTTTTGACGCAGGGGTAAAAACAAACGTACAAGTGTTTGATGCAGGCGTGCCTATTATGGTAGGCGTATTGCAACTTCACTCAGTTACTAAGTCACTATCTAAATACGAGGTTAGCGTACTAGCAGAAGTAGCGAGCTTTTACGATGCGGTTAAAGACTTATCGTTTTCAGAAATATTTATCACAAGCGCAGGTTTAGTAGACACAGACTTAGATCACGCTTTAACGGCAGCTAACATAACTACAAGTTGGGACACAAGTAACGACATAACTACAGGTAGTGTAGGTGCAGGCGTTATAGTTTACCCACTTTCAGATTGGGGTTTGAATGTTAACGACGAATGGACTTATGGTTTTAACCACACAGGTAATACAACTAATAATATTGGTATGGGTTTTGGCTCTAGCCAAGCAGGTGGTCAGCTTACTCCCCAATGCTTTAAGCCTGCTATACGTATAAATTGGTTGCTTAATAGAATAGCACAAAAAGCAGGATTTACGATAAGCTCAGACTTCCTAACTAATGACGTATCAAACCTATATATGTTTTTAGCTACCGAAGTAGAGCGAGCTGTAGGTAGACCTGTCTATGGTGCTAGGGTAGGGCTAGAGGGCAACTTTAATTTACCTACAGGGTACGCTCAAACATTTATACCATTAACAAATGAAACTGCACCTAACAACGACGTAGACGCAACTTTTAATGGCGGTACTTTTGTTGCTCCGATGCAAGGTATTTATTACTTCCAAGCGCAAGCTGTAGTAACTGCAAACACGATACCCGATACAGGCGACTATGATATTGCATTAAGACTTATAAAAAACTACGCTCCGCTTAGTACAGACAATCCACTTATAATTTATGGTGAGTCTTATACGCTACAATATGGTGGTACGTTTAATTGTCCTACTGACGTATTTAGCGTTGCTTTAGATGCAGGCGAAACGCTATCAATGTTTATAAAGTCGTCTAGTCAAAACCAAGTTCAGATACTAGAAAACTCAGGCGACAATTATACTTTCCTTACTCTTCTATCGTACACTTCTACAGGCACGTTTGTAGACGTATCAGAGAACTTCCCCGATATGAAAGTAGGAGAGTTTCTAACTGAAATTTTTAACAGGTTCAATCTAGTTATTTATAGCTATCCTGACAGCCCTACTATATTATATGTAGAACCTTATAATGACGTTTTAGACTCTACCTCAGAGAAGTACGATTGGACAGACAAAGTAGACGCAGACACCATTGTAGTATCTCCTACAACTAAGTTTCAAAAGAAGTCTATAACCTTTGAGGATGGAGAGGGTAAAGATTGGAAAAACGATTGGTGGCAAAAGCATTACGGATATGTAAAAGGTAGGTGGATTTACGAAAACGACAACGAGTTTGCTGTAGGCAATCAAAGAATAGGTGGTGGTTTTCAACCTCTACGATTAGCTACTATACCTCAAAGTTTTTACAATTCAGGAGGCTCTACACAAATACCTAACGTGCTAGTACCTAGACTCTACGACGCAGGTTTTGACACTCAGCTTACTAAAGATTTAGTAGAAGCTAAACCTATACTAGCTTTTTATCACGGAAAAAAAGATATAGGCAATAACCGTGAGTTTAGAGTAGGTGGGTTTTTTAGTGGTTCTGTCGATGTTAGCCAGTACCCTTTCTTTTCAGAATATAACACAAGCCCTGTAACTACAAATTCTATAGGATTATCGTGGGCGTTGAATTGGGGTTCTGAGCAAGAGCATCCACTAATTAATGAAGGGGACACGCCAGGAGTTTCTAATATGCATTGCTTTAGAAAATTTTGGGCTAGAAGACTTTACGAAGAGTATAGTGGTGACTCACGCTATATGACTTGCGAGGCATACCTAACGCCTCTTGACATACATAGGCTAAAATGGAACGACGAAATATTTATAGATAATTGTTGGTGGCGTGTAGTCAAAGTATCTAATTTTTCTACGGGACAAGTTAAACCTGCTAAACTAGAATTGCTAAAAGTTATACAAGCTAGTGCTTGGAATAAAACTGAAGAGTGTGGATCATATCCTGCTTCCTTTAATGTAGATGGTACGGTAAACTTTGTAGACTTAGTTACAGGTGCGTCTGTTAGTCCTACTGAAGCGTGCTGTACGAATAACGGATTTATTTGGGACAATACAAACTCAGTATGCTTTTGGTCGTCAGGCACTTCAGGCGGTGGCTCTCCTAATGGTGGGGGTACTAACCCATATATATCTGACTTAAAAAACGCTAATGCTACAAACGTCAAGAACATTATAGGGGGCATTGCTGACGCACAGCCTAAGTCAATAACGACAAGTAACGACCTATTTGCTAGTAAGCAGACGTTTCAAATGAGTTGCAAAACAACCGATGCAACTAATACTTCAGCTAAAACTTCTATTGATTTAGACGAGTTTCTATTAGAGCTAAATTCTGTCTATTTAGTAAATGTTGATGTTATAACGGTAGAGACAGGTGGTACTTCGGGTACGCCTGGAGACGCTATGACTATGCGTTATCAAGGTACTATAGCTAATAAAGCAGGAACGTCACGAAGCGTAGGTCAAACTTTAATTAGTTCTGAAGCTGACGCAGGCGCAGCAAGGTCTATAACAATAAACCAAAAGCAAGATGCTACAGGACGAATTTCAACGTGGCAACTTTTGTGTAGAGGGGAGGTTAATAAAAACATATCGTGGATACTAGACGTAGAAATTTTGCAATTATCATACGACGATATTGGCGAACTTTCTGCTTACGCAGTATGGAATAAAACAAACGATCCGCTTATTTATTTAAACACAGCTTCTAGTCAATACCTAGCTTGGAATTTATAATGGAACATTGGATAAATAGAATAGGTTACGGATTGCCTAGTGCAATAATTGTCGGACGCTCTTATATGTATAAGAGAAGCCCACTATATAAAGTATGGTATGGTAGATATGATGCTAATACGAGTATATGGGTTAAACTTAAATTGATAAAAGACAATGGCAAAAAAAACTGAGCTTACTATAGCCGTAAAGGTTAAGGACAATACTGAAGAAGGCATACAGGGTGTAAAAGATTCCGTTTCAGACGTTGGTGAATCAATGGCTGAAAAGGGAAAAGAAGCAACTAAAGATTGGGCAGGAGTAGGAGACCTTTTTACAGGGTTGCTACCGAGAGGTATGCAAAAAACAATAAGGTCATTTAAAAGCACTACTAGGTCAGTAGGTAGACTTTCTAAAGGTTTTAAATTGTTAAAGGCTGCTTGGGCATCTGTAGGTATTGGTTTGGCTATTATTGCCGTAGAACAATTAATAGAAAATTGGCAAGCGTTAACTGACGCAATAGGTTTTACCAATAAAGAGCAAAGAGAAGCGCAAAAGGAATTTGAGGCAACGTCAGAGGCAATGGCTACTATTAAAGTGCAAGGTGACGAGTACCTTAAAATTATAATGAATTCTAAGACTCAAACAGATGAATTTGACCAAGCCGTAGCACAATTAAACAAAACATTTGGAAATGCTATTGATACTGAAGCAGACCTTAACAAACAAAAACGCCAAGCACTAGAACTATCTAGGGCAAAAAAAGAACTAGACGAAGCAGAGCGTAAAGCAGGAATAGCAAGAAATAAAATTATTGATAAAGAGAGGATGCTTTTGAACGAAAGGAATAAAGCTGAAGGAGAACAAGACGTAGAAAAAATATTACTTTTAAATGAAGAACTAAGACACGTTAGAGCCAATCTAGTTGGCTATACACAAGACGCTCTTAAAGCCGAAATTAAGCTCAATGAAATGATTGGCAAAACTACTGATGCCATAAAGGAAAGAGAAGACGCAGCAAAAGAAGAAGACGCAGCAAGAAAAAAAGCAGAGCAAGAAGCTGACCGTTTAGAAGCAGAAAGGCTAAGGACTGCCGAGCAAAACGCACAATTCCTTGCAGATATGGAATTGCAGATTGCAAATGAGACTACTCTTATGATGATTTCTGACGAAGAGGAAAGGGCTAAAAAGGAACTAGCAATAAGACAAAAAGCCGAGAGGCAAAAACTTATTGATGCAGGTGCTACTGACAAGTTGCTTGCCGACCAACAACTTCTTCACCTTGACCAAATGATGGAGCTTGAAGCAGGTTTTGAAGCAGAGAGACAAGCAAAACGTGACGCAGAAAAAGAATCAGAACAGGCTTTACGTGACGACCTTGCCGATATTGCAAGAAAAGCTAACGTAAGAGAGTTAGAGGAAGAAGAATTAATAGCTGAAGAAAAAGTATTAAAGAGTCTACAAAAAGAAATTGAAGCTGAAATACAGGCGGATCAAAGATTACAGCAACGCTTGCAGTTAGCAGGGGAAAACGCAGAACTTATAGCGCAAGTAGAAGAACAGCACCAAAACGAGCTTACGGAAATTCGTGAAAGGGGCGAAGCAGAACGAACTGCTGCAATAAAAGAAGCACAAGATAAAGAGTTAAAAATTAGGCAAGCAGGACAGAAAGCTACTATAAGTGCTACTCAAAATTTGTTTGGCACTTTGGAATCTTTAGCAGGAGAGAACGAAAAAGCTCAACAAGGATTTGCAATAACAGGTGTGTTGCTTGCTCAAGCTGTAGCGTTGGCTAATGGTATCAAAACTGCAACGTCGTCAAGCGCAACTGTATGGGATATGATAGCAGGAATTGTAGCGTCAACTACTGCGGTGCTAGGTGCTTTTGTTGGAGTTAAGGCTATCTTAAATGAAGCTACAGACGGTGGGGGTGGTAATGTAGGGGGCGGTGCGCCACGACCACAGATCACTCCTTTAGTGCCTACAGGCGTAGCTCGATTAGACTCTCCGTCAGGAAGCGGAAATAACCAAGCGTTTGTAGTACAAAGCGAGCTTGAGGGTGCTAACTTACAAGCTAATAATATGTACGGACAGACTTCACTTAATCCTGGATAAACAGGTATATATAGAATAATATAAAGCAACTTAAAAAGCAACTTAATATGGCATACGCACTAGATGAATTAAATGATTTATTAGAAGACGAAGGTTTTTATATAATCGAAGTAGTAGAGCGTCCACAATATTTTTCAATATATATAGGTGACGAAATGTATATAGACCCTAGACAAGAAAGGATAAGTGATATTGTAGAAAGGGTTTTTGGAATTTCTTTTAATAGAAGAGAGACGTACATTTCAGGAAATGATGTTGTAGTAGAAATTGATAACTAAAACAACTTAAAAATGGAATCTTTTATAATAGACGGAGACGGTATTGAAAATTGGTTTGATGATGAAGGTGCGTTTGAAATTGACGACCTTATGCGTGACGGCAGGTACTCTGTCCAAGAAATTTTTTCAGGAATAGAAGTATCTTTTGATGGCAACGATTACAGCTATGACGACATAGACTACATAATTGATACTCTAGTATATAGCGCAGAGCAATATGGTGTAGGTAGAGTTGATAGCAGAAGCACTTACTAAACCAACTTAAATGGCTAAACGTAAATTAATAGAACTACTTATAGAAGAGGACGGAGACGCTTTTGGCGTTGAGGCAATTAGTCTTGTAAAGTTTCCTGCTATAGAAGAAAATTTTGTTTTCTTTTCTAAGAACAACGTGCAGAAAGCTATAAGCCTAGCGGTTATGGATAGTGACAAGCGCACGCTAATTGGTGCAGCTTTAATCCCTGAAAAAAATATACCTCGTTACGACGAAATGACTGACGAAGAATATGACGTTTATTTTTCTAAAGAAACTGTAAAACAAGCGTCAGAGTTATTCTTAAAGTCTAATCGTACAAACGAACATACTTACGAGCATAAAGAAAAAATTGATGGTGTAAGCGTTGTTGAGTCGTGGATCGTAGACAATCCTGAAATGGATAAGACAAAACACTATGGACTTAACGTACCTGAAGGTACTTGGGCTGTACGTGTTCACGTAGCAAATGACGAAATGTGGGAAGCTGTAAAGGAAGGCGAAATACGTGGCTTTTCTATAGAGGGTTATTTTGTAGATAGCGTAGTAAATATGCAAAAGCAAGAGTTAGAATCTTTCAGCAACTACCCTGAATCAGCAACTAACAACGCAAAGCGTGTGCTTAAATGGGTTGAAGAAAATGGATGGGGTTCGTGTGGAACGGACGTAGGTAAACAACGTGCGAGTCAACTAGCTAATGGAGAAGCTATAAGTATGGAAACAATTAAACGTACATATAGCTATTTAAGTAGAGCTGCTGAAGATGCTGACGTACCTTACGATGAAGGATGCGGTGGTTTAATGTACGATGCTTGGGGTGGTAAGTCTATGCTTTCTTGGGCTGAGGGTAAAGTAAACGCAGATAAAGAAGATATGTCCAAAGAGGAAATTGATTTAAAAGCACCTTGTTGGGATGGCTACGAACAAATTGGAACTAAAATGAAAGACGGAAAAGAAGTACCTAATTGCGTACCTATTAAGGCAAGTAAAAAAGGATTTGCTAAAAAGATATATGACGCTGTTTTGTCAGTCATAGGTAAGCGCAATTTTTACGACGAAATAAAATTAGAGTCTGGCATTATGATAGCTACAGAGGGCGAAGGCTTTTCAGCAGGTGCAGAAGTATATACGCTAGACGAAGAAGGTATGCCTACAGCACTAGACAATGGTAAGTACAGAACTGAAGGGGGCGTAGAGCTAGAAGTATTTGAAGGTGTGCTTATTGAGTACGATGGTGAGGTAAAAGAAGTCGAAGAAAAAATAGAAGAGAAAACCGAAGAAGTAGAAATGCACAAGGGCGTAGACCACTTAGACGAAATGAAAGTGCAATACTACAGAGCATTACTAAAAGTTAGATTTAAGCAAATGTTTGGTAATTACCATAATTTTGCTAACTTAGAGGACGAATATGTAGAGCTTGCCTCATACGCTTGGGAAGACTGCATAGCGGATCAAATGGAACGCTACGGAAATAAAGAAACAGCAGAAAAAGTTTGCGGTTCAATTAAAGCTAAATACGGAAGTTAAAATGAAATGGATTTATGATTTAGTAGACGAGGCATTGTACTACGAAATATATCAAAACCCTGATAATAGGGAAGGAGAATACGATTACGTTACAGACAGAATGTTTAAAGACACAGTAGAAGACATTACTGAATTTTTAATAAATAGTGACGAGCTTCCTATGTCAAACCCTGATTGGCGTGACGAAGAAAATGCGCATTTAATGGTTTTAGACTATTTAAGTAGCTACGGAATATGAGACTAGAAGGTCAAATAATAGTTTATACAGCTAGGGTAGATAGAATCGACGACCTTATTGCTGACACAAGTTTAGACTACGACATTTACCAAGACGGTAACGATGTGGTAGTAGACATTTATTACACGTTTGGTTTTATGGAATCAGAGCTACGTGAGATTTACGATGCGCTATATGCGTTCAATTACGATTTTGAATATATAGAACTATGAGTGCAGAAAGGATTATAGAAGAGTATCTACGTTATAACGACTTGTCAGAAACTATTGCTTATATATTTCTTGACGAGTTTAGCTCTATGCCTTCAGCAAAACTAATGGACGTAATGAGTTTAGCAAGCGACCTAGTGTACGAAAAGGAGTATGACAGAGCATTAGACCAACTTGACATAGCGTACACACTAGCCGAGCGTGAATACGGACGAGGGTTAGAAACCGATTTAATTGACGAAATAATAACATATATCTAATGAATAGAAATGATATACAAGTATGGGTAAGGTTTTACCTATATGACGGAAAAAGCGTAGACGTAGATTTTGAGCCTTTGTCTTACAGATCACATAGCGAATATGTAGACGCTTTTGATGAGCATTGGACTGAGTACAGCAACCAAGACCAAGACTACGATATTGTAGATTGGGATTACCTAGACCAACAAGCAGCTTTTGGAATGTACGACGATAAGGACGTATGGGATGCGTACAACAACCTATTCGACTTAGCTAAGGAATACGGACTAAAACCTGAGACTATGTTTGAGCTAGTAAATCACGGTTGGGGTATTGACCAACTAGAAGACGTAATGGAAAATGCGTATGAAGGTGAACACGACTATCCTAGCTTGCGTAATTTTGCGTATTACTTAGTAGACGAAGAACTACTAAACGAGAATTACTATGCTAACCTATTTGATTATGGCAGTTTTGGTAGAGATCTTAAATATGACTTTGATATGGAAATGCTAGTCGAAGATTGGGGTTTAGACATATCTGAAGCAGAAGATTTACTAGACGGAAGTGACGAAGATTTTGCAGAATGGTATATTGATGGCATTGGTGACGTTGCAGACTTAGGTAAAGAAACTTTAGTAAATTATGTAGACTTCCAAAAATTAGAGCGTGAATTAGAGTACGAAGGCTACTACGTAATTGACGGACACGTATTTAGACCTTATTGATATGATTAAGAACGACATTATATACGCTCTAACAGACCTATACTTTGATGTAGGGATTTTAGACGAGGATTTTGATTTCATTGTTCTTGAAATTAATTCATATAAAGATGATATTGATGAAATTACCTCAGTAATTGAATATTACGGTGGTAAAGTTTGGCAACCACAATACAACGGGCAGGCTTGGATAATTGAGGTAGAGGTATGAGCTTAATTAGAAGAATATGGGACGTATGGACTAACTCAGCACAAGAAGAGTTGTTAGTTATGCTAGAAGAGTTTGCGTTTGATTACGACTACGACACTAGATTCTTAGCTGCTGTAGGTCAAATGGAAGACGCTATTTATGATGAAGATTACGATAGGTTAGAACTTTTATTTGAAAGGTCTGCACCTCCTTTGATCCGTGCTTTAGATAGAGAATTATTTTTAGAAATTATTGATGAAGCCAAATATGGCTATTAACCTATAGGCTAAATAAACGCCTTTATATATATAAGTATGAGCAAGTATAAGTTCGAAGAAGAAGTAGTTGAAGAAAAAGTCGAAGAAACTACCGAAGTAAAAGAAGAGTCTGCCCCCGACTCTCACGAATCATTCGTTAATCTTTTAGTAGATATGGGGCTATCTGCTGAACAAGCCGAAGCAGTACACCAAATGGCTATGGATTTAATCGAAGCTAGTGAAGGTGAAGTTGTGGAGGAAAAAGTAACTGAAGAAGTGAAAGAAGAAGAAAAAGTCGAAATGTCAAGACGCTCTCGTAGAGGTATGCGTAATGGCAAGAAAAAGCGTTATTCAAAGTCACGTAGAGAGATGAGTTCTGAAAAATTATCTGACAGAAAGATTGCTCGTCTACGTAGACAGAATATCGAGTTGCGCAAGCAGCTTAGAGAGTTTGGTCAGTCGCCTGCAACCAAACCACTTAGAAACGCACCATTTGGTGAGGGTTCTGAGGAAAGCAATACTACTATGGGTAAAGCTACAGCGCAGGCATTTAATATGATTTCTAAAAACCTTAATAAGTAATGAGCTATTCTCGTTCACTATCTCGTAGACGTAGGGACTTTAACAATCCAAATGTTAGCCCTGCAACTACTTACGCAGGAGTACACGCAGCACCATTTGTTGCGCCTGCTCTTAAACTCGCTTCTACCTTACAAAACAACTTTGTAAGACAAATCGACGGCATACAAAACAAAGCCGTAATTTCAACCCTTTCATCTACAGGAGTTATCCAAGCAGCTAATTGTGATTGGAACGATAACGACTCACTAACGCTAGGCGAAAGAGTTTTAACTCTTACTGACCTTTCTGTTATGGAGGCACTTTGTCGTGGGACATTACTACCTACTTGGGCAGGAATGACTGGTGCAAGAGAGACTATGACAGCAGGATCACCTGAGTTTGTAAACTTCTCTATGGCTACTGTAGCAGGTTACGCAGCTCAAGGTGTAGAGAATGCTATTTGGCAAGGCTCTGCTGTATTTGCAGGTGGTTTCCTTTCTAACGATGGAACATTTGATAATGCAGGGTATCGTGCTTCTATTTTAGCAGCAGGAGGAACGGAAGCTGCTCCAAATACTAACGAGGAAACAGTAACGGCAGGTGGTTTTGGCGCAGGTCAAATCCTTTCTGCTACAGGAGCATTTTCAGAAGTTTATACTAATGCTGTTACAAACTGTCCTGCTATTTTAAATCGTAATGACGTTGCGTTCTACTGTTCTACAAAGACAGCAGCAGCTTATATGCAGGCTTTAGCTACTTCAGGTAGTGCAAGTGCTACGCTAGTAGGTCAGGGTGTAAACTCACAGTCTACAAACCAAGCATTTAGCGCACTTCAGTATTTAGGAGTTCCTATTCACGTTTGTCCTGGTATGTTTGACGATGCTTTAGTATTAACTTACGAAGAGAATCTAGTTGTAGGTTCTAACCTAAATACTGACTACACTACAGCGCAATACATTGACGCTTGGCAGTACGACGGATCAGACAACGTAAAAATTGCTATGCGCTTTGGACTTGGTTGTCAGGTAGGTATTCCTGGTGACGTAGTTGTTGGTGCTTTAGCAGCAGTATTTACTGACTAATTGTAAAACCTCTTAAATAGAATAAAATGGCTTGTGATTTAAGTTCAGGAAGAACGGTAGGATGTAAAGACGGAGTTGGCGGTATTATCGCTGTCTTCATCGGCAACTATCAGGATATGGTAAACAACTCTACTTTCGCAGAGAGTAGCGGTGTAGTGAGTGCTATTGCTGCACAAACTTTTTACCAGTTTGATGTACGTCCCGAAACGTCAAGCCTTACTATTAACCTTCAGTCAAACCCTACTAATGGAACTACGTTCTTTGAGCAAAACCTATCTTTGGTTTTCCAAAAGCTAGATTCAACGGACATAGACGACATTAGAATCCTATGTACTGGTCGCCCTAATATTTGGGTGCAGACTCAGGACGGAGCAATTATGCTACTAGGCGCAGAGTTTGGAATGAATGTTACAGGAGGCTCAGTACAATCGGGTACAGCAATGGGCGATTTAACAGGTTACTCAATCGAGTTACAAGGAAAAGAAAAGGCGGTATGGTATCAAGCGACAGCACCTACAATAGGTGACGCTAACTATCCTCTTGACAATGTAACTGGAGCAACGGTATCTGCTTAATAAACTTGTTGATAATATAAATAAAGAGGGGTAGCTTTACGGCTGCCCCTTTTTTAATTTACAATAGTATGACTAGACCTAGATTATCGGGCAATCGTTTAAAGGCTTTTAAGCACCTTACAAGCGACGAAGAGCGTGTTTTAGTAGTGGGGGACTTGCATTGCCCTTTCGACCATCCTAGATACCTTAAACACGCTGTAGAGACGTATGGCAAGTATAATTGTACTCGTGTGGTAATGATAGGTGACATAATTGACTCGCACGCTAGTTCATACCACGAGAGTGATCCTGACGGAATGAGTGCAGGAGACGAGTTACAGCTTGCTAAAAAGCACGTAGCAAAATGGTATAAGGCTTTCCCAAACGCTGACGTAATAATTGGAAACCACGATAGGATAGTTTCACGCAAGGCATTTACAGCAGGCATACCTAAAGAGTGGATAAGAAACTACAACGAAGTCTTAGGCACTCCAAGTTGGAAGTGGACTGAGAGGCTAGTTATAGACGATATACAATTCGTACACGGAGAAGGTGGAACGGCAAGAACAAAATGTAAAGCAGATTTAATGTCTACTGTGCAAGGACATATTCATACTCAAATGTACACGGAGTATTTTGTAGGTGCGAACTATAAAATTTTTGGCTGTCAAGTGGGGTGTGGAATTGACCGAGAATCTTACGCTGCTGCTTACGCTAAACACTACAAAAAACAAGCGTTAGGCGTGGCTGTTATATTAGGCAATCATACCTGCATAAACGTACCTATGGAGCTAGGCAAAAAAAAACAAAAGCAATCCAAAGGGTTAGTCTTGTAAACGATTGCACTTTTTTTATATAAATAGGTATGATACAGATTAACACTCAGTCAAGTAATAACATAGTTCTTCAGCTTGAAGGATATTCTAGCGGTGCGGTAGATATTACGTTTACTAATCAATTAACTGAGAAGACGTATCAAATTTCTTTAACGCCTACAATATCTAACGATAGATATGTTCAATTTGTTTACCCTACACAAACAGGCTCAGACATATTAATTGAAGGTATGTATTTAGTTACCTTTGTGCAAGGCTCTACGACAAGAGCTACACGTTTAGCTTACGCTTCTAAAGGTGCTACACCTCTAAGCGAAAGTACATACACAGCATACACTACAGGCGACTCAGATAACGACTACGTATATATTCCATAATGAAGACAAATTTATCGGTACTTAATTACCAAAGCACTAATACGCCTCAATTTGTAGAGTCGAACAATAAAAAGTTTATTGAGATGGGTGGTGACAATCACTACCCTCACTACTTAGAAGAGTTGTTTGCGTCTAGTTCTATACACGGGGCAATAGTAAAAGGTTGCGCTGAAATGATTTATGGAGAAGGCTTGGACTCTCCTGACAAAGACGAAAATGTTGAGCAATGGTTAAAAGTAAAACAAATCTTTAAAGACCAGGAATGTTTACGTAGGGGTGCTTTTGATTTAAAACTGTACGGACAATGCTATTTAAACGTAATATGGTCACAAGACAGGTCTACTATATCTGAGGTATATCATATACCTGCTTCAACTATTCGATGTGGTATTGCTGACGACGAAGACAAAGTAAATGTATATTACCATTCTACCGATTGGTATTCTAATAAAGAGCCTAACGTAATACCCGCTTTTAATGTAGCAGACAGAACTGCTGCAAGTCAACTATTACACATAAAACAATATAGTCCTTTAAGTTTTTACTATGGACTACCCGACTATCTTTCGTCTACTAATTACATACAAGTAGACGCAGATTTATCTGCATATCACAAGTCAAATATTACTAACGGACTTTTCCCTTCGTGTATGATTAACTTCCGAGACGGAGTACCTACACAAGAAGAACGTGCAGAACTAGAAAGACTTATCTATAACAAATTCGGTGGTGCTTCTAACGCAGGTAAAATACTAATGACGTTTTCTAGTGAACCTGACACAGCTCCACAAATTGAACCTCTCAATTTATCTGAAGCTCATAAAACCTATGACTTCCTTTCTAAAGAAGTTCAAACTAAAATACTTTCAGGACATAGAGTTACTACACCTTTATTATTTGGAGTACGTAACGAGGGGGGAGGTTTCGGATCAAATGCCGAAGAAATGAAAGATGGCTACGATTTATACTTTAGAACAGTAATTAATCCTTTACAAGAATTGCTTATAGACGGATTGCGTCCTATCCTAGCTGCTAGTTCTATAACGATTCCTTTATATATGAAGCCTTTACAACCTGCTTCATTCTTGCAGTTAGAAGAAATTAAAGACGTTGACGCTCTGAAGAAAGACAAAGACGCTTCATACAACGGAGCGCAAATTAATTCGGGTGTAGACGTTATAACTAAAGTACAAGAAGGTATTCTTACTAAAGAACAAGCTATTGTATTCTTAGTTCAGATGCTTCAATTTACCCCTGAAGTAGCTGAGGCATTATTTGCAGAGGGTACGTCAGCTATTACAAAACAGAAAGAAGAAGTAATAGAAGAAGAAGTAGACGTTACAGAATTAAGCAAAGCACCTAACAAAATTTCTAAAGAAGACTCTACTGCGTGGCTAGAACATTTGTCTAGTAGAAGTTCAGAATTAGGTGCAGGTTGGCAACTATGGAAAACTGAAGAGGTTGAAGACGTAGCAAAAGACAGACACTTCCATTCTTTCAAAAAACTACATAGAGCATTCGACGACCAATCTTATGTCAACTATGAAAGAGATTCCGATTACGATGTAATTAGTCCTAATGGTTATTTGTTTGCTGTACGTTATAGCTATATGGAGAACGCTAAAACACCACCTGAAAACCCTAACTACAAAAGTAGAGACTTTTGCGAAACTATGATGGACTTGTCTAGGGGCGGTGCTATGTATCGTTATGAGGACATTGTAGAAATGGGTGACGACGGAGTAAACGGACAATTTGCACCATCAGGCAAATCGACTTACGATATACTAGAATTTAAAGGCGGTTGTTTTTGCCGTCACGCTTGGCAAAGGAATATATTTATCTACGCACCTGACGGAGAGATTGCAGAATTTAGCGTCGACCAACAGGCTGAAATACAAGGTGACTTTGATTCTGTTATGCGTAAAGTAGGAGACAATCCTTACGTAGTGAACGAAGGTTACGAAACTTTAGCACCTATAGATATGCCTGACAGAGGCTCACTTAAATACCCTAACCCTGTAAACTAATGGCTACAACTTTATACATTTCAGCTAGTAAGCTAAAAAGAGATACGGCACTTGGATCAACAGTAGACGACAACCTACTGACTCCTTATATTAACATAGCTCAAGACAGGTGGATTTTACCTGCATTGGGTACGGAGCTTGACAACTATTTAAAAACTCAAATACAAGCAGGCACGGCATTTACAGGAGCTTATAAGACTTTAGTAGAAGATTACATACAGCCTGCTTTAGTTCAGTTTGCATTTTGTGAAGTAGCCTACGTAGTGCGCTTGCGTTTTGCAAATAACTCGGTTAGCGTACCTTCGTCAGAGCAAGGTTCACCTGCAACTATTACTGACATTAAAGAGGTAGTAACTAGATCAAATGAAATAGCTATGTTCTATCGTGAGCGTATGATTGACTACATACAGAACAATCAATCAGGCTTACCTCAATATTCTCAAAACACAGGTGCAGATTTAGCACCTTCTCAACGCAATTACTTTGGAGGACTCAACGTATATCCGAAAGTTACCGACGACAACCAACTCAAAGCACTCGCAGGTGCGCTCGGTATCAAATATTTTAACTCTTAAAAACCACGCCAAACTAAAGGCGTATTTAAAGAAATGGCAACAAAACTCACAGACTTAGCAGCTTTAGGCGGTACACCTGCTTTAAATGATTTATTTACCGTAGTTGACGTTAGCGACACTTCGGGAGGTGCAGCAGGAACAAGTAAAAAAGTAACCTACGCAAATCTAGGTATAGGAGGTGGTGGTAGTAGCGGTGGCAATATAATATCGGGCGGTGCTAGAATGAATATAAGCACAGCACAAGACGCAGGCGCAAAGTGTATGATTTGGGGAGGTTCTTTAGGATTCTGTTATTATATATGGTCTTCTAATGCAGGTGACAATCCTTTAACTACTGGCGGTGATTTAGGGACACCAGGTTCAACTCAAATGACAGTAGACCTAGATAGCATTACAAACGGACTTTTTAGAGTTCCAAATGCAGGAACTGCAAGTTTATTTGTTAATCAAGAATTTGATTCGTCTGCGGAGGTTGCAGGAGTTGTTATGCGTTACTTTATGTATAAGTGCGACAGCGCAACAGTAACGGCACTAGAAAATGGTACAGGCGACACAGGTTCGTTAACAGCTACGCTAGTTGCAAGTGCAAAGGTTACTGTGCCTGCTTCGTCACAAAATATTAAGCCAATGGTTGTAACTTCTTCTAACGGAGTTTCTGTTTCAGCAGGCGACCTTGTTTTTGGTTGCACAGTATATGACGGCACAGTTACGACAACTCAATACTTTCCAACTAATATCCAAATGTTTACAACGTAATGGCTAGACTAATTGATTACGATACAGACAAGAATGCTCACGACGACATTCTAAATGACAAGCCTAGTGGCAAAATGACAACATCACAACTACAAGCTAAAGTAGAAAAGCTGTACGACATTATTCACGACTATATAGAGTTTTACCATACTCAAAGACCTGACGCAAAATAATGGACATTACACACTACGAAATAGTTGCTTTAGCTACAGGTTTACTAGGCACAGTATTTAAGTTTCAAAGAGATTACACTATCTTAACAGCTAGAGTAGTTGCCCTTGAAAAGCACGAAAACGAAGTAAAGGAATTGCTTAGAAACTTGTGCGAGGGAATGCAAGAGATTAAATTGCTACTAGCAGAAAAAGGTATTAAGTGAAGCTAAGATATTTTGATACTAGCGAGTTTGATTGTCCGATAGCAGGTCAAGGTGAAAAGATGGATCAAAATTTTTTAAAGGCACTTGACGAGGCTAGGCATTTAGCTTCAACTCCCTTTAGAATAACGAGTGGCTACAGATGCCCCGAACACAATAAAAATGTGGGGGGCGTACCAGGAAGCTCTCATACAAAATTTGTTGCTTGTGACATTCATTGCGACGATAGCGCAAGGCGTTTCTTGATTGTATCTGCTCTACTAAAAGCAGGAATAACGAGAATAGGAATATCCCACAATTTCATACATTGTGATATGGACTTGGATAAACCACAAAATTTAATTTGGACTTATAAATAATAAAATATGGAATTTTTTAGTGAACATTGGATTGAGCTAGTTTTAGCTCTTATAACTTTTGCAGGTACTTATACTGCTTTAACTGCTACAAAGAAAGACGACGAGATCTTAGATATTATCACACGAATTTTTAACGCTGTAGTATTAGGTAAAAGCACTTGTAAAAAAGATTGTAAAGAAAATTGTCAGGAAGAGTGCAAAAGCAAATCTTAAAAATGCTAGGTAAGTTTGATCTTACTGAAGTATTTAAGGGCAAAGGCGACTTAAAAAGGTGGTCGTCTAAGCGAACTATAGGCGGTGCTATCGTTACATACGCTTTAGCTTCTATGGGAGGCTCTATAACTTGGCAAGGCGTTGTGTTATGTTTTATAGGAATTTTACCTTTATGTCTTTCTTTCTTAGAAAAAGATTAGTATATTAGTACACCTTTGTGACGCAAAGGGCATAAATATCCTTGATTTCCAAAAGGGGTTGAACTTAACGAAGTTGCCCCTTTTGTTTTGTCTATTTGTTTATATAGATTAAATACCTTATATTTGTATTAAATAAATTAATAGGGGGGCAAGGCAAACACAATTATATTAATCTTTTTCGTTTACAGAAACTCTTTGTCCCCCTTTCAATTAAAAAAAATAAACAAATGGCACTATCAAAAGATTTAAGAGAATACTTCGGAGACGACATAGCGGTTGTTCAAGGTGAAGGATTAGAAGTAAATGGCTGTGTACTTACAGCACCTAATCTTACAGACAAGGATTTAGTAAAGCATTACGACAAAGTAATAACTGCTAGAGTAGATGGCGAGTGGGTAGGTTGGGGTTCAGTATATGGATTTATACACTATTATTGCAATAAAGGAAAGCATAAAAAAGATATAGAGGACGTTACATATTGGGGATCTGAAGGTTGTAGGAATCATTTAACTTTACAATATTGTTTACAAGGAGCTACTATTGAGGAATTAGTAGACGATGATTTATTGACCAAAGAAGACTACGAGATTTGGATAGGTCATAGATATGGTAAAAAATTACCAAGAGTAGGACGACCTTTGCATATTAAAAAGGATTCGTTATACGATGAAAGAGGATTTTTTAATTTTTAATAAATACACAATGAGTGAAACTCTAAGAAAAGTTGCGTCTATTCAAGGCGCAGGAACGTATGAAAGTAAGAATGGCTTGCTTTACAAATTTGACTACACGTTTGTAGACGGAAGTAGTATTAACGCTAACCATAAAACTCAGCAAGCACCATTTAAACCTGGCGACGAAGTTGTAGTAGAAGAGCGTGGACGTAAAGACGATTTTGTTTGGGGAGCTGTTAGAAAGCGTCAAGAGGGATTTTGGACAGGAACACCTGAGCAAGTACCTTATAATAAAGATGAAACTACTAAACGCATTGAAGCGTCGTGGGCTGTTAATACAGCAGTAGTTGGTTTAGGATCATTAAAAAATTTAACGGAAGTAGAGCGTTACGCTAGAGAGCTTTTGTTAATGCGTGACAGAATAGTAGAAACTCCATACGATGCTTATAAAGGTCAAGAGCCTCATAAGTGGACTAAGGAAGATATGCAAACAGCAGAGGCTACTCAAGATATGGAAATACCTATGCCGACTGACAACGATTTACCTTTTTAATTATGAGTAAAATGGGACAAAAGTTCGTAGACGAACAAGAAGAAAAGTCATTAGAAAGTATGTATAACGATACTATATATATGTTTGTTGATGGTAAGGATATAGAGTGGTCAATAGAGTGTGCGCTAAAAGCAACAGGTGCTTTAGACTACGAACCTACGGACGCATACTTTACTAGAGTAAAGCGTTACGCAAAAAAAATTTTAAAAACTAAAAAAGAACTAGCAGATGAAGTCAATGGGGGCATTTATTAAGGTGCATTTTGGCACTCACGCCAAACTAAATGACGCTTTGGGATTAGGGAAAAATACTGTCAATAGATGGTATAACTCTAACCCTAGACAATTTTTTATGTACTTACCTGAGCTTCAGAAATGGAGTGGCGAACCTATGGATCAAATTATTGAAATGATAAAGGTTCGTATGGAGGACGTTAAAAGTATTAGGGAGCTGTGATACAAAACCCTGACACTACTTCGTACAAAATGATTACTATTTTAATTGTAGTTTTAGCAGCTTTAATGACAATACACCTATTCAATGGCTAGACAATTTAAAGGAGTATGGATTCCTGCTGAACTATACTTAGACAAATCAATAACCTGGACGCAAAAGATAATTCTTTTGGAAGTAGATTCATTTTCTAAAAACAACTTGGAGTGTTTTGTCAGCAATGAGCATTTAGCAAATCTTATAGGCATATCTGAGAGTGGAATAGAAAAAGCTATACGAGGTTTAGTACAAATGAATAGGCTAGAGCGTAAGCGTCAAGTCATTAATGGAGCTAATCGTAGGCTAATGAGGTTGCCTACCTCACTAGAGTGCGACACCCTACCTCACTCAACTGAGGGTACTAACCACACTCAGGTGAGGAATACTATAAACAATAACTATAACCAAGTACCTAAACCAAAGAAAGGAAGACCACAATCTTTTGATGAAGTATGGAATTACTTTAAGGAAATACAATTAAATTTAGACGAAGCTCAAAAATTTGTAGATTGGTACGATAGTGTTGGATGGAAAGTTAAAGGTGGCAACACAATTAAAGATTGGAAGGCTTGCGCTCGACAATGGAAACGTAGAAATAAACAAAACACAAATGCAAAAAAAGGATTTAGCTCAGATAACTTCTCACCTGATGCCCTCAACGATTTCGTTAATAACGGATAGTGGATTGATGGTGAAGCCAAGAGAGGCTTGGACGGAAGGCACTAACATACGGACAGCAGTAAAACACAATCCCGAAATAGTTAGGGGTTGGATAATGGCTGAAGTAGGTAGGCTTATAAAAGACGTAGACGCAAACAAAACTATTTCGTCTGACGAAGAATTACAATTTTGTTGCAGATCAATACTAGACGAACACCCTACACTAAAACTTGAAGAACTAAGAGCTTGTTTTAATATGGTGCGTCAAGGCAAATTCGGTAAATTATTTGAGCGTTTGAAGTCAGCAGAAATTTTAGAATTTATACGTCAGTACGAAGGTGAAGTAAGGACGGAAGTTATGAAGCGACTACGTGAAGAGGAACGCAACCAAAGGTTTGAAACACCTGAAAAGCTAGAGCCTCTAAATTTAAGTAAACGCCTAGCAGACATTTTAAATGACGACACGCCATTACCTAAACCAAAAGGTCACGGGTTAGGGGCTAGATTAAAAAAGAGATTAGGTACTAATGACTGAGGGAAAAACTATAGAGTTATTGAACTCGCTGTTTGACCTTAAACTAAAAAAAGCTAAAGGTAAATTTTGCTCTTACGATGCAGAGGACTCAAAGCATATAGTAGAAATAAAAAACAGACGTAGCTACTACCCGACTAAAATGATAGAAGCGTCTAAGCTATTTACCAATTTTCAAAAGGCTCAAAAGTTAAACAAGTATTTTATATACGTAGTAACGGATAAAAAAGGGCTTTTTATTTTTAACATAAGTAACAGAATAGACGATATAATTGCTCTAGGTATTCAGAAAAGTGAGCAACCTTCTTCAACGGATTTTAATATACGAACTCCTATTCACAAGTATTACTACAACCTACCCGAAGATATGGTAGTTGAGAAAAGATTAATAGAATGAGACACGGATCACTATTTAGTGGAATCGGTGGTTTTGATTTAGCTGCTGAGTGGGCAGGGTGGGATAACGTCTTTCATTGTGAATACGAACCATTCGCTCAGAAAGTTTTAAAACACCACTTTCCAAACTCAAAATTGTATAACGACATAAGAACATTTGATGCGACAGATTACTTTGGACGAATTGATATTATCACAGGAGGATTCCCCTGTCAACCATTTTCAGCAGCAGGAGAACGAAAAGGGACAGAAGACGAACGCCACTTGTGGCCGGAAATGCTTAGGATTATTCGAGAGGTTGCCCCGAAGTACGTCGTGGGCGAAAATGTTAGGGGACTTGTTAATTGGTCAGGGGGAATGGTTTTCGAGCAAGTGTGCGCTGACTTGGAAGCTGAAGGGTACGAAGTCCAACCGTACTTACTTCCAGCTTGCGGTAAAAACGCTCCCCATAGAAGAGACAGAATATGGTTTGTTGCCTACTCCCGCAGTTGCGCTGAGAGAGAAGACAGAAGAACAAGCGAAGAAAAGACACGAAAAATACGGAGGGACGACGAGAGGATTGTACCTGACGTATCAGTTAGCAATGGGAATGTTGCCGACACCGACAGTGAGCGACGGAAACGGAGCGAGACGAGACAACGATCCGAAGATAAAAAACCATCTGAGCGACCTAAAAAATTACATATCTTATCAGAACAAAGATGGGACGACTTCCCAACTAAATCCCCTGTTTGTGGAGGAAATGATGGGATTCCCAGAAAATTGGACTCTATCACCTTTCCTGGTTGGCGAAGAAAAAGTATTGCAGCCTACGGAAACGCAATAGTTCCACAAGTGGCTTATGAAATTTTTAAAGCCATTAATGAATTAGAAAACATAAATGACGTATCTTAGTTTGTTGGTTAAACATTTGATGTTTATAAATGTGTTTGTTTATTTTAGGAGAGGGGCATTTTGCCTCTCTCTTTTTTTGTAAATTACTATATGGCTAAACGAGCGACTGAGGTAAAAAAACTAGACCAGGCTTTAAGTAAGTACGTAAGGTTTAGCAATGCAGATAGGCACGGCAACGTCTCTTGCTTTACTTGTCAAAAATTAGTTGATTGGAAATACGAGTGTGATTGTGGGCATTTTCAAAGTAGGTCGAAGTATAGTACCAGGTGGTTGTATGATCCTGACAACGGACTAACCAATGTACAGCCACAATGTAAGCATTGCAATTTGACAAACGGAGGTCAGCAATGGTTGTTCGGTGCAAGGTTAGATGCGGTTTATGGTGAAGGTACGGCAATGAGAATTGTGAGAATAAGTAACGAGACACGCAAATTCTCAACACAAGAAATAATTGAAATGCGCAAGGAGTTTACAGATAAATACAATGAGCTGTGTAAGAAAGTTCTTTGAAGACAACTACGACGAACTGCTTAAAGTTGCTACTCGATATGTAAAAGAAAACGGTGGCGACTTACTTAACGACCTTGCTATTTTCTACTTAGAAAAGCCTAATGAGAAACTAGAAGAAATGTGTAAGAATGGCGAGCTAATGAGTTATATATGTCGCACTATGGCAATATGTGGATTTAGCAAAACAACCAGGTATTACTATAAATATTTAAAACACAGAGAGAAGCTAGTCAATTACCCTTTAGCTTTATTAAGAACAAAAGAAGAGGTTATTGAAAACGAAAGAGAACCAAAAGAAACTTTAGATTTTATAAATAGTATATTGCAAGAAATAGATTGGTTTGAATCTGAAGTATTCAGAATCTATTATATGCACAATCATTCATTAAAAACATTATCCGATGCGACAGGAATCAGCAAAAGCACCCTCTACAACGCCCTCAGAAAAGCCCAAGAAGAAGTCAAAGAAAAAGTCAAAAGGCTTGGGAGATACGATAGAAAAAATAACAGAAGCGACAGGAATTAAAGCCGTAGTTGAAGCCGTAGCAGGTGACGACTGTGGGTGCGCTAAACGTAAGGAGTGGCTAAACAAACGCTTTCCTTATGCAGAAACTATGTCTGACAAAGACAAAGAAGCATTTGAAACTATACTTAAACCTGCTAAGGCACGTAATAAACTTTACGCAGGTGAAATGCAACTTGTAGTAGATATGTACGAGCGTGTATTTAAGATGCGTAAAAAGAAAAGCAGATGCGGTTCGTGTATGCTAGGCTACCTTAACGAACTAGAAAAGGCATACGAGGCTGCGTGTGATGAGTAAGATTTTATGCCCTGCTATATTCGACGGATATACTCGACGTAAGGATAGAAGCGTAAGCCTACGATTTATAACTCAGGAGAAAACCTCATCTGAGATTATGGATATAGACGCAACGCTAGATCAATTTGGCATACTCTATTTTAGGGGTGAAGAGAAAATGAACGCTGACGAGATTGAGGAACTTGACAATATTGACCTCGATGTATATGACGAACCTAAGTCACAATCGCAACGACTAAGGAATGTTTTATATATACTATGGAAGCAAGACGGAGAGAGAGGAGATTTTAAGAAATTCTATAAGCAAAAGACTGAAGAGATAATACAGCACTTCAAGAATAAGCTAGACATTGAAAACAACAATAAATAACAATGCCATTTACTAAAGGAGAATCGGGCAACCCTGAAGGAAGACCAAAGGGTACGCCTAATAAAATAACCAAAGAAGGCAGGGAGCTATTCATTAAGATAATGGACGGACAAGTGGAGCATATAGAGGAAGAGCTTGCACTACTCAGAGAGTCAAGCGGTGAGAAGTACCTAAAGGCTTTAGCGTCACTATTCCCATACTTTATGCCTAAGATGGTAGAAACTAAAATAGAGATTAACGAACCACGAACAGAGCCTAGTTGGTTCGCTGACGTATTGGAACGTGAGGATCAAAAAGACGATATAAATGAGTGAGATTAAAGACGTAGAATTTGTAGAGCAACAGGAGTTTAACGTACTACAATTAAATGACTATGCAGATTGCCTAGTAGGTATAACGCACGAAGCACGCCCAAGAGCTATCTATAGCCTGAGTAAAATACTAGACAAAATTAAGAAAACTAAAAACTGCGGAAGGGACGCAGCCTTCAAAGAGTTTGAATTAGAAATACGTATGCCACTATTTGAGCAACGCAACGCACCTGTATATCTTAATGACATAGAGGTATGATTGTGCAGGGTTTTTGCTTTGGAGTTATTTTTGTGCTTACGTTAGCCGACCTTGTTTATAAGATTAACCACTACGACCAAGTGGACACAAACAACGCTGTGTGCGTATTGTTTTCTTTGGCAGGCGTTATCGCTTCACTATGGTAAATGCAACAGCCCAAAACATACTATGACCTTAAAGCGTGTAAGAAAAGGGTAGCTGTATTTCAAGGGGGTACTCGTAGCGGTAAGACGTATTCTATTATCCAGGTACTTATTGAGTTTTGCTACCACAATAGAAACTCAGGTTGGCTTATTACTGTAGTGCGTAAGTCATTTCCTAGTTTAAGGGCTTCCGTACTCAGAGACTTTTTACATATCCTAAAAGAAAACGATTGGTATGACGAGCGTTACCATAACAAAACAGAAAGCACTTACGACCTATGGGGTACTAAATGGGAGTTTATTTCAATCGACCAACCACAAAAGATAAGAGGTGCTAAACGTAATATCTGTTTTATAAATGAGGCTAACGAGCTACACCTAGAAGACTTTAGGCAACTTGTTCTACGTACTACTTACAGAATGATTTTAGACTATAACCCTTCAGACGAATACCATTGGATATATGACGAGGTTATACCAAGAGACGATGCCAACTTTTACAGAAGTACGTACCTAGACAATCCGTATTTAGGACAGGACACTATTGACGAAATAGAAAGACTAAAAGAAACTGACGAAAACTATTGGAGGGTTTACGGACTAGGTTTAAGGGGTAAGAGTAGGGAAACCATATTTGAAACTAGCATATACACCGAGCTGCCTGAGAAGGCAAAGCTAGTAGCGTTTGGTTTGGATTTTGGTTTTTCAAATGATCCTAGCGCACTAGCTAAAGTGTACCTATGTGACAACGGACTATATATAGAGGAAGTAATTTATCAGGGAGGTTTGACAAATAGCGACATAGCAGAAAAGCTAACTGAGTACGGAGTAGGCAGGCACGACGAAATAATAGCAGACAGCGCAGAGCCTAAAAGTATAGAGACTATACACCGAATGGGTTTTAATATCAAACCTTCAAAAAAAGGTGCTGATAGCATTAGGGTAGGTATTGACACTATGCGTAGACACAAGCTACATATAAAGCACGATAGCCTTAACGCTCAAAAAGAATTTAGGAATTATAAGTGGAAGACCGATAAAAACGGAAAGATGCTCAGTACACCTGTAGACGCATACAACCACCTAATAGACGCAGTTAGGTACGTATGTCTCAATAAGATACTTAAACGAACAGGTAAATACTATATACAATAATACAATGGGGAAAGTAAAGATTACAATACCTGAAAGCTATGCAGACGTATCTGTTCGTCAGTATAAGAAAATGATACAATCCTGGAAAGACGGAGATAGTGCTAAAGAGTTAGCATTAAAAGCAGTTAGTGCGTTGTGTGATTTAGACAGGGAGTTAATAGACTTTGCAGATTGGGGACAGATAAACAAAATAATACACGACTTGGCTTGGCTAATAGAAGAACCCGATCCGTTAGCAATGACTTTACCATTACAACGCATAGTTAAACTTAATGGTGTAGAGTATGGGTTTATACCTAATTGGACAAAACTAACTGTAGGTGAGTTTGCAGACCTAGAAACCTATAGCACAAACAATTTATTTGACAACCTTGAAAAAGCGTTAGCAGTATGGTATCGACCTATAACTAAAAAGAAGTCTGACGAAAGCTATACTATAGAGCCATACGAACCGCATCACACTAAGCAAGACAAAATGTTAGATATGCCTATGGATGTAGTAGTTGGTGCGATGGTTTTTTTTTATCATATAGAAAGGAGATTGGCGATAGATTCTCGCCTTTATTCAATAGAACAGGAGAAGAAGAAACTGAAAACAAAGTCCACAAAAAGTGGGGGTGGTATGGCATAATGTACGCTTTAGCAGATGGTGACGTAACTAAAATGAATAGCGTAACTCTTATATATATAGAAGAGGCACTTACTTTCTTGTGCTACGAAAAAGACTTGAACATACAAAATAACGTGAAGCTAAATGCAAACAGTAGTAGACATAAACGAGGTTTTTAAAACGATAGTTAGCAATCATAAGCAACTAAAGCAGTTTTATACCTTTAGCCTAGATGAGCTAGATATAGATAAAATTGACGTAAACCTATTTCCTTTGCTTTATGCTCAATGTACTAACGCTTCTATAGACGGAGGGGGTACTACATTTACCTATGAAGTAATTATTGCAGACTTAGTTATAGAAAAGCAGAGCGACCACCTTACTCAAATTTATGCTGAAACGCTACTAATTATGCAGGACGTTATTGCTCAGTTTGTACTTAGTATGAATAGTCAATCAGTACTAGACAATGTAACTCAGCATTGGGGTTTTGAAACGCCTCTTGAGTGTGATCCGTTTACTGCACGATTTGATAATCTTTTAACAGGTTGGAGTACGACATTTGAGATAAAAGTACCTAACGCAATAGACCTCTGTATTGCGCCTTATTAGAATCAAAATAAAAGTAGACGGAGAACCTAAGACTTTGACAATGACTAAATTCACAAGTGCGTTTACAAAGTTTTCTAAAGACGTAATAAAACGTGCTAGGATTTCTTTGTCTAAAAGCAAAAAAA